>Ga0335075_10016658_pt1 | contig 10959 bp, 7 predicted proteins | sample Lox_Sample_24_FD_206723 | JGI IMG/M metagenome (GOLD analysis project Ga0335075, IMG submission 206723) | Soil microbial communities from Loxahatchee National Wildlife Refuge, Florida, United States - Lox_Sample_2.4 | ecosystem: Environmental > Terrestrial > Soil > Wetlands | place: USA: Florida... | reverse complement strand
CCGGCCTGCTCGGCGACGCGGGCGCGGCCGACATCGGCGTCCCCGCGCTGAGCCTGGGGGAGCTGCACGGCGCCGCCGCCGCCCGGCTGCTCGACAAGCTCGGCGCCGCCGTCCGCCTGTCGACCAAGGTCGCCGCCGTCGAGCGGCAGGGCGACGCCGAGTTCCTCGTCCGCCTGGGGGAGGGCGAGGCGCTGGTCGCCGACGCGGTGGTCCTCGCGGTGCCGCACGAGCAGGCCGCGCGGCTGATCCCGGCCGGCGCCCTGCCGGCCGAGACGGTGGACGGCTGGGCCGGCCTCGGCGCCGCCCCGATCGTCAACCTTCACGTGCGCTACGACCGCACGGTGATGGACGTGCCGTTCGCGGCGGCGGTCGACTCCCCGGTGCAGTGGGTGTTCGACCGGACCCGGATCTCCGGTATGCACGCCCGCGGCGACGACGGCCAGTACCTGGCGGTCTCGCTGTCGGCGGCCGACCCGTACGTGAACATGTCGGTGGCGGAGCTCCGCCAGATGTTCGTCCCCGCCCTGGCCGCGCTGTTCCCCGAGGCCCGCGCGGCGACCGTGACCGAGTTCTTCGTCACCAGGGAGCGCCGGGCGACGTTCCGCCAGGTACCGGGCACGGCGAAGCTCCGCCCGAAGGCGGCGACGGCGCTGCCCGGCCTCGCGCTGGCCGGCTCGTGGACCGACACCGGCTGGCCGGACACGATGGAGGGCGCCGTCCGCAGCGGCCTCAACGCCGTCATCGCCCTGCACGACCAGCTCGAGTCGGCAGGCCACCCCGCCGCCGCGTCCGGCGCCCCCGCCGCCGCGTCCCGCGCCCCCGCCGCCGCGTCCGGCGCCCCCGCCGCCGCGTCCCGCGCCCCCGCCGCCGTGACCCCGAACGAGCCCGCCGCCGCCGCGTCCGCCACGTCCGCCGCGTCCGCCACGTCCCCCGCGCCCGCGCCCGCCCCGAACGAGCCTCGTGGCCCCCAGAGCCCGATAGAGCGGGCCCGTGGCCCCCAGGGCCACAACGGCTCCTCCTCCGCCCCGGGAACAAAAGCCGAAAATTCGGGATTTGTCCCTGTTCGGGGGGCCGGAACGGGAGCGAGCACAGTGCTTGAAGCGGACCCAGTGTTTGAAGTCAACGCCGTGGTCGAAAAGGAAACAGTGTCTGAAGTAAACGTCACTGATGAGGATGAGAGGGAGGTGCGCTCGTGACGGTAGTGATGCCTGCAGGCGTCGCCGTGGCGCGTGACCTGGTTGGCCCTGCGACAGAGGCCGCGATCAACCGGCTGAGCCCAGGCGTCCGCCGGGTCGCCGCCTATCACTACGGCCTCGCCGATGCCGAGGGGAACCCGGTCCGGGTCGGCAGCGGCAAGGCGCTGCGCCCCGCCCTAGCGCTGCTCTCCGCTCGCGCCGCGGGCGTCTCCGCCGAGCGCGGCGTGATGGCCGCGGTCGCGGTCGAGCTCGTGCACAACTTCTCGCTGCTGCACGACGACATCATGGACGGCGACACCGAGCGGCGGCACCGGCCGACCGCCTGGACCGTGTTCGGCGTCGGCGCGGCGATCCTGGCCGGCGACGCGCTCCTGGCGCTCGCCAACGAGCTGGTGCTCGAGGACATCGCGCCGGGCGGCCCGTGGGCGGCCCGCTGCCTGTCCACCGCGGTGCAGCGCCTCATCACCGGGCAGAGCGAGGACCTGGCGTTCGAGTCGCGCGGCGACGTGACCCTGCCCGAGTGCATCGAGATGGCGGGCGACAAGACCGCCGCGCTGATGGCCTGCGCCTGCACGATCGGCGCGGTTCACGTGGGGGCGTCGCCCGAGCTGGCGATGGGCCTGGCCGAGTTCGGCGGCCACGTCGGGCTGGCGTTCCAGCTCACCGACGACCTGCTCGGCATCTGGGGGGCGACCGAGGTGACCGGCAAGCCGGTCATGGCCGACCTCCGCGCCCGCAAGAAGTCGCTCCCGGTGGTGGCCGCGCTGACCAGCGGAACCCCCGAGGCGGTCGAGCTCAAGGCGCTGCTCGCCCGCGAGGACGAGCTGTCGGAGGGCGACCTGACCCGCGCGGCCGACCTGATCGTCGCGGCCGGCGGCAAGGCGTGGGCCGAGAAGGAGGCCGACGACCGCCTCGCCGCCGCCGCCGCGTCGCTCGACGGCATCGGCGTCCCGGCCGACGTCCGGGCCGAGTTCATCGCCATCGCCGAGTTCATCACCGCGAGGCAGTGGTAACCACATGACGACCGTAGCCAGAAGAGCGCCGACCCGCGGCACCGAGGCCATCGGCGCCGCCTTCCGCGGGGAGGTCGCGCTGCGCGCCCCCGGGGTCGTCATGATCCCGGCCCCGGCCGGCCAGGCCGCCGACGCGCCCGCGGGGCTGTCCGACGCGCTCGCCCCCGCCCCCGGCGAAGCGCCGGACGCGCAGCCTCCCGGCATCCGCGACGTCGCCGCCGTCACCCTCGACAAGGCCCGCGACCACCTGCTCGGGCTGCAGGACCCGCACGGCTGGTGGATCGGCGAGCTCGAGACCAACGTCACCATGGACGCCGAGGACGTGCTGCTGAGGCACTTCCTCGGCATCCTGACCGACGTGGAGCTGGCCGAGACGGCCGGCTGGATCAGGTCGCAGCAGCGCGACGACGGCACCTGGGCCAACTTCTACGACGGCCCGGGCGACCTGTCCACCACGGTCGAGGCCTACGTGGCGCTCAAGCTGGCGGGCGACCCGGTCGACGCGCCGCACATGAAGCGCGCGGCCGACTGGATCACCGCAAGCGGCGGCGTCACCGCGACCCGCGTCTTCACCAGGATCTGGCTCGCGATCAGCGGCCGCTGGTCCTGGGACGACCTGCCGGTCATCCCGCCCGAGGTCATCTACCTGCCGTCCTGGGTACCGCTGAACATCTACGACTGGGGCTGCTGGGCCCGGCAGACGATCGTGGCGCTGGCGGTGGTGTCCAGCTTCAAGCCGAGCAGGCCGCTGCCGTTCACGCTCGACGAGCTCTACGCCGCCGTCCCCGGCCGGCCGCCCAAAGCCGACAACCGGGACCCCTGGTCGCTGGCGTTCAACGGGCTCGACAAGGCGCTCCACACGATCGAGCCGAGGCTGCCCAAGCGGGCCAGGAGGGCCGCCCGCAGCCGCTGCACCGACTGGATCATCGCCCGCCAGGAGGCCGACGGCTGCTGGGGCGGCATCCAGCCGCCGTGGGTCTACTCGATCATGGCGCTGTACCTGATGGGCTACGGTCTCGACAGCCCCGTTGTCAAGAAGGCGATCGACGCCCTCGAGCGGTTCACGATCAGGGAGGACGGCATCCGCCGCCTGGAGGCGTGCCAGTCACCGGTCTGGGACACCGTGCTGTCCATGATCGCGCTGGCCGACGCCGGGCTCGAGCAGGACCACCCGGCCCTCACCGCCAGCGCCAACTGGGTGCTCAACGAGGAGATCCGCCAGCCCGGCGACTGGCGGGTGCGCCGGCCGCAGACCGCCCCCGGCGGCTGGGCGTTCGAGTTCGACAACGACAACTACGCCGACACCGACGACACGGCCGAGGTCGTGCTGGCCCTGCGGCGCACCTCGACCGACAACCGGGCGGCGATCCAGCGCGGCCTGCGCTGGCTCGAGGGCATGCAGTGCAAGGACGGCGGCTGGGGCGCGTTCGACGCCGACAACACCCGCCAGCTGGTCAACAAGCTGCCGTTCTGCGACTTCGGGGCGGTCATCGACCCGCCAAGCGCCGACGTCACCGCGCACATCGTGGAGGCGTTCGCGGCCGAGGGCCTCGCCCACGAGACCGCCTGCAGGCGCGGCGTCATCTGGCTGCTCAAGCACCAGGAGGAGGACGGCTCCTGGTTCGGCCGCTGGGGCGCCAACTACCTCTACGGCACCGGCGCGGTCGTCCCCGCGCTGATCGCGGCGGGCGTCAAGCCGGGCAAGCCGCAGATCCGCCGGGCCGTCGCCTGGCTCGAGGAGCATCAGAACGAGGACGGCGGCTGGGGCGAGGACATGCGCTCCTACGACGACCCGCGGAACTGGTCCGGCCGCGGCGCGTCCACCGCCTCGCAGACCGCGTGGGCGCTGCTGGCGCTGCTGGCGGCGGGCGAGGAGGAGGGCAAGGCGGCCGAGCGCGGCATCCGCTGGCTGGCGGAGACGCAGCGCCCGGACGGGACCTGGGACGAGCCGTACTTCACCGGGACCGGCTTCCCGGGCGACTTCTACCTGAACTACCACCTGTACCGGCTGGCGTTCCCGGTCTCCGCGCTCGGCAGATACGTAAGGGGTTCACGTCATGACTGAGACCATCCCCGGCCCCCGGATAGCGGAGGAGGCGGCCTTCGGGGCTTCGTCGTCCGCCGCCCCCGGGCTGCTCGTCTACGCCCCGCTCCGGTTCGAGGCCAACGCGGTCCGCAAGGGCCTCACCCAGTCGACCAGCCACGTCCGGCGCACCGGGATGGGCGCCGCCCGATCGAGGAAGTCGGCCGCCCAGAGCAAGCCCGGTCCGTTCGGTGCGATGGTGGTGATGGGCACCGCGGCCGGCCTGGCGGACGGCCTCAGCCCGGGCGACCTGGTCGTCGCCACCGAGGTGACCGACGGCGAGACCACGATCGCGCTCCCGGGCGCGGACCTGCTCGCGGCCGAGCTGCGGCGGGCCGGCCTGAACGCCCGCGCCGGGCGCGTCATCCAAGTCAAAAAGATCGTCAGCTCCCCCGAACGGTCCCGGCTGGCTGCCGACGGCTACCTCGCCGCCGACATGGAGTCGGCCGCCATCGTGGCCGCCGTCAAGGGCCGCGGGCTCAGCGCCCGGGAGCCGGCCGACGTCGCCGGCCCGGACGCGCCCTCGCTCAATGCGGTCGACGCGGCCGCGCTGGCGGCCGCCACCGTGGGACATCCGGTCGCGGTCATCCGCGCGGTCTCCGACGGCGGCTTCGGCCCGGGCATGGTCACCGGGGGGATCGCCGCGCTGCGCTCGCTGCGGGCGGCCGCACCGGTCGCCGAGCGCTGGGCCGCCGCCTGCCGGGAGCGGACGGTGCTGCTGGCCGGGCCGCGGTCGTTCTGCGCCGGGGTGGAGCGGGCGATCGAGATCGTCGAGCGCGCCCTCGAGCTGCGCGGCGCCCCGGTCTACGTGCGCAAGCAGATCGTGCACAACACCCGGGTGGTGTCCGACCTCGAGCAGCGCGGCGCGATCTTCGTCGACGAGCTCGACGAGGTGCCGAACGGCGCCACGGTCGTGTTCTCGGCCCACGGGGTCGCGCCCGCGGTCCGCTCCGACGCGTCCGAGCGGTCCCTCTCGGTCATCGACGCGACCTGCCCGCTGGTGTCGAAGGTGCACGCGGAGGCGCGCCGGTTCGCCGAGAAGGGGTACACGGTCGCGCTGATCGGGCACGCCGGCCACGAGGAGGTCGAGGGCACGCTGGGCGAGGCGCCCGACTCGACGGTGCTGGTGCAGACCGCCGCCGACGTGGCCGCGCTGTCGGTCGAGGACCCGTCCAAGGTCGCCTACCTGATGCAGACCACGCTCGCGATCGACGAGGCGGCCGACGTGTCCGGCGCCCTGCGGGAGAAGTTCCCGCAGATGCGGGCGCCCGGCAGCGACGACATCTGCTACGCGACGACCAACCGGCAGGCGGCCGTCCGCGCCGTCGCCACCGAGGCCGACGTGGTCCTCGTCGCGGGCTCCAAGAACTCCTCTAACTCGGTGCGGCTGGTCGAGCGCTCCGAGCGGGAGGGCACGCCCGCCCACCTGATCGACGGGGCCACGGACATCGACCTGTCCTGGCTGGCCGACGCGTCGGTGGTCGGGCTCACGGCGGGGGCATCCGCGCCCCCGGCGGTAGTAAGCGAGATCATCACCGCGCTGTCCGGGCTCGGCACGGTGACGGTGACCGAGCGGGTCACCACTACCGAATCAGTTCAGTTCGGCCTGCCTAGGGAGGTACGGCGCTAAATGTCCATGCCACTTCGCGTCAGCATGCGCATCGGGGCACACCTGATGAAGCAGAAGCTGGCCGGCAATAAGAAGTTCCCGCTGCTGGTCGAGCTTGAGCCGCTGTTCGCCTGCAACCTCAAGTGCAACGGCTGCGGGAAGATCCAGCAGCCGGCCAGCGTCCTCAAGCAGCGGATGCCCGTCGAGCAGGCGATCGCCGCGATCGAGGAGGCGAACGCGCCGATGGTCTCGATCGCCGGCGGCGAGCCGCTGATGCACCCGCAGATCGAGGTGATCGTGCAGGAGCTGATCAAGCGGAAGAAGTTCGTCTTCCTGTGCACCAACGCGGTGCTGATGCCCAAGCACCTGCACAAGTTCAAGCCGTCCCCGTACTTCCGCTGGGTGGTGCACATCGACGGGCTGCGCGAGCGGCACGACGAGTCGGTCTCGAAGGAGGGCGTGTTCGACCAGGCGGTCGAGGCCATCAAGATGGCCAAGGCGGCCGGCTTCAAGGTCAACACCAACACCACGTTCTTCGACACCGACACCCCGCAGACGGTCATCGACGTACTCGACTTCCTCAACGACGAGCTTGAGGTCGACGACCTGCAGATCTCGCCCGGGTACGCCTACGAGAAGGCGCCCGACCAGGATCACTTCCTCGGCGTCACCCAGACCAGGGAGATGTTCAAGAAGGCGTTCGCCGACGGCCGCCGCAAGAAGTGGCGGCTCATGCACACGCCGCTCTTCCTCGACTTCCTCGAGGGCAAGGTCGAGTACGAGTGCACCGCCTGGTCGATCCCGTCGTACTCGCTCCTTGGCTGGCAGAAGCCCTGCTACCTGATGTCGGACGGCTACGTCGAGAGCTACAAGGAGCTCATCGAGACGACCGAGTGGGAGAAGTACGGCCGCGGCAAGGACCCGCGCTGCGCCAACTGCATGGCGCACTGCGGTTACGAGCCCTCGGCCGTCATCGCCACCATGTCCTCCCTCAAGGAGGGCATCCGCGCCCTCCGCGAGTCCGGCGTCTAAGTGGCAGACGTAACCAGCTAAAACACCGCGTCTAGCCCGCCCGCTCGCCCGCGAGCCCGCACCGGTGCTTCCCGCGCTATCGGCCCCGGATTGAACCCGATCCGGGGCCGAACGCGCCGTAGCGCACCCCCGCGCCCCCGCTCCCACCCCCGCATCCTCAAACCCACCCCCGCATCCTCAAACCCACCCCCGCCCGGGACTCGACCCCACCCGCCCCAAAAGGAACATTGCTCACATCCAAAGGTCTCTCCATGCTTAGCGTGGGGCCTTCGGGTCGTATGGAGCCCCTTTTGCAACACGATCATGATTCGGCGTCGAAAATGATCGCCTGAATAGCACACAATGATCGGTCGCGCAAGCGGTTATCCACAGGCCCGGGACGAAATGGGCGCGTTATCCACAGGCTGAAGAGGCGTATCGCTTCGTCGGCCCGGGAATTGCCACGCTGGGGGCATGACTCTGGAAATTCCGGCGGGGTGCAGTGAGCTCCTCGCCCGTCAAGATGGCGTCATCGGGCGCTCGCAAGCACTGGAATTCGGGCTCTCCGCGTACTCAATGCGTCATCGGGCCCGAGCGGGGGAGTGGCAGCGGATTCAGCGCGGGGTGTACGCGACCTTTTCCGGTGAGGTCACCAGGGACCGCCTGCTGTGGGCGGCTCTGCTCCGCGCTGGGCCCGCGGCGGTGCTGAGCCATCAGACCGCCGCCGAGCTTTACGGCCTCACAAAACAGCCGGGCCCGTTGATCCACGTGACCGTTCCGGCCGTCAGCAACCCGGCGCAGCACAGCAAGATTCCCGGTGTGGTCGTGCACCGGTCGCGGATTCTCGAGCGGACGAGGCACCCGGTGTTGTTGCCGCCCCGGACCAGGATCGAGGATACGGTGCTCGATCTTATTGAGGGGATGATCGCTCCCGCTGACCGTTACGATCTGATTTGCCGGGCCATTGGCAGTCAGTTGACCACGGCGGCGCGACTGCGGCTGGCCCTGAAAAGGCGGAAGAGGTTCCGCGATCGTCGTGAGGCGGAAGCCGCTCTCGGGGACGCCGCGCAGGGAGCGCTGTCCAACCTCGAGCGATGGTATCTGCGGGGCGTCGAGCGTCGGCATAAGCTTCCCGCCGCCACGCGTCAGGCCCGTATCAAGGTCGGCGGCCAGAGCATCTACCTGGACAACCTCTACGAGGACTATCTGGTATGCGTGGAATTGGACGGGACCGCCGCTCATCCGGCCGCAGAGCAATGGCGCGATAAGCGACGGGATAGGCGTAATCTGGCCGCCGGTAAAATCGTCACGATGCGCTTCGGGTATTCGGATCTGAGTACTGACCTGGCGCAGTGCCAGGCAGCGGGGGAGGTGGCGCGGGTCCTGCGTGACCGCGGGCCGCAGGCCGGAGTCCGCTGCCGGCTGTCCGGGTGCCCGGTGTTAGGGCGCAATGACGCGCGAAGCCGAGTGCAAGGAGACTAAACCGCCAGCCGGGATTTGATGGGCTGTTCGGAGCCACGGCTCAGCTACTCCTCAGGTACGGCCGCCAAAGTTCATCCCGGTGCGGACGTAGCGCCGGGGTCTGATGCGCTCCCCCGGCTGCGACAGGTCCGCACCGCCATATATCTGCTTAGTCCGCTGAGGAGTCTGATGTTTTTCACATACCTCTGGCGCGAGTTGCGCCGCCGGGCGCGCCAGGCCACCTTCATAGCCATCGGGCTGGCGCTTGGGATCGGGCTGGTGATCACGGTGACCGCTGCGGCGGCCGGGGTCAAGAACGCCCAGGCGTCGGTCTTGCACTCGCTGTACGGCGTCGGGACCGACATCACCGTGACCAAGGCCCCCAGCACCAGCAGCACCGGGGGCGGCGGGTTCGGCTTCAGCTTCAAGCAGTCGGTCGGCACTGCCACCAGGCCGAAGGCGGGCTCGAAGATCGATGACAACACGCTGACGTCGGACTTCACGCTTTCGTCGATCAGCTCGGCCGACGTCACCTCGATCTCCAAGCTGGACGACGTGGCCGCGGCGGCGGGCGGGCTAACCCTGACCGACCGGACGGTCTCCGGAACGGTGCCGTCGTTTAACACGGGCACCAGCGGAACTGGCGGCTTCGGCGGCCGCAGCAGCACCAGCGGCACCCCCGGCGGCTTCACCGGCGGCGGCACCAGCACCTTCAACACCAACAGCTTCGTCGTCAGCGGGGTCGACCTCGGCACCGGCGAACTCGGCCCGCTGTCCACCGGCACGATCAGCTCCGGCCGCACCTTCACCTCAAGCGACTCGGGCAAGGACGTCGCGCTGGTCGACTCCAGCTACGCGACGACCGAGAAGCTCAAGGTCGGCAGCACGATCGACATCGGCAACTCCAAGGGCGCGGCGACCAAGTTCACCGTCGTCGGCATCGTGACCGAGCCGGCCGGCGATGACTCGACCAACGTGTACATCCCGCTGACTACCGCCCAGACCCTGTCCGGGCTGAAGAACGACGTCAACACGATCTACGTGTCGGCCACCAGCGGCGCCGACATCACCTCGGTCGCGAACGCGATCAAGAGTGACGTCTCGGGCGTGACCATCACCGACCAGGACACCCTGGCGAGCCAGGTCACCGGCTCCATCTCGAGCGCCTCGTCGCTGGCCAACAACCTCGGCAAGTGGCTCGCGATCGCGGTGCTGATCGCGGCCTTCCTGCTCGCCAGCCTGCTCACGATGTCGGCCGTGTCCCGGCGGATCCGTGAGTTCGGCACGCTGAAGGCACTCGGCTGGAAGAGCCGCCGGGTCGTCTTCCAGGTGATGGGCGAGTCGATCGCGATCGGCATCGTCGGCGGCGCCATCGGCGTCGGGCTTGGGTTCCTCGGCGCGGCCGCAGTCGGCCACTTCGCTCACCCGCTGACCGCTTCGCTCGGCAGCACCACCGGCACCGCGACACCTGGCGGGTCGCGGGCGTTCACCGGCGGCGGCTACCCCGGCGGCGGCACCGGCGGCGCCGGCGGCAGCGGCGGATTCAACGGCGGCTTCGCGCACGCGGCGGCGAACGCCGTGCCGACCGTCACCGAGCACCTGACCGCACCGGTCACGCTCGAGGCGGTGCTCGCGGCGGTGATCCTCGCGGTCCTCGGCGGGCTCATCGCCGGGTCGTTCGGCGGCTGGCGGGCGGCGCGTCTGCGCCCGGCCGCGGCCCTGTCCAAGGTCGCCTGACGGCCGGATTGAGGGAGAAGAAGGCTCATGTACAAGCTCACCGACGTCAAGAAGGACTATCCCAAGGGCCGCCAGACGGTCCACGCGCTGCAGGGCGTCAACCTGGAGATCGCCGACGGCGAGTGGATGGCCATCCAGGGGCCGACCGGGCACGGCAAGTCCACCCTGCTGCAGATCCTGGGCGGCCTTGACCGAGCCACCTCGGGTTCCGTCGTCCTCGACGGAACCGACCTGACCAGGCTCGGCGAGGGCTCGATGACGAAGACCCGGGCCACCACGATCGGCTTCATCTTCCAGACGTTCAACCTGATCCCGACCCTGACGGCGCAGGAGAACGTGGAGACGGCGCTGGTTCCGCTCGGGGTCAGCGGCGAGTCGCGGAGGGCGCGGGCGGCCGAGGCGCTGGCCTCGGTTGGCCTGGCCGATCGGGTCCGCCACCTGCCGTCGGAGCTCTCCGGCGGTCAGCAGCAGCGCGTGGCGATCGCCCGCGCGCTGGTCAAGGAGCCCAAGGTCCTGCTGGCGGACGAGCCGACGGGCAACCTCGACGAGGACACCCGCGACGAGATCATCGCTCTGCTCGAGAAGCTCTGGCGGGACAAGGGACTGTCGATGGTCATGGTGACCCACGACAGCTCGGTCGCTCGCCGCGCCCAGCGCCTCGGCCTGATGCGCAACGGCAAGCTCACCATCAAAACGAAGGTCTAAGCCCAGCTTCCGGGGCCGGGATCCTCCCGGGCCGGCCCCGGTACTCCAGTAGCCGACCCGGGTAAGGCCAGGCGGGCCTCCTCAACGAGGAGGCCCGCTAGCTTTTCCGGGTCGGCCGCCCGCCGCCCGCGGGCGGCGTACCAG
>Ga0335075_10016657_pt1 | contig 10959 bp, 11 predicted proteins | sample Lox_Sample_24_FD_206723 | JGI IMG/M metagenome (GOLD analysis project Ga0335075, IMG submission 206723) | Soil microbial communities from Loxahatchee National Wildlife Refuge, Florida, United States - Lox_Sample_2.4 | ecosystem: Environmental > Terrestrial > Soil > Wetlands | place: USA... | reverse complement strand
TTTCCCGACCGGGGAGACGGCGATGCCGGCGCCGACCGCGCCGAACAGGAACCCGGTCAGGGCCAGCCGGGCGCCGGGACCGATCAGCGGCGCCACCGGTCCGCTCGGTGAGGTGTCGATGATGACCGCCGACAGGCCGGCACCGACCAGCAGTGCGGTGCCGGCGAATTCGGCCAGCCACAGCCGCCAGGCCTCCTCGGGGTGGGGTCGGCTGGCGGCCGGTGCCGGGCGCGGGCGGGTCACGCCAGCTTGGGATGCAGCGACATGCCGCCAGGCTGCTGGGCCGCCACGATCTGCCTGTTCAGCGCCTTGAGCGCGCCGACGTAGATCTCGGAGAAGGTCGGGAAGGGCTGGATGACGTCACGCAGCACTGGCAGCGGCACGCGGGCGCGGATGGCGAGAGTTGCCTGCTGCATCCATTCCCCCGCTTCCGGGCCGAGTGCGTAGCCGCCGGTGAGCCGGTCGCCGTCGCTGAGCAGGGTCAGGAACCCGTTGGAGGCGGCGCGGGTGTAGGTGGCGGTCTTGGCGACTCCGGAGACCGGGACCGTCGCGCTGAACGGTGCTTCGGTCGCGCCCACCGCGGCGGCCTGCGGGTCGGTGTAGACCACGTCCGGGATGGCCTCGTAGTGGGCCTGGCGCGACTCGCCGAGGATGTTCGCGGCGACGACCTCGCCCTGGTACTTGCCGACGTGCGTCAGCAGCCGGATACCGGTGACATCGCCGATGGCCCACAGGCGCTCGGCCGCGCGCAGGCGATCGTCGACCTTGATGCCGTGCGCGTCGAACGTCGCGCCCGCGGCGGCCAGCCCGGCCGGCATTCGCGGGCGCCTGCCCGTGCCCACGAGCAGGTGGTCGCCGCGCAGCTCATGGCCACTGGCCAGGGTCAGCACATAATCGTCACCGTCACGGCGCGCCGCGGTCGCCTCGGTACCCACGAACAGGTCGACGCCGTCGCGGCGCAGCACCTCCCCGAGCGCCTCGCCCAGCGGAGCAGGCTCGCGGGCCAGCACGTGGGCGGCCGCCTCGACGAGGGCAACCTCGCCGCCCAGCCGCCGCACGGCCTGGGCCATCTCGGCGCCGACCGGCCCGCCGCCAAGGATCAGCAGGCGGCGCGGGACGGCCTTCATCCCGGTCACCTCGCGGTTGGTCCAGACCCCCGCCAGGTCGCGCAGACCCGGCACCGGCGCGATGAACGGATCCGAGCCGGTCGCCACCACGACATGCCGGGCCGTGTGCGGCACCCCGGCGACCTCGACCACCCCGGGCCCGGTGAGTCGCCCGGTCCCGCGGATCAGGTCGATGCCCTTGCCGGCCAGCCAGCTCACCTGCCCGTCGTCGGAGTAGTCCGAGACGTTGGAGTCACGCCAGGCCAGCGCCTCCCCCACGTCAACCTGAGCGCTGGCCGCCGCTTCGCGTGCGTCCGCCACCGCCTCGCCGGGGCGCAGCAGCGTCTTGGACGGAATGCACGCCCAGTACGAGCACTCTCCGCCCGCCCGCTCCCGCTCAACCACCGCGACCCGCAGGCCGCCGTCAGCCAGTTCCCCGGCGCAGTGCTCCCCCGGCGAACCCGCGCCCACGACGATCACGTCGTAGTCATAGCCGTTCACGTTCATGCCCCGCATCCTCAGCGGTCATGAGATGGCGCTCAGCGGCCAGGCGTTCCGCTGTTCCCATGACGTCTGCCCTTCGCTTGTCCACGGTGCGTCTGACGACACCCCCACCCTCCTAGGTCAGGCACGGCATCGCCCCCGTGCAAACCCCCGGACCTGCATCGGAGACCAGAGCCAGGGGTTTACACGGGTGCGACGGTCCGGCCCGGGCGCGACCCTGAGATCAGTGCTCACCGGGCTAGTGGTGACGCGACCGGGACAACCGGCACGCCCAAGCAGAAGGGAAAGGTCATGGGCCTCATCGACGAGGCGCTGAGCGCCAACGCGACCATCGCCAACGGCTACGATCGCGGCCGCGGGGGGCCGCCGGCGCCCAAGATCGCGATCGTCACCTGTGCGGATCCCCGGCTAACCAGCATCGAGCAGATGCTGGGGCTCGCCGCTGCCGATGTCGACATGATCAGGAACTTCGGCACCGTGATCGACGACGACGCGATCCGGTCGCTGGTTCTCTCGACCAGATTGCTGGGCACCAGGGAAATAATGATCATCAATCACACCGACTGCGGGATGCTCAGGTTCACCGACGGCGAGCTGGAGGACCGGCTCCGTAAGGAGACGGGGCGGGCGCCGATCGCGCCGGCCAGGTTCTACAGCTTCACCGACGCCGAGGCGAACACCAAGGAGCAGATCCAGAAGGCCAGGTCACATCCGTGGATCTCGCCGGAGGTTCCCGTTAGGGGGTTCGTCTACGACGTCAGCACCGGGCGGCTCAGCGAAGTGTTCCAGTGACAAGACCCATATACCCAACCAGTGGAGGTCCCAGATGGCCGAGCTCCCGCCGCCCCCAGAAGGAATTGTGCTGGCCCACTTCATCGTCTCAGACGATGTCGAGCGCTCCCAGCGCTTCTACACCGAAGTGCTCGGCGGCCGGGTGGTCTACTCCGGCCCCGGAGGGCTGACCTATGTCGCGCTATCCAACAGCTGGATCATCATCAACGTCGGCGGAGGCCCGACTGACGACAAGCCGGCGGTCACGCTGGAGACGCCACGCGATCCCGACCGGGTCAGCAGCTTCCTTAATATCAGGGTCAAAGACATCAAGGCCGTCTACGCCGAATGGAGCGCCCGGGGTGCTCAATTCCTGACGGAGCCGAAACAGCACCAGTACGAGATCCGCTGCTACATCCGCGATCCCGACGGTTACATCATCGAGGTGGGGCAAACCACGGACACATCGGGTGACTGGGTGCCCGCCCACTGGCCATCGGCTACGCCCGCCGAGCAGTCCGGGTGAATGGCGAGACCAACGGCGAAAACCTGACCGCCGGCGCTGTCTCCAGCAGGCCGGCGGTCAGCCCCCGGGACGAGCCGGGTCAGGGCCGGTCCGGGCGGACGGGGTGGGCGGAGATGATGACCTGGTCCGGGTCGTAGCTGGCCTTGATCTTCTGCAGCCGCTGGTAGGACGCGGCCGGCACGACCGCGCTGGCGGCCGCCGGGGTCTCTCGGAAGTTGTAGTAGTCATAGCCGGCGTGCCAGGGCGCCAGGGCGTCCTTGACCGCCTGGGCCTGGGCGGCCGCGGCGGCGGCCGCGTCGGGGGTGGGGGCAAAGCCGGCGGCGAAGATCATGTGGCTGGCCTCGAGGCTGGGCTGGGCGCCGCCGCCGGCGGCTGGGCGGGCCAGCGCGCCGCCCAGGTGGCGGACCTCGACGCTGGCCAGCGCCGTTCCGGCGTCCGGCCCGGCCACCGCGGCCAGCGCGTCGATCGCGGCGGCCGGCAGGTCGGCGACCAGGGTGGCGTCGCCGCGGGTGGCCACCGGCTGGCCGGGGTCCATGTTCAGGTCGCCGAGCGCGGCGGCCGGGATCATCGCGAACGTGTCGCGGTCCGGGCCCAGCGCGCGCAGCGGCGCGATCAGGTCCGCGCCGCTGGCGGCGTCGCCGAGATAGGCGGCCTCGATCACGGCGAACGCCTGGCCGCGCAGCGGCCCGGGGAGCTCGGGCAGCGGCGGGAACCGCAGCAGGTGGGTCATGGAGGTGACCTCATCGGGCACGGTGGCGGTCCACGCCGACCAGGCGTGCAGTACTTCCGCGGTGCGGGCGATCGGGAAGAACAGGTCCCCGGCGTACAGCGCACCGACCGGGTACAGCCGCATCTCCAGCGCGGTCAGCACGCCGACGCTGCCGCCGCCGCCCCGGATCGCCCACAACAGGTCCGGGTCGTGGCCGGCGTCGGCGCGGACCAGGTCGCCGCCGGGGGTGACCAGCTCGGCGGCGGTGACGCTGTTGGCGGCCAGCCCGTAGCGGCGCGCCAGCCAGCCCAGCCCGCCGCCCAGGGTGTAGCCGGCCACGCCGACGCCCAGGGAGCTCCCGGCCAGCCCGGCCAGGCCGTCCTCCCCGGCCGGAACGATCACATCCGCCCACTGCGCGCCGGCCTCGGCGCGGGCGGTGAAGGAAGCCGGGTCGATGGTGGCCTTCCGCATCCGCGTTGTCCGCAGCAGCATCGCGCCGCCCAGCGGCTCCAGCGGCGGGGCGCCGTGGCCGGTGCCCTGCGGGGCGATCCGCATCCCGTGGGCGCGGGCGTACCGGACCGCCTGGGTCACGTCGGCGGCCGACTCGGCCTCCACCACCACGGCGGGCCGCTGGTCGACCACCAGGTTCCACGCCTGCCGCGCCTGGTCATAGCCGGCCTCACCCGGCACGGAAACCGGGCCCGCGACAGCTGCCCGCAGGGCTGCCAGGTCGCGGCCGGCAATAGTGTCCGCAGTGCTCATCGGTTCCTTCTCTCCTCGCTGACGACAACCTCCACGGTCCCAGGTCAGCTACGGCATCGCCCCCGTGCAAACCCCCGGACCTACATCACCAGCGAGATCCCGCACGCCGACGGCGCAAATGACCGGCTGGGATACCCAGCCGGTCATTTGCGTGGCCTACTAGCGCGGCCAGGTCGTCTAATGAGGGTCTCCGGCCGGGGACCCGCTGCTCGCCGCGGCGCCCTGGCGCACGGCCGACGCGGCCGGGGCGCTGGAAGTGGCGGGCGGGGTGGCGGATTTCCCGACCGCGGGCAGGAAGAGGGCCGCGACCGCGGCGAGGACGGCGACTCCGGCGTCGGCGGCCAGTGCGACGTGGTACCCGTGGACGATGGCGTCAGGACCCGGCGCGCGGCCGGCCGCGGTGCTGGCGGCGGTGACGAGTGCCGCCAGGCCGACGGCGCCGCCGATCTGGCGCGCCACGTTGATTACGCCAGAGGCGAGGCCGGCCTCGTGTGGCGCAAGTCCCGCGGTCGCGCTGATCGTCGCCGGAAGGATTATCAGGCCCAGCCCGGCGCCGATGAGGAGCGTCGGGCCGAGGACGTGGACGAGGTAGGTCGGCGACTGCGCGGGGATCGCAGTCAGCCAGGCGAGTCCCGCGGCGGTAGGCAGAGCCCCGGCGAGCGTGAGCTTCCTGACCCCGAGCACCGGCACCAGCGCGCGGCACACGAACGAGCCGACGACCATCAGCAGCGTCATCGGCACCATGGCGAGACCGGCGCGAAGCGCGCTGTAGCCGAGGACCTGCTGGAAGTAGAGGGACAGAAAGAAAATCGTCGCGGTCATGAGCACGCCAGCGCACAGCATCACGACGCCGGCGACGCTCAGGCCGCGGTTCCTGAAGATGCTCAGGCGGACGAGGGGGTGCCCGGACTTCCGCTCGATGAGGATGAAGCCGGCCAGCAGGACCGCCGAGCCCGCGAGCGCGGCGATGACCGCCGCCGATCCCCAGCCGTATTCGGTGGCGGCGGAGACGCCGTAGACCAGCAGGCCGGTGCCGAGTGTGATCGTCAGGGCGTCTGGCAGGTCGAGCCGCTTGCGCTGCCCGCCGTTCCCGCTCGCCGGCAGGAGCCAGGCGACCGTGGCCGCCAGGACGGCGACCCCGAGGGGGACGTTAACGAAGAAGACCCAGCGCCAGCTGAGCTCGGCGGTGAGGGCGCCGCCCAGGATCATGCCGACAGCGCCGGCGCTCGAGCCCGCCGCGGCCCAGATCGCGAGCGCCCTCGTCCGCTGGCTCGGGGTAGCATGCGCATGGCTGGCGGTGATGAGGCTCAGGCTCACCGGCGCCAGCGCGGCGGCACCGAGGCCCTGCACGGCGCGGGCTATGAGCAGCATCGTGCCGTCGGTGGCGAGGCCGCCGACCAGGCTCGCCAGCGTGAACAGCACGAGGCCGGCCTGGAACACGCGCGTACGGCCGAACAGGTCGCTGGCTCGCGCCGCGAGCAACAGGAAGCCGCCGAACGCGACCAGGTAGCCGTCGACCACCCACTGCTGCGTGTTGGCCGACAGCCCGAGGCTGTGGCGCATCGCCGGGAGCGCGATGTTCACGATGCTGGTGTCCAGGACGGCCATGAACTGCGCGACGCTGGCGATGGCGACGATCACGCCCAGCGCGACGCCGGGCTTCGCGATGAGGTGCGCTGGCGGGCCCGCGGTCTCGCCCGGCGCGGGGGCTACTTCCGGCATGGTGCCTCCCGTTCTGTCGATTCAATACCAGAACACTGTTCAAGCTGAACATCGTTCAAGCTGAACAGTGTTCAAGGTAGGTGGTACGCTGGATGCTGTCAAGCCGACGGCGAAGGAGGGATCCCGATGACACAGCTCCGGCAGGAAGACGTGCTGTCAGGGGCGCTCGACCTGCTCGACGCCGAGGGCCTCGACGCGCTCACGATGCGCAGGCTAGCTGCCTCGCTGCATGTCCAGGCGGGTGCCCTGTACTGGCATTTCGACTGCAAAAGGGCACTGGTCGACGCGATGGCGGATCGGCTCGCCGCGGACGTCGGCGGGCCGGGCACGACGGGCGACGGGACCTGGGACGAGCAGCTCACCGAGCTGGCCATGCGGCTGCGCCGCGCCCTGCTCGCGCACCGGGACGGGGCGCGGGTCGTCACAGAAACCGCCTGCGCGGCCGGCGGCGCCAACACTTTGCTGGTGGGGCGCACGTCGACCGAGCTCCTCATCGCCGCCGGATTCCCTCCCGAGCAAGCGACCTGGCTGACGTTCGCACTCATCCATTACGTGCTCGGCCAGACAATGGGGGAACAGGCGAGAGCCGAGTTCGTCGCGCGCGGCGAACCCCGCGCGGCACAGACTGCCGCCCCCTCCGACGAGGACGACAAGAACGAGGCGTATCGCCGGCTACGCGCGTCGGCGCAGAGCGCCGACCCGGACGAGCAGTTCGCCTACGCCCTCAGCGTGTTCCTCGACGGCATCAAGCACCGGTTGCCGTAACCGCACCCCGCTCGCTGAGCAAGTGTCGGCGCAGGAAGGACAGTTCGGCCTCGACGACCTCCTTGTGGGCCTCGAGGAAGGGGGCGTAGTGCCCGCCGGGCAGGCTGACCAGCTCGCCGCGCGGTGCTCGCGCGGCGGCGCACACCGCGGGGGCGGCCAGCGCGGTCTGGTCTTGCTCGCAAGCCACCACCAGCAGCGGGCACGTCACCCGGGCCGCGTCCCGGCCGGGCCGGTACACGCACATGCGCAGCACGGATCGGGCCGCCACCGCCTGCTGCCAGCCTGGATAGGCGCGGCCGGGATTCAGGACCTGGCCGCCGAGGCGGCCGTCGGGGGCCACGGCGACCGCGACGGTCCCGGGATCGCCGGTCAGCGGCACCAGCAGCGGCGGCCGCCCGGCGAGCGCGCCCAGCCCGTCAAGGACGCCGCGCAGCGTGAGGCGCGCCATCGCGAGCGGCTGCTGGTAGCGTCCCGCGGCGCGAGCCGCCGCCGGCCCGTCGGCGTTCGGGCTCTGGGCGATCGCCGCGCGCAGCCGGTGGTTGCGCGCGGCGACGCGGAAGACATGGCCGCCGGTGGCAGAAAACCCCCAGGCCGCCAGCCGGTCCGGGTCGACCTCTGGCAGCCGGGTCGCCGCGTGCCCGATCGCGGCCTGCCAGTCGGCGAGTTCGTCGCGGGGCCGCGCCACCTGCCGCGGCGTCCCGCCACTGCCGCCCATCCGCCGGTAGTCGAACGCCAGCACGCTGAACCCGGCCTCGTGGAACCGCCTGGCGAACCGGTCGGTGCCCGGTTCCTTGGTCACGGCCAGCCCGCCGGCCATGATCACGCAGCCGCCGTTCGTCCCCGGGTAGTGCCAGGCCGCGCATTCGTCGCTGCCGCTGGCGAACCGGATGTCGTATCGCTCCACCGGTACCTCCCTGACTGGATGCGTTCCGCTCCCTCCACCGTGGACCAGGGCACTGGCAGCCGACTTGCGTCCGGCTTGCGAAGACAGTTACGGCACCGGCTCGTGGTTGGCCCAGACGACCTTGTACGGGAACCGCGCCTGCCACCTGGCAATCAGGTCGTGCAGTGCGGGCAGCGCTGAAGCCGCGGCCACGGCGTCCAGGTCGGCGAAGGTGATATGAGCTAGGTCGGTCGCGGAGAAGACCGGGGCGTACTCGTCGGAGGGCAGGGCCAGGTGCGGCCAGTGCTCGAACCGGCTGGCGTTACCCTCACCCAGCATGATCGCGCCGAGCTCGTCGAAGAACTGCTTGCGGTCCTGCTCGGTCATGGCGGGCGGGAACGAGTAAATCAGGGTGTGTGTAATCATGATTTCAAGGCAACCAGGACCTCCGCCGAGGTGTCCAAGACCCGTTTGGCCTCGGTCGATAACCTGCGGGCATCAGCCCCGGTCACCCGGTCGGGCTATGCCGCCGAGGCCGGCGGCCCCGCACTGACCGCCGCGGCGACGGCGCACCGGGCGAACGCCTCGACCGCGGGCGAGTTAGCGGCCCGGGGCCAGGCGAGCACCAGGCTGCTAGGCGGGGCATCGGTGACGGGGACGCGGATCAGGTCGGGGTGCGGCGGCCCGAGGGCGGACGGTGGCAGCAGCGCGATCGCCCGCCCGAGCGTGATCAAGTGCGTGAGCTGGCTCATGTCCGCCACCTGGGGGCCCTCGCCGGCTTCATCCAGGCCCTGCCACCGGGGCATGGTCTCGCCCTGCAGGTCAGCCAGCCGCAGCCTGTGCCGCCGGGCCAGCCGGTGCCCGCGAGGAAGCACGGCGACCCGTTCCTCGGTCAGCAGCGTGGCGTGACGCAGCCCGGTCAGGTCATCGAGCGGGGTGTACAGCAGCGCGATGTCAGCCCGCCCGTCGCGCAGGAACTCGATCCGGTCGCTGACGCCACCGAACAACACGTCGACCTCGCGCGCGCCAGGCTCCCGTGCGTAGGCCGCCAGAATGCCGGACAGCAGGTTCGCGTCACCGCCCGGTTTCATCACCAGCCGCAGGCGCGCGTCCGGGCGCGCGGCCTGCTGGGCGCTGCGCGCGGCCAGGCTTACCGCGCTGAGCGCCAGCCGCCCCTGCGACAGCAGGGCCTCGCCCGCGGCGGTCAGGCAGACCCGCTTGCTGTCGCGATCCAGCAACCGTACCCCGAGCCGCGACTCAAGCCGGCTGATCGCCTTCGACAGCGCCGGCTGCGCAATGAGCAGGCGCTCCGCGGCCCGGCGGAAATTCAGTTCTTCGGCCACGGCCACGAAATACTCGATTTCCCGGGTCTCGAGCTCAGCCATGCCCGCAGAGTATCAACCACCGCGTCTGGACGGGTCAGGTGAAGTAGTGGCCCTGTTCGATGTCCTCGATGAGGCCGGGGTGGGTGGGCTTCCAGCCCAGGAGTTCCTGCGTGATGGTGCTGGAGGCGGGCATGTCGGTGCTGAGCAGGGGCACGAGCATGCCGCCGAATTCCCCGGCGGGCAGGGAGCGGGCCGGCAGATTCAGGCGCCGGCCGATGGCCTCGGCGATCTCCCGGACGGGCACGCCCTCGTCGCCGACGGCGTTGAGCACCGCGCCGGCGGGACCCTGCTCGACGGCCAGCCGGTAGAGGCTCGCGGCGTCTTCCACGTGGACGGCGGGCCAGCGGCTGGCCCCATCGCCGATGTAGCCGGAGACGCCCTTGGCCCGCGCCATGGCGATGAGCTGGGGGATGAAGCCGTGACGTTCCCCCTGGCCGTGCACCGAGCGGGGCAGCATGACCAGGCAGGAGCGGACGCCCTGGTCCGTGGCGGCGAGGGCGGCCCGCATGTTGGCGATGCGGGCCGCGATGGGCCCGGCGGCGATGAGCTCGTCGCGTTCGGTCGCGGGCCGGCCGGGTGTCACGAGCGTTGCGCCAGAGATCACCAGCGGCTTGCCGGTGCCGGCGAGTCCGGTGACAAACGTCTCGATGGCCGTGGCATCGGTCCGCGTCGCAGCCTCGCTCACGCTGGGCACGACGAAGGCGAGGTGGATGACGCCGTCGCTGTCGAGGGCGCCGGCGCTCAGCACGCCGGTGTCGTTCAGGTCGCCGCTTAGCACCTCGGCGCCCATGTCCGCGACTGCTTTGGCGGAGGCGTCCGAGCGGGCCAGCCCGAGGACCTGGTGGCCGGCGCCGATGAGTTCAGGGACGACCGCCGACCCGATCCAGCCGGAAGCGCCGGTAACGAAGATGCGCATGGAAGGTCTCCTAGGTTGTGATGCGATTCAGTCGCATTGACTCTACCATGCCGATGCGACCAAGTCGCATCAATTTCTCAAATGATGCGATCCGGTCGCGTCGCTTAGGATGTGACGGTGAGCAGATGGGCACCGAACGCGCGTGAGCGCCTGGAGACCGCCGCACTGGACCTGTTCGTGGAGAACGGCTACGAGGACACGACCGTCGCGCAGATCGCCGACCGCGCGGGCTTGAACCGCGCTACGTTCTTCCGGCACTTCGCGGATAAGCGCGAGGTCCTCTTCGGCGGTGAAGACGTGCTGGCCGGGCTGTTCGCCGACGCCATCCAGGCCGCGCCCCCGGGGGCGACGCTCACCGAATGCCTGCGGGCGGCGCTCGCGGCGGCCGGGGTCGTGATGACTCCGCAGCGGCGGGCCGCGGCCGCCAAGCGCAGACTGGTGGTCGCGGCGAACAGCGAACTGCAGGAGCGGGGACTACTCAAGCACACAAGGGTCGCCGAGTCGGTCACCGCCGCCCTGCGCGAGCGAGGCACCGACGAACTGACCGCGCGGCTGGCGGCCGAGGTGGGCATGCTCGCTTTCAGCGTCGCGTTCGAGCGCTGGATGAAGGCGAACGATGACGAACCGTTCGCGCCCTTCGCCGATGCGGCCCTGAGCGACCTGCGGGCGCGGGCCGCCGAGCTCACCACGGGACAGAGCAGAAACGGCCCGCCTAGCCGAGACATCCCAGCTAGCGGGACGTTTTCGCAGGTGGTGGCAGGTGATGGGTTCACTCCGCTCAGCGGCGAGCTGGGTCGTGCACACCCGCTATGAGCGCGAGCTGGAACTTGGTCTCGTCTTCGGTATCGGAGGCCGGGGTGAGTACGACGATCTTGCGTTCCGCGTCGCCGTCGCTCAGCACGTCGCAGTC
>Ga0335075_10016655_pt1 | contig 10960 bp, 10 predicted proteins | sample Lox_Sample_24_FD_206723 | JGI IMG/M metagenome (GOLD analysis project Ga0335075, IMG submission 206723) | Soil microbial communities from Loxahatchee National Wildlife Refuge, Florida, United States - Lox_Sample_2.4 | ecosystem: Environmental > Terrestrial > Soil > Wetlands | place: USA... | reverse complement strand
CCGTCGATGGGGTCGACCGCGACGTCACACGCGGCGCCGGTGCCGTCACCGACCTCTTCGCCGTTGTACAGCATCGGCGCGCGGTCCTTCTCGCCCTCCCCGATGACCACGACGCCGCGCATCGACACCGAGTTGATCAGCATCCGCATCGCGTTCACGGCGGCGCCGTCGGCCCCGTTCTTGTCACCGCGGCCCACCCACCGGGCGGCGGCCATCGAGCCGGCCTCCGTCACCCGGGCGAGCTCGAGCGCCAGGTTACGGTCGGGGGCCTGGCTGGGCGGTTCGTGGTCCAGATGCTCGGCGGTCATAGCCGGTTCCTTCCCCTTTGCGGTGAGGCGACCCTACTCAGGCCAGAATTGACCCATGGTCTCCGACATCTTCGACCCCGGGCAATGGCGTGACGTCGAGGGGTTCTCCTTTACCGATATCACCTACCACCGGGCCGTCAGCTCGGGCACGGTCCGCGTCGCGTTCAACCGGCCCGAGGTCAGGAACGCCTTCCGCCCGCACACGGTCGACGAGCTATACCGGGCGCTCGATCACGCCCGGATGTCGGGCGACGTGGGATGCGTGCTGCTCACCGGCAACGGCCCATCGCCCAGAGACGGCGGCTGGGCGTTCTGCTCCGGAGGCGACCAGCGCATCCGCGGCCGCGACGGGTACAGGTACGCGGGCGGCGAGACGGCCGAGAGCATCGATCCGGCCCGCGCCGGGCGCCTGCACATCATGGAGGTGCACCGGCTGATCCGGTTCATGCCGAAGGTGGTCATCGCCGTCGTGCCTGGCTGGGCCGCAGGCGGCGGCCACAGCCTGCACGTCGTCTGCGACCTGACCATCGCCAGCCGCGAGCATGCCAGGTTCAAGCAGACCGACGCGGACGTGGGGAGTTTCGACGGCGGCTTCGGCTCGGCCTACCTGGCCCGTCAGGTGGGCCAGAAGTTCGCCCGGGAGATCTTCTTCCTCGGCGAGACCTATGACGCGCAAGCGGCACACCGGATGGGCATGGTCAACGCGGTGGTGGCGCACGCCGACCTGGAGGCCACCGCGCTGGACTGGGCGGCCAAGATCAACGCCAAGAGCCCGACCTCGCAGCGCATGCTCAAGTTCGCGTTCAACCTCGTCGACGACGGGCTGGTGGGCCAGCAGGTGTTCTCCACCGAGGCCACCCGGCTTGCGTACATGACGGACGAGGCGGCCGAGGGCAGGGACGCGTTCCTCGACAAGCGCGCCCCGGACTGGGCCAGGTTCCCCTGGTACTACTGAGGCCGCTGCTGCGCGGGATCGGCTGCCTGGCGGGCGCCGCGATCATCATCGTGGCCGTCCCCATGCCGCACGCCGCCGAGCCGGCCGTCGTCAGCTACTCCGGTGACCTGACCACGCTGGCCAGGCTGGCCCCGTATCCGGCGGTGGCCCCGCGCGGGCTGCCCGTCTCCTGGCAGCCGGTCAGCTCAGGCCTGGCCGTGGGCGGCGCCAATGGCGCGGGCACCGTCACCTGGCAGCTCGGCTTCATGACCACGGATGGCGCGCTGGCCTCGCTCGAGGAAAGCAACGCAAGCGCCGCCGCGTTCATCAGACGGATGACCAACAGCGGGGCGGAGCTGCCGCCGGTCCGCGTGGACGGGCAGGCCTGGACTCCTGTTTCGACTCCGTCCCGCGGCCAGCGGTCCATGTACCTGGCCGGCGCGGGGTTCACGATCGTGGTCACCGGCAACGCGACCTGGGCCGAGCTGCGGCAGCTAGCCGCCTCGCTCCGCCCGCTCAGCCGCTGAGCCGCTGCCGGCTTCCTGACGCGGCTCGGGGACCTGCCCCTCGGCGGCCTGTGCCATTTCGGAGGGCTGCGTCATTTCCGGAGGCTGTGCTAGTTCCCCGGGTGGGGTCACCTGGTCGGGCGTCCGCGGGGTCATGACCGGCTCGGCCGCGTCGGGCGGGCGGTCGTGGAACGACACCTCGACGTGCTGCTCCGGGCGCCGCTGGTTCTGCAGGGCCTGCAGCGCCATGCTGGCCCGGTCGGCCTCGGTCAGCGGCGGCTGGACGAGCGACCGCGGCCACAGCCGCCGGGCCAGTACCGCGTTGATCTCGGCGCTGTACACCGTAATCTTCACGGCCAGGAAGATCCAGGCCAGCAACCCGAGCACGGTGCCGAACACGCCGTAGGCGGAGTCGCTGTGCAGGAAGTGGTGAATCAGCCAGGTGCCAAGGACCTGCAGCACCGTCCACAAGATCCCGCCGGTGATCGCCCCTGGCAGCAGGCTACGGGTGGGTACGCCCTTCGGGGTCAGCACGCGGAACGCGCCGATGTACATGCCGACGTTGAAGGCCGCGGCGAGCACCTCGGCCGCGGCCACGGCCAGGAACCCCCGGAGGAAATAGGTGTTGAAGCTGGCCAGCCCGGTCGTGACGATCACGCCCGCGCCGAGCAGGCACAGGAACAGGCCGGAGCGGCCGAGCCGCTGGACGTAGCCGGGCCGGGCGGGCCCGGGCAGGTTCCATATCTGCTCCATGGTGAACACTCCGGCCTGAGCCAGCCCGGTCGCGCCCCAGAGCAGCCCGGCCAGGCCCACGATCAGCCCGATGATGCTCGAGCGCTTGAGCTCGCTCACACTGCCCGTGAGCTGATTGCCGATGAGCGGGACCTGCTCGGATACCGCCTTAAGGACGTCCTGCCTGAAGGCCGGGTTGAACGACGCGACCAGCCCGAGGATCGTCACAAGCACCAGCAGCAGGGGGAACAACGAGACGAAGGCGGAATAACCCAGGTTCGAGACCAGCACGCCGCCGTTGTCGTCCCCGTACTTCTTCACCACCCCGAAGACGAAGGCCGTCGGCGTGAACCGCCGCTGCGTGGCATCTATCCGCCTGATCACCTTCTCAACCGGATTCATGCGCCCCACCTCGCTTTATGCCTGCTATCCGCTTGCCCAGCAGGACGAGGTGCAAACAGGTCAGAACGGAGCGTCGTCCCCGGCGGCGGCCTGGCCGTCTTCGTCGGCGGCGTTCCCGTCTCGCCTGGCCATGGCGGCCGCGAGCCGGGCCCGCGCACCGTCCAGCCACTCCTCGCAGACCGCGGCCAGCCGCTCGCCGCGCTCCCACAGCTCCAGCGACTGCTCCAGGGTCAGCCCGCCGGCTTCGAGCCGCTTGACCACGGCGGCGAGCTTGTCCCTGGCCTGCTCGTACGACAGGGTCTCTTTCGGCGCCTTTTCCTTCGGCGCCGCGCCCTCGGGCTCGCTCACGGCCCCAACCCTATCCGTCGGCGCGCACCGTGAGCTGATCCGCGGCGAACCGGACCGTCAGCGTCTCGCCGGGGCTGACCTCGGCCGCGCTGCGGACCACGCCGTCGTCGCGATGCTGCACGATCGCGTAGCCGCGACGCATCGTGGACGCCGGCGACAGGGCGAGCAGCCGGGCGCGGGTGTGAGCTAGATCGTCGCCGCCGCGGGCCAGGCTGCCTGATAGCGACAGCCGCGCTCGCTGCAGCAGCGCGTCCACCCGCTCGGCCTGCCGCTCCACCTCCCGCACCGGGTCGGCCAGCGCGGGCCGGGACCTCATCCCCGCCAGCCAGGCGGCCTCACGGTCCAGCCAGCCGGTCACGCACCGGCGGGCCCGGTCGCGCAACTGGGCCACGAGCGCCAGCTGCTCGCCGACGTCGGGCACCACCCTCCTGGCCGCGTCGGTCGGCGTCGACGCGCGCAGGTCGGCCACGTAGTCGAGCAGCGGAGTGTCCTGCTCGTGGCCGATCGCGCTGACCACCGGGGTTCGGCAGGCCGCGACCGCCCGGATCAACTCCTCGTCGGAGAACGGGAGCAGATCCTCCAGCGAGCCGCCGCCGCGCGCGATCACGATCACGTCCACCTCGGCGTCCGCGTCCAGCCGTCGCAGCGCATCGATCATCTCGGCCGCCGCGTAGGGTCCCTGCACCGCCGTTTCCTCGACCCGGAACCGCACGGCGGGCCAGCGCCTGGTGGCGTTGCGCAGTACGTCGCGCTCGGCGGCCGAGTCGCGCCCGCAAATGAGGCCGATGACACGGGGCAGGAAGGGGAGAGCACGTTTTCGTTCGGTCGAAAAAAGACCCTCAGAACCGAGGCGGCGGCGCAGCCTTTCCAGCCTGGCCAGCAGGTCGCCGACGCCCACCGCCCTGACCTCGAGTGCGGTCAGGGCAAACGAGCCCCGGTTGGCGTTGAAGTCCGGCCGGGCCCAGATCACCACCCGGTCGCCCTCGGCGGGCTGCGGCGCGGCGGCGTCGAACACTTGCCGGGTGCAGATGACCCGCACAGACACCGCCGCGACCGGGTCGCGCAGGGTCAGGAACACCGCGCCGCCGCGCACCGCGCACTCGGCGATCTGCCCCTCCACCCAGACCCGGCCGAGCCGGCCGATCCACCCGCCGACCGCCTGGAGCACCGTGCGGACCGGGACGGGGGATTCGGCCGACGAGTCAAGCGCCACTAATTGCCGGCCTCCAGCTTGGCGATCCGGCGCTCGAACATGACGATCACGTCGGCCCGGGCCGCGTGGGTCTTCTCGTACTCAGCCAACTGCCGCACCTGGGTGACGTCCAGGTTGCGCAGCCGCGCCCGCAGCGACGCGACCGTCAGCGCGTCGTAATTCGGCAGCGGCATCGCCGTGGCCTGCGCGTCGGCGGGGGTCGCTTCGGTTGCTGTGGGCACGGGCGTTTCGGCGGTCGCCGGGCTGTCCTCGGTCGCGGCCGATGCGGGCGCCGCGGTGTCCGTTCCGGCCTTGTCGTTGTCGAGCAGCCGAACGTTACCTGTCTTGTCGAAGTCCCTGGCCTCTGGCGCATGATCGCCCGCCGGGGCCTGCGGCGCGGCAGGGGGCGCCGCGGCTTGGGCCTGTGCCGCGGCAGGGGGCGCCGCGGCTTGGGCCTGCGCCGCGGCCTCGTGCTTTTCCGTCGGCTCGGGCGCGCGGGTCTGCGGGACTTGCGCGTCGGCGGGTGTCTTGTTCCTGAGCTTGTCCGTAATGAGCAGGAGTTGGCCGATCCCGGCGAAAACACCGCGCAGGGCCTGAGCGGGGGCTTCCTTGATACGTTCACTGACTTGCGGCGGGACGCGCATTGTCGATCTCCTCGGGGACTGGTACCTCGCAGCGCCCGGGCGGATTCCCCGGCATCCCCGGGCGTGCGTTCGCTGTTAGTCAGCACGTGTTCCCTGCCGGGTAATCTTCGTCCTTCTTCCGGCCCGGCCGCAACCACTACGCCGTTGCGGCTTTTCCTAGCAGTTACCCGTTTTGTCCCCTGATGCTCAAGTGCACAATGATGCGTCGATCTCAGAAAAGATCTTGGAGGATCCGGGTTTCGCGAAGACTTTGGCTCCCTATAGCATCCCTTTTTCTTCAGTAAACCCGAATCCTCCACGAGAATCAGATAGATAATCGAATCTGGGTTCGCTGTTGTTCTGGATGGGGTGCACGGGACCGGTGAGTCGGCACGCGCGGCCCTGGCGCGGCCCACGGAAGGCCGTCCCTGCCTGGGTCTTACTTTGGCGGCGGTACGTACCCTGGAACGGTGACGGGTACAGATGTGACTGCCCCCAGCTCAACAGCCCGGCGAGTCCTGCTCGCCAAGCCCCGAGGCTACTGCGCCGGCGTTGACCGGGCGGTGCAGGCGGTCGAGGCGGCGCTGGACAAATTCGGGCCGCCGGTCTACGTGCGCAGGCAGATCGTGCACAACACGCACGTCGTCAGCGAGCTTGAAAAGCGCGGTGCGGTCTTCGTCACGGAAGTCGGCGAGGTGCCGACCGGCGCGGTCGTCGTCTTTTCCGCGCACGGCATCGCACCCGAGGTGCGCCGCGACGCGGAGCACAGGGGCCTGCGTGCGATCGACGCCACCTGCCCGCTGGTCACCAAGGTGCACAACGAGGCGCGCCGGTTCGCCGCCAAGGACTACGACATCCTGCTGGTCGGCCACGCCGGCCACGAGGAGGTCGTCGGTACCTCGGGGGAGGCCCCGGACCGGGTCCGCTTGGTCGACAGCGCAGACGGGGCGGCGAACGTCCAGGTCACGGATCCGTCCCGGGTGGTATGGCTATCCCAGACGACGCTGTCCGTGGACGAGACGGCCGAGACGGTCGGCGCACTCCGCAAGCGGTTCCCCGCCCTGCTCGACCCGCCGAGCGACGACATCTGCTACGCGACGCAGAACCGCCAGGCAGCGGTCAAAGTTATCGCGGCCCGAGCCGACCTGGTCATCGTGGTCGGCTCGCCGAACTCCTCGAACTCCGTCCGCCTGGTCGAGGTAGCCAGGGACGCCGGCGCGGCCGCCCACCTGGTCGACGATGCAGGGGAGATCGACCAGCGCTGGCTCGACGGGGTCACGACGGTCGGCGTGACCAGCGGGGCTTCGGTGCCAGAGGAACTGGTGACGTCGGTGCTCGGCAAGCTGGCAGGATTTGGGTTCGGCGCTGTCGAGGAAGTCGAGGCGGTCGCCGAGAACATGACGTTCGGGCCGCCTCGCGAGCTGCGGCCCACGGCGGCCGCGCGATCCCAGGGTTCCGCCGGCGGTCGGCTGAATCACTAAGCCGTCAGCGTCCGGCCGAGCGGCCCGGCGGCCGGGAAACCAGGTGCTTGAGGGAGCTCAAGGGGTGGAACCCGCGTCCGATCGCGACCACGATGGTGAGAGCCGTCCCGGTGAACAGCCACGGGGCCGAAATTCCCAGCGTGACCAGGACTCCCTCGGCGAACATGAACGTCCCGGACGACGTGATCAGCTCCACGCAGACGCACCCGGCGAAGAACAGCAGCGGCGGGGCCACCACCAGGCCTCGCATGCCGCTGGTCCTCGTGTAGAACGTGACGGTGCCGCAGGCGCAGACGAACATGGCTCCGGCCAGCGTGTTCCAGCCGGTCCAGGCGGCCAGCAGCAGGCTGAGGAAGCACAGCGCGAACAGCGCCGTGATCGCGCCGAGGCCGGTGAGCCGGATCGAGGCCTTGGGTTCCAGGCGCGGCCGGGGCTGACGGTCCGGTGCCGGCGCCCTGGTCTCGGTCTGCGTCATCGAGCCGCGCGCACCAGTCCGACGGGCCGGCCAGCGCCGACCGGAACGGAATCGGCCACCGCCGAATCGCCCACCGCCGAATCGCCCACCGCCGAATCGGCCGCGACGGCATCGGCCGCCGCGATCTCGGGCGGACCGCCCGCCACCAGCTCGGGTGCGGCCACGCCCCGGGTGGTTTCCTCGACGAGCGCAGGCGTGCGAAGCTCTGCGTCCACCACTCCAAGCTCGTTCAGCCGCCTGGCCTTGGTCAGTACCCGGCTTTCAAGCGAGCCGACCGTCTGGTTGTAGGCGGTCACGGCCTTCGACAGCGCACGCCCGAGCTGGTCCACGTTCCGGCCGAGGCTGCCGAGGCGTTCGTACAGCTCGCGGCCGAGGTCGAATACCGCGCGGGCGTTATCCGCCAGCGCCTCCTGCTGCCAGGCGTACTGCGCCGTGCGGAGCATGGTGATCAAGGTGGTGGGCGTGGCGATGTGGACCTTGCGGGCCAGGGCGTGCTCAAGCAGCCCCGGGTCGCGCTCCAGCGCCGGGGCCAGGAACGCCTCGCCCGGGATGAACGCGATCACAAACTCAGGCGACGGGCTCAGCGCGGCCCAGTAGGCCTTGCCGGCCAGCCGGTCCACGTGGTCGCGCAGGTGCCGGGCGTGCGCGTCCAGCCTGTCTGCGCGCAGGTTCTCGTCCTCGCTCTGCGCCGCCTCCAGGTAAGCGGCCAGCGACACCTTCGAGTCCACGACGATGTTCTTGCCGCCGGCCAGGCGCACCACCATGTCCGGGCGCTGCGACCCGTCCGCGGAGGTTACCTGCTCGTCGAAGTCACACCGCGCGCTCATCCCGGCCAGCTCCGCCACGCGACGTAGCTGGAGCTCGCCCCAGCGACCGCGGGCCTCGGGCCGCCGCAGCGCGGTGACCAGCGCCTGGGTCTGGGCCCGCAGCTCCTCGGAGGCCTGCCGCGCGATCGCTACCTGCTCGGTGAGCGCGGCGTGCGATCGCGTCCGGGCGGCGTCCGACTCCCGCAGCTGCTCCTCCACCCGGGCCAGCGTCTCCTTCAGCGGCACGATGAGGTGCTCGACCGCCGCCCGGCGGGTCTCGAGCTCCCCGGCCGCGGTCGCGTTCGCCGCCTGTAGCCGTCCCTCCGCGACCTCGAGGAACCGCGCCGTGCTCGCGTCAAGCGCCTGTGCGGACAGCACCTGGAAGCGCTCGGCCAGCTGGCCGTCAACGAGCGCGGCCCGCTGTTCGGCCGCGCGGGCCCGGCCGCTGGCGTCGGCCAGCCGGCCGCGGGCGTACAGGTATCCGATCGCCACCCCGATGACGATCCCCAGCAACAGTCCCGCAAGCAGCGATAGCACGCAGCGATGATCTCATCGCCTGAGCGAATAATCCCGCCGACACGCCCGATGTCCTTTTTTTGAACGAACGGACCATACTGACAGCCCCGGTCACCTGCGTCGACAACCGGTCGATGGCGCAGCGCCCCGTCCGCGCGTCCTGTCCAGCATCCGCCCCCGCGCCCCGCCCGGCGGTACGCAAGCGCCATTAAACTCGCGCGGGTGAGCCTGTCTATCGGCATCGTCGGCCTACCCAACGTCGGCAAGTCCACCCTGTTCAACGCGCTGACCCGGGCTGGCGCGCTGGCGTCCAACTACCCGTTCGCCACCATCGAGCCGAACGTCGGCGTAGTCGGCGTCCCAGATCCGCGCCTAGCCCAGCTGGCCAGGCTTTACGACTCCGCGCGGATCGTGCCCGCCACGGTGCGCTTCACCGACATCGCAGGCCTGGTCCGCGGCGCCTCGCAGGGCCAGGGGCTCGGCAACCAGTTCCTTGCCCACATCCGGGAGACCGACGCGATCTGCCAGGTGGTCCGCGTCTTCGCCGACCCGGACGTTACCCACGTCGACGGCGACGTGTCGCCCGAACGCGACATCGAGACTGTCGTCACCGAGCTGATCCTCGCCGACTTGCAGACGCTGGATAAGGCCCTGCCCCGGCTGACCAAAGAGACGAAGTTCGCCAAGGATCCCTCGCGAGCGCAAGTCGCCGAGGCCGCGGCCGCGGCCGAACGCCTGCTCGACTCCGGCGTAGCGTTGTGGGCGGGCGCCGCGAAGGCAGGCATTGACCTCGCGGCGCTGCGCGAACTGCAGCTGCTGACGGCCAAGGCCTTCCTTTACGTGTTCAACTGTGACGTCGCCGAACTGGGCGACCCGGACCTGCGCAAGCGCCTGTCCGAGCTGGTGGCTCCGGCCGAGGCGATCTTCCTCGACGCGAAAACCGAAGCCGACCTGGCCGAACTTCCCGAGGACGAGGCGGCGGAACTGCTCGCCGAGGCCGGCCTGGGCGAGCCCGGCCTGGCCCAGCTGGCCCGGGTCGGCTTCCGCGCGCTTGGCCTGCAGACGTTCCTCACCGCGGGCCCCAAGGAAACCCGGGCCTGGGAGATCAGGGCCGGGGCCACGGCGCCGGAGGCGGCCGGCGTCATCCACACCGATTTCCAGCGCGGTTTCATCAAGGCCGAGGTGGTCTCCTACGACGACCTGATGGCGGCGAGCTCCATGACCGCCGCCCGCGCCGCAGGCAAGGTCCGCATCGAAGGCAAGGACTACGTCATGCGCGACGGCGACGTAGTGGAGTTCCGCTTCAACGTGTAGTAGCAGGTTCCCGGCCCGGTCGGCGACGGCCGCTGCCGACGTCCCCACCCTAGACAGGCATCAGCGACAGATGCCAGCGGTCAGTTCAGTGGTGGTGACTCGCCGGATCTGCGCGGCAGGGATTGCCTGCGCCGCCGTCCTGGCCGCCACCCTCATCACCGGGCCTTCCCGCCCCGCCCCGCCACGGCCGGCGCTCACCCAAACCCCGGTGCCCACCTGGACCCTGCCCGCCCGGGCCCTCAGCCCGGACGTGTGGCCCGGCCCCCGTGCGGGGAGGGTGCCAGCAGGCCCAGGGCACGGGCGCGCGCGACGGCCTCGGCGCGCCGGTGCGTGCCGAGTTTGGCGTACAGGTGACGCAGGTGGGTGCTGACGGTGTTGTACGAGACGTACAGCTCACCGGCGATCTCCGGCCCCGACAGGTTGGTCGGCAGGTAGCGCAGCACCCGGATCTCGCTGTCGCTCAGCGGCTCCAGCGGCGGCGGCGGCCCGGCGGGCGGCGGGGCGAGCTCGCGCCCGGCGAGCAGTCTGAGGATGTCGGCGACCAGGGCGGCGTGCGCGGTGCGGCGCCGGGCGTGCCGCTCCAGCAGGCGTCCCGGCACTGGATGCAACAGGAACGGCAGCAGCACGCCGTCCGGCTCGGCGAGGTCCAGCGCGCGCTCGAGGGCGCGGTCGGCGGCGGCCTCATCACCGAGCACGTCCCGGGCGGTCGCCTCCAGAGCGTAGGCCATGACCAGCCAGAATCCCACGTTGACAGGAGCGGAGCCGTCCTGGATCGGGGCGAGCTCGGTAAGGGCGGCATCAGGGTCATTCTGCGCGAGCCGCAACATCGCAGCGGCGATACGGATCTCGCCGCGCTCGCGGTCCGGGCCGCCAAGACCGGCCAGGATCTTCGCGGCGCGCTCGGTCTGGCCAAGCCGCACCAGCGAGTGGACCATCTGTGCCCGCGCCCAGGGGATGAGGAGGTGCGATGAGGCGAGCCGCTGGGCCAGCGGCTCGACGGCCTCGAACGCGGCGAGCGCCGCGGCGTCACGACCTCGCGCCTGCTCAAGTACGCCGCGGTCGTAACGGATCGCCATGTACTGGGCTGGCCGGGCCTCGGCTCTGAGGGTACGCTCGGCCTCTTGCACCCACGGCTCGGCCTCATCCGGCCGTCCCTGCCCTGCCAGCGAGGTTCCCAGCACCCCGCAGGCGACGCCGAAGGCCGGGTCGCCGGTCCAGCCGTGCCGCCGGGCCAGCTCCACCGCCTGCCGGCTGCTGGCGGCCGCCTGCACATAAGAGTCAAAAAGGACTGCCGCCGCCTGGTAGGCCAGGCCGGTGAACTCC
>Ga0335075_10016653_pt1 | contig 10962 bp, 13 predicted proteins | sample Lox_Sample_24_FD_206723 | JGI IMG/M metagenome (GOLD analysis project Ga0335075, IMG submission 206723) | Soil microbial communities from Loxahatchee National Wildlife Refuge, Florida, United States - Lox_Sample_2.4 | ecosystem: Environmental > Terrestrial > Soil > Wetlands | place: USA... | reverse complement strand
GTGTGCCGGCCGGCGGCTTCTCATGCAGCGTCTTGTGCACGACCTGCTGGATCGTCTCGGCGGACAGAGGTGCCTTACGCCCTGGCCGCGTGGCGTCGCGACGTAATCCGGCGATGCCCTTGGCCAGCCGGCCGACCGTCGCACGACCAGCCGGGCGCAGACGCTGCTGCTGCATGCCTGTCCGCTCGCCGGCCCGATTGAGGGATTGACCGCCTGGACCATGACCCGGGTGACTGCGGCCCCTGGCTTCCGACCCTTGCTGCTCGGACTTGCGGTCTTGTACGTAGTGGGCGTGGCGGTCAGCCATCTTTGTGGCGTAGAGACAGGATTTGGCGTAATGTGTCTCTTATGGCATCTATTGGAGCTGCGCCATGAAAGCCAGGGTAATGCCGGATGGTCGGGTCAGCCTGCCGGCCGAACTGCGAAAAAAGCACGGCCTTGCTCAGGGCGGTGAGGTGATAGTCGAGGACGCCGGTGATGCGATCGTCCTTCGGACGGTCGATCAGGTGGTGGCGCGGGCTCAGGCGCTCAGCCGAAAGCTGGTGACTGGCAAGGCCGGCGCATCGGTTGAGGACTTCCTCGCCGATCGGGCGCGCGACGCGGAGGCCGAGTGACAAGGGTAGCCCTCGACGCCTCCGCACTACTGGCCATGCTCCTGGGCGAGCCGGGCGGCGAGAAGGTGAAGGCAGCCCTCGAAGGAGCTTTGCTCTGCGCGGTGAACTTAGCGGAAATCGTTAGCCACTACGCCAGGCTCGGTGCATCACGACCGGACATCGAGGCGATGTTGCGACCCCTGCCGATCCAGGTTGTGCCGGTCGATGGGGCCCTATCCTACGAAGCCGGCATGCTTCGGCTGCTCACGCTTCCGGGCGGGCTGTCGCTCGGCGATCGATTTTGCCTGGCTCTGGCCAAGCGCGAGGGTATTCCAGCTTTGACGGCCGAGCGCCGTTGGCCAGACATCGCGGTGGCGGCTGATGTCACGGTCGACCTGATCCGTTAGGGCCCAATCATTGCGTTGGGTCTGGATCACGTCGTGGCGCGGCAGGGGATGGCTGACAGTGAACATCCGAAGATCACTCGGCACCGGGATGCGCTGCGCGGAAGCGCCCGGCGGGTGACAGTCTCCGGGCGATTATTCCGGCCACTGCGGACGTCGGATAAGAGGCGGAAGATGTGCATCTTGTTGGTGCTCACAAGAGCCACGGCAGCCCATCAACGGGCAGCCGAGCCGGACAACCAACCATAATCAGCCAGTCGCCGATTAGGTCCCTGCCAGCTTTTACTTTTGATAACAGATTGTCTCAAGAATCAGACGGCGGCCGATCCGTGGCGGGACAAGGACCGGTATATCTCGTCGCCCTCCGCTGCGGCGACCTCACGTCTTAGTCCGCAGGCCTGGAAAGAGGTCGAACGCACCATTGCGCATCATGGCCGTAGCCTGCGCGCCCGTCAGCTTGGCGTCGGCGGGGATCGTCGGCACGCGCGCCCCGAGGTGCTTCTCAAATTCCAGCACTGAATGCAGCAATCCCTTACCGAGGACCGACAACGGCCGGTCTGGCGGCAGGAGTGCAGCATCGAACTTCGGGACCGGCTGTGCGACGACATCCGGCCATTGGTCGGGCGATCGGGGCTGGTTCAGCGAAAGGATGGGGTTGATATCTCGTGCTACTGCGTCGCGAGCGGTGAAAGGCGCTCCAAGCGACCATCGCTCGCGCATCGTCCTGATCAGCGAGGTGTGGTGGTATTCGTCATTGACGACGGTCCGTTGCGGGATCCACGCGGAAATCGCAATGGCCGGCACACGCTGGCCGGACCGGTTGAATGTGAACCCCATCTGACCAGCAGGCGCCTTGGGATCGGGCGGCGGAGCTGGCGGCGGCGGGACGTGATCGTAAGTGCCTCCGGCTTCATCGAAGGCAATCAGCAGGAGCGTATTGAGGTAGTTCGACCCGCCGGGCGACGATGAAGTTCGAACGGCGTCGTAGATCGACGCCAGCAGCGCCTCGCCACCGAGTAGGGACGAAGGCTCATCGATTGCCAGGCCGTGCACCAACGCCGAGATCGGCGGATGCATGTCGTTGTGGCCATGCCACATGTTCGGCTCGATAAACGAGTAGGTTGGCAGGCGGCCGGTCCTCGCGTCATCGAGGAAATCAGCGACCGTCGAGAAATTTGTCGCGAACCGATCGCGCAATCGCGAGGCATGGATGATGCCTGTGAACGATGCGGGGCTCGGCGAATCGCAATAGACCCGCCACGTGAGGCCCTTGGCCGCCAGGCGTTCGAAAAGCGTTTCCGCGGTGTTGTGGACCGGAAAGGCATCCGCCGGCGGATAGTTGAGAACGTATCCAGACGCCGTCGCCGCATGGAAAAACGAGCGGTTTGTGAACGTCTGCGAAGGCACTTCGCAAAACCAATGGTCGAAGGTGGCGAAACCTCGGCCCAGCGCCGAGATGACTGGCATCTGCGCCGGTGTGTAGCCGGTCATGATCTGGGAATATTCTTCGTATGTTGGCTGCCGCCGCATTTCGGCGGTAAAGGCGCTGATGTAATCGGCAACGAATCCGTCCATCGTAGGCTGCTGGCGCGGATAATCAGGCGCGTTGTAAGGCGACACCATTCGCGCAAGAGGCTGCAAGCGGTTCTTCGGATTCAGAACCCCAAACAGGTCGGTATTCAAGTGCGGATACTCTTCGCCGGGGTCCGGGCTCGGCGTGTTCATGTTCGGCGCGACGCCGTAGCTCACGAATTTGCGGTCGGCCCCATGCTGGGCCCATGCGGGGACGGAGTTCTTGAGATCCTTGCCGATGACGCCTTCGAACGAGCGAACCTCGCCCGGCTCGTAGAGCCGGCCCAGCAGATTGTCGAACGAGCGGTTCTCGAACATGACCACGACGACGTGATCTAGCGCCTTTTGCCGATCGGCGACGGGCCTGGCAGCTTCCTGTGCCGAGCTGATGCCGGGAACGGCGGCACTGGCGGCCGTCGCGCCGGCGATCTTCGCGAGGCTGCGACGTGTGATCGGAACGGGAAACGATTTTGAGTTCTTCACGATGCCCCTCTCGGCTTGACCGCCTCTACTGGCGGCTGGCCATCATTCGCTAGCCACCAGTGCCAGCGACGTGAAGGTGCAACGGGAGGTGCCGAGCGGCTATGGCAAAACCGGAAATGCATCTGCGACCCGCGCCAATCCTCATGGTGCGTTTGAGCGCGGGCGCATCACAAAGCGGGGGCAATACTGGTTTGCTGTGGGCTCCTGAACGCGGGATAGCGGCGACGAATGAGTTGATTGAGGTCGCCGTTGAGAACACGGGTTCGGGCCTGAAGCAGCAGATGGACGCCGCGAGGTGTCCAGCGCATCGACTGACGTTTGTCGCAGCGCTTGTCGACGATTTGGTTGATCGCCAACTCCACGAAGCCGGTGGAGATACGTTCGCCCGCGCGGAAGCGCTCGCCATAGTTCACGATGTGGCCCACGTTGTTGGTGATGTACGTCGCGAGCTCACCGAGGGTGGAGGCAAGCTTTCGCAACGACGCCGCGGTGGGATTCTCCTCCAGGTCGCCATCGACATCATCGGCCAGACATTCGATGTCCACGATGGCATCCAGGGCATTGCCATGCCACAGCAGCCACTTGATCCGGTCGAGCGCTGCTGTCCTTGCCTCGATTGTGGCCGCGTCGGTCCAGGCACCCTTGATCATCTTCCCCAGCACGGTCAGCCGCATGATGATATGAAACCAATCCAACACATGCTCGGCTTCCGGAGCGATGTTCTGCTGCAGGCGCCGCAGGGTATCGGCGCCGTCGGATAAGAAGACAACTTGCTGCTGCGGCTGCATTCCCTGTTGACGTAGCGTATCGACGAGCCGGGCGCGGGGCCTGTCGTCGACGGTTTGGACGAAAGCGAAACAGCGCCTGGACGGATCCGGCATGCGGCCATCCCGATGGAACGAGACCAGGCTCTTGCCGGCGATGACCTCGAACCAGTCCTGCTCGCGGCCGCGGACATAGCCGCCGTCAATGCCGACGAACAGCGGGCCGTCCGGTGGCGTGTTATGCGGCCCGATTGGGTCGTCAGGCGCTATGCTCGTGGGCGCCGAGGCGAGCTCGGCTTCGTGCGTTTCACCAACCCGGAAGAGATGCCGCCGGACCCGCTCGACGCCGATCGGTCGCTCGAACGGTAGCAGTTCGCCCATCAGCCTGACGGTCAGGCCGTAGGAAGCCAGCGAGGCGAATTTGGTCTCCAGATACGGCAGCTCTGGACTGTTGCGTTCGCCCAGCAGCTCTGCCAACGGGCTCAGAGAGTGTCTCGGCGGCACGGCACATCGGCAAGCCCGGAGCCGCTCACTGTCGAGCCGCAACGTGCCGAATGGCGTTTGGTACACGATACGATGGTGGCCCTTCAGCGAGCGCCGACGGCCACAGTCCGGGCAGGCGCGCTGATCCTCTTGCCACTCTATGACCTGTGCTCCGGCAAGCACTTGCTGGATGCCGCCAGTGATCGCCTTGGCTTCGGCCAGAGATAACCCCAGGGTTTCAGGGCAGAGCCGGCCGCAGTCAATCCGGACGATCTCGTGAACCTCTCGTCCGCCGCCCACCTCGTCGACGAGAACAACCTGTATTGCCATCCTGATCATGATGTGCCCCGCGCCGCTATGAATGCCTGCCGCAGTGCGCTGTTGACCAGGGCGCGCGAGAACCCCTCGGCCAAAAACGCCTCACTCGCCTTTAGGCGGGACACGGCGCGCTCGAAGTCAGAACGCTCTGCGCAATCATCGAGTACTGTATTATCGCCGTCGGCAACACGACGCAGGACCGCGACGACAGCGTCCATATCGTCCGCCATCGGCCAGCCAAGCGCGTCGCGGCGCTGTGCCGTATAGGCGCGGGGCCCTCCACAGTTGTCGGAAGGGCTGGCTCCGCGGCCGCCAGCGCAGAACGGGACCCGATGGCCGGCACCACGCGCCACGCTGATCACGCGTTCGACGCGCACCTCGGATCTACGGATTCCATCTGTTTGCGACGCTTGGCCGATGTCTGTAGCCAGACCGCGCCAGTCGAGTGTTTGAGTGTTTGTTCAGGAGACCAGAACTAAGCCGGTTTTGCCACTACCATATAGATCACGCTGCTACCGCTGTAGAACGGCTGATAATAGGCGCCACCGAATGTGAAATACGTCTTGCCGCCGATGTTGTCGTTCACCGCGCCGTCGGGCAGCGTCGTTACCGTAGCCCCGATTGGCGGCGGGATCACCTTGTATCCGTTTTGAACGGTCGAATAATACGCTCCGCCGCAGTCCAGATAGGACGTGCTGCCCTGATACACGTTGGAGCAGGAAGGCGGCGGTGTTGCGACAACGGCGCCCTGCGGCGGCGGCACCACCTGGTACTGTCCCCCGGCCGCCGGCGCGAAATACACACCGTTCGAATAATAATATGGACTTCCCGCGACTGAAATCGCCGCCGCTGCCACTGGAAGCGCGACCAGCGCGCCCATCGCCAGCCCGGCGCCGAACCCCGCGCCGGAGTAATACCCGCCCCAACTCCCGCTCCAGTTATTGAAGGTCGAGTTGCGGTTGTACTGGAGGTTATTCGCTTCGTTGAATCGGTTCGACTGCAGCGAACTGGCCTCGTTCGTACGGTTCGACTGCAGCGTGTTTGCCTCGTTGAGGCGGTTCTGCTGATACTGGCCCGCGGTCTGGCGCGCTTCGGGGTGGTTCTGCTGAAACTCGCCAGGATTATGCCGATATTCTGGATGACTCTGCTGAAATGTATCAGCGTGGCTGGTAAAATCGCCGGCATTGTGCACGCTGCCGAAGCCACCGCGGCCGAACCCAGCGTCGCTGCTGCGGTCGAAGAACCCTCCGTCCCCGAACCGGGATGCACCACCATGGAAGCCGCCCCAATGACCGAATCCGCCAAAACCGCCCGCGTGGAAGCCGCCACCGCCGAACCCACCGCCGTGGAACCCGCTGAAACCGCCACTCCGGAAACCGCCGAAACCGCCACGAAACGCCATCGCACCATCATTGACGATAACAAGGCCAACGCTGACCGAGGCCCCCGCCAACAATGTGAGAGCGATCCGGCTCCGACGCGAAAAACGCCTGATCATTGACATTCTCCGAGCTTTTACTGGTATGCGCTAGCAACGACCGGGGCGAAGGGAATCTTCTCCGTACCCGCCGGCAACTGCGGAGTGAACACCGGGCCCGCAATGCGCGGCGAGAAGTCCCAGTCCGTGAATACTGCGCTGAACTGGGGTTGCGACGGAAGTGTCTTGTAGGTAATCACTAGCTTGCACGGGACCAACTGCGGCCCGGCATCGATCCAGATCTGCCAGTCAATGTCCTTCTCCACGAAGGCGATCGCGTGGCATTGCTCGCCATTCACATCCGCTATACCCAGATCAAGGCCGAACTGCACATTGCCGCGCACGGCGTGGTACGGATCTCTATAGAGAAAGTCGGCGAGCGGAGGAGAGAAGCCCAGCTCCTTCACCACCTGCTCCAACATCGCATCGATACCCGGCGGTGCCGCCGAGGATCCATAGAACGGCGTGGCCGGGTCATAGAGGGTGACGCTTTTTCCGTCGTACCAGAACTGCCGGTCACCCAGATCGCCGCTCCACCCGACATAGACACCGTCAGGGCGCCGCAAAGCCACATCCTCTGCCGCCTCGTATTGCAGCTTCTGGCCGGACGGCAGCACGTGTTCGAAAGTGATATCGGCATGAAAGGTAAATTGCTGCGCCGAGCCGATATATGCGCCCATCTGCTTCAGCAATTCGTCCGCGCGCGGAGTCACAACAGGCGCGACAGGCCTCGCCGGAGGCGGCGCAGCGGCGGGGGCAGTGGGAGCATTCTGGGCGACCGCGCCGTTCTCCAGGATAAAAGCGGCCATCACGCAGGACACTGCGGCGATCACAACACTGCGCATCCAATCCTCCGTTCGAGCGGTTTTCTCTCCTGTCAGTCTCCCGCCATACCCAGCAAACCGACGCCGGTTATCTTGCCCGCCTGATCGAACCCGAACAGCAAACTGGCCGCATCCCCCCGGGGAAAGACGATCTTTACTAAGTGGAATGACTGTCCCTCTGCGGAATGCATCCGCACGATGTGGGCGCCTACGGGGGACGTGCCGTACTGATAAGCCCTCAGGAATCGGGACATTCCCTGCACCGCTTCGTCGGTCAGATGGGCATTATAGCGGGCGTCCAGTTGCGTCCGGTCGATCTCGCCTGTTCGCATTTGTTCGAACCGCTGCAGCGCAAAGGCCTCCACGCGGCCGTCGGTGGCCGCGCTGGCTGGCGTCGCCAGATTGGCGCGTAGTCTTGCGGCGGTTGTTGCCACCTGATGTGATACCTGCATCGTGCTCTCCTGTCTGGCTGAGACAAATCCAAAAAAGCCCTTGCCCTTAGCCACCGCCGCTCTGGACTTTGACCGGTGGCGCATTCTTCAGAATGGGAAGGGGGTTTTCCGGGTGTTGCAGGTCCGGGATCAGGTCTGTTGAAGCACCCCCAGGGTAGCGCTGAATGTTCGGATACTTCATGATGGATTGGTCGAATGCGAGCAGCGGCGGATACACTAGCGATAGGACCCATCCATTGTCCTCCCCAGCATATTTGCCGGGCGACGATGACAGCACCCGTGTCGGCGCGGCTCCGTTGAAGATCATGTCGTATTTTTCGAACGGGTCCATTGTAAGGTTGTACAGCGCGCCGATCGCACCCAGGTTCGCCAGCGAACCAAACCACGAGTCCTTCGCGGTATAGAGATACTTCCAGGCGATATGCAGCCACGGCTCGTTGGGGTCGCCACCGATATCGGCGCGCACGACGTTAAAACTCTCGCCGTCGATATAGATCCAAGAGGTTCGCGCCGAGTGGTCGGCCTTCCCCAGGATGTAGGCGCTATTGTCGATACTGTCGAAGTAGATCGGCCTGCCGTCATTGCCCACCCAGTCATGCGGCGGCGGCTCGAGCCCACCCATCGCCGCAAGCGTCGCCCAGCAGTCGATATGCGACATCATTTCGTGGTATTGCGCACCCGCCGGGACATGGTCCGGCCACCACATGATGCCTGGGCAACGCCATCCGCCTTCGAACGGCGTGCCCTTCTCGCCCCGAAACGGCGTGGTGCCTGCATCAGGATGTGCATCCAGCCAAGCACCGTTGTCGGCAGTCAGTATGACGATCGTATTGGGCGCCTCGGCACGGATTGTGTCCATGATACGGCCAATATTGGCATCCAGCTCCATCAGTGAATCAGAGTAGTCGCCGAGATGCGTCTTACCGGCGAAGTCCGGGGCCGCGTTGGTTGGGTTGTGCATCTTGATGAAGTTGACATCCATGAAGAACGGCTGATCACCCTTGGCGTGCCGCTTGATGTAGGCCACTGCCGAATCGGTCTGTCGGATGTCAAATGTCGCGAGCGAATCGTACGTGATCCTGCCCATATTCCTGGCAGGAGAGCCGGCTTCGCCGTCCCACTCGTTCAGATTGACAATAGAATCATAGAGCGCCTGGTATTGCGGATTGAACGACGGGAACCAGGGATGGAAGAACTTGTTGGTGTCGTCGTACGCGTAGACGCCGGCGTAGTAGGCGGCGAAATGCCGCATCTCTTCGAAGCCATGTTCGGTGGGGTAGGCATCGGGTTTGTCACCAAGGTGCCATTTGCCCGAGAAATAGGTTGAGTAGCCGTGCTGCTTGAAAAACTCGGCGATCGTGGGTGTTTCCTTCCGTAACCGGTTATCGTCGCCCGGTGCAACCACGATCGAGAGCGCAGAGCGGATGGGAATACGCCCAGTAATCAAGGAAGCGCGGCCCGCAGTGCAACTCGCCTGCCCGTACCAGCATGTAAAGACCGCCCCCTCCTTCGCCAATTTATCAACGTTTGGGGTCGGATGTCCGAGGGCGGCGCCGCCGCCCGAATAGCAGCCGAAGTCGTTCCAACCGGTATCATCGGTCATAAGCATGACGATATTGGGGCGGCGGCTGGCCGAGCCAGCCGGGGCACCGGTCTGCGCCTGCGCCGTCCGCATCGGAGCCGCGGTGACCATGCCCGCCGCAGCCGCGAGCGCTGTACCGCTCAGGAGCATATCGCGTCGGCCCAGACCCTTATGGGTACATTCTTTATTCACTGCGTTCCTCCCTTGCATCTTCATTCGGTTGGTGTGGCACCAAACCCGGTTTCAACACTATGCAAAATCGGACAGTATCATTCGTGTCACACAGTGGCCGACGGACACGATCAGCCCAACCAAGCGCGCCAGGCGTCCAGGAGACATGGTTTAGGATGATTGAAGCAATGCGTCAGTGTCTATGCAAAATCGGCAAGTTTCTGTGGTCGAACCCGCCAATGCGACATTGGGCTGTGACGTCGTTTCAGTAACCCCAAGGGCCCCAATCCATCTCGTTCATCTGGGCGGTCATTTCCTGCTCATTTGCGATCTGTTTCTCAAATACGTTTGCACGGTACCGATCGTAAGCGGCCTGGCTGCCGACATACAGGCAGTCGCAGATTGTTGGATCTGCATAGACAAAGCGTACGGTGTTGTTATGCACGGTATGAACGAATTTATGCGGCGGCATGGCTGCCAGCGAAGCCTGGCGCTGCGGCGTGCTGGCGGGGACCAGATTGAAACCGGCGGCAGCTAGCATGTCTTCCTTGTTTTGTACTTGATTGCAAGCGGACCCGGCGGCGCAAACCGCCAGAACCATAAGAGCTGGTTTGATCCGACACATCATGATCATTCTCCGCGGTTATGTGGAAGTGGACGAATGTTCGCCACTTCGGAAGCGCGTCGCGAATTCGCCAAGCTCTCCCTTGAGCACTATCCTGTCTTCCTGGTGACGGTTAGCTGGGTTATCTCCATTTTGCGACATCGTTGGGGCATTGTCAACTTAACCGGTTAAGGTCGCCTTTGAACGAGAACAAGAAAGCATGATGCGATCATGCCACCAATTTGGCGCACGTCTCCTGCTTCCAAACCTTGAATGCGGTGGCACGGGCAGTCCGATAGCGGTCTGCCTCCATTCGATGGCGTCGTGGACGGAAATGTCCATATCCCAGACTGTAGAAATGCAGCAGCAGCACCAGCATGCGCAGGGCGCCGTCGGTGATGCTATCCGTCGTCAACATCGTTCGACGATCGCGCAGCTGGTATGAAGGAGCAAGCCGCAATTGAATGCGCTCCGAGTATTTCCACCTTTACTCAAGGTCCTCAACCTCGGCGCCATCGCTACATCCGTCATTTTCGGGGTGACACGCCAATGAGTTCGCTGGCCGCGTGTCGGACTAGGTGATGGGGCATAGCGGGTGCACAATCCGCAGGCGTCCCACCACTCTGGCGGCACGCCACGTCGCTCGGACGTCGGCACTGGCTGCCCGTCCGGTTGGTACCAATGCACACACCGTCTGCACCGCACAAGACGAGCATCGTCATCGCATCCGTCGGAGCCCGAGCCGCAGCGGTCGGTCTCGGTGGTGAAAGGCCAATGTCCGACCTCCCGTGCCAGATGCGATGGGCTCGGTGCATGTCGCTGGCACAGCGTTCCACTGGGGACTGTCCAGAGATTGGGGGGATGACGACGAGAGCGATATGATCTGCCGGGCAAATAGTCGGCTGGGGGATCGCGAATGCGGTGGGTTTTGGGGCTGGTTGGAACCGGGATCGATGGCGCACCGATCAGCGTGAACATCATGGAGTTCGATCGGCCCGATTGCCTTGAGGATATCGCCAGCCTGGGTCTGACAACCGCTGTTGGGTGAGGTGAGGGTGCGCCTCCCGCGGTTGCTGTGTGCCGGCTGCGGTCGCACAGAAAGCGGTATCAGCTGGCCATCGCACTGCCGCTCAACTCGTGCGCTCGATCAAGTGCAAGCTCGGCTATCGGCACTCATGACCTATCGCGTTGCGGCTGATATACTGGTGCACCTGCTTCCGATCGACGCCGGGAAG
>Ga0335075_10016652_pt1 | contig 10962 bp, 8 predicted proteins | sample Lox_Sample_24_FD_206723 | JGI IMG/M metagenome (GOLD analysis project Ga0335075, IMG submission 206723) | Soil microbial communities from Loxahatchee National Wildlife Refuge, Florida, United States - Lox_Sample_2.4 | ecosystem: Environmental > Terrestrial > Soil > Wetlands | place: USA: Florida... | reverse complement strand
GCTGCGCGGCGATCGCGGTGGCGCGCAGAGACTTCAGCAGCTCGTTGAGGTTGGGTTGTGTCTGCACGGCCAGCCGATCGAGGTGTGTGAGGACGCGGTTGAGCGACAGCACCGCCGCGCGCAGCTGCGGTCCCGAAGTCGCGCGATCGAGATTCTTCAGCACCGCGTCCAGATCCCGGAGCGTGTCCGTGACCAGCGGCGGGCCGACCGGCACGCCCATCGCGGCCTGCTGGTTGTCATAGAGCTGGAATACGCTGCCCGCGGGGCTCGGCGTACCGGCCATCGCGGCCGGCGAGGTAGCGAAGGCGACACCACCGGCGAGCAGCTGTTGCCAGGAGTTGGCGCGCAGCTGCAGACCCTGGGCCCCGAGCGTCATGGCGACGCCGCCGGCATTCCAGAAGCGGGTTCCCGGATGCACCAGGCGGTCGTTGGGTGACTGAATGAATGCCGTCACGCTGACGTCATGTCCGTCGCCCGCGAGCGCGAACTGCGTCACCACCCCGACATCGACGCCGCGGTAGGTCACGGGCGAGCCCTGGGTGAGTGAGCCGAGGTCCGGCGCATGCAGAGTGAAGGAGCGCCCCCGGGTTCCCGGAGCCACGAGCGGCGGGCTTGCGAGACCGATGAAGTGCCGCCGCGGCTTGCCGCCTCTGCCGGGATACATCTCGATGTACGAGCCGGACACGATGGTGGACAGCCCCGAGATCCCCTCGACCCCGAGGTGCGGCGTGACCACATAGAAGATCGTCGAATCGGTAAGGTATGGAATCGACTCGCGGGTCATCCGCGCGTGAACGATCACCCGCCGCATGTCGCGCGTCAACCGAAGCGAGGTCACGGTACCGAGCACCGCGTCGCGATGTTGGATCGTAGCCTGACCGGGCTGCAGTCCTTGCGCGGCGCTGAAGGCGATCGTGATCTCCGGTCCGCGCTCCGCGATCGCCCGCCACGCGAGCCACACCACCACGCCCGCGGCGGCGATCGGCACGATCCACACCCAGGCGATCCAGCGGTGCGGCCGTACGCGCGCTTCGACGGGTTCCTTGGGATCGACGGGCTCGTCAGGCATGCGCTTCACTCACTCCCCGCGGCGCGTCCCACATGAGCCGCGTATCGAACGTTCGCGTGGCGATCATGGTGATGATCACCACCGCCGCGAAGGCGGTGAGTCCGGCGCCCGCCCGTGCCTGAGCGATGGTGCCGAACTGCAGCAAGGCCACCAGCACCGAGGCGACGAACACATCGATGTTGGACCAGGACCCGACGGTGTCGATGAGCCGGAAGAAGCGCGTGCGCGCAATCAGCGCGCGCGGCGATCCCTGCAAGGTCGTAAGCAGCATCCACGTGAGGCCGCACAGCTTCATCAGCGGCACGACGATGCTCGCCAGGAATACGATGAGCGCCAGCGGCCACAGCCGGTTGTGAACGAGCTCGAGCACCCCGGTAATGATGGTGTTCGTCTGCCGGTGGCCGAAGCTGACCAGGGTCAGCACCGGCAGGGCGTTGGCCGGCACATAGAGCAGGAAGCCGGCCGCCACCAGTGCGGCGGTAACCCTGAACGCATAGGGCTTGCGGTCATGAAGCGCCGCCCGGCAGCGCGGACAGGCATCGCCCGCATGCGCACCGTCCACCAGCAGCTCACACACCGTACAGGCGATGGCTCGCCCCGGATCGCCGGGCTCGTCCGCGGGGCGGCGCGCGCGCCGGCCCGCGTGCCGCAGCGGCAGCGTCTCCCAGACGGTCCGCTCGTCGAGTTGCGTCAGCGCGAGCAGCAGCGCCAAGGTCGCCGCCATCAGGCACCACCCCCCGGCAAGCACGTGCACACCGACCACGAGCCGCAGACGGCTGTAGGCGACGCAGCAGCCGACCAGGAAGATATCGAGCATCATCCAGGTACGCAGCCGCATGATCCAGCGAAAGGCCGGCCCGAGATGAGCGCGCGCGCCGAGCCGCAGCGCCCCGAGCAGGGCGATCAGCGCCGCCAGGTAGAGAAAGGGAAAAGCGAGACTGAAGGCCGCGACGATCACCGCCAGCGCCCCAAACCCTTCGCGCCACAGCCCGCCGACCCCGCTCCAGAGCCAACAGATTCTCGCGGCCCCGTGCGAAGCGACGCTGAGCAACGGCTCCACGGTCCCCGGAACGAGCAGCAGCAGGGCTGCCAGCGCGAACGCAAGCGGCGCATCCACGCGTCCCGTGCTCGGTCCCGCCAGCAGCCGGGCGCAGCGCCGGCACTCGGCGATGTGCCGCCGTCGCACCACCGGCAGGCGCTGCACCAGCCCGCAGTCCGGGCATGCCACCCTCGCCTGACTCTCAGCCGCGGCCATCACCGTCATAAGCGGCACGCACCCGTCAACCCATCGGCGCTGTCGGTGATTCCATGCTGCCGCAGCCAATCCCTCGCATCCGCCGCGTCGCTCTCGAACCATGCCCGAGCGCTGCCCAGCCGGAAGCTGTATCCCCATGCATCCATATCCCCGAACACCCGCTCGGTCCCCACCGCTTGCAACTCCCTGGCCAGCAGAACCTGCAGATAGCACGCCGCCGACTCTTCCAGGTCATCTCCTCCCGCGTCGCGATCGAGTCCGGCGCGTCGCTCGGGCGTCATGCAGATGAAATGGCTGGCCTCGTGGAGCACGGAGTGCAGCGGTGTATCGAGCCGCGCATAAAGGCGGTCCGCTTTGAGTCCCGCCTCGCAATCCCCCCAGTACGACCCGGGAATCACCTCATCCGGCGCGAGCAGCGCGAGCATCAACCCATAGCGCTCGAGCAGCGCCGCCACCGCCGTCCGGTCCAATGCGCTCAGCAGCAACATTCAACCGCCCGCGAGACTCGCCAGCTGCCGCATCACGATGTCGGCCAGGTCCTCCCCCATTGCCTGCCGCAGAATCGCCTCCTCGTGTTCCTTCGCCAGCAGCAGGCTCTCATCGAAGCTGTAAGAGCGCATCGCGGAAATCTGCTGGGGCGCGAGCAACTGCTTGCCGCGCGCGGTCACGGAAAAGCGCACCGTGTAGGTCAGCTGGTACTCCGTCGGCCGGTTTTGCGCCGAGATCGACAGCACGCGCGGCGTCGCGGCATCGGACAGAATGTCGACCACGGCGGTGGCCTGATCGGGCGAGTCGACCGGATGCGCGCCCGAGATGAGCATCTGACGGCGGAGGCTCTGCACGAAGTCGCTCTGCTGGTCCGCGGCCTCGATGTACGGCCGCTGCATCGATGCCGGCAGCGGCACGCGTCCTTCGAGATGAAAGCCGCAACCGGAAAGCAACAGCACCGTGACCAGTGTGAAGTGCCGGCTCCGTGCTCCACCCGCCGTTATTGCGTCGTGCCGCCTCATGGTCCGGTGTCGCCGGCCGGCGCACTGACGACGACATTGGCGATCTGCCTGCCGGGCACGACGATGACCCGCTTCACGGCCGCTCTGCTGCCGACGAATTTCATGACGTGCGCATCGGCGAGCGCGGCCGCGCGGATCGCGGCCTCGTCCGCGCCCGCCGGCACACGCACGTGACCGCGGAGCTTGCCGTTCACCTGCACGACGAACTCGACCGACTCCTGCGTCAGCGCCGACTCGTCCACCTTGGGCCAGGGCTGATCGACCACCGCCCGTTCGTGCCCGAGCGCGCTCCAGAGCGCGTGGGCGGCGTGCGGGATGATGGGCGCGAGGATCAGGGTGCTGATCTCCAGCGCTTCGTGACGCACGGCCCGCCCCGTTTCCGAGGCATCTTCGAGGCGGCCGACGGTGTTGAGAAGCTCCATGCTGGCGGCGATCGCGGTGTTGAAATTTCGACGCCGGCCGATGTCATCGGTCGCCTTGGCGAGGGCCTGATGCGCGGCGCGGCGCACCGCGCGCTGCGCATCGGTGAGCGTGCGCGTATCCAATCGCGGCGGCAGACCGCGACTGACATGCTCGTAGACCGCATGCCACAGACGGCGGATGAATCGCGAGGCGCCCTGCACCCCCTCGTCGGACCATTCCAGGGTCTGCTCCGGCGGCGATGCGAACATGGTGAACAGCCGGGCCGTATCCGCACCAAACCGCGTGACCAGACCCTCCGGATCCACACCGTTGTTCTCCGACTTCGACATCTTGCCGAGTCCCTGGTAGTCCACACGGATCGTTTTCCCCTCCGGGAGCGTCGTCTCGTGGACCTCCGTGCCGCTCGCGTCCCGCCGGCACCGGACATCGGCCGGGTTGAAGTACCGGCGCCGGCCATCCGCCTGCGTGCAGGAGTAGATGTGGTTGAGCACCATGCCCTGGGTCAGGAGGTTGGTGAACGGCTCATCGACAGTCAACAGGCCGAGATCTCTCATCACCTTCGTCCAGAAGCGCGAGTAGAGCAGGTGCAGGATGGCATGCTCGATGCCGCCGATGTACTGATCCACGGGCAGCCAGTAGGCCGCACGCTCATCGATCATCGACCGATCCTGATCCGGGCAGGTGTAGCGCATGTAGTACCAGGACGAGTCGACGAACGTGTCCATGGTGTCGGTTTCCCGCCGCGCGGGCCGGCCGCACCGGGGACACTGGCATTGATAGAACGCCGGCGATTTAGCGAGCGGATTGCCGCTGCCATCCGGCACCAGGTCCTCCGGCAGGACCACCGGCAGCTGCTCATCCGGCACCGGCACCGCCCCGCAGCTCTCGCAGTGGATGAGCGGAATCGGACAGCCCCAGTAGCGCTGGCGCGAGATGCCCCAGTCGCGCAGCCGATACTGCACCCGCTTGCGGCCCAAGCCGCGCTTCTGCAGGCCGGCGGCGATCGCGTCCACCGCCGCCTGGAACTCGAGCCCGGAGAACTCGCCGGAATTGACGGTGACGCCATGTTCCGAGTAGGCCGGGATCCAGGGCGCGCGCACCTCCCCGTACGCGCCGCTCTGGGAGCGCACGACCGTCACGACCGGCAGTCCGTTCCTCTGCGCGAACTCGAAGTCGCGCTCGTCGTGACCCGGCACTCCCATCACCGCGCCCTCGCCGTACGCCATGAGCACGTAGTTGGCGACCCAGACCTCGAGGGGCTTGCCGGTGAAGGGATGCAACACATGCAACCCGGTGCGCATGCCCTTCTTCTCCTGGGTGGCGACATCCGCCTCCATCACGCTGCCGCGGCGGCACTCCTCGATGAACGCGGCGAGGGCGGGGTTGGATGCGCCCGCCGCCACCGCCAGCGGATGCTCGGCCGCGATCGCAAGAAACGTCGCTCCGAAAAGCGTATCGGCACGGGTCGTGAATACTTTGACCGACCCCTCCGCCGACATCGCCGAGCGCGCATCGGGCGCATAGGGAAAGGCGATCTCACAGCCCTCGCTGCGACCGATCCAGTTCTCCTGCATCAGCCGCACCCGCTCCGGCCAGCCCGGCAGCCGCTCGAGATCGCCGAGGAGCTCGTCCGCGTAGCGCGTAATGTTGAGGTAGTAGGTGGGGATCTCCCGCTTCTCCACCAGAGCCCCGGTGCGCCAGCCGCGCCCATCGATCACCTGCTCGTTGGCGAGCACGGTTTGATCGACCGGGTCCCAGTTCACCACCCCGGTCTTGCGGTACGCGATCCCCTTCTCGAGCATCCGCAGGAACATCCACTGGTTCCAGCGGTAGTAGCTCGGATCACAGGTGGCGACCTCGCGGCTCCAATCGATGCCGAAGCCGAGCGATTTGAACTGTGTCCGCATGTGCGCGATGTTCTGCCGCGTCCACGCGGCGGGCGGCACTCCATTGCTCATGGCCGCATTCTCCGCCGGCAGCCCGAACGCATCCCATCCCATCGGCTGCAGCACGTTCCGACCCTGCATCTTCAGGAAGCGCGCCAACACATCTCCGATCGTGTAGTTGCGCACATGCCCCATGTGCAGCCGGCCGGACGGATAAGGCAGCATGCACAGGCAGTAATACTTCTGCCGGCCGCTCTCCTCCTTCACCTCGAAGGTGCGATGCCGCTCCCAGTAAGCTTGGGCCGCCCGCTCGACCGCCACCGGATCGTAATGCTCTTCCATATCAGCGAACGCCTGATTTCAGCCGCTTCGGAGCCCGCCAATTTACACGAAGGAGGAGCGCCGCGGCTGCAAAGGGTCGTCTTCGGTCGGGGCAAATGCGGCCGGGTGCGGCCCGGGCTCTTACGGCACGGCAATCGGCAGGAACAGCTGCGCTGAGTCCCGCTGGATGAGGAGCGCAATGCTCTTCTTGCGCGCGTCCCGGGCCGCCGACTCGAGCTCGCCCACTGTCGAGATGCGCCTCCCATCCACGCCCAGGATGATGTCGCCCGGCTCCACGCCGGCGATCTCCGCGGGCCCCGAGACCCCCTCGACCAGGAGGCTGCCGTCGGTCCGCGCCTGCGCCTTCTCCTGAGGCGCGAGCGCGCGGATCGTCAGTCCCAGCTGATTGGGCTTGGCCATCGCCGGCCTCGGTCGCGCGGCACTTCCGGCCTCCTCCATCTGCGGCTCCTTGAGCTCCTCCACTCTCACCCGCACCGTCTGGTCGCGTCGATCGCGCCAGAGCGTGAGAGTCGCCTCCGAGCCCGGCCGCATGGCGGAGATCCGACTCGACAGCTCGCCGAACTGATCGATCGGGTGCCCATCGACCGCGAGCACCACATCGCCGGGCCGGATGCCGGCCGCGGCCGCCGGGCTCTTGCTCTCCACCGAGCTCACCAATGCCCCGCGCGGCTTGCTCAACCCGAAGGAATCGGCAAGGTCCGCCGTCACCTCCTGGATCGTGACCCCGATCTTGCCGCGCACCACGTGCCCGATCGCGATGATCTGCCGCTCGACGTTCTCCGCCACATCGATCGGAATGGCGAACGAGACACCCATGAAGCCGCCCGTGCGGCTGAAGATCTGCGAGTTGATGCCGACCACCTCACCTTGCAGGTTGAAGAGCGGACCGCCGGAGTTGCCCGGGTTCACCGCCACGTCGGTCTGGATGAAGGGTACGTAGTTCTCGGTCGGGAGCGAGCGGCCGATCGCGCTCACGATGCCCGCGGTGGCGCTGTTATCGAACCCGAAGGGCGAGCCGATCGCGAGCACCCACTGCCCCGGCTTGAGCTTCGAGGGATCGCCAAAGCGTACCGCCGGCAACCCCGTTGCCGCGATCTTCAGGACCGCGATATCCGTGCGCTCATCCGAGCCCACCACCTTCGCCGGGAATTCGCGCTGATCCTGCAGGCGCACCGTCACCTGACTGGCGCCCTCGACCACGTGACTGTTGGTGAGGATGTAGCCGTCGGAACTCACGATGAAGCCAGAGCCGTCGCCACGGACCGGCTCCTCGCGCTGCTGCTGATCACCCCCCGGAGCGGGAATGCCGAAGCGGCGGAAGAACTGGTTCAGCGGATCGTCGCCCGCTCCGGAATCGCCGCTGGGCTTCTCGATCACTTCGATGTTGACGACCGCGGGTCCATACTTGGCGACGAGCGGCGCGAAGTCCGGGAGCGACGCCACGCCGCCCGGAGCGCATTGCACCGGGGTGGCGGCCGATGCCGCCGAGGCGAGCGGCCCGGCGGCGAGCGCGACGACAATCAGGGAGAGGGGTGCGGCGTTCCAGCGCGCGAGCTTTGTGCTCATGTCGAACTCCGGGGAGGAAGGGTGGTGGCAGCCGCCGTGCCTGTGCGCCGGCGCAGTGCGCCGCATGACAGAGCCGCTGCGAGGCCGACGGCCGCGAGGCTCACGACCAGCCAGTTTCCAACACGCGCATAAGGCGTGAGCCCGGCCATGGGTGTGACTGAGGATCGCAACACGTAGGGTTGAAAGGGGGGCGCCGAGGCAACGATCGCACCGCGCGGGCCGATGACGGCCGAAATGCCGTCGTTGGTGGCGACGATCATGCTGCGGCCCTCCTCGAGGGTGCGCATGCGGGCCATCTGAAACTGCTCGTAGCGGGCCGTGGAGTGACCGAACCAGGCGTCATTGGTGACGTTCACGAGCGCATCGGCCTTGGGCAGCATGTGCAGCATGTAGCTGCCGTATCCGACCTCGTAGCAGACCGTGGGCCCGAGCTCGAGCCCGGCCACGGGCAGGGGCGATTGGTGCGCGCCGCCACGGCTGAAGCTGTCATAAGGCAGGCTCATCAGACGCAGCCAGTTGCGCACGAACTTCGGCACGGGAAAGAACTCCGCGAACGGTACCAGGTGGTCCTTGGAGTACCAGCTCGCGCGCTTGCCGAGGGCGAGGATCGAGTCGTAGTAGCGCTCGCCGTCCGCCGAGGCGCGCACCACGCCCATCACCAGCGAGGAGCCGCCGGCCTGCGTCTCGCGATCGATGAGCTCGATGTAGGGCAGCAGATTGTTGGCCGGCTCGGGCAGCGCCGCCTCCGGCCAGACGATGAGCCGGGTGCCGAGCGCCGACTCGGTCATCTTGCGGTAGCGCTCGAGGATCTTGTCCTCGTACGCCGCCTGCCACTTTTCGTCCTGCGGGATATCGGCCTGAATCACGGCCACCGAGACCGGCGCGCCCGAAGGCTGCGTCCAGCGCACCGGCCCCAGCGCCGCGCCGGCCGCCCAGGGTGCGACCAGCATGAGTCCGGCGACCAAGCGCACGCGCGCATTGCCGCGCACGAGCGCGAGCAAAGCGCCGGCGCTCAAGAGCAGCAGCAGGCTGATGCCGTAAACGCCCGCGAGCGGGGCGAACCGCGCGAGCCAGGTGTCGGTCTGGGAGTAACCGAGCGACAGCCACGAGAAGCCGGAGAGGAACCAGCCCCGCCACCACTCGACGAGCAGCCACGCCGCCGGCATGCCGATGAGCCAGCGCCAGGCGCCGCCGCGAGGCAGCCAGCGCGCCACGACGTAGCCGATGAGGGCGTTGTAGAGGGCCATGATTCCGATCAGGCCCAGCATGATGGCGAGAGTCAGCCAGACAGGCGCCTTGCCGAGATCGTGCACGCTGACATAGAGCCAGTAGGTGCCGGCGAGGAAGGTGCCGAAGCTGAACCAGAAGCCGGTCCAGGCCGCCGCGCGCGGAGTGGCTTCCTCCCACAGCCCCATCAGCACCGCCGGGCAGAGGATGGCAAACGGCCACCACTCGAGCGGCGCGAACGCGCAGGCGAGGAGCGCACCGGCGCCGAACGCCAGAGCCCGGCGCGCGAGCGGCGCGTACCGGGAGCGGACCGCGAGAAACGGCCACTTCGCGGTCACGACCGCCGGCACGGAAGTCGCCGAGCTCATGTGCGCGACTCGCCCTGCTCCGACTGCGCGTGGCCGTCGGGCGGTGTCACATCGCGCGGCGGGACGACGCGCAGCGCTTCGATGCGGCGCCGGTCGGCGCGCATGACACGAAACTCGAAGCCGTCGATGCCGGTGGACTCGCCGCGCCGCGGCAGGCGCCCGAACTGCTTCATGAGGAGGCCCGCCACGGTCTCGAAGCCTTCTTCCTCCGAGAGGTGAGCGCCAAAGTACTCGTTGAATTCCTCGATCGGAGTGACCCCGCGCACCATGAAGAGGCGCTCGGCCTCCTTGCGGATGTTCTGATCGTCCTCGACATCGAACTCATCGTCGATCTCGCCGACGATCTGCTCGATGACGTCCTCGATCGTCACCAGGCCCGCGACGCCCCCATATTCATCGACCACGATGGCCATGTGGTTGCGGCTGCCGCGGAACTCCTTCAGCAGCACGTTGAGCCGTTTCGCCTCGGGCACGAACACCGCCGGACGCATGAACTCGCGGATGTCGAACCGCTCGCGCGTCTCGCCGCTGCAGAGGCGCAGCAGGTCCTTGGCGAGGAGGATCCCGACGATATCGTCGCGGTCCTGGTCCATCACCGGGAAGCGCGAATGTCCCGACTCGACCACGGTCGGCAGGATACGCGACACGGGATCGTCCCGGCGGACCGACACCATCTGCGCGCGCGGCACCATGATGTCGCGGACCTGCAGGTCCGAGACTTCCAACACCCCTTCGAGCATCGGCAGCGCATCGGCATCGAGAAGCCCGCGCGTGCGCGCCTCACGCAGCACCTCGAGAAGCTGCTGGCGATCCTGCGGCTCGGCGGCGAAGCCCTGGGTCAGCCGCTTCAGCCACTTTCCGGTCGTGTTGATATCCTTCGGCATAGGTCAGATTCTGTAAGGGTTGGCGAAGCCGAGCCGGCGCAGCGCCGCGATCTCGCGCCGCTCCATGCGCTTGGCTTCCGCCTCGCGCTCGTGATCGTAGCCGATCAGATGCAGCGCACCGTGCACCACCAGGTGCGCCCAGTGCGCCTTCAGGGGCTTTTTCTGCGCGCGCGCTTCCGAGCGCACCACTGGGGCGCAGATGACGAGATCGCCGAGCGGTCGCGGGCGCAGCGCCGCGGACCTGCGCGCCGGCAGCGGCGGTGGCGGGAACGAGAGCACGTTGGTCGGCCGGTCCTTGCCGCGATAGCGGGCGTTGAGGCGCCGGCTCTCCGCGGCGCCCACGACCCGCACACCGAGCTCGCCGCGGGCGGCGCTGGACCCCAGGGCCGTGCCCGCCCAGGTGGCGATCTCGCCCGCCCGGGGCGCCCAGGCGCGGACGCGCCGCTGCAGCTCGATCTGCAGGCTCGCGCGGGAATGCTTCATGGTGGCCGCTCCTGCGGAGCCTGAGGCTCGGCGCTCGTGCGCGACTCGTAGGCCTGCACGATGCGCTGCACCAGCGGGTGGCGCACGACGTCCTGGGCATCGAAGAAGGTGAAGGCGACGCCCTCCACTCCCCGGAGCACCCCGATCACGTGACTCAGTCCGGACTGCCGCCCGGCCGGCAGGTCGGTCTGGGTGACATCGCCCGTCACCACCGCCTTCGAGCCGAAACCGATGCGGGTGAGGAACATCTTCATCTGCTCGATGGTGGTGTTCTGCGCCTCATCGAGGATGATGAAGGAGTCATTCAGCGAGCGGCCGCGCATGAAGGCGAGCGGCGCCACTTCGATGACGTTGCGCTCGATGAAGCGCGTCACCCGGTCGAATCCCAACATCTCATAGAGCGCGTCGTACATCGGGCGTAGGTACGGATCGACTTTCTGCGTGAGATC
>Ga0335075_10016650_pt1 | contig 10964 bp, 10 predicted proteins | sample Lox_Sample_24_FD_206723 | JGI IMG/M metagenome (GOLD analysis project Ga0335075, IMG submission 206723) | Soil microbial communities from Loxahatchee National Wildlife Refuge, Florida, United States - Lox_Sample_2.4 | ecosystem: Environmental > Terrestrial > Soil > Wetlands | place: USA... | reverse complement strand
AGAGCTGTGTCTTGGCTTCGTAGAGATTGATGGTTTCCAACCGGCCCTCTTGCCTGGAGATCTGCCTCGCTGGATTAGGCGCTTATCCGCTGCTGCTCCCGACCATCTCACACCGGCGTGGAACTCGGCCCAGCCAATCTCGCGTCGCCGGGTATGACACGGTGAGGTGAAGGGTCTTCGGGTTCGACGCGTTTGGAGTGAGCGCCATCCGCTCGCTTCCCGTTGCACGGCAAGCAGTCGCTTGCATCACACCCCACCGGCCCCCACCCCCGGCAACACGGCGCGCGCCGCCGGCCGACCTTTGACGCAACTCGGCGCCTTGCGTCATTGTCATGTCATCGCGCGGAGGGCGGTCGGGGATCGGAGAGATGCAAGCTGCACTGGACGCTGTGCTGCGGCGGTTCATCAGGCTCGGGCGGCTGGCTGTCCGTTGGCCGGACGGGACCGCCACAGTCTATGCCGGCCCCCCCGGGTCCGGACCCGCCGCGACCCTGGCGTTCCGCGATCGCGCCACGATCCGCCGCGTGCTGCTCAACCCGTCGCTGGCGGTCGGCGAGGGCTACATGGATGGTGGCCTGCAAGTCCGCGACGGCGGCATCTATGACCTGCTGGACGTGCTGATCGCCAACCTGATGGCCAACTGGGCGGCGTTGCCGGCAGCGCGGCTGCACGCGGTTCTGGCCCGGCTGAAGCGCCGGCTCGACCAGCACAACCCGGCGCGGCGGGCGCGGCGCAACGCGGCGCACCACTACGACCTCAACGGCCGGCTCTACAGCCTGTTCCTCGACCGTGACCGGCAATATTCGTGCGCCTATTTCCCGCGCGGCGACGAAACCCTGGAAGAGGCGCAGATCGCCAAGAAGCGCCATCTCGCCGCCAAGCTGTACCTGAACCGACCGGGACTTACCGTGCTCGATATCGGCTCCGGCTGGGGTGGGCTGGCGCTGACGTTGGCGCGGGATCACGGGGCGCATGTACTCGGCATTACGCTCTCGGCCCAGCAGCTCGCCGAATCCCGCGCCCGCGCGGCCGCGGAAGGGCTGGCCGACCGGGTTTCGTTCGAGCTGCTCGACTATCGCGCGGTGCAGCAGAAGTTCGACCGCATTGTGTCGGTCGGCATGTTCGAGCATGTCGGCGTCGGCTATTACCCTGCTTTCCTCGACACGGTGGCGCGTTGTCTGAAGCCCGACGGCATTGCCCTGCTCCATGCGATCGGCCGCAACGAGCAGCCAGGCAGCACTAATCCCTGGCTCGCCCGCTACATCTTTCCCGGCGGTTATTGCCCGGCATTGTCCGAGGTGCTGCCGGCAATCGAACGTTCGCGGCTGCTGGTGACGGATATCGAGATTCTGCGGCTGCACTATGCCGAGACACTGCGCCACTGGCGCCGGCGCTTCGCCGCCAACCGCGACGCGATCGCCTCGCTGTACGACGAGAGGTTCTGCCGCATGTTCGAGTTCTACCTGGCCGGGGCGGAGCTGTCGTTCCGTCGTGAAAACATGATGGTGTTCCAAATTCAGCTTGCGCATGAGCAGATGGCGGTCCCGCTGACGCGCGACTATATCGTTGCAACGGAATCCGCGACGGTCGAGCGCCAGAGCGGGGTGTCGCCGGAACTCCGACGGTCTCGGTGAATGGGATCGGAAGCTTTCGCCCTGGCGCCAATACATTCAACCCAGCAACGGACAGCAGGCATACGCAATGAGCGAAAGCACGACCCTAGATCCGGGTGTTTCCAGGCGGTACGACTGGATCCGCGAACGGATCGGGCAAGTCCCCCGCGTGAGGATCGCGCTGACCCCGACCCCGTTGCAGCCGGCGCCCAACCTCACCGATGCACTGGGCGGTCCGCGGATCTTTATCAAGCGGGACGATCTGACCGGGGTTGCATTCGGCGGCAATAAGCTGCGCAACCTGGAGTTCCGCCTCGCCCGCACGATGGCGGAAAAGCCTGATACGGTGATCGTCGGGCTCGACCTGCAGTCCAACTCGGCACGGCAGACTGTGGGCGCATGTAACAAGCTGGGACTGAAGACAATCCTCGTGCTGGAAGGGCGGCGACCGGACGTGGTGCAGGGCAACTTGCTGGTCGATTACCTGCTGGGCGCCGAAGTGATCTTCGCGCCCACCCGCGAGGCACAACGCCAGCAGCTTGACCTCGCCGCACGGCGGTGCCGGGACGCCGGCGGCCGCCCGCACATCCTGAACGATAATCCGATGTTCGATGTCGCGTCGGCCATCGCCTACCTGGAGACGACGCTCGAAATCCTCGAGCAGATGCAGCGCGCCGGCATGCGGCCCACTGGCTTCTACATGTCCTCCAGCGGCAAGGGGCAGGCCGGTCTGGTGCTTGGCCGGCGGCTGACCAACGCGGGCATCGAGATCCACGGTGTGACCGCCACCGATGAGTTCCACGTGCCCAGCCGGACCGCGGCGATCGCCAATGAGACGGCGCGGATGCTCGGCCTCGATCTGGTCGTGTCGGATGAGGAGATCGAGAACGATATGGGGTTTGTCGGAAGGGGCTACGGCATCCCGACCGAGGCGGCGGTGGAAGCCACGCGGCTGTTCGCCCGCACCGAAGGCGTGGTGCTCGATCCAATTTATACCGGAAAGGCGGCGGCCGGGATGATCGCGCACATCCGGTCGGGACGGTACAGCAAGGACGACGTACTGGTCTTCGTGCACACCGGCGGAACCCCGGCAATCTTCAGTTGGAATACCGTGTGGACCTGAGCAGGGGAAACACGATGCGGCGACGCCAGATCATGGCTATGGCGGCCGGGTTTCCGGCCGCCATGGCATTCCGCGCCCAGGCACAGTCGGAATCGGGAGCGAGCCTCACCTATGGCCAGAGTACGGCGGTGCTGACGCTCGACCCCGTGCATGGCTCGTTCACGCTCTATCCGGGCGGCTACGAGGCGGCGTTGTGCCTGTATGACGGCTTGTTGAGTTTCGATCCCTCGATGCGGATCGTGCCGCAACTGGCGTCGAGCTTCCAGATGGGGCCGGATCTGCGTTCCTGCACGCTGAAGCTGCGGCCGAACGTCCGATTCCAAGATGGAACGTCGTTCGATTCATCAGCCGCGCGGTTCAATCTGGCGCGGCTTGCCGACAAGCAGCGCAATCCGACCAACCGGCCGCTGTGGGACCCGGTCGGCGAGGTAGAGACACCGGATGTCGAGACAGTGGTGATTCATCTATCGCGTCCGTTCTCGCAGTTCCCCAATTCGCTCGCACATGCGTCTGGCGCGATGGTGTCGCCGGCCGCGGTTCAGAAATACGGGGAGGCCGGCATTGCAAAGAACCCGGTGGGGGCTGGTCCGTATCGCATGGTCCGTTTCGATCCAGGACAGAACCTGGAGATGGAGGCATTCGAGAGCTATTGGGGTGGCAAGGCGAAGACCCAGCGCCTGGTCTTCAAGTCCATCTCTGAAGCCTCGACACGTGTCTCGGCGCTGCGTAGCGGGGCCGTCGATGTCGTGGATACCGTTCCGGTGTCGCTGGTGGCGCAACTCAAGCGCGATCCGACGCTGCGGGTGGTTACATCGAGCAGTCTGCGACCGATGGGGTTCGCGATCAATCTCACCCGCCCGCCGCTTGCCGATCTGCGGGTGCGGCAGGCACTCAATCTTGCGGTACCGGTTGAGACGATCGCCAGCAAGGTGTTCTTCGGTTACGCGCAGGCGCCCGACTCGCCGCTTGCCCCCGACACGCAGGGTTACGCTCCGGTTTCGAAACTGATTTATGACCCCGCCAAGGCAAAGTCGTTGCTGACCGCCGCGGGACACGGCCCGGACAAGCCGCTCGATCTGGTTATGTACGTTTCGTCCGGGTTATTTCCGGGTGATGTTTCGGTCGGCGAGGTAGTAGCCAATGAGCTTCAGCAGGTGGGTGTGCGTGTGCAGATCACAAAGGTGGAGAGCGGGTCGTACTGGGACGCACTGCGCCAGGATCGCGCCAATTTGAAATGGGACCTCGCCCTGTTCGGCTTCAACCCATCTAATGCCTCCGGTCTATATCAGCTCGACTCGCTGTTCAAATCCAATACCGACGACGGCGCGCGACCGGACGTCTGGAACATTGGCCGTTATCGCAATCCCGATGTCGATCGACTGCTGCGGCAGGCCGAAACCGATCCGGAGCCGGCGAAGGTCGCCGCGGCAATGAAGCAGGCGCAGGAGATCATCTGGCATGACGCGCCCTATATCTGGCTTCAGATCAACGACAACGTGACGGCGACCCGCAAGCAAGTCGCCGACGTCCAGGTATGGCCAGTGGTGTTCACGGTGCTACGCGACGCCGGCACCTGACCGATCGCCGACCGCGTCATGCTGGGCGTACTCGCCTATCGACTGGGAATGATGCCGCTCATCATCGTTGCCGTCGTCACCATCCTTTTCATAATCTTCCAGTTTATTCCCGGCGACGAGGCGACCCTGGTCGCCGGAGCCACAGCCACACAGAGCGAAATCAGGCAGGTGCGCCACCAGCTTGGTCTCGATCGTCCGATACTGGTGCAATACGGTGTCCGTCTAGGCGAGCTGGCACACGCCGATCTCGGATACTCCCCGACTTTTCGGGGCAATCCGCTGCCGCGCATCCTGGAACGGGTGCCCGCGACCCTGCTGCTGACCGCATCTGCGATCACGCTCGCTGTGGTGGCTGGTGTTCCCGCCGGGTTGTTCGCTGCCTTCTTCGTCAACGGATGGCCGGATTTCGCCATTTCCGCCGCGGTCGTCGGGCTGCTGGCGGTGCCGAATTTCTGGCTTGGCATGATGCTGATCGCGCTGTTCGCAGTGCAGCTTCATTGGCTGCCGAGCATCGGCCTGAACGGTCCGCTGACGCTTATCATGCCGACGGTCGCCCTGGCTGCACGGTTGATCGCGCTGATCGGTCGGATCACGCGCGGCGTGGTGATCGAGGAGATGCGCAAGGACTATGTACGAACTGCCCGAGCCAAGGGGCTCAGTGACCGCGTGACCCTGGTCCGACACGTGCTGCCAAACGCGCTGATCCCGATCGTCACTGTGATCGGACTGCAGACCGGCTATCTGCTGGGTGGGTCCGTTGTCGTGGAGCGGTTGTTCGACTGGCCCGGGATCGGCGACCTTCTACTGACCGCTGTGGGCTTGCGCGACTATACGCTGGTACAGGGCATCACCATCATCTTCGTCGTCGGGTTCCTGCTGATCAATCTGGCGGTGGAGCTGTTGTACCGGTTGATCAACCCGAGGCTGCGATGAGCGGCGTATCGCTGCCAAGTATCCGATCTGCCCGGCGGAGCAATTGGTTTCTCTGGGGAGGCGCGGTGCTGCTGGCTTTCTTTGCCGTGCTGGCGCTGTTCGGTCCTGCGCTGGCTCCGTATCAGCCCGATGCGCAGGATCTGTTCACTCTGCTGCAACCACCGTCCTCCGCGCACTGGCTCGGCACTGACGAGGTCGGACGCGACATCGCTTCACGCATCATCGTCGGAACGCGCAGCACCTTGTCGATCGCGTTTGCCTCGGTGGCGCTGGCCGGCGCCGCCGGCATGGCACTCGGGTTGCTGGCAGGCTATTTCGGCGGCGTGGCCGACCGCGCAATCCTGGCGCTTCTCGACGTGCTGCTGACGATCCCGAGCATGGTGCTGGCAATAGCCGTTGTCGCCGTTGCTGGCGCCAACGTGTTCGGGCTGACGGTGGCGATCACGATCAGTTTCATTCCCTCGCTCGCACGGCTGGTGCGCGCTCGTGTGCTGGAAGTGCAGGCGGAGGATTACGTTGCCGCGGCCCGTGGCATCGGCATGAGCGATTTGCGCGTGTTGCTGCGCCACGTATTGCCGAACACCACCTCGGTGGTAGTGATCGAGCTGAGCCTGATGGCTGGACAAGCGGTGCTGATCGCTGCGGCGCTTGGCTTTCTCGGTCTCGGCGTGCAGCCGCCCAGACCGGAATGGGGCGCGATGCTCGGCGCCAGCCGGCAGAATCTGGAAGTGGCCCCGTTTGTCGCCATCGGCCCCGGACTCGCGGTGAGCCTGCTGGTGCTCGCCTTCAATCTGACCGGCGACGGCTTGCGCGACTGGCTGGACCCGACTGCGACTTCCTGAGGAGGACAGAGTGGATTTCGGCATTATCGACGTGCATGCGCATATCTTCCCACCGCTTGCCGGGGCCTGCGGCTTCCCTGATGCGGCGACACATCTGCTGCACCAGCAGCGCGCGATGCACGTGCACCGCAACCAACCCTATCGTCGCACGCGTGACAATGCGATCGTCACGGCGCGTCCGCTGTGGAATGAAGCCGATCCGTCACCAGCCGGCGCAGCGCAGGTCGGATTCCGGGTCGGACGCTGCGGCCAATTCGAATGGGCAGTGGCCGGCGAGGAGCAATACGTGCAGTTCCTGCCGCCGCAGATGGCGGATATGTCGGCGCCGGCCGAGGTCCTGGTGCACCAAATGGACTATGCCGGAATTGCCGCGGCGGTGCTGCAGAACGACCACATCTACGGCAATTCAGCCGAGGACTTTGCCGCCGCCCGACGCGCCTATCCCGGCCGCTTCATCGGCCTGGCCCAGGTACAGGAGGCCTTTGCCTGGCACGACGAGGAGCTCGCGAGCCTGGTTGATCAGGTTGAGCGGCTCGGGATGGCTGGGCTTTATTTTACGCTGGTTGGCCTGTTCCGAGATGGTTACCGGCACCGGCCGGATGATCCTGTCTATGAGCCGCTCTGGCGCGCTGTCGCAGGACTCGACCTGCCGGTGTTCTGGGTGCATTCAGCGCCGTCGCCGATCGGCACTTATGCCGATGAGGTCGGGACATTGGAAGCGATCATCGAGCGGCACCCAGAGGTCCGTCATGTTCTGATACATGGACTACCGACCAGTCTGTATGCCGATGAAAACGACATTGTCAGGCTGCCGCCGGCGATCGATCGAATGATGCGCGATGCGCCGGTGATGGCGGAGATTCTGTATCCGATTTCCTGGGGTGGGACATTCGAATACCCGTACAGCCGCGCTCTCGGCCATATACGTCAATTGCTCGACGCTTACGGGCCGGATCGGTTCGTCTGGGGATCGGACATGCCGAATGTCGAGCGATACTGCACGTATCGCCAGGCGCTCACTTACTTCTGGGAGCATGCGGATTTTCTGGGGACGGCGGAACGACGAAAGCTGTTTCGTGACAATGCGCTTGGTTTGTTTCACCCGGAGCGGATCGTGGGGCTCGGCGTAGATAAATCGGAATGACCCTTCGGTTCGGGCGTCATGCGCGGCCCGCGCTCAGGTGCCCACTTGATCCGATGTCGCCGGCAGGCTCTGGGCAACCAGATTGACCCAATATCTCAGCACGATGGGCAAGATCTCGTCGTTGAAATCGTAGCGATCGCCGTGCAGACCCGTGCCGGGACCAACCTCACCGGTACCGATCCAGGTGTAAGCGCCCCCAGCGGCCTTGATCATATAGGCGAAGTCCTCGCACCCCATACTGGGGCTGAACTCGGTCCTGACGTTGTCCCGGCCGACGACCGATTCAGCCGCCTCAACCGAATGGGCCACCGCCGTCGCGGCGTTGATCACCGGCGGATAGCCACGCCTGTAGTCCAGCCTGGCGCCAAGACGATGTGCCGCGGCGATCCCCTCGGCAATCCGGCCCAGCAGTCGCTCGCAAACATCAGACAGGGACGGCTCGAAGAACCGGCATGTGCCCTGCAGCCAGACTTCCCCCGGCACCACATTGCCGACATTGCCTCCGTGCACCTGGGTGAGGCTGACGACGAGGGGCGTCTGCGGATCGACAGCGCGACTGACGATGCGCTGGACCGAACCGATGAACTCGCCAGCCGCCAGGATCGGGTCGTCGCCAAGGTGCGGCATCGCCGCATGCGCACCCGTGCCGGTGAAGCGCAACTCGAAATTATCGACCGCTGCCATCATGGGACCGACGTGGGTCGCGATCGTGCCGAGCGGCAGCCCCGGCCAGTTGTGCACCGCATAGATCGCCTCGACCGGAAACCGGTCGAACAGGCCGTCCTCGATCATGCGCATGCTGCCGCCTTCGTTCTCTTCCGCCGGCTGGAACACAAAATGGACGGTGCCGTCAAAGGTGGGCTGCTGGCTCAACAGCTTCGCGGCTCCAAGCAGCATTGCGGTGTGTCCGTCATGGCCACAGGCGTGCATCAAGCCGGGATTCCTGGACGCATAGGGCTTGCCCGATTTCTCCACGATCGGCAGCGCATCGAGTTCCGCCCGCAGGCCGATGGCGCGCGTTCCCAAGCCATTGCGCAGCACCCCGACCACACCCGTGCCGCCGATACCCTCATGGACTTCCAGCCCGAACGACCGCAGTTGCTCCGCGACGAAGCGAGCGGTCTCCCGCTCCTGGAAACCGAGCTCCGGGTTAGCGTGGATAGCGTGGCGCCACGCCACGACCTCGGGCGTGACGGCCGTGATTGGGTCGTTATGGAGCATTTGTGATCCTCCGCGCCGCCGGTAAGATCGCCACCGGTAGAGACAAAGCGGATGGGCGTCTTGAACAGGATTGACCACAGCCCGGGGATAGAGAACATCACGACGTTCTGGCGGCACCCGCGGTTTCGCGACATGGGTCTTCTGAAGGCGCGCTTCACGCGTTATCGCTACGAGCTTCACACGCACCCCACCTACGTCATCGCCCTTATCACCCATGGCTGCGAGCGCCTGCGCATCGGTCGGCGACAGGAGGTGGCGCCGGCCAACGCCGTCATCGTCGTCAATCCCGAGGAATGCCACGACGGAGAGCCGGGAGCGGAGATCGGATGGGCTTACCGCACGTTCTACCCGTCGGTGCAACTGATGACGGATGTGGCGTGCGAGCTGGGATCCGATGAGATCCCGCTGTTTCCGAGAGCCGTTATCGATGACCCCGCTCTTGCCCGTTTATTGGCAATCGCCCACCAGGCAGCGGAACACGACAACGATGAGGACGCGGAAGCATCCATGCTTATCGCACTCAGGCATCTGATCGTCGAACACGCTGACCGCCGCCAACGGTCGCAAGCCTGTGAGCACACGGGCGCCAGCCGACGGCTCATCCTCTACCGAGACATCATCGAGGCCGATATCGCCGGTTCCCCCGATCTACAGCATCTCGCAAGCAAGGCTCGCGTCACTCGCTTCCAGGTTATCCGCGACTTCAAGCGGACGACGGGTCTCACTCCGGGCGCTTATATCCGTAACCAACGGCTTCGTCTCGCCAGCCATTTGATCGAACAAGGATTGGGCCTTGCCGAAGCGGCGATCGAGTCCGGTTTCTCGGACCAGAGCCATTTGTCGCGCGCTTTCAGGACGACGCATGGAATTACGCCTCGAATGTTTCAACAGGCAATGCGCACCCATGTGTGAGAACCGTACGGAGGAGGGCCAGGATGATCGACCACACGGGAATCGGAGTCGCGGACGTCGGCCGTTCCGCCACCTTCTATGACGCGGCCTTGAAAGCACTTGGCATGCGCCGTGTGATGCAGATGCCCGATAACGTGGGAACCGACGGCGTCGGCTATGGTTTCGATTACCCTGTTTTCTGGATCGATCGATACCACCCCCACTCGGTCAAACAGCATACCGCCTTTGCAGCCAAAAGCAGGGCTGAGGTGGATGCATTCCACGCCGCCGCCCTCGAGGCAGGCGGGACCGACAACGGGGCACCTGGCCTGCGCAGGCCAAACTACTACGCTGCATTTGTGCTCGATCCAGACGGAAACAACATCGAGGCGGTCTTCCGTGGCAACTGAGGTAGCGACGTTCCAAGGCCGGTGGATCAAGAGGTTGATAAACGGGACATCACAACCAGGGTTCACACGCTCAGCGTCAAACGCGAAGTCGACCCCCTTCAAGAGCGCGAACAATCTCGGGGTAGGCACGCAGATGAAGCCTTGGTGCTCAATCTCCTCATGCCACGCCTCCGGCGGCGAGTATGCGAAGGGTCGTTACAGCCATAATCGAAACACCACCTCCCCTTTCATGTTCTTGCCCATCGGCTCCCAGCCCTTTGACCGGTAGAATCCTTCCGCTTTCGTGCCGCTGCCGGTGGTCAAAAACGCCTGCCGGTGCCCGACTTCTCTCAGCCTTGCCGTCGCCGCGTCCAGGAGCCTGGTACCATGGCCTCGCCCGTGGGCCCCGTCGATGACGAATAATGCCCATACGTAGCCGGTCTGGTGGTTTACGCAGGTAAAGCCCTGCACGCCCACCTCATCCTCGGAGACGAGGAAAATTGCCTCGTCCATGTACCAGGCGACCTCCGCGTCGGTGACGAGGGTGGGGTCGGTCAGACGATTCTCAGCCGTCCCATGCCGCACCTCGTGGATGCGCGGCAGATCGGCGCGAGTTGCAGGGCGCAGGCGCAGTTCGGACATCATTCGGATGATATCAGTCATTGATTCGCATCGCGGGTGGTCAGGTAGCTGTCCAGAACGACGGTGGAACGGACGTCCCAGGTTCAGTTCGCTTCTCGCTGACTCTGTTGCTTCGGTTTCCTGTCCGATGCCCCTCCATTGGCCGAGTCGCGAGCAAATGCATGGCGCTCCAGCTTCTCGACGTCTTCCGCCGTGATCGGGCGAATCGCACGCCAGCCCCTGAAGGTATGGCCGAGCGCCCGGCCCTCGGTACTCGTGCCGAGAGACCGGATGACCTCCTCGGCATCAGTTTGTCCGGCAGGATCGAAGAGAGTGATACCCGACGATCCCCACCGGTTGCTCCCGCAAAACCACCGCCCCGCCTTCCGTTCCGGGTCGCTCTCCGGGGTCGGTCCAACCTGGGTCACCCGAAGCCGTGCCACGATAACATAGGTTCCGTCGCGTCTGCGGGTGAAAGCCCAAACGATGTCGCCACGTTGGACGCTCTGCATAACCGGACTATCGTGATGCAGCCGGACCAAGGGCCAGCGACCCGAACCATCGTCTTTCCGGTATTTCACCCAAAAATAAATGAACGCTTGTGACAGTC
>Ga0335075_10016648_pt1 | contig 10965 bp, 7 predicted proteins | sample Lox_Sample_24_FD_206723 | JGI IMG/M metagenome (GOLD analysis project Ga0335075, IMG submission 206723) | Soil microbial communities from Loxahatchee National Wildlife Refuge, Florida, United States - Lox_Sample_2.4 | ecosystem: Environmental > Terrestrial > Soil > Wetlands | place: USA: Florida... | reverse complement strand
CGTTTCGGCAGACGCGCCGGGGTAGGTCAGCGTCACGTTCACTGTCGGCGGTACGATTTCCGGGTATTGGCCGACTCCGAGGCTGGAGAACGCGACCGCACCCATCAGCACGATGAGAATGGAAATGACGACCGAGAATACCGGCCGGTCGATCATGAGATGCGAGAATTTCATGCGACCGGCGGCTCAGTGCGGATGTGCAAACGTTGCCACCCCGGCAGGCGGCGCAAGATCGGCCGGGGTGGGCGAGGTGCCCGGGTTCGGCGGCACGATTCGGCCCTGACGCGGCGACACCACCGTGCCGACCCGGACATGTTCAACGCCCTCGATCACCACATTGTCCATCGTCGAGAGGCCGCTGCGCACGACGCGAAGGCCGTCGACGAGCGGGCCGGTCGCGATTTTCCGCTGTTCGACCTTGTTGCCCCGGCCGACCACGTAGACGATCTGGTCGCTCTGCTGGGTCGTAATGGAATCGTCAGGAATGAGTAGCGCGTCATAAGTTCCCGATCCCAGCAGGCGCAGATGGCCGAACATGCCCGGCGTCAGCAGCAGCTTCGGATTGGTGATCACCGCGCGCGCGCGAATTGTTCCGGAGTTCGTGTCAAGCGCATTGTCCACGAAATCCATACGGCCCTTGATCGTATATTCGGCCTGATTCTGAAGCCTTATCTCGACCGGATTGGGGTAGTAGCGGGACTCCCGCCGCACACCCATTTGCCCGAGGCTCTGATATTTCAGATAAAGCGATTCGGCGCCATCGAAGATGAAGCGGATCGGATCGAGATCGGTAATGTTGGTGAGGATCGTCGTGTCCTGCGTCACCAGATTGCCCGGCGCGACACGCCGGTCCGAGGCGCGGCCATCGAGGGGCGAGGTGACGCGCGTAAAGCCCAGATTGAGCGCCGCGCTCTCCACCGCTGCCTTCGCTGCCAGGACATCGGCCGTTGCCTGCTGCGCTGTCGCCAACCGCGTCTGGTATTCCTGCTCGGAGACGGCACCGTCAGCGAGCAGCTTCTTGGCGCGCGCAAGCTCGATATTGGCGTCCGATTCAGCCGAAAGCGCATGGGCTTCCTGGCCCTTCGCCTGGTCGAGAATGGCCTGATAGGGCCGGGGATCGATGACGAACAGAAGATCGCCCTTACGAACCATCTGGCCGTCGCGAAAATTTATGGACTGGAGATAGCCGGTCACGCGCGGCCGGATGTCCACCGAATTGACGGCCTCGAAATGGCCGACGAAATCGTCCCAGTCGACGACTTTCCGTTTCAGCGGCCTTGAAACGAGCACATTGACCGGCGCGGATGGCGGCGGTCCGTGTCCCGAACAGGCGACGAGCGCCACGGCAAGGACTGCCGCGACGGCGACACCCAGGGCGCGCCTCAAGGCGGCCCCTTGAGATGGGTCCGGGACATGCGGAACGTTTGCGTCAGGCATGAAGAGGATACAGAAAAATTGCCCTTAATGTTGTGACGGAATACCGCCAGTCCGCAACTCGCTCCAAGGAGAGGTTAGCATCTGTCGCGCGCCGCGGTCATCTGCAAAAGCCGCGACAGAGTTGCCCGTCTGGTGCATGGCGGCAGGCGCCGGTTCACGGCCAGCGCGCTGCAATCAGCCATGTTATAGTTCGTCGCGGCATTCCTTTTGGGGGTATTATGAAACCTCTTCGATCACCATGGCCATTGCGGGTTCCTGCAATGGAGTTCATGTGAACAAGGGCAATTCGGTTCGCTGGGAAAAAAGTTACGGCGGAACTAGTTCCGCGCTACCTTTATACAACAGCTTCCATCGACGTTTGTGTTGATGGCAATTGCATACTCCGCAGCGGCGGCGTCTGGAGGTTGTGGGGCACCCAGCGCGCCGATTTCATACATGATGGAAAAAGCCATCCCGCGGAGCTTTCGTGGAAATCTGGCCAAAGCACGCTCTGGTATGAGCTGAAGATTGACGGCCAATGCATTTTGAAAGGGACACTCTGGCCGCGCAATTTTCTGGCCTTCTTCATTCCTGTGGTGCTGGTGCTCGCATTATTCATGTTGTTTGCACATTTTATACGATAAAGGAATGCGCAAGCGATAAAATAAATAATAGGGTCACCAACCTGCTGTCGACTGAGACATCGGCCGGTCACGCCGCCGAAAGCGGACGGCCGGCCTGCGCCCAGGCTTCGACACCCCCGAGCAGCGGGCGAATCTTTCTGTAGCCGGCGCGCCGCAGATGAAGCGCGGCGACAGCGGCTGATGCTTCGTTCGGGCAGGCGCAGTAAATAACGACTTCGACATCGCGAGGATATTGGTTCAGCACGGCCTCGATCTCTGCCACATGCGCCGCCACTGCACCTGGGATCATGCCGTCGCGATGCCGCGACTCGGCAGAGCGCACATCGAAGATCACCGGCGTATGGCCGCCATCGATCATGTCCGCAAGCTCCTTGACCGAAATACGATCCATGCGGAGTTGCCGAATGAATATCTGCCGCTGGACCCAGCGCATGGCGGCGTAAAGTACAAGCGCCCCCGCGACCAGGGCGATCCCATATTCGCCAAGACGGGCGAGCGTCGCGATGATATCGGCGACGGCATGATGGAATATCCGGCCGAGCATGAGCGGCACGGCCATGTAGACGGTGCTGCCGAGCCCATCCAGAGCCAGGAATGTTCCGAGGCCAACGCCCGTTATGCCCGAGAGCGCCACCGCGACATAACTGAAACCGGGAACGAATTTGGCAAACAGGAGCGTGCCCGCGCCCATGCGGGTGAACATCGACTCCGTCTGGCGCACGCAGGAATCCGGCGACAGCGTGAACTTGCACAGCAGACCCAGCACGCGCCGGCCCCAGCGGACACCCGCGCCATACCAGAAGACGTCGGCGATCACGTCGCCCGCCACTGCCGCGCCAATCAACAACGGCAGCACTGCGCCATTTGCGGCGGTCAGCGCACCCGCAACGAGCAAGACGGGCCACGCTGGATAGGGCAGACCCACCCGGCTCAGCAACACGGTCACGAATACGACCGCGATGCCGTAATGCTGGATCAGCTGCGCGACATGCTCCACTGACTTGGCATCCCCGGGTGAGCCAACTCTCCATATTTAGTCCTCCGCGGACACAGTTCCAGCCTGAACCAAGTGCAGCGGCGACGTCCGCGGCAGAGCCATGCGCGGCGCATGCACCTGCTGATGGGACGACGTGTATACCTTTCCGAATGGGTTGCGCGCCTATATTGCGGCCTGAAGCGAGCGGAAGATGGCTGAATTGACAATAGCCCCATGCGGGCCGAGTTCACCGACCTGGACGTCCAGCGCCAAAGACATGGTGACGACGGCGCTCGGCAACAGCCGCGTCTGGGTCACACTGGGTTTCGGCATCGTCAACGAAATCTACTGGCCGGCGACCGGCACGCCGCAGATCCGCGATCTGGGCTTCATCGTTTTCGGTCCCCGGGGCTGGCACGAGGTAAAAAGGGTCGCGAACTACACCATTACGACACCGGATCACCACATACCTCTGCCGCAAATCGTGCACGAACATCCTGATTATCGGCTGGAGCTCGAACTGGTGCCCGATCCGGATCGCGATGTGGTGCTGGTTTCCTTCCGTCTCCATGGCGATAATTTGCGCCTTTACGCCTTGCTGGCGCCGCATCTCGGCAATAGCGGGACGCACAATAGCGCCTGCGCGGACCGGGAGCTTTACGCCTGGTCGAATATCCCCACGCTTTGCCTCGCGAGCGATTGCGGCTTTTCGCGCTCGAGCGCCGGTCATGTCGGCGTTTCGGACGGCTGGCAGGATTTCGCGCGCAATGGCCGGATGACCTGGACCTACAACACAGCACTGGACGGCAATGTCGCCTTGATGGGCGAACTTGCCGCGAATGAAGGAACGCTCGCGCTTGCCTTCTCCGCATCGCAGGAGGGTGCGCGCACGCTCGCCCGTTCGAGCCTCAGTGTCGGATTTGCCCGCGTCCGCGAATGTTTTGTGGAAGGTTGGCAGGAATGGGGGCAAATGCTGAAAGTGCCGGCGACGACGGCAGCCGTGGAACGGGAAGCACATATTTCCGCGGTCGTTCTCAAGGTTCATGAAGATCGCACTTTTCCGGGCTCGATCGTTGCCAGTCTCAGTGTTCCATGGGGCAATTCGAGCGACAGCTCCGGGGGTTATCACCTCGTGTGGCCGCGCGATTGCGTCAAGGCCGGTTTTGCGCTGATCGCCGCGGGCCAGATCGACGACGCGCGCCGCATGCTGTCCTGGCTTGTCGCCACCCAGAAACCGGATGGCACCTGGGCGCAGAACAGCTTCCCGGACGGAAGGCCTTTCTGGACCGGTATTCAACTCGACGAAATCGGGTTTCCGGTCCTGCTCGCGGCGCGGCTGAAGGAAGAAAATGCGCTCGCGGGCATCGGTGGCGTCGCCAACATGATCTTCCAGGCCGCGGCCTATATCGCCCGGTATGGGCCCATTACCAACCAGGATCGCTGGGAAGAGAATGCGGGCCTCAGCCCGTTCACGATCGGTATCGCGATCACGGCCCTGATCGCAGCGTCCGATTTCGTCGATCACGAGAGTGCAAATTATCTGCATTCGCTTGTCGACTGCTGGAACGAACGGATCGAGGAGTGGACCTATGTGGAGCAGGGACCGCTCGCGAAAATCCATGGCGTCGATGGTTATTACATCCGGATCGGTCCTCCGGCGGCGGAAGGCGGCCTTCAGGGCTCGATCGAGTTGCGCAACCGCGCCGGCGTCCGAATTCCTGCGGCCGCGCTGGTCGGAATGGAATTTCTTGCGCTCGTCCGGATGGGTCTGCGCGATCCCAACGATCCACGCGTCCGCAATACGATTGCCGTGATCGATGCATTGCTCAAAGTCGAGACGCCATTTGGCACACCCTATCGCCGCTACAACGGCGACGGCTATGGTGAGCAGGCCGATGGAAGCCCCTATGACGGCACGGGGATCGGCCGGGCCTGGCCGCTGCTCGCCGCCGAACGCGGCGAGTACGAACTGCAGCTGGGCAACGACCCGCTGCCGTGGTTGGAGATGCTGACGCGCATGACGGGACCCGCGGGGCTCATTCCTGAACAGGTCTGGGACGCGCCGGACCTGCCGTCGCGCGGACTGGTGATGGGCAAGCCCTCGGGGAGCGCCATGCCGCTTGTCTGGGCCCATTCCGAGTTTCTCAAGCTGGTCTATGCGTGCGAGCGGAAGCGGCCGCTCGAATTCCTCAAATGCGTCGAAACCTATCTCAAGCAGGACAGCGCGAAACGCCGGGCCTGGCACTGGCGGACCGATACGCCGTTCAAAGTGCTGCCGCAGGGCCGGGATCTGCTCATCGACCTGGCGGAACCTTTTGTGCTGCATCTCGGCTTCGATGGATGGCAGGCAGTCCGCGACAAGCCTTCGGTGCCGCTGCCTTTCGGCCGCCACGGCGCGCGGCTCACACCGGAAGATTTCGCCCACTGGAATATCGTCAACTTCACGTTCTATTTTCCCGACCAAGACCGCTGGCAAGGCAGCGATTATCACGTGCGGGTCGCATGAGCCGTTGCGGCGGGAAACGCCTGACTCAGGAGAACAACATGCATATGCGAATGGTCGTCGTCAGCCTGTGGCTTGCGATGGGATTGGCGAGCGCTGCGGCGCAGCCCGCATCACCCGGTGTTGCCGGGGAATCCTCGGTCGTTCATACCGATGCGGCGCTTGCGAACGCAGTGAGAAGTCCGCTCCGCTCGCCGCAGTTCGTGGCACGCGACCGCTACCGTCACCCGCTTGAGAGCCTCTCATTCTGGGGGCTCAAGCCTGGCATGACCATGCTCGAGATCTGGCCGTCGGGCGGATACTGGGCCGAGATACTTGCGCCTTACGCCAAGGCAACCCACGGCAAGTACATTGCGGCGATTCCGGACAGGTCGCGGTTCTTGCCCGCAAAATTTTCCGACAGGGCAACTTATGGCCTCGTTCTTTATACGCTGTTCAATGACAAGTCGAAGGCGCTGGTGAGGCCGGGATCGGTGGATTTCGTGCTGACGGCGCGCAACCTCCATGATTGGATGGCGACGCCGGGAATGCCGGAAATGGCGATGGCCGAGTTCTATGCGGCGCTGAAGCCCGGCGGAATTCTGGCTGTCGAGCAGCACCGATCGGATCCGCGGCCGATGCTGAAGGATGCAAGCGACGGTTACATGTCGACCGATTATGTCGTCCAGCTCGCGGAAAAGGCGGGCTTCAAACTCGAGGACAAGTCGGAGATCAATGCCAATCCGAAAGATACCAAGGATTATCCCTTTGGCGTCTGGACCCTGCCGCCGACACGGCAAAGTGCCCCTAACGGCCAACCGCCGAACCCGGCATTCGACCATTCGAAATATGATGCGATTGGCGAAAGCGATCGCATGACGCTGCGCTTCCGCAAGCCGGGGTAGCAACGAGTTAGATTTTCTCAGACTACCGGCATGCGTCCTTCGACAGACTCAGCATGAGGGGATTTGTAACGCCATCAGCGCCGGTGCAGGTAAGGGTGTCCTCATCCTGTGCCGTCCAAGGACGCACCGCGCAGATGCAAGTCGAAATCAGGCTGCGGCCGCGCGTGTGCGGCGGCGGGACGGCATGGCGCCGGCGAGCGTCCGTTCTTCGAGGACCGCGGCCGTGGCATCGCGCGCGGCGAGCAACACCTTGCGGATAACGCAGGTTTCCTCGTCGTCGCAATCCTCGCATTTGTGGTAGGCCGTGGTGCTGACGCAGGGGCTGAGCGCGAGCGGCCCGTCGATCGTACGAATCACTTCGGCAAACGTGATGTTCTTGGGCTGACGGCCGAGCAGATAGCCGCCCGCACGGCCACGCAGGCTGCGCACGATGCCGCGCCGCTTCAGATCGAGCAGAATTTGCTCAAGAAATTTCCGCGGTACTCGCGCCCGCTCGGCAATCTCGGCGATCATGATGGGCTCCGCGTCTCCATGCTCGGCAAGCACGAGCAGCGCGTGGAGCGCATAGCGGGCCTTCTGCGACAGCATTTACAAAATCCCTTGACACTATGAGGAATATCGGCTTTGCCGCCAGCCCGTCAAGCCTCAGGCCGCGCGCTGCGTTTTCGCCCCCAGTATTTTCGCCAGGTGATTACCAAGCCGCGGGGCGATGAACTCCGCGCCCACCATGAAGCGCATCAAGGGCCCGAAGCTGTCGATGACCGCCGGGCCGACGACATAGAGGCCGTTGGCCGGTGTTTCGAAATTGTCCGATACGATCGGTGTGTGCCGCGCGGACGCGATCCGGCTACGCAGTACTGGCGCGAGGAAGCGCAACCGGCGCGTGTCAGGGCGGTAGCCCGTCGCCGCAATGACATGGTCGCAGGAGACGTTCTTGCGGGTTCCCGAGCGGTCGCCGAGCGTCAGCGTTACGCGGCTGCCGGTCTCTTGCGCCGCCACGATTTCGTGCCCAGGCAGTGTTTCAACGCGGCCTTCGATCTTCTCGCGCATGAACCAGCCTGCGGCGGGATGCATGTGGCTTTGGATGCCGCGGCGGCGCAGGGGCTCAGGCAGGCGATAGAAAAGGAGCGGCGCATTCGCGCAGAAATAGGAACTCCAACCCCGTCCAATTCCCGACGCCGGCCGGCGCAGGCGGTAAAACAGCGTTTCTGCGTCCGGGTCCGGCACCGAATTGTATTCGATGAAAGGCGCGCGGGCGACGATGCGCACCTTTGCGCCACAATCGTGGAGCAGCGATGCGAGATCGATCGCGGAAGCGCCGGCGCCGACAATCACCACATCCCTCCCCGCGAAGGCGCCGCCTTCGCGGTGGTCGTAGCTGTGCGAAACGTGAGTCGGGGAGAGCGCTGCAAGCGGGGGTGGTGTGTAGGGGAAGCAGGAAATGCCGGTGGCCACGACCACACGCGCTGCAGAAACGTGCTCGCCATTCTCAAGCCACAGGCGATAGCCCTCCGCGCTGCTTTCGACATGCTCCACCATTCGGTGCTCGACGGAAGAGACAAAGCGCGCGATGAAATCGGATCCGTAGGCGAGAAAATCCGCAAGCAAAACGGGCAAGCCCTGATTGGAATAGGGTTTCTGGTGCCGCGTGCACCACGCCTTGAGGGTCGAATCCTGGGCTGGCGCGGAGAGGTTCGAGGCAAAGCCGTCAGATTTGAGCGTCATGTTCGCGGGCATGTGCTCGCGCCATGTACCGAGCGGCCTGCCGAAAACGCGTGCGTCAATGCCTGCCGCGCGCAGATGCGCGGCGACTGACAGGCCATACGGCCCGGCACCGATGATGGCGACGTCGCAAGGCGGCCTCATGCAGCCCTCCGGCGACGGGGAATCAGAGGAAGCTTTGGTGCCAGTCCGGTACAATGGCGCAGGATCGGAAGCATAATCGGCCCTTGAGGCGGGATTGCACCGATCCGGCTCCAAATTCCGTGCCAGTCGCACCGGTTCACTTCCGATCAACGCTTGACGTGCCATCATTCAGCCCATGCCCGCGAAAGTGTTGCTGCTGTCGAGCGTCGGCTGGCCCTCGGTGGCGCGGCTCGCCGCAGGTTTCGCCCATGGCGGCTGCGAAGTCGAAGCACTCGCACCGCCTCGCGCGGTCATCCTTGCGAGCCGATATCTTGCGCGCTGGCACCCTTATCACGCGCTCGCACCGCTTGGTTCGATGCGCGCCGCCATTGAGTCGGCGGCACCCCAGCTGGTGGTCTGTTGCGACGACCGCGCGCTTGCCCAATTGCTGGCGCTTTACGCGCAGGCTGCGTCTCCGTACCGGGAACTTGTCGAGACTTCCCTCGGAACCCCCCCGGCAATACCGCGCCTGATATCGCGAAACGGATTCATGGCCGAGGCGCGCGCAGAAGGCATTCGAATCCCCGACACGCGCGCGGTCGGCCACGAGGACGATCTCGAAGCGGCCGCGGCGGCACTAGGTTTTCCATTGGTGCTCAAATCCGATGGCAGCTGGGGTGGCGACGGCGTGCTGATCGCGCGCAACGCCGCCGACGCGCGTGCGGCGTTTGCGAAACTGTCGCGCGCGCCATCGCCCATCCGCAGCCTCGCACGCGCCGTCCGCCGCCGTGATGCCCATTATCTTCACGACGTATTTCGCGCTTCGCCACGTATTGTCAGTGCGCAGCGATTTATTCCAGGCATGCCCGCGGCGAGCGCATTTGCTGCCTGGCGCGGCAATGTCATCGGCGCAATCTATTATGATGTGCTGATCGCCGAAGGTACGCTCGGACCGCCAAGCGTGATCCGCCGCGTCGATTGCGCGGATATCGCGCACGCAACGCAGAAGATTGCGCGCCGGTTCGGCTTGTCCGGCATTCACGGAATGGATTTCATTCGCGACGCTTCGGGCGTTGCACACCTCATAGAGATCAATGCCCGGGCGACACAGGGCAGCACGCTTGCTTTTGGACACGGGCGAGATCTGACGGCGGCGCTCGCCGGTTGCCTGCTCCCAAATGCGCCGGCGCGCCCGGCTATCGCCAAGGATATCGTTGCTTTCTTTCCGCGCGAATGGAAGCGCGACCCTTTAAGCCCCTATCTCCTCTCCGCCCATCACGATGTGCCATGGGACGATCCCGGCGTGTTGTTCGCCAGCCTCGGCGTTTTCGGACGGTACAAAAGGGCCGACTTTAATTTGCCGTCAAAGGTGGCGCGCGAAAGGGCGGAAAACCGGACCGGCGCTGCGGCGGGCCGCCAGCCGGAATCGTCCGCCGCAATTCATCATTAAACCCGCAAAGCGCACGATTTTCCGGAAACTTCCGTTAACCGTTCGGAAGTCCCGCACAGGTTAAACCTCACGCAGAGCTGCGAATTCTGCCGCAAGAGGTCCGCGATTCCGTCAATGGTTCCAGCAGACGCCATCGCGCAATCCGCGGATTTCAATTCCGGCCGGCCGTTTGGGTACGGGGACGTCCTGCGATTGCTGCGCGAGCGCGGCCGTGTCGTTCGCAACGTTGCGCTCGGTTTCGTCGCGCTGACGATTGTCGTCCTGCTGATATGGCCCTCCAGCTATTCCAGCACCGCGGTCGTCATGCTCGATCCGCGCCGGAACAACATCACCGATCGTTCCGAAGTGCTGTCGGAACTGCCGACCGACCCATCCTCGGTGCAGAACCAGATTCAGATACTGACATCGCGCGACCTTGCCGACGAGGTGATCCGGCGTCTTGGCCTGGCCGACGACAAGGAATTCAATCGCGCGCGGGCGATGTTTCCGCTCAACCTGCTCGCCATGGGCCTGACGCCGGAAGAGCAGCGCTCGATGGTTATCGATGGCTTCCTCAAACACCTGACAGCGGAAGCTGAAGGACTCTCATCGGCGGTGTCCGTGAGTTTTTCCGCGGAGGAGCCGGAAAGATCGGCACAAATTACCAATGCCGTTGTGGACGCCTATGTCAGTGGACAGGTCCGTCAGAAATCCGAGGCGGCGCGGCGCACGACGGATTGGCTGACCGCCCGCATCCGCGAACTCTCCAAACAAGCCCAGGCGGCGGACGCCGCCGTGCAGTCCTACAAGGCGGCGAATGATCTCAACGACGCGGGACAGGGCACCCAGTCGCTTGTCGATCAACAACTCGCCGCGATCAACACGCAACTTGTCCAGGCGCGCGGCGATCTTGCGGAAAAAGAGGCGACCTATGAACATGTGGCCGGCCTCGTGAAGTCCGGGCACGCGGCCGATGTTTCGCAGGTCGTCGCGTCGCCGCTGATGGTTCAGCTTCGCCAGCAGCAGGCCGATGCGATCCGCAATGAAGCCGATCTGGATTCGCGTTACGGTCCCAAGCATCCCAAGCGCATCGCCGCGGAATCGCAACTGCGGGATCTCGACAACAAGGTCGAGGAGGAAGCGGAGCGCATCGCGGGCTCCGCCGCCAATGATGCAGCCATTGCGCGCGCCCAGGTGCAATCGCTGGAAGCAAGCCTCGCGAACGCCCGCGAACAATCGAACGCGCAGAATTTCGCCCGCGTGAGACT
>Ga0335075_10016645_pt1 | contig 10966 bp, 10 predicted proteins | sample Lox_Sample_24_FD_206723 | JGI IMG/M metagenome (GOLD analysis project Ga0335075, IMG submission 206723) | Soil microbial communities from Loxahatchee National Wildlife Refuge, Florida, United States - Lox_Sample_2.4 | ecosystem: Environmental > Terrestrial > Soil > Wetlands | place: USA... | reverse complement strand
CACCTCCTCCCGGGAGTACTAACTACCTCGACCTTACCTATCTGATGGCCATCCCTAACATCCCAGCGCGTATTCGGTCGCTCACACCGGCAGTTTTCGCATCCGTTATCGCAGGCCAACGGCCATTTTTCAACAAAGAGTTACAGTTACGTCGCGTCTCGTATTTGTTCAATCCATCGAAGCAGGCAGGTCATCGGCTGTGTCATCCGCAGAGTTGTCCATTGGCTCCGGGTGCGCGCCCTTCGCCGGGCGGCGGCGGCGCGGCGGGGCGGACACCCCGCTGGCGAGCCGCCGCGCGGTCACCAGGAACCCGGTGTGCCCGATCATCCGGTGGTCGGGGCGGACCGCCAGGCCGTCCACGTGCCAGCTCCGGTACATCGTCTCCCAGGCCGCGGGCTCGAAGAACCCGCCGTGCGCCCGCAGCTCTTCCACCACCCGGGATAGCTGGGTCGTCGTCGCCACGTAGCAGCAGATCAGGCCACCGGGGATAAGGGCGCGGGCGGCGCCGGCGACGTTGTCCCACGGCGCGAGCATATCCAGGACGACCCGGTCAAAATTGCCCGTGTCCTGGGCCTCGCTCTGTTCCCCGGGGGGAACGATCCCCCCCAAACCCCCCCTGCGCATGGGGGGACTGCCCGTCCCCCCATTTCCCCCCTGGGGATCAACAGCTACCCGCGCGGACAGTTCGCCGGTCACCAGCCGCCACCACGGGGGGACCTCACCGAAGTACTTCCTGACGTTCTCGCGGGCGATCTCGGCGAAGTCGGGGCGCGCCTCGAACGACACGAGCTCGCCGTCGGGGCCGATCGCGCGCAGCAGCCAGCAGGACAGCGCGCCGGAGCCCGCGCCCGCCTCAAGGACCCGGGCGCCCGGGAAGACGTCCGCGTAGGCGAGGATCTGGGCGGCGTCCTTCGGGTACACGATCGTGGCGCCGCGCTTCATGGCGAGCGTGTAGTCGGCGAGCAGCGGCCGCAGGGCGACGTAGGCGGTGCCGCTCGACGCGGCGACCACGGAGCCCTCCGGGGCGCCGATGAGCTCGTCGTGGCTAAGCGAACCGCGGTGGGTGTGGAACGTGCCGCCGGCCTGGAGGACTATCTGGTGCATGCGGCCCTTGGGATCGGTGAGCTGCACCTGGTCGCCGACCGCGAACGGTCCCCGCTGAGTTCTCGCCTTCACGCGGGTTAGGTTACTGGGCTCATCAGACGCCCGCGAAGACCTGGTCCAGATCCCGCGCGGCGAGCACCCCGACGACCTCGCCGGAGGGCTCGACTAGGAGGTACTCACTGGACGGAGCCCGGCGCAGCGCGTCGAGCAGCGCCATCCCGGACAGGTCAGCGGACAGGATCATGTTCGGCTCGATCGTGCGGGCGAGCGAGCCGGTGTCGATCCACGGGCGGCGCTGTGGCGGCACCGCCATCACGGCCGCCTCGTTGACGATCGCGATGGGCCGGTTCTCGTGGTCGACGACCACGATGGCACGGGCCTGTACCTCATCGGCGCGCCGCACCGCCTCGGCCAGCGGCGTGTTCGCCGGGACGGAGATCGTCTTGCGCGCCAGCCGGCGGCCCTGCAGGGCGGGGAGCCGCTCGCGGAACCTGGTGGCGCGGATCGACTGGCTCGCGCCGGTCCACATGAACGCGGCGATCACCACCACCCAGATCGTGGAGACCAGGTCGCCGCCGGGCAGCCAGCCGAAGAAGAACGGGATGGACAGCAAGGCGATGGCGAGGGCGCGGCCGACCCAGGCGGCGGCGATGGTGGCGCTGGCCGGCTTCTTCGTGATCCCCCAGATCACGGCGCGGAGCATCCGGCCGCCGTCCAGCGGCAGCCCGGGAAGCAGGTTGAAGAAGCCGACGACGAAGTTCGCCCACATGAGCTCGTGCACCAGGGCGCCGCTCACACCGACGGTGACCACCTTGGTGAGCAGCCAGCCGAGCACGCCGAGGACCAGCGACAGGCCGGGTCCGGCGGCGGCGACGGCGAACTCGCGAGCGGGGGTCGGCGCCTCCCGTTCGATCTCCGAGACGCCGCCGAGCGGCCACAGCACGATCCGGCGCACCGGCAGCCCGTAGCCGCGGGCGACGACCGAGTGGGCAAGCTCGTGCACGAGCACCGAGAGGTAGAGCAGCACCACGAAGGCGGCGGCGACGATGTACCGCAGCTGCCCGCTCAGCGAGGTAGACAGGTCGTTGGCGTAGATGACGATGAAGACGCCGGCGATGACGAACCAGTACGGCGACACGATTACGGGGATCCCGAACGGCCGCGCGATGACGAATCCTTGACCGCGCGGCGGCTTCGTCTGCTCGTCAGGGCCATTTGCCACACCCTGATGCTACGTGCATTCGCGGACAGCGCGCGTCATCCGCCGGCCGCCTGCGGCGATCTCAGATGAGCTTCTCGGCTGACGCTGAGCTGCCGGCGGCCGGAAGGTAACTGAAAATGTCGGCCGGCTGCTCTACGGTTGCGGCATGGACCTGGAAAACAGAGCGGACTTGGAGAACCCGGCCGCCGCGGACGAGGCCGCGGGCTTCGGGCCGGCCGGCGATCCGCCGGCGACGCTGTCGCCGTCGCGCGCGTCGGACTTCATGACGTGCCCGCTGCTGTACCGGTTCCGGGTAATCGACCGGATCCCCGAGCCGCCCACGCCCGCCACCGCGCGCGGGACGCTGGTGCACGCGGTCCTGGAGCGGCTGTTCGACCGGCCCGCCGCGGAGCGGACGCCCGCGACGGCGGCGGAGCTGGTCGAGCCCGAGTGGGCGCGGTTGTGCGAAGGTGACGCTGGTCTCGCGGAGCTGTTCGCCGATGACGCCGAACGGTCCGCTTTCGTCGCGGCCGCCCACGCGGCGCTGACCGGGTACTTCCGGCTGGAGGATCCGCGGCGGCTGGAGCCGGCCCAGCGCGAGTGGTACGTCGAGGCGGACCTGCCGTCGGGGCTGCGGCTGCGCGGCTACATCGACCGGATGGACGCCTCGCCGGCCGGCGACCTGCGGATCGTCGACTACAAGACGGGGAAGGTCCCGCTGGAGGCGTACGAGGCAAGCGCGCTGTTCCAGATGAAGTTCTACGCGCTCGTGCTGTGGAAGCTGCGCGGAGTCATCCCGCGGGTGCTCCAGCTCATGTACCTGTCCGGCGACGGCGAGGTGCTGCGCTACTCCCCCGACGAGGCGGACCTGCGGGCAACCGAGCGGAAGGTCGACGCGCTGTGGGCCGCGATATCCCGGGCGCGGGAGACCGGCGACTGGCGGCCGCGGCCGTCCCGGCTCTGTGACTACTGCCGGCATAAGGCGCGGTGCCCGGAGTTCGGCGGAACCCTCCCGCCGCTGCCGGACCGCGCCGCCGCCGCCACGGCCGCTTCCGCCGCGGCCGCCACGGCCGCTTCCGCCGCCGCGGCACCGGCCGCCGCGGCGGCGGCCGAGTAAGGATCCCTGCACCGCGCCGGGCGGCGGGCCGAGCCCGCCGCTTCTTGCTGTTATCCGTAGCCGCGCCCGGGGTCGATTGCGCAAAAGGGCTCGCCTCACGCGGGTCGATTGCGCAAATGGTGCTGATAGAAGGTGCCGATTGCGCAATCGACCCGGCCGGAGCGGGACCGATTGCGCCCGGCGGGAACGCGGGCGACGGCAATGGTCAGCCTTCATCTTGACAACCTGAGATTAGTCTCATGATACTAATCTCATGAATCTGACGCGGTTGATGGTGCTCGGCACGCTGTCCCGGTACGGGGCGCAGCACGGGCACCAGATCCGGCGGATCGCGGAGGTCACCAACGTCGGCGAATGGGGCGGCGTGTCCGTCGGGGCGCTCTACCGGGAGCTGCGCGGGATGGAGCGCGAGGGGCTGGTGGAGGCGGTGCGCACCGAGAAGGTGGGGAACCGGCCGGCCAGGACGGTCTACGAGATCACCGCCGAGGGGCGGCTCGAGCTGATCACGCTGCGGGAGCAGGCGATCAGGCAGCTGACGTTCGGGCCCGACCCGCTCGGCGTGGCGGTGCATTTCGCGACCCATGACATGGACCGGACGGAGCTGCGGCAGATGCTCCGGGCACGGCGGGAGAGGCTGGCGATCACCGGTGCGGAGGTAGCCGCTGACATGGAACGCCTGATCGCCAAGGGGGTGCACAACGCACTCACCGGCGCGACCATGCGACGCGCCGTCCTGGCCATCGAGGCGGAAGTGCGCTGGCACGACGAGCTCGACGCGGTGCTGGCCAGGGAGGCGTGCGAGGACGCGGGGCCGGCGCCACCGCCACTCGGGCGAGCCGCCATGGTGCGAGCCGCCAGCGAACACCCCGACGGGCAAGCCGAAGGGCAAGCCGAAGGGCAGGCAGACGCGGCGGCCGACGGGCAGGCCCGCGGTCGTTAATTCAAGATAGTACTTGAAATCAATCAAGATATTACTCGATAATGAGGCGTGCAGCCCGTCCCTTGCGCACGGGCTGGCCGATCAGGAGGGAAACCGCGACGATGTCGATCATCGAGGCCAGGGGCCTCGCCCGGACGTTCAAGAGCCGGAAACGAACCGTGCACGCGGTGCGCGGGGTCGATCTCACCGTCGAAGACGGGGAGATCGTCGGTTTCCTCGGGCCGAACGGTGCGGGCAAGACCACGACGCTGCGGATGCTCACGACGCTGCTGCGGCCGACCGCGGGGACAGCGGTGGTCGCGGGGGCGGACTTGCTGCGTGACCCGCTCGGCGTGCGGAAGCGGATCGGCTTCGTGCCGCAGGCGATCGGCCAGACCCAGGGCGGCACCGACGACCAGTGCCTGGTCATCGAGGAACTGATGGACCAGGGCGCGGCCTACCGGATACCCAAGGCGGAGACGGCGCGGCGGGCGTCCGCGCTCATCAAGCAGCTTGACCTCGGCGGGCTTGACCAGCGCCTGGTGAAGACGCTGTCCGGCGGGCAGCGGCGGCGGCTCGAGGTCGCTGTCGGCCTGGTGCACCAGCCTCCGCTGGTCTTCCTCGACGAGCCGACCACCGGGCTCGACCCGCAGTCCAGGTCGAACATGTGGGAGCACATCACGCGGCTCCGTTCCGACCTGGGGACGACGGTGGTCCTGACCACCCACTACCTCGAAGAGGCGGACGCTTTGTGCGACCGGGTGTTCATCATCGACAACGGGGTGACGGTGGCGGTGGGCACGCCGGACGAACTGAAGCGGCGGATATCCGGAGATGTCGTGACATTGCGGGTTAATGGGGCCATCGAGCGGGCGCGCGGGCTGCTCACGGCGCAGCCCATCGTCCAGCAGGTCACCGTGGCCGACGAGGAGCTCCGGCTGACCGTGGAGCGCGGCGAGGAGGCGCTGCCGGCGCTGCTCCGGGTGCTGGACGGGGCCGGCATCACGATGCGGGCGATCAGCGTCGCGCGGCCGACGCTCGACGATGTGTTCCTCACGCTGACCGGGCGGTCGCTGCGCGATGACTCGCCATCCGGTGACGGCGGGGACGGCGGCGATGACGGCTCCGGAGAGACGGAACTGGCGGGCGCGGGCGCGGGCGCGGGAAGCAAGGAGTAGACGGCGATGTATTTCCTGTACGACACGATGGTCATCTTCCGGCGTCAGGTGCGGCTGATCCTCCGGGAGCCCGCGTTCTTGACCTTCGCGCTGCTCCAGCCGATCCTCTACCTGGTGCTGTTCGGTCCGCTGCTCAAGAACCTGCCACTCAACGGCGGGTCGGAGCCCAGCGGAACGGCCGAGGCGTACCGGTTCTTCGTGCCCGGGCTGCTCATCCAGCTCGCGCTGTTCGGATCGACGTTTGTCGGGTTCGCGATCATTTCCGAGTGGCGAGCCGGCGTGATCGAGCGGTTCCGGGTCACGCCGATCTCCCGGGTGTCCATCCTGGCTGGTCGAGTGCTGCGCGACGTGGTCGCGCTGACTCTCCAGTCGGTCGTGCTGATCCTGGCGGGCGTCGCGTTCGGGCTGCGGGCGCCGCTCGCCGCCATACTGCTGTCGTTCCCGTTCGTGATCTGCGTCGCGATCGGCCTGGCGTCTGTCTCTTACGCCGTCGCGCTGCTGCTCAAGAGCGAGGACTCATTCGCCCCCCTGATCAACAGCGTGGTGGTGCCACTGCTGCTGCTGTCAGGCGTCATGCTGCCGCTGAACCTGGGACCTGGGTGGCTGCAGGGGATCGCCCGGGTCAGCCCCTTCCGGTACATCATCGACGCGATGCGCCAGTTCTACCTGGGGCAGTACTGGAACACGCTCGTGATCGAGGGCGTCTGCGTGGCCATCGGCGTCGCGATCGTCTGCATGTGGCTCGGCTCGCGCGTCTTCGTCCGCGAGAACGCGTAGCGGGTCGCCCTTGCGCGGGATGCGCCCCTATGTCCCGACTGCTCGGCTCACCAGGCGAGGGCCACGACTACGAGGATCAGGGCGGGGATGACGACGGCGGCGAGGGCATGCCACGCCCATGTCGCCGAGGCCGTCGCCGACGCCGACGCCGACGCCTCGCCGGGTTGGGCTCTCCCGTCGTCCGCCTTGGCTCGTTCCCTGGCCGCGCGGCTGTCGAGGCGGACGGCGAACGCCTTGGCTACCGGGAGCGACGCCAGGTACCTGGCCTCATCCGGCATCGCTCCGGTCGCCCGGCGGTAGCCGACCGACTCGGCCGTCCGGGCCGCCCTGGACGTCGCGTACGCCTCATGGCCGAGCCGGTTGATCTGGCTGATCTTGTGCCTGGCGCGCGCGGAGACATACAGCGCCCAGCAGAGCACGGTCTTGTCCCCGGCGCTGGACCCGGCGGGCCGACCGTAGCCCTCACCGCCAGCCGCCGCACTATCGGCGGCATTTAGCGCGTAGTGGACCTGCACCCACTCTCCGGTGTCGACGGTGTGGATGAGCGGCCAGGGGATGCGGTGCGTCCGGTACGGGTTCAGCACGGTCAGGCCGTCGCCGGAAACGAGTACCTTCGGGCGCAGCGCGAGCGTGTAGGCCACGCCGGTGACCAGCAGCAGGATCGCCGAGACGATCGCGCCGAACCGGGCCGACGGCAAGCCCTGGACGGCATAGTCGATCACGTTCGCCGCGGCGAACGCCAGCCACACCCACCAGAAGACCACCGGCCCGGTGAGGCGGAGGACCTCCCTGTCGCTCATGGGGTGATCCGTTACCTGCTGCCTGTCACGTGATGCGGACCCGTGGGTCGAGCGCCGCGTACAGCAGGTCGACGACGATGTTCGCGATCACCACGAAGACCGCGGCGATGATCACGAACCCGATGATCACCGGGAGGTTGTCCTGGTAGACGGCCTGCACCGAGACCTGACCGATGCCGCCGAGGCCGAACACAACTTCCACCACGACCACGCCACCGAGCAGCTGGCCGACGTCCACGCCGAGCTGCGACACCACCGGGGTCAGGGCGGCGCGCAGGGCGTGCCGGAAGACCACCCGTCGTTCGGACAGGCCCTTCGCCCGCGCGGTGCGGATGTAGTCCTCGCCGAGGGTCTCCAGCAGCTGGCCGCGGGACAGCCGGGTATAGATGGCGGCCTGCACGGCCGCGAGCGTGATCCAGGGCAGCAGCATGTGCCCGAAGAAGCTGCCCACCCCGGACGTGATGCCCGAATAGCCGGTGTTGATCCAGGTGAACCCGTGCGAGTACAGCGGCTGGAAGACGAGCCAGATGAGCAGCTCACCGATGACGAAGACCGGCATCGACAGGCCGATCAGCACCAGCACGTTGGCGACCCGGTCGAAGAGCGAGCGGGCGCGGGTGGCGCTGATGATGCCGACCGTGAACCCAACGATGAGCCACAGGATGGTGCCGCCGATCACCAGCGAGACCGTGGGCGGCAGGTCCTGTCGGAGCATGGTGTCCACGGGCTCCTGGGTGAAGTAGGAGTAGCCGAGGTTCCCGTGAATCAGGTGGTCGAGGAACTGCCAGTACTGCGTCATGATCGGCTGGTTGAGCCCGAGGTTGTTGATGACCTCGTTGATGACCTGCGGCGTCGCGGCGTGACCCGCGAGTTCGCGCGCCACCGTCATCACCGGCCGGGCGAAGAACAGGAAGAACGCCAAGGTCGAGACCAGCCAGACGACGACGATGCCAGTCAGGATGCGCCTGACGAGGTATCCGAAGAGAGCCATTGTTTCGCCTTATCCTTCTCAGCCGCCGTAGGGCTCGCGGACCGTGTCGGGGATGGTCCCCAAGCCGGGGGGCTCGGCACCGGTCTCCCGCCGCGCGGCCTTCTCCCGCCGCTTGCGCATCCGCCTAGCGGCGATCAGCCGCTCGGTGCGCGGGTCCATGGCGTCCCGGATGCCGTCGCCGAGCAGGTTGAACGCGAGCGTGGTGATCAGCAGGAACAGCGCGGGGAAGAGCAGGTACCACCATGCCACCTGGTAGAAGTTCGACGCATCGGCCAGCATGTTGCCCCAGCTCGGGGTGGGCGGCTGGATGCCGAGGCCGAGGAAGGAGAGCGTCGCCTCGAAGACGATCGCGTTCGGGATGTAGAGGGTCGCGATGACCAGCACCGGCGCGAGCAGGTTCGGCAGGATGTCGATGAACATGATCCGGAACGGGCCGGCGCCGAGCGACCGCGCCGCCTCGATGTACTCCTTCTCCTTGATCGACAGGGTCTGCCCGCGCACGATCCGCGCGATGCCCGCCCAGGAGAAGAAGGTGACCAGCACCATGATGAGCGTCAGGCTCGGGCCGAACACCGCCGCGAGCGCGATCGCCAGGAGGACGTACGGGAAGGCCAGCACGGCGTCGGTGAGCCGGCCGAGCACCGTGTCGATGAACCCGCCGAAGTAGCCGGCCATCAGCCCGATCACCACGCCGAGCGCCGCGGCGATGGCGGTGGACACCACGCCGACGAACAGCGAGATCCGCGCCCCGTACAGGATGCGGACGAACACGTCACGGCCGACCGAGTCGGTGCCGAGCAGGAACCCGTTGGTCAGCGGCGGGACCGGGTTGCCCACCGCGTTCTCGCCCGTCACCGGGTAGGCGGTGTCGACCCCGTGGCCGGTGATCGCGGCGAAGGCGGGCGCGGCGATCGCGAGCACGACCATGATCACGATGACCACGAGCGCGATCATCGACACTTTGTCCGCGCGCAGCCGACGCCAGGTCAGCTGCCACTGAGACCGTCCCTCGACGGTTTTCGCGCCGGGTTCCGCGATCGCCGCGCTGAGATCGACATTGGTGAGGGTCATGAGGGCTCTCCCTTCATGGCTCCGGCGGCCCCGGCAACGGCGGGGCTGGCCAGCCGCTCGCCTGGCACGACGGGGAAGTGGCAGGCCGTCACGTGCAGGCTGCCGCCGGGCACGGCGGCCCCCGGCTTGTTCGCGTCCGCCGCCGACTGGCCGTCGTCTTCCGGCTGACCTGCCTCGTCATCCGGAACGAGCGGTGGTTCCACCCGTCCGCAGATCTCCTCCGCCTTGGGGCAGCGCGGGTGGAAGCGGCAGCCCAAGGGCGGGTCGATCGGCGATGGCACGTCGCCGACTAGGATGACCCGCTGCCGGGCCGCCGCCGCGTCAGGGTCGGCGGCCGGCGCGGCGGAAAGCAGCGCGACCGTGTACGGGTGCCGCGGCCGCTCGTACAGCGCATCCGCGGGGGCGGCCTCGCCGATCCGGCCGAGGTACATGACCGCGACCTTGTCGCTGACGTGCCGGACGACCTCTAGGTCGTGGGCGATGAACAGGTAGGAAAGGCCGTACTCGTGCTGCAGGTCGGCGAGCAGGTTGAGCACCTGCGCCTGGATGGACACGTCGAGCGCGGAGACCGGCTCGTCGCAAATGATCAGCTTGGGCCGCAGGGCCAGCGCCCGCGCCACGCCGATGCGCTGCCGCTGGCCGCCGGAGAACTCGGCCGGGAACCGGTTGTAGTGCTCGGGGTTGAGCCCGACGCGTTCCATCAGCTCCTGGACCTTGCGCTTGCGCTCGGCACCGGTCGCCGTCTTGTGGATAGTGAACGGGTCGCCGATGATCGCGCCGACCCGTCGCCGCGGGTTCAGCGAGCTGTACGGGTCCTGGAAGATCATCTGGACCTCGCGACGCAGCGGCCGCATCGCGCCCCGGCTCAGCTTGGTGATGTCCTTCCCGTCGAAGATCACCTTGCCGCTCGTCGCCGGGATCAGGCCGGCCACGCACCGGGCGAGGGTGGACTTGCCCGAGCCGGTCTCGCCCACCAGGCCGAGCGTCTTGCCGCGCTCGACCACCAGCGACACATCGTCGACCGCGTGCACCTGGCCCACGGTGTGCCTGATAAAGCCGCCGGCCTTCACCGGGAAGTACTTGACCAGGTTCTCGACCCGGACCAGGACGTTGTCGTCCGTGCTGCCAGCCATCAGGCCGCGCTCCCCTCATCGCCCGCGGCGACCCCGAGCTCGGCGCTGGCCGCGGCGGCCACCCGGGCCGCCTCCTGGCCCCGCTGCTCGCGGACCGCTTCCTCGCGCAGTTCCTCCGCCCGCGCCGACAGCCCGGCGGCCTCCGACGGCAGCCAGCAGGCCGAGGTGTGGCCGCCCGTCTCAGCGACCGGGTGGAGGACCGGCTCTTCCGTCAGGCACTGGTCGAAGACGTAGCCGCACCGCGGGTGGAACTTGCACCCGGACGGCAGGTTGATCAGGCTCGGCGGCTGGCCGGGGATCGGCCGCAGCCGCCCGCCCGCCGCGGAGCTCGACGGGATCGACTCGAGGAGGCCCTTGGTGTAAGGGTGGTGCGGGGCGTAGAAAATCTCGCGCTTCGGCGCCTTCTCGGCCGCGCGGCCCGCGTACATGACCATGACGTCGTCCGCGATGTCGGCGACCACTCCGAGGTCGTGGGTGATCATGATCAGCGCGGTGCCCAGGTCCTGCTGGAGCCGCAGCAGCAGATCAAGGATCTGCGCCTGCACGGTCGCGTCGAGGGCGGTGGTCGGTTCGTCCGCGATGATCAGCTTGGGGTCGAGCGCGAGGGCCATCCCGATCATCGCGCGCTGTCGCATGCCGCCGGAGAACTGGTGCGGATAGTCATCCACCCGCGTC
>Ga0335075_10016644_pt1 | contig 10966 bp, 8 predicted proteins | sample Lox_Sample_24_FD_206723 | JGI IMG/M metagenome (GOLD analysis project Ga0335075, IMG submission 206723) | Soil microbial communities from Loxahatchee National Wildlife Refuge, Florida, United States - Lox_Sample_2.4 | ecosystem: Environmental > Terrestrial > Soil > Wetlands | place: USA: Florida... | reverse complement strand
GACGCAGGTCGCCCGTTGACGGTTAAGGCTGATGGTGTGGTGCTCTGGCAGCATAGTGGATGGCGCCTATGCAAGTAATAAAACAGGAGCCATGGCTGTTCTAATGATTCATGTCTTTGGGAGCATAATTCGCCGCCAAGTGGTCGAGATGAAGGTGGTTGTTCCTCAGCGCTTACCGCAGCGGCTAGAGGATATAAATAGGATTTTTTGATGAATATGTGTAAATTGACTCGGGATTGGGGCGCTTGCCCCTGGAAAATACCTGAGAGCACCAGTCAATCCCCTCATGTGGCAGTCACTCCCAACTTAATTTGAGTTCATAGTCAACAGGTTCTCGATGAGCCAGTGTTGAAGTGTTGTAATGTGTTGTGTGTGAGTGTGAGAGGTCACGTGGATGATGAGGTAAGCGGCAAAACCAGAACGCTTAACGCTTGGGAGGCTTTGGCAGAGATATATTCAAGGAGGGTGGGAACGGTACCCGTCCACGTCTGCTTGTGATACCGAGGCTCTAGCTGAAACTCAAGAGCGGCAGATAGACCAGGTCAGCCGGCGGTGAGCCCATTTCGGAACTTGAAAGTCGAAGAGTAGTGGGGAATGGCGGTTAAATTGGTGATGTTCAGATGGTAGTGACCTATTGGCGTGGCATACGGGAAGACGTAGGGAGGGGGTTTCTGTTGGACAAGGGTACAGGAATTCCCATCAAAGCAATAAAGTAATGAAAGTATGGATCGCTTGCACCCTGACGGGCGCCTTGCCGAGGGTGATCCTGATTCGCAGTAATGGAAAATGGCAGGTCGTGTTCAAGTTTGTTAGTTGAACGAGGGACCCTAGTCCGGCAGATGCAGAGGCGGCATCGAGGCAACTCGAGCCCTCGCACGAGCAGTCGCAAAATCATGTCATGGTCTCAGAGCCTTACCCAAGCGATAAACCCGAAAACGTTTGCATTACGCAGTCACGCGGCGCAGCATATTTTCCCTTGCAGCTGCGTCAAAATCGAAATTGGCGTCACATCATTCTATGTATTACCTCCCCCTCTGCCGCTCTAAGCTTGGAGCGGACAATATAGTATATGCAATCTGACGGCGCTATAATCTCCTTGCTTGTGCGTGTGTTGCGGTAACATGTGAACGGCACAAGGTCGTACTATTGAATTGGCCCCCAAGCGAGGACGCTGAAAAATTGATTATATGCGCTTGGCAGCTCCAAACACCTGCCAGGGCATGGCGGCGTCGCGCCTAAAGTATTGTGAAGCAGATCCCTGAAGACGGATCCCTGCCCTTTGACTTGCTTACCTTAAATGACGAGAAGGTATTTGCAAAGGCGAGTCTGTCGTGCGGTAAAGGGCAGATAAGTGTTGCGCAGAGATGGACACTTGACTTTGTTGGGAGAAAATGTCCTGTCCTTGCGACATATCTGCCCGGATCTATGGAGTTTGCCGTAGGCCTCACCCACGTCTAGAAAGGATATCTAGTTTGCCGACGATCGCCCGGGCCGTCAAACTCAGTGCTTTTTATGATATCTGGTCTGATCATTAATAATGAATGATATTAAGGTGTGCCAATGACACAAACTCCTCCTCTCAAGACAGAGGTTGGCAGACCAATTAGCGTCATGGCAAACCAACACTTCATTTTGCGGTACCGCGCTTGAGAGGGAAAGGACGCGGCGCTCGCTATGAGACTTTTCCGCCCATCAAAGCTAAGGATGGGTAGCCTCCTAGGATCCATCGGAAACAAGCCCAGCTGAAGCCAGAGGGGGTGGTCCCGCATCAAGTAACGTCTTCGTAACAAGTTTCTGCGTTTTGTATGACTTGGGTTCCCCGTAAGCGCATCGGCTGAGTCGTATTGGAGCCTAGGCGTGACGCGTCAAGTTCATCCTTCGATCAGATTTCGCATCTCCATGCATTCCAAGACTGATAGGCGGACAATGCTCGCCACGGTCGTCTTCCGAAATCTAATATTATCAAACCATGGTACACAACAGAGTTTGAGCAATAAATAGTACCCAATTCGTGTCGATCGACATGCGCGCATGAAGTTTCATAAAGCATCAACCTTCCCTTCCTTGCCACAACAAGGATAATGTATGTAATGGAGGGCCTCCGGACGCCACGAGTTTATCTCGTCCTGTTGGGAAGGTCTTTGCGGTGGAATTATCCATCGACTATGCATCAGGCTCACATCCTCTAAAACGAGCCTTGTCAATAGCCTGAGGCCTAGTCAATAGCTTATATGCATGTCCCTGAAGTGAAACTTTTGTGCCGAATGACCAGGATGGGCAGCGGCAGAGGATCTTACGAGGAGGAGCACAGATATTACAAAGCAGCTGTCCAACCCTCGAACAATGATGATCTTTAGCGGAGCAAGGAATGTGTGGGTGTGATGTGTGACCAAGCAGCCCGGCACACCCACGCCTACTGGTTCAATCTTGCAGAAGTCTCAGACGCCCTGATGCGGTGCGCAAACACTCTTTTAACCGATCTAAGGACGCTGCTGCAGTAGACCAACATGGTCTTCCTTGCCCTTTTCAGAGGCCGTAGGCTCGACCTTTTGTGCCCAATGAGCCTAAGACTCTTGTCGCTTTTGCGGAAGTCACAGAGCTGCTGTGTAAAGGATCCGTGGTGGGGACAATCGCAAATTGACGGGCGGCTTTACTTTTGCCTTCTCCGATGTCATCACCCAATAAAGATAACCGCCCGAGGCCACTGAAGGGGGCATGCACCAATGAGAACGTTAGGTTGGGGAATGGCACCAACCATCCGCCGGACGCCAGGCCTTCGCCTGGCAGCGGTCGCGGCACTACATGGCCTGCTCAGCTGTATTCAGTGTGATGCACGCGTGCAGCCGCTTTCCCTCTGCGTTGCATCGCCCGACCCATCAAGTCCCGGATCAAGAAGAAGACAGTAGAAGAATGGGACGCCGTGCCAGCCGGTGCATTCTTCCTATCTGCATAAAGTCCAAGTCCATTAATAGTATTGATGTACTCATAGGGATAATATACTTTCACCGTGAAGGCTTTATTCCCGCACAAAGAGGCCCCAGAGGTCTATAGATGATTACGTACGTATGGGTAGTCAGATCCTGCTGCCCTCGGCCCCTCATTCCTTTGCGCCGGCAGTGGAGGCGCAGACGACAGAAGAACGTAAGCACGGCGGTACCACAATGCCCGCCAATTTGCTTAGCGTGAGACGAGGGCGCGACAAGCGCGGTACATGGTATGTCATCGCTGTATTTGGGGGTGCTGGGGTGGAGCGGGTTGGCTGAAAGCTATCGCTCACTGGGCTATTGTGACTTGCGCCGCAGACTCCAGGGATGGGGTGAGAGGAGAAACGAGTGTAGGGGAGGGGGCGTGAGGTCGCGTATGGTGTGAGTCCAGTACAGCTGAGTGAGAGAAAGCGCGAGAGTATCCCCATCCTTCCCGGAAAGCTTTCCACTCCACCTTCCCTCTGCCTTGTCCCGTACACAATCCACACATCCCATCCCTCTTGTCAGCCAGGGTTGTGCCGGAACAATTAATATATTGGCTATGGGTCAACCCACCCGCTCCATCTCGTTTGCCATTCTATTTTTGCACGCTCCTCGTTTTTGCCTCTGCAACCATCCTACCGGGTTTCGTCCCAATCAGGTCAACCACCGAGTTACAAGCACACAAAGTTTAATGCAATTGTCAATTTGATTCAGCTAAAGGGAAAAGAACTGCCATCCTCTCGTCTGCCAAGAAAGAACTAGCTCCTCAGACCCGCGCTTACCTTTGGCTATTGACTGTTCATCTCCACCCCATATCTCATCGACAAAGACCACTTCGACAACCGCGACTGAAAACGCTTCTTGTTCTTGCCGATACGAATCAAAACCTTGGACCATAAAACCTTCTTGTCCTTTTCAGAAGTTGTTGCCCGGTCGCGACAAGAATACTAAGGAGGGGTATTCGGCTCTTCTCTTTTAGAGCGTATCTCAAGCACATAGAACAAGCGCACCGATTACCATAAGAGACCTGGGAAACTCAAAGTGCAGTGGGGCGACACTTGAGGATCAGAAATTCCTCAAGAACCTGATATTCGACGGAAGCAAGGGACTTTTGGCCACAGGACAAGCAGGTTACTTGTCACCGATTGGCTGCGAGCATCCAAACAGTGGTACTATAGACTTTAAATATTAGCGGCAAGGAGATCGCATATACAGAAACCCTGGAGACTATTATAGAGCAAAGAGCGCCCCGGTTTCCCATCACGGCGAAAGATAAGAGCTCCGGCTCGGGGAAGCAAGATCAAGAGTTGGTCGCGCTGGCTCAACATATTTTGAATGGGACCACCTTTTTCTCTTCGCAAGCTTCTGAGTTCGTTGCCGCCAAAGACGCTCGTTCATCTTTCCTTCCCAAACTCGACATCCACAGACTCGATACTCTTCGAGACAGTAGTTTCCTCTCGAGCCCTTCCGAGTCCCCAGAGCAATCAGGCATCATGACCACCGCGGAAGCACAGCTCACTCCTATATCATTTGATACGCCACCGGCAGAATCAGCCACCTCGCGATTCACAGCTGTCAATGGCGCCACTGGTCCAGCTCCCTCGAGCAGCAATGGTAGTGGGCATCGGAGAAGAGATTCAGAGGATCGCCCTCAAGGCCAGCCTCGCACTACTCCCTCTGGCCAGGAGAAGCTGACGATCACCACAACGACTACACAGAGAGAGGATTGGCAACACTCTGGCAAAGGTGATCGACCACAACCCAACATATCTGGACCTCAGTACCAACAACAGCCGAATTATTCTGAGACGGAAAGCTCGCATAAGCGCAAGAGATCTGGATCTGTAGATAGGCAGACTACTCAACCATCAAGTACAAGCTCCTATCATAGCCACGGCCTACCGTCAAAACCGCCAGATTCTGGGCTGGGAGACTCCCCAGATACACCTCGTGAGGCAAGTATAAGACCACGCCCATATTATGCTGTACGGGATCCTTACGTCAATGACTCACAGGCGCATTATCCGCAATACAATGAAGAGGCCCGCGAAAATGGTTCTGGAGGAGGTTTGTGGTATTCACAAACGCAAGATGGAAGACAACCTGGAGACAACCAATCAGTGGCTCACCAGATCAGCCCTGAAGATCAACTGCGAGAGGCTCTCCAGAGAGATGCTCAAGGTGTGGACAACCAAGGTGCCTACACAGGAACAAGTCCTGGGGATGAAGAGGATCGAAGTGTTTCTTACCAGGGCGGCTACGCGCCAGAGAGGATGCCTCTTCAGATGAATCCTGATCATAAGAAACGGAAGCGGAATTTCAGCAACCGTACGAAAACAGGATGCATGACATGTAGGAGGCGAAAGAAGAAATGTGATGAGACTAGACCAGAATGTAAGAATTCCCCCCTTGGTTCTATTGTTGGCAGACGTTTCATTACTCCCGTGGGGTTGATCCTCTCTTTGGAACATTACAGTGCCACTAGGCTTCGACTGGTTGACTGCGAACCGGTCCTCCGGCATTCATGGAAGTTCCCCGTGGTTGAAGTCAACCTGAGCTCGTTGATGAGCTGCCACTGTTAATATATTCTGGAATTCCCGCCATTGCTTTAGCCGGCATTTGGCGGTTTCCTGCATTGACAGACATAGAGAAGCCCAATGCTACTCTTAAATAGCGTTCAATCTTTGTCTCTAGCGTCCTCTATCATTATACTAGAGATTGCGACAAGAGATCGGTCTTTCCTAACCATATCTTAGGTAATAATTGCATTCGAGGTGGCTTCGTATGCAATGGATATCCAACTAGAGGGCCATGGCCTAAAACAGAGCAAAAGCAGGTGCCCGTACCGTTGCAGTCGAAAGAAGGCTACGAAACAAGCCAGAGTCAGTATGGGCCACCGCAATCGTTCACACCTCAAGGGGCCCAACAGCCTAGGCGTGAACCTCTACCGGGATATCGTGGCCAAACGCTACGTGTGGACCCGCAGCACCGGCCACTCGGTATGGATGATGATGGGCGTAGTGCGTCGACCTTACAAAGTGGCATAGGTGGTAGTCCAGAGAATAGGATGTCGGGTTTGTCATACACGCAAACGGTTCCGTTTCCCACCCCGGTTAGCGCTAGTCCCAGCTCGTATCCTGATCGCCTCTCTCAGAATGATTACAAGCGCGTGCCGCCGCTTCACGATCCTTCACGGCAGGAGCCTGATATTGGAACACCTCAATCAGCGCAGTCCAATATGCCCCCTCACATGAACCTGCTACACCCATCACACAATAATAGCCCTCACCACCTCACCCCACAGTCTGCCAATGTTCGAGATACTGCACAACTGGCGCTCAATCACCCTGCTGCCAGTCGGCAGCGTACCCAAAAGGAGGAAATGCTGGCTGGAAAGCATTACTTTCCATTTGATAGGGAATTAGTCATGGAACGTGAGCGCTGCAATGCAGCATGTTGGCGGTTCAATAGCAGCACCAACCCTAACAATGGCGTATCACAAGAAGAACGCAGTCGGCAATTCCGTGATATACTGATGCCAAAGGAGCCCATCAACATTTCGCCAACTATCGCTTCGCAAGTCTCACCAACGGGTCACGTGGGCAATAATGTGGTTGTAGAAGCACCTTTTACTTGCGATTACGGCTACAACATTCATATTGGGCAAGATGTAGCCATTGGGAAAAATTGTACCATCCTTGATACTTGCGAAGTCAGGATTGGAGATCGCTGCATCCTTGGACCGAATGTCCAAATCTACACCGCAACACTTCCTGTAGATCCAAAGAGGAGGCTTGGAAGCAGAGGACCAAACCTTGGCAAGTCAATTACTATAGAAGAAGATTGCTGGATTGGCGGAGGAGTCATCATTCTACCTGGCCGCACAATAAAGAGAGGCAGCACGGTTGGCGCTGGCTCGATTGTGACAAGGGTACGTACTAATATATTCCATCTCCGTACATGAGACCAAGGCTAATGGAAGCAGGATGTGCCCCCATATACCGTCGTCTGCGGCAATCCGGCACGAGTCACTAGGGGTCTCTACCCGCCACACGAGTAACTTTTCTCCCATCCTCACCAACCCTCGTTGTAACAACCTGGCTGTCTACTGTTATGAAGGTTATGACCGAAGCGTAATAATTCAGAATAATACATCTTGCTTTCACCTAATCTTCCCTAGCTGTCCGCGCACCAATACCCCTGCTTTTTGCTTCTCTGAGCCTTGCTGGACGGCTTCTGGGAGAAATTGGAGGGAAAAGTGCTGCCTACATTATTATTGACGGAAACGAAATGATAAGACGTAACGTATAAAGGTGGCAGTTGTAGTATAGCACGAATAACGAGGCTTCGTTCCTGGTGTTTGGTTGTTCTTCATTCGTGATTGTGACATGATTTCTGCTTTCTAGTCCTGCTTGGGTATGTTGTACGAGTCAAATAGTGATGTTAATATGGTAGACTGCAGTGATTAGCAGCTGTAAGCCACAATAACGTCGTATTTTTTAGGCTTCATTCTCATGTTCATGTTCATGTTCATGTGTAAAATCAAATCCTGGATGTTATGGGCTGTATTATATACCCCAGTCCCTGCTAATTTACATGTGGTACCCTAGCCCCTGTGAGCCTTATGACAAGGGTATCTTACATCGTATGATAATTTATCTATTTTACAAAACCTCATACACGCGCCTTGGTCTCTGGGATTTGCTATGCTAGTTATTTGCAGAGGATGCCATGGCGGAGCCCTCGTCCTGAGGTCTGGTCGTTGAGTATGCCTTCTCCAGAAATCCTATTTCACCTTCGCGTAACTGCAGACGCCTCGGTCCTTCTTGGGGGCCAGCTGTGGATTCCTCTGGAATATGTGATGATCCTCGAGGGTACTTGTCGTGCATAGCGGCAAGCTGCGCTCTATCAATCACGTCATCCAGGCCCCCGGGCTCGGGCAAATCGAGCTGTTGTTCCACGGCTTGACGTGCTTCTTCCATGGCTCGTAATTTCTTGATTCGTCTTCGATCCTTTTCCTGCAAAGCCTCCATCAACGCTTCTCGATTCTCGATGACTTGCAAGCCTCGTATCGTGATGTCGTTCACCTCCCACCCTTCATCCTCAAACCTCTCAATCACATCTACCGTGTTGGCGATGTCTTGCAGTCGGGCATACCCAATTGCTAGACTGTTCCAAGTGACTTGATTTGGAGTTATGCCTATGCGCCGCATCATATTGAGAACCTTTTCGGCAGCACGTGGTTGGTTGTTATCCATAAATGCCTTTAGCAGAATCGACCAGGTGCGAACCGACGGCTTACAGTGACCGTAGATTATTGCTTGGCCCCATTTCGAACCCTCGGAAGGGTCTTTATCAATGGCTTCCACATCTTTACTGAACTCACCGGCCGATTTTTTTTCTGAAGCCATGTTCAATGCTTGGTTTACTCTGCTAAGAGAGTTCCATTGCCCAAGGTCTTTGATGGTTGAATTAGATAGTAAAGCAGAAGCTGGGTGGTAAGCAAGAGTGGTTTGTAACGTCTTTCGCTTTTTGAGTGGCAGATCTGGTCGCTTTTGTGTCTTCTGAGCCGCCGAATAACTGGACAACATATCACCAATGACTTTTGTGCAAAGATGTAGCGTCACTGGCCACCTCCCCAAACACATGATAACAGCGTCATAAATGTGAGTTGACTCTGCAAGAGGCACAATGTCTGGATGGCCACTCAATACCATTGCACGAAATTGGTGGTACCATTCAGGTGCTGAAGTAGGGTTGGTAAATCCTCTCAATAAAGCGATGAACATAACCACAAGGGTTTCCTTCGGAGGATGCATTTTCGGTCGATCAGATTGCAGCGCAAAGTTCTTGTAAGCTTGAGTCAAGAGGTCTCTTATTGGTTCGAGAGTAAAGTATTCGGCATATAGTGGAAGCATCCTCTTCCAAGGTGCTGGCGGTGGGGTATGCATAAAAGCCTCTTTGCTCTCTTGCTCATATGTAAGAAACATACCATGCAAGAGGTCTGTGATTATGTATTCGTTTGTAATCCCCTTTGACTCCACAATCTCCACGATTCGCTTCATTGCGGGACGATCCATACGTAACTTTGCATCATTCAAGAGAATTGAGTAAGTATTAGCATCAGCATTGATCCCAAGCCCCGGCAACATGTCATGAATTTGCCAGGCAGTCCCTGAATCATCTGATTCTACCGCATTCTGAAGCAAAATGTTGTAGAATATGATATTAGGCCGTAAACCTAAATCAAGCAAAAGGCCAAAGATCTCGGAATCAGACATGCCACCGTCTGAGCTGCCCCGAAATTTGCGCTGTAAGAGTGTTGCACATACACTTTCAACTTTGGGCTGGGTGAAGTCTCCTCCATTGTTGTAAAAACTTCGTAAAACATCGACAGCCAGTTGAGTTCGCCCATTCTTAGCAAATGCATGAACAAATTGTAAAATGGTATTTTCATGAATGGGATGGTTTCGCTGAACTAGAGTCTTGTAGAGATGTTCCGCTTGATCAATGCTTATGTGTGATAGCAACAGGAATATGGTCTTCTGTGTCAAATGGAAAAAATAGTGGTCGAAACTGGCCAGTAGTCCAATCACTGTTCGAAAGAGGATTGCGACGCTTCCAGCATCTGGATCTTGGACTTCGTATAGATAATGGCTCACGATATACTCTAAACTATCGCTGATGGCGTAGTTAGGAGCATAAGGTTTAGAACTTGCAGCTATGAGGAATTTTAATGCCCATTCGGGATTCTCTCTTAATGCACCGAGCATGATTTGGGGCCATAGTATTTTACGCTCCGTAAGAGGGAGAACTTCCCAGGCTTCCCAGACTTCTTGAAGGGATGCATTATAAAGTGCTCTGGCGAAAGACCGCGCTCCTGCAACCACTCCACGAATTCGAAAAGAACGCGGTACTCTATGCTCGTATAATTGGCTGTCGTATTTCCGAGAGAGTCTAGTAAAATAGTATGTCCACAGAGATGAGAAGGACTCCAGGTGATTATTTCGACCAAATGTTAGTCTCACGTACTTGGTCCGTACCGGCCGTATTGTCCTACGCACGATGGAACGGTTTCTGTGTAACGACCGCCCTCCTTCTCGTGCTTCGTAAGGCAGTTGATCTGCCTGGATCGGGACGTATCTTCTGAGAACTTTAGGCTCAGATCTAGCCTTTCTCCCATACCCTTGAACAATGGCCTGCACTCTTTCCGTCTTTTCTGTTGAGACTACATCTCTAGTATCTTCCCGCGGTAATGCGACCATGTCGGGGAAACGCTTCATTGCCCGCTCCGAGCCCCATATTTCCTCGTATGCTCTCCGAAAACGATCCTCATCAGCGTACATTCCACCAGAATACATGCTCGTACTCATAGTTCGAGATCCAAAATGGCGAAACTGTGTCCATTCAGTGCTACGGGGCCTGCTGGCCCGTAACGATCCGGTATTGGGCAACCTGCTCCCACAGCATGTGGTAGAAGATGGTAAACACTCGGCATTCGCGCCGTGTATTATGCCTGCTGTTGTCAGAGCAGTTCCATGCGTTCTGTAACCGTGCAAGGTTTTCGGCCATGGCTTAAAGATTCTGGGTGCGAGGAATGGAAGTATGGGAAGTTCACCAATCGTCAGACGTTTTGTCAAGAAATTTTGTCGTGAAGGCATCGGCGACAGCCATATGCAGCGCTGTTTAGGTCATCTTGTGTTCTTCTTTGGCTTGCAGCGACGTAGAAATTTAGACTTGTGGCTGAACAAGATGCGGCCGCTTTGATCAGGTGTGGCTAAGTTATGTCAACTTCAAAATATTCTTGAGCTTGATACCGTAAGAGCTGAGATTGATTTTCAGCACATTATCTACCTCCAAACCCTTCCAGACGCCTTCAAGATGTCAGCAGCTCAAGTATCCCTCCGAGCAGCAGCGGACGAGCGAAAAGCCCGTCTGGCCAAGCTCAAATCCTTGAAGCGCAAACAGCCTGACGACGAAATCGCTCCCCCAGAATCCAC
>Ga0335075_10016643_pt1 | contig 10966 bp, 7 predicted proteins | sample Lox_Sample_24_FD_206723 | JGI IMG/M metagenome (GOLD analysis project Ga0335075, IMG submission 206723) | Soil microbial communities from Loxahatchee National Wildlife Refuge, Florida, United States - Lox_Sample_2.4 | ecosystem: Environmental > Terrestrial > Soil > Wetlands | place: USA: Florida... | reverse complement strand
GTTTGCGGGGGTGGCTCGCGGCCTCGAAGAAGCAGGCGACGTGGTGGGGCTGATGCTGCCGGATGGATTTCCGCAGGGAGCGCGGGTCGCGAAGGTATTTGCGTGGGGGACGTGGGATGATGCAGAGAAGCTGGCGCAGCGGCTGTTTGCGGGGTTGCGCTGGCTGGATGCGGAGGGGGCGACGGCGATTGTGTGTCCGATGCCGGCGGCGGAGGGGATCGGACTGGCGATCCGGGACCGGCTGCTGAAGGCGTCGCGACGGTAGAGTGCGAAGGAACGGGGTGCGGCGATGACGGATGCTTTGGACAACGTGGCGGCATGCTGGCCGGCGCTGCCGTACGAGGAGTGGAAGGACACCTGCGCGACGCTTCACATGTGGACGCAGATGGTGGGGAAGGTAAGGCTGGCGCTGACTCCGCTGGTGAATCACTGGTGGAATGTGCCGCTGTACGTGACGCCGACGGGGCTGACGACGTCGCGGATTCCATATGGAGAAGGCGCGCTGGAGCTGCGATTCGACTTCATGAAGCACGAGCTGGTGCTGGAGACGAGCGACGGCGGGCTGAGAACGATGGCGCTGGCGCCGAAGACGGTGGCCGAGTTCTATGGCGAGTTCATGAACCTGCTGCGCAGACAGGGGATCGAGGTGAAGATCTGGCGGATGCCGGTAGAGGTGCCGAATCCAATCGCGTTCGACGAGGACACGGTTCATGCTGCGTACCAGCCGGAGGCCGTGGAGCGGTTCCACACAATTTTGCTGACGGTAAATGCGGTGCTGGAGCGTTTTCGCGCGAGGTATGTGGGGAAGTGCAGCCCGGTGCATTTTTTCTGGGGGAGTTTCGATCTGGCGGTGACGCGGTTCAGCGGACGAAAAGCTCCGGAGCGGGCGGGCGCTGACCCGGTGACGCGCGAGGCGTATTCGCACGAGGTGAGCAGCGTGGGATTTTGGCCGGGGAGCGGGAATTTTCCGGAGGCGGCATTCTATTCGTACACTGCTCCGCAGCCGGCGGGGTTTCGCGAAGCGCGCGTGGGGCCGGAGGGAGCGCGATACGACGAGGGTCTGGGCGAGTTTGTGGTGAGTTACGAGGATGTGCGCAGGAGCGCATCGCCGACGGCGGCGCTGCTGGAGTTCTGCCAGAGCACCTATGAGGCAGGCGCGAATGCGGCGGGGTGGGATCGCACGGCTTTGGAGCGGAACTGAACTCCCTTGTGGCGAATCAGAGAATCAGGAGAGGAGAAACTATGGCGAGACAGTGCCAGCATTTGAAGTCGGTTCAGGTGACCGAGACGAAGACCCATGTGTGCGAGGAGTGCGTGCAGAAGGGCGACCGCTGGGTGCATTTGCGGATGTGCCTGGAGTGCGGGAACGTTGGCTGCTGCGACTCGTCGAAGAACAAGCACGCGACGAAGCACTACAAGGGGACGCATCATCCGGTGATGCGGTCGATTGAGCCGGGCGAGAGCTGGGTGTGGTGCTACGTGGATGAGGCGATGGTGGGCGAGGTGATGGCGGGGGGAGTGGCGGCGGGGTGAGGGGTTGGAGGCGAAAAAGGTGAGAGAGTTTCCGGATGGCCGACGATTCCTCCAGAAGTCCGTTCATGAGTGCGTTGGGCTGGGGTCGCCGAACGATTTGGTGGCCTGGCGGCCGCCGAGGTCCGCCTCGGGTACGGACCGATTGTTGACCCCGGCCCGTTTCAGAACTAATCGGTGAACCGCGCTTCAAACCACGATTCGTTCAATTGCCAGTGCTCCTGCCAGAATGTACGGATCTCCGGGTCACAGATTGTTTTCCATGTGCGCTTTTCTTTGAGCACAGCTCTGGACGGATGGCGTGTCATTAACCTTTTCGTCAGCCGCGGAGCTTGACTCTGCAACATTGACAGTACCGGAACCGGGAGCCAAGAATGTCAGCCATGCCGGGCGATGCAGCTCTTGTAGCACTCGGGAACCGCTTTCGGCCTTCCGCATGGTTTTTCGTACATCCGACGAGCAAATCAGACGGCCGATGAGGCCGGTCTTTGGGGAGGGGATCCGTCGTTATGTGCAGCAGATGCTTCGTCTATGCTCTCCTTGCCGCACTCCTCGGCGGACCAGCGCAACACGCAGCCGCGCAATCCGCAGTTTCCCTTCCCGGCTGTGAGGCTTCGCCGGAAGTGCAACAAGTCCTCCATAGCAAGCTCAGCACGCCAGAGTTTGAAGCTCTGTCGTTCGACGAGCGAAATGCGCTCACGCAGCAGGTTGCAGCGGCCCTTGTTGAAAGGTATCCGCGCCAGCTCGAGCCCTGGCGGCGATTGATCGCCGTAGCCTGGGGCGAAGATGACTGGCATCCGGGGCCGTTGGCCGCGTTGCAGGAAGAACTGCTGCAAAAGGCAAAGGAACATCCGGACGATCCGTTGATGCTCTATCTGGCGGCGACCGTGCTGCGCGATAAGGACACGCCCAAAAGCGTTGAGCTGGACAATCGGGCCATTGCCCTAGCGCCTGATTTCGTCTGGCCCTATGCCGACCTCACTGAGATTTACTCGGGCGGAAAGACTCTGGACAGGGCCAAAGAGCAGGAGACCCTTGAGAAGTTCTGGCACCTGTGCCCTACGTCCACGGACGCCTTCATGCGTTGGGAACTGGCGAAGAACCTGGAACTGCAGGCCGAAGTGGCGGCGGCGGAGCGCGCTTATCTTGCCACGGCGACCGACCCTTTGGTTCTGAAACAGTACACGTTTCTGTGGGATCTCGAATTCCGGATAACGCCACCGGCTGACTATCCCGCGCTGCGGAAGAAGATCGCCGCCGATATGACAAGGCTGGATACGGCGAATCCGAAGCCGGATGCCGCATGGGCCGCCTTCTTAATCAGTGGCTACAGGCAAAGCGGCGCGTCGCCGGGTGTCATCGCGACGAAAGAGGACGAACTGCTGAAGAATTATCCTCATTCGGACCAGGCGCTGGAAATTATCGAGACCCGCTGGCGCGACGATCATCCCCAGCCGGCGAACCAGGCGGATGCAGTGGCATGGAGGAAATGGGAGGCGGACAACCTCACAGCCACAGCCCAGTGGCTGCACGATTTCCCGGGGGCGTATCACGACCTGGTGCAGTCGGCATTCTTTGCCGCCATTTCCGACGGCTCAATCACAGAATCCGATGGCCTGGCGGCGATGAATGCCTACGTGAAAGACACCTTGGAGCACTGGGGTCCAGCGCCCTATATGTATGGGTATGCGGCCGAGTTCCTGCTGGATCACAACTGGCAGGCGGCGCAGGCGCTCGATCTGCTCGAACGCGAGCGTGAGCTCGATACCAGGGAGGACGCGGTCGCGAACGCCAATGACAATCTCTCCCAAAAGGATATTGCCGACACGGCGAAAAACAACTGGTACCGCGACAGCCGGCTGGACGGCGACCTGCTGCTGGCGGCGATTCGGGTGGACAAGCCTGGAGCTGCGGCTCCCATCAAGGCGCAGGTGGAGGGGCCTGTTCCCTCGGAAACAGAGCATCTCTCCGCATATTGGCAAAACCGGGCGCGCCTGGCCGTGCTGGAGGGCCGCAGGATGGACGCCCTGGCTTACTACCGGCTGGCGCTGCAAACACGCCTGGAGCAGCCGCAAATCAGCCAGGGCAAGCTGGAAGATAAGCTGGGCGACGAAGCCTACGCTCTATGGAAGCAACTCGGGGGGAGCGAAACCGCGTGGGCCTCATGGCGCCCGAACTCATCCCAGCAGACAGCCAATGCGGCCGCGGCGCGCTGGGAAAAGCCCACGGAACCGCTTCCTGCATTTTCGTTATCCGATCTCTCCGGCAAGACCTGGACGCTCGCCGACCTTCGCGGCAAGGTAGTTGTGATCAATTTGTGGGCGACGTGGTGCGGCCCATGCGACGCGGAACTGCCGCAGCTCCAAAAACTCTATGACCAGATCAAGGGGCTTCCGGACATTCAGGTTCTCACCTTCAACCTCGACGAAGATCCTGGAATCGTTGGACCGTTCCTGAAGAAGAAGGGATATACATTCCCGGTTCTCCCCGCATATTCGTATGTGATGAAGCTGCTGAACGGGTTCTCGATCCCGCAGACCTGGCTTCTAAATGGGAAAGGCACCTGGCTGTGGACGCAAGTTGGATACGGGGGCGACAATGCGTGGCAAAAGGACATGCTGGCCAAGGCGGAATCGCTGGAAAGCGGCGACTGATTATCGTCGGCGGCGCTCCCATGACGTGTGGCGATGGTTCCGCTGCCAATTAAACGGTCTGCGCTGCCCCAATTCCCGCTGTCAGCTGTTGCGAACAGGATAGGTCGCTTATTCAGCTTCATTCCAGCCCTATTCGATGGATTCGTAACGTTAGACGGACTTGTCGCCAGGGATGCTGGTGAGTTGATGCATCATCGCCGATGCGCTCACTGATACTGCGTTATCGCCGGCTAACCGGCAATGGGGAGTTTCGGACAGGGCGAGGCGCGCGATCGCGCCGGAGGAGCCCCAGGGCGCGATCAGAGCTGGTTTTCGCTGGCTTTGTAGAGGTACTTGATGCTGGACTTGTAGATGAGAGCGCGGGTGACGAGGTCTGTGCTGCGCGAACCGTTGGGGCGCGGGGACGAGGTGCAGCGCACCTTGATGGCGTGACGGTCGTACCACTCGATGCAGCCTTCGATCTTTTCGCCGTCCTCGAGGACGAAGACCATGGGGGTCTGCGCCTGCACCTGCTTCTGGAAGTAGAAGGACTCGGCGTGGGAGCTTTCCTGGGGGGAGGCGGATGCGGCGATCGAGGCGTGCCAGCTGAGCGTGGGCTCATCGCGGCGCTCGAAGCGGCGATCGCGCAGGGCGCGGGCGGGGAGGGTGGGCCGGACGAGTTTGCGCGGGCCGATGACGTTGATCTCGCGCGGCTCTTCGGGCGGTTTGGGAGCGGGCACGGGAGCGAGTGCCGGCGCGGGCTTGACCGCGACTACAGGCGCGGGTTTGACCACGGCCGTGCGGATGGTGCGCGCCGCTGAGGCAGAAAGTTGGGACATTTGACCCATATCCTTACGGGACTAAAGATGCCTATGAGATGCGGGAAAGCGAGGCCGCGTCGCACGGGAAAAAGATTTCCTGAGGATACTGTGAAGAATCCTACCCTGGCGGCGTGTGGGAAAGCGCGGGAAGTTGGGAAATGGCACAAGATTGCGCATCGACTAGCCCCACCAGCACACAACGGCGGGCATGCCGGTCGTGTCCGCCGGTGCGCCGTGGCTTCTTAATTTTGCTGTAACTGAGCGGCGAAGCTGTCGAGCGAGAGGGAGCGCAGGAGGTTGCGGCGCATGCCGGACTCGACCTGGCGCAGGCCGCGGGCGGCGGATTCGATCCAGTCAAAAGGGACGGCGGAGGCCAGGGAGGCGAGCTCCTTCTGAAGATCGATGTTGCGGACCAGCTGCGGGGTTCCGGACTGGATGAGCAGGAGGTCTTCGAGGAGCGAGGCGGCGGCGCGGAGCAGACCTTCGGTCTTTTCCTGACCTTCGGCACCGGCGCGGTAGGTCTCGGTGGCGCGAAAGAGCGAGGAGTAGTCGGGTTCCCCGACCGAACTGCGCAGCAGGATGAGGGCGTCGGCGCGGCTGGCCAGGTACGCAGGGAGATCGAAGCCGAGGGCGCGCCCGATGGCGCCTTCGGAGAGGCGGGCGATGAGGGCGCGCTCGGAGGGTTTCTCCTGAGGACGGCGCTCGGCGAGGAGGCGCTCGATGGCCTCAGTGGGGATGGCGCCGAGGCGGAAGATGCCGGCGCGGGAGCGGATGGTGGGCAGCAGCTCACCGGGGTTCTCTGCGAGCAGGATGATGGTGGCGTGGGCGGGCGGCTCTTCGAGGACCTTGAGGAGGGAGTTCGCGGCCTCTTTCATGAAGGCGGCGCTGGTGAAAATCGAGATGGCGCGGCGGGCTTCGGAGGGGACGCGGTAGATTTCGCGGGTGAGGATGCGGACCTGGCCGATTTTGATGAGGAGCTGCGGCGGGTCGGGGGGGATAACGAGGACGTCGGGGTGGGTCTGGATGAGGATGCGGGTGTCGCGCTTGTCGACGTCGCGGAGCTCTTCGCGGGCGGCGATGGCTTCGGCGACGCGGGCGTCGAGGTCGGCGGATTCGCCGATGCGGCGGCAGTTGGAGCAGGCGCCGCAGAAGTCGGGAAGGCCGTCGGTCTCCGGGCTCGGCGTTGGGGGATTGAGGCAGTTGACCACCTGGGCGAGCATGACGGCGAGGGTGTACTTGCCGGCTCCGCGAGGGCCGGCCAGGATGAGCGCGTGGGGCAGGCGGCCGGAAGCGATCGATTCACGCAGATGGCGGACGGTCGCTTCGTTGCCGAGGAAGTCGCGGAAGGGCATGAGAACAGGGTACAGGGGACAGGGAGCAGGGAGCAGGGACGGGTTACAGGTTACAGGTTGCGGGGACAGAGCTCAGAGTGCGGGGAAGAACAAGCGCTCAGCGATCGGCGTTCACGGAAGGCGCGGGGGAGGGGTTCGGTCTGCCTCAGACGCCGAGGATTTCGCCCTGGTCGTCGACGTCGATGTGTTCGGCGCGGGGTTCTTTGGGCAGGCCGGGCATGAGCATCATATTGCCGGCGATGGGCACGAGGAAGCCGGCGCCGGCGGAGAGCGAGACGTCGGTGATGCGGAGGGTCCAGCCGGTGGGTGCGCCAAGGAGTTTGGGATCGTCAGAGAAGGAGTACTGGGTCTTGGCGATGCAGATGGGTAAGCTGCCGTAGCCCCACTCGGTGAACTGGCGGAGTTTGGCTTGGGCGGCTTCGCTGAGGGAGACGCCGTCGGCTCCGTAGACCTGGGTGGCGACGTTGTGGAGCTTGATTTCGCAGGGGTCGGAGAGCGAATAAACGGGGGTTGCGGTGATCGCGCCGGAGCGATCGATGAGATCGACGACGGCAGAGGCGAGGGCTTCGCAGCCGGCTCCGCCTTTGGTGAAAGACTCTGCCAGTTCGCTGGGGACGCCGCGTTCGGCGCAGTACGCGGCGAGGCGGCCAAGCTCTTCGGGGGTGTCGTTGGGGAAGCGGTTGATGGCGACCAGGGTGGGCAGGCCGAAGCGGCGCAGGTTGTCGATGTGGCGGGCGAGGTTGGGCAGGCCGGCCTCGAGGTCGCCGGAACCCTGGTTGCGCAGGCTCTGAACAGTGGTGACGAGGACGGCGGCGGAGGGGCTGATGCCGGTGACGCCGAGGACGATGTCGATGTACTTTTCGGCGCCGAGATCGGCGGCGAAGCCGGCCTCGTTGACGACGTAGTCGGCGAGGCGGAGGCCCATTTGCTGGGAGAGAACGCTGCTGGTGCCGTGGGCGATGTTGCCGAAGGGGCCGCAGTGGACGAGGGCGGGCGTGCCTTCGGTGGTCTGGACGAGGTTGGGCAGGAGAGCGTCGGCGAGGAGGGCCATCATGGCGCCGGTGGCTTTGAGGTCCGCGACGGTGACGGGTTGGCCGGAGCTGGATGCGCCGATGACGATGGAATCGAGGCGGCGGCGGAGGTCGTGGCGATCGCGGGCGAGGGCGAGGATGGCCATGATCTCGGAGGCGGCGGTGATGACGAAGCCGGTGCGGCGATTGGCGCCGGCGCGCTTGCCGTCGACATCGATGCGGATGGCGCGGAGGGCGCGGTCGTTCATGTCCATGGCGCGCGGCCAGGTGACGGCATCGGGGTCGAGATCGAGCTCGTTGCCATGGAAGATGTGGGAGTCGATCATGGCGGCAAGGAGATTGTGGGCCGCCGTGATGGCGTGCATATCGCCATGAAAATGGAGGTTGATTTTCTGACTGGGCTCGATCTGGGAAAGGCCGCCGCCGGCGGCTCCGCCCTTCATGCCGAAGACGGGGCCGAGGGAGGGCTCGCGGGAGGTGATGACGGCGCGCTTGCCGATGCGTTCGAGGCCCTGCACGAGTCCGATGGAGGTGACGGTTTTGCCTTCGCCGGAGGCGGTGGGGGTGGTGGCCGTGACCAGGATGAGCTTGCCGCGGAGGGGCCGTGAGGGGTCGGAGAGGAGATCGAGGCTGAGCTTGGCGCCGTGGGGGCCCTGGAGCTCGTAATCGCCTTCGCGCAGGCCCAGCTTGCGGGCGATGGCATCCATGGGGAGCAGTTTTGGCGGAGTCAGGAGTTCGGTCACGGAGCAATCCTCCGCAAATCATTCTCGCAGAGGAAGCAAGGCGCGGGCGTCCAGGGGCGGCACGGTGGTAACGTGACAGATTGCCGGGTTTCAGGGAGAGCAGGCTGCTTCGCTGGGAGCGACTCAAGAGGGTTTGCAGAAGAGCCGGCCGCCGATGCGCCGTGATGGAAACGGCGTTCCTCAGCGGCTGAAGCCGCATGGACTTAGCGCTGTTTTCGGCACGGCTCAAGCCGTGCCCCTTCAAAGATGGGCTTTTCGCAAGCTGTGAAAGCCGCGATTGTGAGAGGAGATTTCGTTGAGCGCATCGCCGACAGCCGCTGTTCTGGGAGAAATTGGACTGCCCGCACCCGTGCGGGAACTGGCGGCGCGCCGCTGGGATGTGATTGTTGTGGGCGCGGGACACAACGGGCTGGCGTGTGCGGCGTATCTGGCGCAGGCGGGGAAACGCGTGCTGGTGCTGGAGGCGCGAACGCGGGTGGGCGGAGCGTGCACGATCGAGAAGCCGTTCCCGGAGACGCACTCGACGGTACGGATGTCGCCGTGCGCGTATCTGGCGGGACTGCTGCATCCGCGGGTGGTGGAGGAACTGAAGCTGCCGGAGCGGGGGTTCCGGTGGACGCCGGCGGTGAATGGGCTATTTGTGCCGCTGCATGATGGGTCGAGCGTGCAACTGTGGGACGACGACGCGAAGTGCGAGGCTGAGGTGCGGAGATTCGCGCCGGAAGACGTGGAGGGTTGGCTGGCGATGGGCGACGTGCTGCAGCGGCTGCGCGACGCGCTGCGTCCGGCGGGCGATGGCGACATGTGGATCGGCGAGGCGCCGACGCCGGAGGAGATCGACGCGCGGCTGGGCCGGGACAGCGAGGCCAGAAATCTGCTCTACGAGTGGTCGATGGCGGAGTTTGTGGAGTACTACCTGAGGGACGAGCGGCTGCAGACGGCGTATCTGGGGCAGGGAGTGATCGGGACGAACGCGAGCCCGTTCGATCCGGGGACGGCGTCGATCCGATTCCACCACGCGTCGGGACGGCTGGGCGGGATGCCGGGGATGTGGGGGTACGTGCAGGGCGGCATGGGGATGGTGTCGTTCTACTTCTGCGACGCGGCGCGGGAGGCGGGCGCAGTGGTGGCGGCGGGCGTGCCGGTGGGCAGAATTGTTCCGGGCGAGGGAGTGGTGCTGGAAGGCGGGGAGTGGATCGGGGCTCCGGTGGTGGTGTCGAACGCCGATCCGCGAGTGACGCTGCGGCTGGTGGGCAAGGAAGCGGAGCCGGGATGGCGGCATCAGGTGGCGCGGGTGCCGATGGAAGGCTGCACAGTGAAGCTGAATGTGCTGCTGCGGGAGCTGCCGAACTTCAGGGCACGGCCGGGGACCGACGAACCGCACCACTACGGGCAGATCAACACGCCGCTGACGAAGGAGGAGTGGAAGGATGGATTTGCGGCGGCGAAAGAGGGGGAACTGCCGGAGTATCTGTGGTGCGAGCTGTACTTCCAGAGCGTGCACGACCGGAGCACGGTGCCGGATGGGCAGCACACGATGAGCGTGTTCGCGCAGTATGTGCCGTATCGGTTTGCGGAGGGTACGTGGTACGAGCGGCGCGATGAGGTGCGGCGGCTGGCGATGAAGTCGCTGGGGCGGTTCTGCTCGAACCTGAACGACGCGGTGATCGACGCGCAGGTGCTGGGGCCTCCGGACATCGAGCGGAAGGTTGGATTGACCGGTGGGCACATATTTCAGGGAGAATGCCTGCCGCCGTATATGTGGTCGAAGCGGCTGAGCGCGCGGACGCCGATGCCGGGGATGTATCTGTGCGGGGCGTGCACGCATCCGGGGGGAAGCGTGATCGGGATCAACGGGCGCAATGCGGCGATGGTGGTGCTGAAGGACTGGGGCAAGAGGCTCGCTTGAGCGATCCGGGGACGAGGGTGCAGGCTCAGTCGATCCCGGAGGACGCGCAGTGCCCGAAGCTGAAGCGGGCGCTGCGGTTTCGCGACCTGGCAGCCTTCTATATCGTCACGGGACTGAGCGTGCGGTGGATCGCCACGGCGGCCGCGGCGGGGCCGAGCGCGCTGGTGGTGTGGGTCTTCGCGCTGCTTGGTTTTTTTGTGCCGCTGGCGGCGAGCGTGATGGAACTGTCGTCGCGCTATCCGCAGGAAGGCGGGCTGTATGTGTGGACGCGCGAGGCCTTCGGGGATGGCGCGGGATTTCTGACGGCGTGGATGTACTGGATGTCGAACCTGCCGTACTTCGCGTCGTTCCTGTACTTCGGCGCAGGGTCGGCACTGTTTCTGGCCGGGGAACGCGGACGGGCGCTGTCTGCGAACCCCTGGTACTTCATGACCTTTGCGGTGGTGTGGCTGGCGATCATTACGGCTGTCAATATCATGGGGCTGAACGCAGGGAAGTGGCTGAACAATGTTGGGTCGGTGGGAAGCTGGGCGCCGATTGCGATCCTGATCGTGCTGGCGGCGGTGTCGGCGCGGCGATTCGGCGTGGCGACGCATTTCGATGCTGCAACGATGGCGCCGCGGCTTTCGTGGAAGGACGCAGTGTTCTGGTCGACGATCTTTTTCGCGTTTGCGGGGTGCGAGAGCGGATCGTTCATGGGGGAGGAGATTGAAAACCCGCGGCGAACGATTCCGTGGGCGCTGCTGGCTGGCGGGACGGTGATGGTGCTGGGGTATCTGCTGGGAACCGCGGGGCTGCTGACGGCGCTGCCGGCGGGGCAGGTGTCGGGCGTGGACGGACTGATGCGGGGCGCAGCGGTGTTGTGCGGCCGCTTCGGGCTGGGATGGCTGGCGGCAGCGATGGCGCTGCTGCTGATGCTGAACGCGGGGGGGGGGACGGCGGCGTTT
>Ga0335075_10016642_pt1 | contig 10967 bp, 8 predicted proteins | sample Lox_Sample_24_FD_206723 | JGI IMG/M metagenome (GOLD analysis project Ga0335075, IMG submission 206723) | Soil microbial communities from Loxahatchee National Wildlife Refuge, Florida, United States - Lox_Sample_2.4 | ecosystem: Environmental > Terrestrial > Soil > Wetlands | place: USA: Florida... | reverse complement strand
ATCGCCATGATGGCGATCGCCAAGGCGGAGCAGCGCGTGAAGGAGAGCCAGAAGGTCGAGCGCAAGCGCACCGGATCGGGCGCGACTCTGCCGGGCAAGCTGGCCGACTGCGTGAACCAGGATCCCGAGCGCGGCGAGTTGTTCCTGGTGGAGGGCGATTCGGCCGGCGGGTCCGCGAAGCAGGCGCGTGACCGGGTGTTCCAGGCGATCATGCCGCTGCGAGGCAAGATCCTGAACACCTGGGAGTCGGACTCGAGCGAGGTGCTGCAATCGCAGGAAGTGCACAACATCAGCATCGCCATCGGCGTCGACCCTTCCGCGACCGACTTGTCGGGCCTGCGGTATCACAAGATCTGCATCCTCGCGGACGCCGACAGCGACGGGCAGCACATCGCGACGCTGCTGTGCGCCCTGTTCCTGCGCCACTACCGTCCCCTGGTGGCCGCCGGGCACGTCTATGTGTGCATGCCGCCGCTGTTTCGCATCGACGCCGGCAAGGAAGTGGTGTACGCACTCGATGAGGCCGAGCGCGATCGCGAGCTCAAGCGCATCGCCGCGGCCAACTCGCGCGTCAAGACGGTCGTCACGCGCTTCAAGGGATTGGGCGAGATGAGCGCCATGCAGCTGCGCGAGACGACCATGGCGCCGCAGACGCGCCGCTTGGTGCAGCTCACCATCGATGCCCGCGACAACCCCGACCAGCTGCTCGACATGCTGCTCGCGAAGAAGCGTGCGGGCGACCGCCGCGTATGGCTCGAGAGCAAGGGCAATCTGGCGCGCATCTAGCGCGGGTCCCGCTCATGAAAGATCAAGAGCTCAATTTCGAAGGCGTGGAGAGGGAGCCGCTCAAGTCCTTCGCGGAGCGCGCCTACCTCGATTACTCGATGTACGTGATCCTGGATCGCGCGCTGCCTTCCTTATGCGACGGCCTCAAGCCCGTGCAGCGCCGCATCATCTACGCCATGAGCGAGCTCGGCCTGGCGGCGGGAGCGAAGCACAAGAAGTCGGCGCGCACGGTGGGCGACGTCATCGGCAAGTTCCATCCTCACGGCGATTCCGCGTGCTACGAGGCCATGGTGCACATGGCGCAGGACTTCTCCTACCGCTATCCGATCGTCGACGGGCAGGGCAATTGGGGCTCGACCGACGATCCGAAATCCTTCGCGGCGATGCGCTACACCGAGTCGCGCCTCACCCGCTACGCGGATCTTTTGCTCGACGAGCTCGATGCGGCCACGGTCGACTGGGTCCCGAACTTCGACGGCTCGCTCGAGGAGCCGACGCTCCTGCCGGCGCGCGTGCCCAACCTGCTGCTGAACGGCGGCTCAGGCATCGCCGTCGGCATGGCGACCGACATCCCGCCGCACAATCTGCGCGAGGTGGTGAATGCCTGCGTCGCTCTGCTCGACGATCCCGAGCTCACCACCCGCAAGATCATGGCGCACGTCAAGGGCCCGGACCTGCCCACCGGCGGGGAGATCGTCTCGCCGCGGGCGGATCTCGTGCAAATGTACGAGACGGGCAACGGCAGCTTCAAGGCGCGCGCCACCTACGAGATCGAGGACGGCGAGATCGTCATCGACGCGCTGCCCTTCCAGGTGTCGGGCTCCAAGGTGCTCGAGCAGATCGAGGCGCTGAAGCAGCAAAAAAAGCTTCCGATGGTCGACTTCACGCGTGACGAGTCCGATCACGAGAATCCGACCCGTCTCGTGATCGTGCCGAAATCGAGCCGCGTGGACGTGGTCGAGCTCATGAACCATCTGTTCGCGACCACCGATCTCGAGCGCAATTACCGGGTGAATCTCAACGTCATCGGCCTCGACGGCCGCCCGCGGGTCATGGGGCTGAAGCAGCTGCTGCTCGAGTGGCTCGAGTTCCGCAAGGCGACCGTGACGCGGCGCTTGCAGCACCGGCACGAGAAGGTGAGCGCGCGGCTGCACATCCTCGACGGTTTGCTGATCGCTTATCTCAATCTGGACGAGGTGATCCGCATCGTGCGCCGCGAGGACGAGCCGAAGCCCGTGCTCATCAAGCGCTTCAAGCTTTCAGACCTCCAGGCGGAAGCCATCCTCGAGACGAAGCTGCGGCATCTCGCCCGGCTCGAGGAGATGAAGATCCGCGAGGAGCAGAAGGCGCTCGCCGAGGAGCGCGACGAGATCGACCGCATCCTGAAGAGCAAGGCGCGCCTGACCCGGCTCGTGCGCGAGGAGCTCCTGCAGGACGCCGAGGAGTACGGCGACGCGCGGCGCACCAAGCTCGTCGAGCGCGAAGCCGCACAGGCCATTGCCGAGGTCAATCTGCTGTCGAGCGAGCCGACCACCGTGGTGCTGTCGCGCCTCGGGTGGGTGCGCGCCGCCAAGGGGCACGACATCGATGCGCGCGGCCTCGCGTACAAGAGCGGCGATGAATTTCAGGCGGCCGCCAAGGGCCGCAATCTCCAGCAGGCCGTGTTCATCGATTCCACCGGGCGCGCCTACAGTCTCGATGCGCACCAGCTGCCCGCGGCGCGCGGCTACGGCGAGCCGCTCTCCGGCAGCGTCGATCCGCCGGACGGCGCCACCTTCGCCGCGGTGCTCATCGGCGAGCCCGACGATCTGTGGCTGCTCGCGAGCGATGCCGGCTACGGCTTCAAGGCGAGGCTCAAGGAGCTCTACGCGCGCAACAAGAAGGGCAAGGCGGTGCTGAAAGTCCCGGAAAGCGCACGGGTTCTGCCGGCGCAGCCGATCACGAGCGATGCGGCGCTCGCCGTGCTGGTCAACAACGACGGCGAGGTGCTCGCGCTGCCGGTTTCGCAGATCGAGGAGATGACCGCGGGCAAGGGGCAGAACCTCTACGGCATTCCCGGGAAGAAATCCGCGGATCGCGACGAGTACTTGACCGCGATGGCGGTGGTCGGGCCCGGAGAGATCCTGACCGTCTACAGCGGCGGAAGCGCGCCGATGAAGCTCCGCTACGAGGAGCTCAAGCAGTTCCAGGACAAGAAGGGCCAGCGCCGGCAGCGCTTCTCCCGCGCCTACAAGCAGGTCGATCGTCTCGAGGTTTCCACCCCCGCTGCCTAGCAGGGCTCCGCGGCGGCCTCAGCGGTCTCCCGACATCGTCACATCCTCGGGGGCATTCACGAAGTAGCCCTGGATGAATTCGACGCCGAGCTGCCACAGCACCGCCATCGTGTTGGCATCCTCCACGCGCTCGGCGATGGTCTCGACGCCCTTGCGCTTGGCGGCCTCGACCAGGCCCTTCACGCGCTGCTGCTGCAGCTGGTTGGTGGGAAGCCCCTGCATCAGCGAGCCGTCCACCTTGATGAAGTTCATGCCGATTCCGCCGAGCAGCTTGAACGGGTCGCGGCCCGTCCCGAAATGCTCGAGCGCGAAGCGGAAACCGAGCTTGCGCAGGCTTTCCGAGAGGTCGGTGGTCTGGCGCACGTACTGGGTCGCGATCTCCTCGGTGACCTGAAAGCACAGGCGCTTGGACTCGATCTTCAACGATCGCAGCTGCGTCTCGAGCCAGCCCACCACGCTCTTGTCGAGAATCGTGTCCTTGGAGAGGCGCACGAAGATGCAGGAGGCCTTGCGGTTCGCGGCGAACGACATGGACGCGCCGATGACCCATCGGTCGATGTTCTTCATGAGGTCGTTGCGCTCGGCGGCGCGGATGAACTCCGCCGGCAGCACCTCGCCGCCCTGCTCGTCGAGCATGCGCACGAGCACGTCGAACATGCCCTTGTCCTCGCCGAGCAGGCTTGCGATCGGCTGCTGGACCAGCCTGAACCGATTCTCCATGAGCGCGCTCTTGATGTGCTTCACCCAGATCTTGTCGTAGGCCTGCACGCGGGTGTCGGTGTCGGACTTGTCGACCGCATACATCTGGTTGCCGCCGAGCTCGCGGCCGCGGCGCGTCGCGCTGACCGCGTCGGTGATCGCGGCGCCGATGTCGGGATTGGATGCCGGCAGGAGTCCGAGGCCCACCGTGACCGTGACCGCGAAGTTCTTCTCGTCGAAGCTGAAGTCGTGATCGCGGATGCGCGTCACGACGTTTTCCGCCCAGGTCTCGACGTCGCGCGCCGTGCCGCGCTCGAGCAGGATCAGGAAGCCGTTGCCCCCGAATCGCCCGCAAAGATCGTTGGCGGTGAGCTGCATGCGGACGGCTTCGGCGAGCTGGCCCATGAAGTCCTCGCTCGCGAGCACACCGATCGCGCCCTGGATCTCGGCAAAGCGGTCGGGCTTGACGTACGCGAACTGGCGCACACCGCCCTTCATGGCGTTGGCGCAGCGGTCCTGGATGGCGGTGAGCAGATAGCGCTGCTGCAAAAATCCCGTCGAGGCGTCGTTCTTCACCGCCTGCGCCAGCCGCAGCTCGAGATCGTGATCGGCGCTCTTGTTGTTCGCCGGAATGCTGACGCGGGTCGCCGGCTCGTTCTCGTAGTTGGCGCGCGCGAGGGTCAGGGTGAGCGGCACGCTCGACCCGTCCGAGAGCAGCGCCTGCACCTTGAGCGCGTGATCGGTCCACTTGCCCTGCAGACAGGCGACCAGCGCGCCCTTCAGCGCCGGATGAGTCTCGGGCTCGAACAGATCCATCAAGGGCGTGCCGGTGAGCGCATCCTCCCCCGAGTAGCCGAAGAGCTCGAGCCAGGCTCTGTTGGCATCGACGATGATGCCTTCCTGCACGTGCGTGATCGCGTCGGCGGAGCCTTCCAGGAACCGCTGCAGCTGCTCGCGATACTCGCGCGCCGAGGAGAGGGTGGACGAGAGCGCCCGCTCGAGGCGGTGTGCACGCAGCTCCCGGCTCACCACCGCCTGCAGCCGGCTGCGGTTGGCGAGCGTCACCACGTCCTGCGCGCCCGAGCGCATCGCGTCGGCGATGATGGCCTCGTCGACCTGCTCGCGCACGATCACGACGGGCATCTCGGGAGCGCTCTGCTGCTTGATCTTGGCGAGCGCGTTCATGTCGACGCCGATCTCGTCGATGAACGCGATGAGCAGCTCCGGGTTGAGCTGCGTGATGGCATCCGACAAATCGCGCGCGTCGGGCAGCCACGTGCAGTGCACCGGATGGCCGGCATTGCGCAGTGTGCTGTTGATGGCCTCGACGTGGTCCTGAGACCGGGTCATGACGATCAATGGAACCGCGCCCTGTTCGCTCAAGTTTCGAATCCCTCGAGAAATGAGCCTCGGAGTGTAGCATCCCGTCCCGCCGCATACTGGGAACGGCGTCTTGCCTTCGGGCCCGGGAGGCAGCGGTGCGATTGGCGTAGGATGGGTGTTCTCGCTATGATACGCGCCCTTCCACCCGAGGCCTTCGATGGCAAACTACAGCACCAACGAGTTCAAATCCGGGCTCAAGATCCTGATCGACGGCGACCCGTATACCATCGTCGAGAACGAGATGGTCAAGCCGGGCAAGGGGCAGGCATTCAACCGGGTTCGCGTGCGCAACCTCAAGACCGGCCGCACCATCGAGCGCACCTGGAAGTCGGGCGACACCGTCGAGGCCGCGGACGTCGTCGATACGGACATGCAGTATCTTTACTCCGACGGTGATTTCTTCCACTTCATGGTGCCCGACACCTTCGAGCAGATCACGGCGTCGAAGCAGTCGGTGGGCGAGGGTGCGCAGTGGCTCAAGGACGGGACGCTCTGCATCGTCACCCTGTGGAACGGCGTACCCCTGGTGGTGACGCCGCCGGCTCACATGGAGCTCAAGGTGGTCGAGACCGACCCCGGGCTGCGCGGCGATACGGCCACGGGCGGCTCGAAACCGGCGAAGCTCGAGACGGGCGCGACGGTGCGCGTGCCGCTGTTCATCAACGAAGGTGAAACGATCCGCATCGATACGCGCACCGGCGAGTATCTGTCCCGCGGCAAGGGCTGAGCCTCACGCGTTCTCGATCGGGAACGTCATGACTTCGGCGAGGCGGCTTGCGCCGACCGCGAGCGCCGCCAATCGATCGAACCCGAGCGCGACCCCCGCACAATCGGGCATTCCCGCCTCGAGTGCGGCAAGAAGCCGTTCATCCATGCGCGGCTCGGCCTGGCCGCGGGCGCGCCGCGTCGCGAGATCTTGTAGAAACCGCGTGCGCTGCTCCGCGGGATTGACGAGCTCGTGAAAGCCGTTGGCGAGCTCGATGCCGTCGAGATAGAGCTCGAAACGCGCCGCGACCGGCGGCAGTCCGGGTTTCAGGCGCGCGAGCGAGGCCTGCGAGGCGGGATAGTCGCAGATGAAGCAAGGGCGCTCGCGCCCGAGCTGCGGGCCGACGGCGAGCCCCATGAGCAAGTCGAGCTTGGCGTCGCGGTCGAGATCGGCCTCGCACGCCAGTCCCAGGCGCCGCGCCGCGCTGTCGAGCTCGCGATCGTCCGCGCCGTGCGGATCGATGCCCGCGAATTGCCGCATTGCTTCGGCGTAGGCGAGCCGCTCGGCGCCGGGCAGCCGGCGCTCGGGAGCGAACAGCTCGCCGATGAGCAGCTCGACCTCGCTCATCAGCGCGGCATCGTCGAATCCGATGCGGTACCACTCCAGGAGGGTGAACTCGGGGTTGTGCCAGCGGCCCCGCTCGCCGTCGCGAAACACCTTGCAGACCTGATAGATATCGCCGCTGCCGGCGGCGAGCAGTCGCTTCATGGCGAATTCGGGGGACGTGCTCAGATAGAACTCGTGCGGCAGGCCTGCAATGCGGCTGACGAGGGATTCGATCTGCGGGTCGGTCGCCCCGCCCGCGCTCAAAGCGGGCGTCTCGACCTCGAGCACGCCCCGCTCGGCAAAGAACGTGCGCACGCGCGCAAGCATTGCCGCCCGCCGATGCAATGCAGCATGCGTGGCCGCCGGGCGCCAGTCACCGGGAGGCGCGGAGCCGCGGGGCTCGCGCGCGCTCACGTGAGCTCTCCGAGGCACTCACCCATGCGCACGGCCGATCCCGCGGCGAGCGACGGCCGCCAGCGCACGTGCCCGGGCTGAATCAGCAGGATGACCGTCGATCCCATGTTGAAGCGTCCGAGCTCGGCCCCTTTGTCGAGGAGGGTGTCGGGAGCCGGGATGTGCGCGATCATGCGGCGTGCGGCCGGCGTGATGTCGCCCGCCCACACGGTGGCCATGCTGCCCACGTTCAAGGCGCCCACCAGCACCACGGCGAAATCCCCGAACTCGCCCTCGAACAGCGTGAGCACACGCTCGTTCCGCGCAAAGAGTCGCGGCACGTGCCGTGCGGTGGCCTCGTTCACGCTGAAAAGACGTCCCGGCACGTAGACCGTGTCGAGGAGGCGTCCACGCGCCGGCATGTGGACGCGATGATAGTTGAACGGGGCAAGATAGATCGTCGTGAAAGAGCCGCTGAGGAAGCGCGCAGCCCAGTCCTGGCCGGCCAGCAGATCGATCACACTGTAGCTCCGGCCCTTGGCCTGCAGCAGCGAATCCGCCTCGAGCGCGCCGCGCTCGCTCACCCGGCCATCGACGGGAGATGCGAGCTCGGCGGCGCCCGGGGCAATGGGACGTGCGCCGGTCCGGAGGGGGCGCGTGAAGAATGCGTTGAAGCTCGCATAGCGGTAAGGATCGGTCTCGGCGGCCTCGCTCATGTCGACCGCGAACAGGGCGAGGAAGCCGCGGATCAGAAGATCGCGGAACCAGGGCGTGCGCACGCGCGTAGCCGCGAGCACCAAGCGCGACAGGCCGTGATGGGGTAGTGCGTACTGGAACCAGACGAACAGCCGGGCGCGGATCTCCGCCTTCATCCGTGCACGGCCACGATGCGATCGAAATCGCCCAGCAGCGCATCGGCCGTGAACGGCCCGGTGAGGATTGCGTCGATCTTGCCGGCCGGATCGACCACGAAGATCGCGCCCGAGTGATCCACGGTGTAGCCGCCGCCCGCGCTCGGCACGAGCGCGACGGCCACGCCGAGCTTGCGCGCCAGCGCCTCGATCGTGGGCTGATCCGCCGCAGTCACGCCGATGAAGCTCGGATCGAAGTAAGGCACGTACTTGGCGAGCTGTTGCGGCGTATCGCGCTTCGCATCCACCGAGATGAACACCACCTGCGGCCGGGTCGCGCCCTCGGCCGCGAGCTTCTTCTCCATCGCCGCGAGGGTGGCGAGCGTGGTCGGACAGAAGTCGGGACAGTTCGTGTAGCCGAAGAACATGAGCGACCAGTGCCCCTCGAGATTGCGCGGCCGGAAAGGGGCGCCACGTTGATCGATCAGGCTAAAATCCGGCAGCGCGCGGTCGGGCGCGATATAGGTGCCTGTCTCGAGCCGGATCTGCGGCGACGAATAGCGCGACAGCAAGGCGGCGGAGAAGCCCAGCAGGGCGGCGGCGCTGATGAGCACGATGGCCCAGGTTCGCGATTGAGGAGTCATGCGCCGATTATCCCACACCCCGCGCGCGGCGGAGACTGCCGAGACCGTGGGCGGCGCCATCGAGCGCTGCGCTCGCGCGCTCGCGCGCGCCGGGGTGCACTTCGGACACGGCACGGACAACGCCCGCGACGAGGCCGCCGAGCTCGTCTTCTTTGCGGCGCGGCTGCCGCACGCGAGGGGCGCCGCCGCATACGGCGAGCCTCTGGGCCGCCGGGCCCGCGCGCTCATCGATGCGCTGCTCGAGGAGCGCATCAGGCGGCGTGTGCCGCTCGCCTACCTGACGCACCGTGCGTTCTTCGCCGGTCTCGAGCTCTACGTCGACGAGCGGGTGATCGTGCCGCGCTCGCCCATCGCGGAGCTCATCGCCGCGCGCTTCGCCCCCTGGATCGCGGGCCGCCGGGTTCGCCGCATCCTCGACATGGGCACCGGCTCGGGCGCGATCGCGCTGGCGTGCGCCGCGGCCTTTCCGCGCGCGCGCATCGACGCGGTCGACATCTCGACGGAGGCGCTCGCCGTCGCCCGGCGCAATGTGCGCCGCTGGAAGCTCGGGGAGCGGGTCAGAGTTCTGCGATCCAATCATTTCACCGCCGTGCCGCCGTGCCGGTACCATATCATCGTGAGTAACCCGCCCTATGTCGGGCGTTCGGAGATGCGCACGCTGCCGCGAGAGTACGCCTTCGAGCCGCGCATCGCCCTGGCCTCGGGAGCGGACGGCCTCGATTCGGTGCGGGCTATCTTTGCCGCGGCGCCGCGGTATCTCGCCGATGACGGCATCCTGGTGGTCGAGGTCGGAAACACGGAGAAGGCGCTCATGCGCGCGTTTCCCCGCCTGCCTTTCATCTGGCCGGAGATAGCCATGGGCGGCGGCGGGGTGTTCGTGTTGCGGGCGGCCGACTTGAAGGAGAAATAAGCGCGTGGCTGGAAATACGTTCGGACGGGTGTTCACGGTGACGAGCTTTGGCGAGAGTCACGGGGCGGCCCTGGGGTGCATCATCGACGGTTGTCCGCCGGGACTTGCGCTCACCGAGGCGGACTTGCAGAAAGACGTGGACCGTCGCCGTCCCGGCACCTCGCAGTACACCACTCAGCGCCGCGAGAGCGACACCGTACGCATCCTCTCCGGCGTGTTCGAGGGCAAGACCACCGGCACCCCCATCGGCCTCCTCGTCGACAACGAGGATCAGCGCTCGCGCGATTACGAGAAGATCAAGGACCGCTTCCGGCCGGGCCATGCCGATTACACGTATCAGCAGAAATATGGCTTTCGCGACTATCGCGGCGGCGGCCGCTCCTCCGCGCGCGAGACGGTGATGCGCGTGGCGGCGGGCGCGGTCGCGCGCAAGTACCTCGGCGAGCGGGTCGGTGTGGCCATCAGCGGCTATCTTGCGCAAATGGGGCCTCTGGTGCTCGAGCCGGTCGATCCCGCGAGCGCGTACGGGAACCCCTTCTTCTGTCCGGACCCGAGCCGCATCCGGGAGCTCGAGGATCTGGTCTGGCGCATGCGCGAGGCCGGCGATTCGATCGGGGCGCGGGTGACCATCACCGCGCGGGGCGTGCCGCCCGGTCTCGGCGAGCCTGTGTTCGGCCGCCTGGATGCGGATCTGGCGGGCGCCATGATGGGCATCAATGCGGTCAAGGGCGTCGAGATCGGCGACGGCTTCAGAGCCGTCGAGCAGCGAGGCTCGCAGCACCGCGACGAGCTCACCCCGGCCGGCTTCACGAGCAACCACGCGGGCGGCGTGCTCGGCGGCATCTCCTCGGGTCAGGAGATCGTGGTGAGCCTCGCGCTCAAGCCCACCTCGAGCATCACGGTGCCGGGCGCGACCATCGACCTCGAGGGCAAGGCCTGCGAGATCGCGACCACGGGCCGACACGATCCGTGTGTCGGCTTTCGAGCCACGCCCATCGCCGAGGCGATGATGGCGCTCGTGCTGATGCACCGCGCTCAGTGCGCCGAGGTCGTGCGCAGCACTCCCGACATCACGCGGGCCCGTCCGTGAGCGGCGATGCGCGCGCTCCGCGCGTCGCCGTGGTGGGCGCCACGAGTCTCATCGGCGAGGCGGTGATTCAGGAGCTCGCCGCGCGGGAATTCCCGTCCGCCGAGCTGCACGCGCTCGACGAGGAGCGGTATGTAGGCCGCGCGGTGCGCGGCGAAGAGGCCTCCGGCGAGGATCGCAAGACCGAGGATGTCGCGGCCTTCGATTTCTCGCGCATCGATCTGGCGTTTTTCTGCGGACGAACGGCGCTCGCCGAGCGCTACGCCGAAGCGGCCGCCGCGCACGCCTGGGTGATCGACAACTCCCCCGCGTTCCGTTCGCGCCCCGATGTGCCGCTGGTCGCTACCGACGTCAATCCGGGCGTGCTGGCGGGCCTCGGCTCACGCGGACTGGTGGCCCTTCCCGGCAGCGCGAGCGTCGCACTCGCGACCGCGCTGGCACCGCTGCACGCGTTCGCCGGTCTGAGCCGCGTCGAGGTCGCGACCTACCAGGCGGTCTCGGGCGGCGGTCGCGCGGCGATGGACGAGCTCGCCGGCGAGACGGTCGCGATGCTGAGCGGCCGCACTGCGCGCGGCAAGGCGTTCGGACGTCAGATCGCTTTCAATGTGATCCCGCAGGTGGACCTGCTG
>Ga0335075_10016641_pt1 | contig 10967 bp, 9 predicted proteins | sample Lox_Sample_24_FD_206723 | JGI IMG/M metagenome (GOLD analysis project Ga0335075, IMG submission 206723) | Soil microbial communities from Loxahatchee National Wildlife Refuge, Florida, United States - Lox_Sample_2.4 | ecosystem: Environmental > Terrestrial > Soil > Wetlands | place: USA: Florida... | reverse complement strand
GCAGCCGCTCCCGATCGAGCGACATCGCGTCATACAGGTTCAGCCCGACCCCCATCAGGCGGTCCGGGCGGGCGCCATCGAACGCCGGCACGATGAGCGGCAGCGGACGCACGAGGTGAGGCGCGAGCGCGACCAGCAACTGGCGCTCGAGCAGCGCCTCGCGAACGAGGCTCAGGTCGAAGTTCTGCAGGTAGCGCAGCCCACCGTGGACCAGCTTGCTGGAGCGGCTCGAGGTTCCGGCGGCATAGTCGGCGCGCTCGATCAGCGCGACACTCAAGCCGCGCGTGGCGGCGTCGAGAGCCACGCCCGCGCCGGTTATCCCGCCACCGACGACGACCACGTCGAACTCGTTCTCGGACAGGGCGGCGATGGCCCGGGTACGCTCGATCACGCCCTGCAGTCTGGCACGCCTGCGCCACGGCTATCTATCTATGGTGGCGACGTATGGTGGGCGACGGGTGGCGACGTATGGTGGCGACGGCGGCGCCTCATGCCACCCCCGATCTCGCGGAAGGCTCAGCCCACGTGCGCGAGCCTCACAGCTGAGCGAGCTCGGCGGTGATCTCGCTGACCGCCGACTTGGCGTCGCCGAACAGCATCGAGGTCTTCGGGTCGAAGTACAGCTCGTTCTCGATGCCCGCGAAGCCGGGGTTCATCGAGCGCTTGATCACGATCACCGAACGGCTGTCGGCGACCTCGAGGATCGGCATCCCGTAGATCGGCGAGCTCGGCGTGTTCTTCGCCGCCGGGTTGGTCACGTCGTTGGCGCCGATCACGAGCGAGACGTCGGTGCGGGCGAACTCGGGGTTGGCGTCGTCCATCTCGCGCAGCTGGTCATACGGAACATCGGCCTCGGCGAGCAGCACATTCATGTGCCCGGGCATGCGCCCCGCGACCGGATGGATCGCGTAGCTGACCTCCACCCCGCGCGCCTCGAGCTCCTTGGTCAGCTCGCGCACGGCGTGCTGGGCCTGGGCGACGGCCATCCCGTAGCCGGGGACGATCACCACGCGGCTGGCGTAGGCAAGCTGGATCGCGGCGTCGGCGGCGCTCGTGGAGCGCACCGTGCCCGCGTGCTCTCCCGCCCCGCTGGCCCCCTCGACGGCCCCCCCGCCCCCAAACCCGCCGGCGACGATCGCGGGGATCGAGCGGTTCATCGCGCTCGCCATCAGGCGGGTCAGGATCGTGCCCGACGCGCCCACGATCATGCCGGCGACGATCAGCGCCGGATTGTTCAGCGCCATCCCGGTGGCCGCCGCCGACAGGCCGGTGAAGGCGTTCAACAGGCTGATCACGACCGGCATGTCCGCGCCGCCGATCGGCAGCACGACCGCGTTGCCGAGCAGCGCCGCGACGATCAGCATGCCGATGAACAGCAGTTCCGAGTGCGCTCCGTTGACCAGCGCGACGCCCGCCGCGACGGCCAGGATCAGCAGCACGAGGTTGACGATCTGCTGGGCGGAGCCGAAGGAGATCGGCCGGCCCGGGATGATTTCCTGGAGCTTGCCGAACGCGATGTTCGAGCCCCAGAACGAGATCGAGCCGACGATCGCGGCGAACACCGAGAATATGGCGACATACGTGGGCACGCCGCCGATCTGGATCGAGGCGCCGCTCTGTAGCACCAGGCCGCTCGGGAATTCGTGGGCGAAGCTGAGCGTGTGCGAGCCGTAGGTCGAGCCGTGGTGGCGAAACTCGACCCATGAGATCAGCGCGACCGCGCCGCCGCCGACGCCGTTGAACAGCGCGACCATCTGCGGCATCGCGGTCATCTTCACCTGGCGCGCCGCGGGCACCCCCACCGCCACGCCGAGCGCGATCCCGAGCGCGATCAATCCCCAGTTGCCCTCGCCGGGGTTCAGCAGCGTCGCGATCACGGCGATTCCCATGCCGACCGCCGCCGTACGGTTGCCGCGGACAGCGCTCGTCGGTCCCGCGAGCCCGCGCAGGCCCTGGATGAACAGGGCGAACGCGACGATGTACAGAACGTAGATGAAGCTTTCGCTCTGCAGGAACGTGCTCGCCAGCGGCGGCGCGGCGATCATGCGGCGCCCTCCTTGCCCCCGCCATCGCCCTCGCCCTCGCCGGCCCTGGCGGCGCCCGGCTTGCCGCCGGGGCTACCGACGCCTGTGCCGGCGCCCTCCGCGTCCTTGGCGGCCTGGGGCTTGGGCTTTGACTTGAACATCTCGAGCATCCGATCGGTGACGAGAAACCCACCGACGATGTTGATCGTGCCGAACGCCACCGCAATCACGAGCAGCGCCTTGCTGAAGCCATCCAGACCCGCCAGCCCGAGCAGCAGCAACCCGCCGAGCAGCACGATCCCGTGGATCGCGTTCGTGCCCGACATCAGCGGCGTGTGCAGGGTGTTCGGGACCTTCGAGATCACGACGAATCCGATGAACCCGGCGAGCACGAGGATCGCGAGGTTGGTGGTGAGTGTGCTGGCGATGATCACGTTGCGGCCTCCACGGCGGCTTTGGCTGCGGCATTGACGATCTCCCCGTCGCGTACGACACAGGCGCCCGCGACGATCTCATCCTCGAAGTCCAGGTGCAGGCGGCCGTCCTCGCCGACGAGCAGTTCCAGCAGCGCGAGCACGTTGCGCGCGAACAGCTGCGAGGCGTGCTCGGGCATGCGCGCGGGCAGGTTCAGCGGCGCCGCAACCTTGACGTCGTGCGCGACGACGGTCTCCCCCGGCACGGTCAGCTCGCAGTTGCCGCCCGACTCGCCCGCGAGGTCGACGATCACGCTGCCCGGCTTCATTCCTTGCACAGCCTCGGCGGTGACGAGCTTCGGCGCCGGGCGGCCGGGCACGAGCGCGGTCGTGATGACCACGTCGAATCCCTTGATCGCATCGGTCAGCGCCTGCTGCTGGGTCGCGCGCTCCTGCTCGGTCAGCTCGCGTGCATACCCACCCTCGCCGCTGGCCTCCAGCCCCAGGTCGAGCCACTGCGCGCCCAGCGACTGCACCTGCTCGGCCACCTCCGGACGCACGTCATAGCCGGTCGTGCGCGCGCCCAGGCGCTTGGCGGTGGCCAGCGCCTGCAACCCGGCGACACCCGCGCCGAGCACGAGCACCTTGGCCGGCGGGATCGTCCCGGCCGCGGTCATCAGCATCGGATAAAACCGGCCCATCAGCTCGGCGCCGAGCAGCGCCGCCTCATAGCCGGAGACGTTTGACTGCGAGGACAGCGCATCCATCGACTGCGCGCGCGAGATCCGGGGGATCGCCTCCATCGCCAGCGCGGTCGCGCGGGCGTCGGCCAGGGCGCGCGTGGTCTGCGGGCTGGTCAGCGGGGCCAGAAAGCCGACAAGCACCGATCCAGACCCAAGCTTGCGGATCTGCTCGGGATCGGGCGGAGAGATCGTGAGGACCACATCACAGGCCCACACCTCCGCCGCGTCGGGGTGGGTGCTCGTACCGACTATCTCCGCGCCGGCGTCCGTGAACGCGGAGTCGGGCAGCAACGCGCCGGCGCCCGCGCCACTCTGCACGAGCACCTCGATGCCTTTCGCCTTCAGCTTGCCGACCACCTCCGGCACGAGCGCCACTCGATGCTCGCCGGCGGCGGTCTCAGTCGGAACGCCGATCCGCATTGGGCCCGAGAACGTACCCGATCCTCTCGACATCGGGCGGTCCGGGTTCGCTTCCTGTGGCCCGGGCGTGCGAACATTGCAGGGCCATGACGGTGAACCTGACCCGCATCTACACCAAGCTCGGCGACTCTGGCGAGACCCATCTGGGAGACATGAGCCGCGTCTCCAAGCTGCACCCCCGCGTCGAGGCCTACGGAACGGTCGACGAGCTGAACGCGACCCTCGGCGTCGCGCTCGCCCAGCCGGGACTCCCTGAGCAGATCGCGGCGTGGCTCGCGCGCGTGCAGAACGACCTGCTCGACCTCGGCGCCGACCTGTCGGTCCCGGACACCGGATCGGCGGGACAGCGCTCACGGCTGCGCGTGACCGCGCAGTACACCGAGTGGTTGGAGGGCGCCTGCGACGAGGTCAACGCGACGCTCGCGCCCCTGCACTCGTTTGTGATCCCCGGCGGCACCCCGGCCGCCGCACAGCTGCACGTCTGCCGCACCGTCTGCCGGCGGGCCGAGCGGCGCGCGATCGCCGTTAGCGAGGAGGGCAACCCGGAGGTCGTGCGCTATCTGAACAGGCTGTCGGACCTGCTGTTCATCCTCGCGCGCGCGGTGAACAAGGACTCCGAGGCCCCGACGGGCCCCGAGCCGCTATGGGATCCGGGCGCCCATGGTTCGGGCTCCGCTTCCCGACCCGCCTGAGCGTGAGCGCGTGCGCGCGTCGACGACGCGCAGTCCCGCGACGGCCAGCGCCGTCCACAGCGCGCCGACCAGATAGCCGCCCACGACGTCGCTCGGCAGATGCCAGGCGAGAATCAGCAGCGAGAAGCTGACCGCCGCCACGAACAGCACACCCAGCGCGGCGACGGTTGGACGTAGGCGCGCCGGGGCGACGAGGACGGCGGACATGACAAGCGCCGTGGCCGCCGTCGAATGACCGCTCGGCCACGATGCGGCACTGACCCAGCTCCCACCCACATATGCGTGCGGGTGTGCGAGCAGCGGCTTGAGGATCTCGCTCGTCAATGGCGCCATCCCCATGATGAACGCGACGGCCAGCGCCACCAGCGGGCGCCGGCGCCCGAGTGCGATCGCCATCAGGATCACGCCCCAGACGATGTACAGCAGCGGGTCGAGCAGGTGCAGCAGGGCGTTCGCCAGATCGTCCAGCCGCGGGCCGCCGAGCAGCGTGAAGTCATACAGGGCGACCGCGTCTTTGACATGCGTCGCGGGCACGAGCGCCGCCACGACCCAGGTCAGCGCCATCGCGACCACGCACAGTCCCGCGATCAACAGCGGGCCGGCGGGGCCGGGGCGATCCTCGCGTGGGCGCCGGGTCGGCGCGTGAGCGACGGATAGATATGCGGTCGACATGCTCTACACAGGGTAGGCACGTCGCTAAAGAGAGGCTGAACCGCGTATTCGAGTGCCGGCCGCGCGACTCATCGCCCGGGAGCCGAGCGGCCATCGCGGCAGCGCCCGTCTGCCGGGTGACTACGGCCCGACGGGGAACGTCTTGCCCGCCAGCGCCACGAGCGCCTGGGCGGTCACCCACACGGGCGTCTGGGAGCTGGTGCGCGAGTAGCGGATCGAGCCGCCCGGTGCGAGCAGGCTTTCCAGGTAGCCGACCGGCGAGCGGCTGCCGTGGCGGCGGATCGTGCGCGGGTTATCGCCGGCGGCGATCAGGCCCTGGATCGCCCAGGCGGTGGACTGGGCGTTCGATTCCCCGCCGTACTGCTCGGGCAGGCCGCCGTCGAGGTTCTGAGAGCGGATCAGGTAGCCGGCCCCGGCCTCCAGCACGTGCTTGTCATGGGCGCCGGCGTCGGCGAGCGCCTGCAGCGCCGTGCCGGTGTCATCCACGTCGCTGGGCGAGCCGTGCGTGGCGAAGGAGAACCCGCCGTCGGAGTTCTGCTGGCGCTCGATCCAGCCCGCGGCTTCGCGGATCGGACTGAACGCGGCTGAGTGCCCGACGGCACGCAGCGCGAAGATCGCAAACGCCGTGAGATCGACCATGTTCTGAAACGAGCCGTCGCGTTCGCGCGCGCGCAGCACTTCGGCGACGAGGTTGCGCCCGGCGAACGAATACGCGCTTGCTCCGCAGGCGTGCACGGCGAGGATCGTGCGCTCGGCGTCGCCGAGGCCCTGCAGCGTCGATGCTTCCCCACGCAGCGCGTCGAGCACCGAATGCCCGTCATGGCTGACGTTCGCCGGGTCGCGCCCGGCCGCCGCCAGGCCCATCGCGGCCCAGGCCGTGTACAGCTCGCTCGAGCTCTGGCCGGCGGCGGCGCCGTACCCGCCGTTGGGGCTCTGGGCGGAGAGCAGATATGCGACCTCCGGGGACAGGGAGGCCGTGTGGGCGCGAATCGATGCTGCGTGAATTCGAACCGTGGATGCGCGCGCCGCCTGACCGTTCAGGCCGAGCGATGCGACGAGTACGAGCATGAGGATCGCGCTCGCCACGGTTATACCCCGAGCCACCGCGGTTCCCCCGGTGGGCGCGCTCGGGGCGGCGGACTCGGGGGAGGCGGGCACCGGGCGGGCAGGTTCCCACTGGACGGTCATCCGCTCGCGGGTGCGCGCCAGCAGGCGCGCGAGCTCGGGACCGAAGGCGAGCGCGAACAGCAGCGTGGCGACCGTGTCGGTGATGTCGAACGGGAGTCCTGCGCCAACCGTTGCGATGAATGCGGCCAGAGTGTGGCTGGCGCCGATCGTCCAGGTGTAGAGGTTCATGATCTCCTTGGCCATCAGCGCGGCGAGCGCGCAGGCGATCGCGAGCGGCACCCGTGGCAGGCGCCGACCGCTCACCCGCCCGAGCGCGGCCCCGGCGAGGCCGACGAGCCCCCAGGCGGCCATCTGCCAGGGGGTGTACGGTCCCTGGCCGAGCATGATGTTCGAGGCGAGCATGCCGATCGCGCCCACGGTGAACCCCGGCAGCGGGCCGAGCGCGTAGCCGACGACGAACGCGATCGCGGTGATCGGCTTGACATCGGGCAGCGCCACGAACGCATCCCGCCCGAGCGCGGCGACGGCCGCCAGCGTGGCGACGACCGCGACCATGCGCGCGGAGGGACGCCGGCGCTCGTAGGCGATCCAGCCGGCGGCGAGCACGAGCCCGACGAGCAGAAATGAGGCGATCGGCCAGCTCACGCGACGACCCTCAGCGCGATGTTCGACCGCAGCAGCGTTGCGCCCTGCTCGGGCAGCAGCGCACCGCCTGAGCCACCGAGGATGCGGGCGGTCTCGGTCGCGAAGTACCAGCCGCCCGCGAGCAGTTCCGTCGCCGGCCCGTCGGCGATCGCGCGCCCGTCGGCCAGCAGGATCGCGCGCTGCGCGCAGGATGCCGCGAACTCGGGGTCGTGCGTGGCCACGATCACCGCCAGGCCCCGCTCGGCGCGGCGACGCAGCTCGTGGGCGAGCTCGGCCTTGGCCTCGCGGTCCATGCCGCGCGTGGGCTCATCCAGCGCGAGCACCGCCGGCGGGCGATCTTGGGCGCCGGCGCCCCCGGAATCGGCAACGCTGGGACTCGCACCATCGCCCGCGACGATCGCCAGCGCGAGCCGTTGACGCTCGCCTCCGGACAGGTCTCGCGGGTTGCGCTCGGCCATGTGCGCCAGGCCGACCGACCGCAATGCCGCCACGGAGGTCTCCTCGCAGACGCGCTCGTGCACGAAGTAGTCGCCCGGGTTCTGCAGCAGCAGCGCGACCCGCCCGGCGCGCTCGATCCGGCCACGGGTCGGCTCAAGCAGACCGGCGGCGTGGCGCAACAGCGTCGACTTGCCCGCCCCGTTACGGCCCATCAGCGCGACGGTCTCGCCGGGCGCCAGCGTGAGATCGACGCCGCGCAGGATCGCGGGGCCGTCGCGCAGCTCGTGCCAGACGCCGCGTACGTGCAGTGCGGTATCGGGATGACGGCGGCGCGGCAACCGGCGACCGACCCAGCCGTCCTGGCCGTCTGTCCGCAACCGCGGCTCGGGCGATGATGGTGGGAGGGCGGGCACGGGCACCGGTACGGATACGGGAGCGGGCGTAGGCGCGAGAGCGGGCGCGGCCGGGGGAGGGTTCTCCTCGGGCAGCAGTCCCCGCGCGCGCAGCCCGGCGCGGGCCTGGCGCACGCCGACGGGCGGCGGTTGCAGGCCGGCAAGCGCGAACAGCTTCGCTCCGGGTGTCTGCAGGGCGGGCGACTCGCGCGCGGCCCAGGCGAGGAACGACGCGGGATCGCCGTCGTGCGCGATCCGGCCACGGTCCAAGGCGAGCACGCGGTCCGCAGCCGACAGGCAGCGCTCCAGGCGGTGCTCGGCGAGCAGGATCGTCGTCTCCCACTCCTGGTTGAGTCTGCGCAGTAACCCGATCAGCTCATCGCCGGCGACCGGATCCAGCTGGGAGGTCGGCTCGTCGAGCAGGATCACGGCCGGGCGTCCCGCGAGCGCGGCGCCGAGCGCGACCCGCTGCTGCTCGCCCCCGGAGAGCTCGTGCACCGAGCGGTCGAGCAGCGCGTCGATCCCGAGCGCGAGCGCGACCTCCTCCACCCCGCGCGCCACCGGGCCGGGGCCGTGGCCCCGGCTCTCCAGCGCAAGCGCCAGCTCCGAGCGCACCGAGCTCGTCACGAGCTGGGACTCGGGGTCCTGGAACAGGGCGCCCGCGACGGCGCCCAGGCGGGCGGGCCCGTGCGCGCGCGTATCCATGCCGGCCAGCGTGACCGTGCCGGCGAAGCGCCCGCCGTGGAAGTGGGGCACCAGCCCGCAGGCCGCGCGCAGCAGCGTCGACTTGCCGTGACCGGACAGGCCCGCGAGCAGGCACAGCTCACCGGGCTCGATCGCGAAGCTGACATCGTCGAGCGCAGGCGTGTCCGCTCCGGGATAGTGGTAGGTGACGCGCTCGAACGCCAGGATCGGGCTCATGGGTCGATACCCCGGCGATCCGCGAACGGCAGCAGAACAGCCGCGATCAGCGCGACGCACAGTGCGAGCGTTGCGAGCGTGACCGGCATGTGGATCAGAGGGTACGCCTGAAACGATGCCGCATCGGTCAGCCGGCCGAGCGCCGCGAGCGCGAGGATCGTGACGGCCGAGCACATGAACGCAATGTCATGGCGCGACCACGGGCGCGCGGGATGCGATACGCGCAAGGATTTCGACCGGCCAACGGCGAAGCCGCGCAGCTCGAGCGTGGCCGCAACGTCCATCGCCCGATCGAGCGAGCCGCCGACGATGGCGCCGAACAGCGCGACCCGCCCACGGGCTCCCGTCCGAGCGCCGCCCGGGCGGGTGTGTTGAGCCTCGGCCATGCGCGCGGAGTCGGCGGCGAGCAGCGGGATCATGCGGGTCGAGAGCGAGGCGGTCAGCGCCGAGCGGTAGGACAGCCGGCGCATGGCGCGCAGCAGCTCGTCGGGGTCGACCGCGAGGCTCGCGAGCGTCGTGACGAGCATCAGCAGCGTGACCTTCAGCGCGACCACCATCCCGTAGACGAGCGCCTCGATCGTGAGATCGCCCTGGCCGAACGGACCGAGATCGCCGAGTCGCGCGAACACGGTCAGGCCTTCGCGCGAGACGAGCACGTTGATGGCGACGATCGGCACGGCCACGATCGCCGCGGTGCGCAGGGTGCGCCTCAGTCGATGGCCAAGCCCGGAGGCCGTGCCGGCGCCGAGCACCGCCAGCGTCAGCGCGAGCAGGATCAGCGGATGGAACAGCACGAGCACGGCCGCGATCAGCGCGAGCGCCCACGTGGCGGCGACACCCGCGCGCGCCGCGTGCAGGGGACTCGGGAGGCGGCGGTAGAAGAACGAACGCCCACCCAGCACGCGCTCAGCCTTCCGCGGATCCTGGGTGCGAGGATGTCGGCACCGAGGACGTCGGCGCCGGGAGCGACAGCAGTTCGCCACCGGGGGCGATCGCCAGCGCGAACCGGTTGTCCAGCGCCGCAGCATCGAACGCGTGCGCCGCCAGTTCCACGCCCGCTTCATCGGTGCCCGTGACGACCCAGACGGGGTCTTCTTCGCCGCTGCGCGTGGCCGCGATCAGTCCCGCGCCGGCGCCGAGCGTACGGGCGATCGAACCCTGTTCGTTCAGCACCGTAATCGTCGATCCGTCGGCAGACATGCGTGCATATACGCCACTGGAGCCCGGCCCGGACTCGATCTCGTGCACGGTCGGATCGCCGCTGACCGCCGTCCACGGTCCAACCATCAGACGCAGCGTTTCCGGCTCATCGCCGGGACTGATCGCGGCGAGCGGGGCGAGCACACCCAGCCGTTGCAGGCGCGCCTGCACCGTCGTGCACGGGCCGCTCGTGACCGAAGCGCATTCGACGCGCAGTGGCAGCCGTTTGCCGTCGATCCCGTTCGCGAACGGGTCGGGAAACGACCCCACGACCGCGGGCACGCTGTCGGTCTGGCTCCAGTTGTGCAGATCCCACCAGATGCGATCGCCGTGGTGGACGTTCGTCTCGGCGGCGCCCCTGGGCGCCTCGATGCCGTTGACGTAGTAGAACCAGTCCTCGGGCTGACCGTCCGTGGAGCCGCCGGATAGCCCGTCGATGCTCTCCACGAATCCGCCCCCGTACTTGGTCGATACGGTCGCGTTGCGCATCAGCAGGCTCATGACCGTCTGTTCGCCGTGTACCTGGGGCGCGTTCCAAGTGTACACGACCTGCGCGCCGAAGTTGCGGGTCACGGTCAGGTGGACCGCACTCGGCGCCGAGCCCGCGCCCAGGCCGCAGCCGGCGAGCGCGACGGCCACTATGGTCACCGCGCTCGCCGCCATTGCGGTCCTCTTACTTGACCTGGAAAACAACGTGACTGACTCCGCTCACGAGCTTCGTTGCCTGACCAGCGCCGTTGACGGCCTCGATGTCGTAGGTATAAAGGCCACGCGGCAGACGCCTAGGCAGCAGGTAGCTGAACGAGGCCTTTGTGCCGACCGAGAAGAACGCGGCGGCCTGCTTGCACTTGATTGCAACAAATCGCGCGCTGCTTCCGTCGAAGCCGTAGCAACGTCCGCGATACCGGCGCTTCAGGGAGATCTGCACCTTCTGCAGGAGGCCTCCGGCGGGCACCGTGACGCTTCCCTTCAACAACCGCGGCGCGGCGCGGCGCGAGTAGACGTGGCCGTTCTTGACGCCCGCGATCTTCGCCGTCTCCACTACTGCCGGGCTCGACCCCACCGTCGTGGGCGTGCTTTTCGAGGTGGCGGTCGTAGTGTTCGACGGCGCCTGGGTGCCGCACGTGCCGTCGTTGCCGTTGTGCACGCAGATCGTAGTCTCGTCCCGAACCGATTCCGAGGCGCTTGCTTGCAGTGTGACCTCTCCGGCACTGGAAAAGCTGACTGTGACGTGTCCGCTGGAGTCAGTTGTGGCAGCCGCGGACGCGCCGGTAACTGT
>Ga0335075_10016640_pt1 | contig 10967 bp, 12 predicted proteins | sample Lox_Sample_24_FD_206723 | JGI IMG/M metagenome (GOLD analysis project Ga0335075, IMG submission 206723) | Soil microbial communities from Loxahatchee National Wildlife Refuge, Florida, United States - Lox_Sample_2.4 | ecosystem: Environmental > Terrestrial > Soil > Wetlands | place: USA... | reverse complement strand
CCGGGACACGTGCATCTGCGAGATGCCGAGCTCGGCGGCGATCTGGGACTGCGTCATGTTGCCGAAGAACCGCAGCAGCAGGATCTTCTTCTCCCGCGGCGGCAGCCGCTCGAGCAGCGGCTTGAGCGATTCCCGGTACTCCACGCCCTCGAGGGCGTCGTCGACCATGCCGAGCGAGTCCGCGACCGCGGGCGCGTCCTCGTCGCCGGAGTCCGGAGCGTCCAGCGACACGGTGGAGTAGGCGTTCGCCGACTCCAGGCCCTCAAGGACCTCCTCCTCCGACATCTGGAGGTGCGAGGCCAGCTCGCTGACCGTGGGCGCGCGCCCTTCCCGCTGGGCGAGGTCGCCGATCGCCTTGGTCAGCGAGAGCTTGAGCTCCTGCAGCCTCCGGGGTACCCGAACGGCCCAGCCCTTGTCCCTGAAGTGCCGCTTGATCTCGCCCACGATGGTCGGCGTGGCGTAGGTGGAGAACTCCACGCCACGTTCGAGGTCGAACCTGTCGATGGACTTGATCAGCCCGATCGTCGCCACCTGGGTGAGGTCGTCCAGCCACTCGCCGCGGTTGCGGAACCGCCGTGCCAGGTACTCCACCAGCGGGAGGTGCAGTTCGACGAGCGTGGCCCTGATACGTGCCCGTTCGGGATCACCGGGCGGGAGCTGAGCCAGGCGCTCGAACAGCTCGCGGGCCTGGGTGCGATCCGGACCCGAACCGTCGGCCCGCGGCAGCGGAGTGATCTCCTCGCCGACCACGACCTCGAAGTCCTCGGTCACCTGGACCTCGTACTCGCTGCTCACCCGGACCCCGCTGTCTTACGGCGCTTGACCAGCACGATCGCGACCCGGTCCCCGGGCCCGAGCCGGGAGTCCACGCAGCCGGCGAGGGCGGAAAGCACGGTCCAGGCGAAGGTGTCGCGCGCGGGCATGCGGGCCTGCGCCGTGACGACGGACACGGTGATCGTTACCTGGTCGGCGCCGAGCTCGAACCCGCACTCCAGGTCGGTGCCGGGTATCGCCTGGGCGAGCAGCATCGCGCACGCCTCGTCGATGGCGATGCGCAAGTCCTCGATCTCGTCCAGCGTGAAGTCAAGCCGTGCCGCCAGCCCGGCGGTCGCCGTGCGGAGCACGGACAGGTACGCGCTCTCGGCAGGCATGCGCACGTGTACGTAGTCGGCCGTCTCGCGGCTGCCCTGGGCAACCTCTCCCTGGGCCGCTGACTCGCCGGGCACGGCCATCGCGGCGGTGTCTTCGGTCACGTCACGCAGCCTACTGCACATTCCTTAAAACACGTCGTGGCAGCGCCGCCGACATTCCGGCGACACTGCCACGACGACGCGGCGGGCCTTGCTCAGCCCTGCTTGGTCTCCCAGAAGATCTTGCTGATCTCCTCGATCTTGGCGAGCAGCTGGTCCGCCACGGCGGGGTCGGTGCTGCTCTTGGTGCCACCGCCACCGCCGGCCAGCTTGGTGGCCTCGTTGAAGAGCTGGTGCAGCTGCGGGTACTTCTCGAAGTGCGGCGGCTTGAAGTAGTCCGTCCACAGCACCCACAGGTGGTGCTTGACGAGTTCAGAACGCTGCTCCTTGATGATCAGCGCACGCGCGCGGAACTCCGGGTCGGAGTTCTGCTGGTACTTCTCGGCGATGGCCTTGACGGATTCCGCCTCAATTCGGGCCTGCGCGGGGTCGTAGACGCCGCAAGGCAGGTCGCAGTGGGCGTGAGCGATGGCCTTTGGCGCGAGCAGCCGGGTAAGCAGCCTCATCGATTCCCTTTCTCCGTGCCAGATCAGTTACTTTGCAGTTCCGACATTACTCCGGCGTTATCGCGGGTCGCAGGAGGGTCACGTGAGCGCGTACCCCAGGCACTGGCCGCTATTCCGGGTGGCAGTGGCCGAGGATTCCATGTTGCCCGGACTGCGTCCTGGCGACTGGCTGGTGGCCCGCCGTACCCGGCGGGTCCGCCCCGGGCAGGTGGTGCTTGCCTGGCATCCTGGCCGCCCGGGTTTCCTGCTCGTCAAGCGGGCCGCGCGCCGGGTGGACGGGGGCTGGTGGCTGGAGTCGGACAACCCGGCGGCGGGCGCGGTGGACAGCCGCCGTTTCGGCCCGGTGCCGGAGGGGCTGATCGTCGGACGGGTACTTGCCCGTTACTGGCCGCCTGGGTTTATCCGGAACTCTCGCGGGTGACACAGTCGGGCCCCGCCCCTCCTTCGAGGGTGCGGGGCCCGACGGGCTGGCTTACGCCTCCACGGGAACCTCTCCGTGGGTCGCGGCCTGCTCGGCGACGCGCTCGAGCATCCGCTCCCTGGGCAGCTTGGCCCACTGCGCCCAGTAGAAGATCGCCAGGCTGAACACCGTCACGATCAGGAAGTCCCAGCCGAACGGGATCGTGTTGGTGTTGATCGGCGGGGCGCCGGGCGAGACGACCGCCGCGTCCGGGTACTGGCCGAGCCAGGAGACGATGCCCATGCCGATGAGGTAGGCCGGCAGCCACTGCGCGGACCGCCAGTCAAGCGGCGGCGGGTCGCCATCGTAGATGCCGCGGACCCCCATCATGTGCAGCAACCGGAAGAGGCCGATGACGGCGTAGCCGACCACGATGCAGATGCCGAGCTTCCAGACGACCGGGAAGCCCGACACGTAGATGATCAAGCTGGCGATGACGAACGCGAGCGGTGAGAACCAGACGGCGCCCGGCACCCGGTACGGCCGGGTGGCTTCCGGCACCTGGCTGCGGAACGCGCTCAGCGACAGCGGCGCGCCGGCGTACATGAGCACGCTCGCGCCGGTGACCAGGCCGACGAGTGCCTGCCAGCTCGGGAACGGCAGCAGGAAGACGAGGCCGAACACGAACGACGCGATCAGGCTGAACCACGGCACGCCGCGCCTGTCGGTCCACTGCAGCCACACGGGGAAGTACTTGTTCCTGCCCAGGCCGTAGCCGATCCGCGAGGTGGAGGTCTCGTAGATCATCGCGGTGCCGGCCGGGGAGATGAACGCGTCGATGTGCAGGATGATCGACAGCCATCTCAGCCCGATGAGACCCGCCACGGCGGCGAACGGGTAGGCGGCCACCGCGCCCGCGTTGGCGGCCAGGTTGCCCGTGGTGATCTTCGAGATGCCGGCGAAGCCGTTGGACAGCAGGTTGCTTGGCGTGGCGCCGATGAGCACTATCTGCGCCCCGATGTAGACGATGCACCCGATGCCGACCGCGATCAGGATCGCCTTCCACAGGTTCTTCTGCGGGTCCTTGATCTCGCCCGCGAGCTGGTCGGCCTGTTCGAAGCCGAGGTAGGAGAACACGATGCCCGCGCCGGGTATGGCGCCGAACAGGGCCTTGACGCCGAACGGCAGGAAGCCGCCGTTGCCGTCGATCTTCCCCGCGTGGCCCGCGGACCAGTTGCCGCTCTTGAAGTAGAAGAAGAACACGATGATGGTCAGCACGGGGACGGCGAGCTTCCACCACATGATGGTGTTGCTGACCTGGGCGAACCACTTGACCGCGAGGAAGTTGATGGCGGTGAAGAGGATCATCAACACGATGGCCATCAGGAACCCGAGGTCCGTGGTCCGGCCGGCGACAGAGTTGAATATGTTCTCCCACTGGTTAGTGGGATGGTTCGTGTTCTGCCAGTAGTAGGACCCGTACTGCAGCACCGCGTAGACCTCGATCGGCGCGACGGTGACGGCCTGCAGCCAGGAGAAGAAGCCGAAGGACGTGCCAGCGACGCTCCCGAAGGCGAGGTGCGGGAACCGGGCCGTTCCGCCCGCGACCGGGTACATGGCGCCGAGTTCGGCGTGGATGAGCGCCAGGATCACAACGGCAGCGGCGCCGATGATCCAGCCGTAAATCGCCGCGGGACCCGCCGCCGCTGCGGCGCCGAGGCCGGCGAACAGCCAGCCGGAGCCGATAACCGACGTGGCGGACGACCACGTGGCGCCGACCAATCCGACTTCGCGTCGCAGGCCGACGTCAGCCGGGCCTGTGGCGGGGGCTCCGGCGGAGCCAGTTTCAGTTGCCATGATCGATAACTCTTTTCTCGATCGTGTCCTTGGGACCGCCACCCGTCCAGCGGGGTGCCGCCCGAAGCGAGTGTGCTTACCGTATGAGCAGAGTGAGATCATCGTAGGGATGATGACCCCAGGTGAGAAGCCTTGTTGCGGATTCGGTTTTATAACGCAGGTGAGGTGCTTGCACGGGCAAACGACCGAAATAATCACACAGGCGGAACGTCACGCGGCGATGTCGCGATAATTACCCGAGAGTTTCGGGATGCTTGGGTTTATCCGCCAGAGCGGGCGGGTATCAAAACAGATGAGCGCGTTTGTGAAAGATTTCACGAGTGTAAATGGCCAGCAGCTGCCGACGGCCGAGAAGCTGTCAGCCCTTGAGGTCGTCTTGGCTCGCGGAGTCGCCGCGGGCGTCCTCGCCGCGCTTGCGGGCGCGGAACGCGGTGACGTTCGCGCGGTTCGTGCACCGGTCCGAGCAGTACCGTCTGGTGCGGCTGGCGGAGGTGTCGATGAACACGCCCGGGCACGGCGTCGCCTGGCAGATGCCGAACCGCTGGATGCCGAGATCGGCCAGCCGGACCGCGAGCCCCATGGCCGCGCCCGCGGCGTACTTGTCCGCCATGGACCCGCTCTCGGTGTAGTGCACGTGCCACGGCTGCCCGTCGTGCCCGGATAGCTGCGGATGCACCGGGTGCTGGATGAGCAGCTCGTTGAGCGTGGCCGCCGCCTCCGCGCCGTTGCCCCGCGAGCACGCGACGAAGAACGCGCGGAAATCGCCGCGCAGTTCGCGCAGCGCTTCGAGGTCAGCGCGGGTGATGCCGTGGCTGAGGTGCTCGCGGTCCGCGACGAGGACGTGCAGCCCGTCCAGCGTCGTGAGCAGGTCGCCGCCCTCATGACCAAGGCTGTCGGTATTCACGAGCCGCACCGCGAGTTCGGCATAGGAGGAGAGGTCCACTCGCGAGTCCTAGCTGCGGGGAATGTTGTAATGGGCTGCTACCGGTACTGAGTATTACACAGATCGCCGGCCGGTGCGTTGGCACCACGCCGGCCATGGCACAATATTCCAACGGGTAACCCCCGTACCCGGAGCATCCGCCCGTCTGGGCTGGCACGGCGGCCGCCGTAACCGCGGTCGCGGGCTTGCCGGGCGCTCAATCAGTCATCCGAACCGACCTTGGGGGTTACCGTGGCCGATGGGCCTACCCTTCGTGGCGGCGTTCGTCGCGCTCCCGCTTCCTACGCCGATGACCCGGTTTTCCAGATGCACCGGGGCGGCAAGATCAGCGTTCAGCCCACCGTTGAGGTGCCGGACCGGGCTGCGCTCGCGATGGCCTACACGCCAGGTGTCGCCCGGATTTGCAGCGCCATCGCGGACCAGCCCGAACTCGCCGACGAGTACACCTGGACGGGCAACACCGTGGCCGTGGTCAGCGACGGCACGGCGGTGCTCGGCCTGGGCGACATCGGTCCCGCCGCGGCCATGCCCGTGATGGAGGGCAAGGCGCTGCTGTTCAAGCGCTTCGCCGGCATCGACGCGGTGCCCGTGTGCATCGCCTGCACGGACACTGACGACGTGGTCCGGACGGTCGCCGCCCTGGCGCCCAGCTTCGGCGGGATCAACCTGGAGGACATCTCGGCGCCGCGCTGCTTCGAGATCGAGGACAGGCTGCGCGCGCTGCTTGATATCCCGGTGTTCCACGACGACCAGCACGGCACGGCCATCGTCACGCTGGCCGCGCTGCGCAGCGCGGCCAGGGTGGCCGGCAAGGACTTCGCGAGCCTGCGGGTGGTGGTGGCCGGAGCCGGGGCGTCCGGGGTCGCGGTGTCGAAGATCTTGCTCAGCGCCGGTGTCACGGACATCGCCGTGGCCGACAGCAAGGGCCTCATCTACCGCGGCAGAGAGGGCCTGAACCCGGTGAAGGCGGCGCTCGCCGAGGTAACGAACCCCTCCGGCCTCACCGGATCGGCGGAGTCGGCGCTGCGCGACGCCGACGTGTTCATCGGGCTGTCCGGCAGCAGCCTGCCGGAAGACGTCATCGAGACGATGGCGCCGGACGCGATCGCGTTCCTGCTGTCCAACCCCGATCCGGAGATCCACCCGGACATCGCCCGGCGGCACGCTGCCGTGGTGGCGACCGGGCGCAGCGACTTCCCGAACCAGATCAACAACTCGCTGGCCTTCCCCGGCGTGTTCCGCGGCGCGCTGGATGTCCGGGCCACCGAGGTGACCGAGAGCATGAAGCTCGCTGCCGCCGACGCGATCGCCGCGCTGGTCGGCGACGACGCCACGCCGGACTACATCATGCCAAGCCAGTTCGACGAGCGAGTCGCCCCTGTCGTCGCCGCCGCGGTCGCGTCGCGGGCGCGCGCCGACGGGGTCGCCCGCCGCTGATTCTTCCGATTTATCCCTGGTTTCGCGAACGGCGAAGGGCGGCTCCCCGGCACGGGATGCCGCCCTTCGCCGTTCAAGTGACATACCGTTGCCACGAAGGCGACATCATGATGTCACTCTGCTACTCTGATGGTATGCAGCGCACCACGTTCCGTATCAACGAGGACGTCCTGGCTGAGGCGAAGGCACTGGCCGCCCGCCAGCACCGCAGCCTCAACTCTGTCATGGAGGAGGCGCTCCGCCGCATGCTCTCTACCGCCAAGGAACTAGAAGACCGTCCCAAGGTCGATGTGATCACCTGGGACGGCGACATCGCCCCGGGCGTCGAATTGAGCCCCAGCGCCATCAAGGAGCATCTTGCCGAGGAAGATGCCAGGCACTTCCTGGGGATGATGGCCGATGATGCTCGTTGACACGAACGTATTCGTGTACGCGCATAACTCTAAGGCGGACCGTCACCTTGAATACCGCAAATGGCTACAGAACGTGCTCACCGGCCCCGAGCCGTACGCTGTGTCGGATTTCGTTCTTAACGGCACGGTCCGGCTGATCACCGACAAGCGCTTCTTCCAGCCGCCCACTCCGATCGATCGCGCATCGGCGTACGCGGACCAGATCCGCCATCAGCAGCACGCGCATGTGATCACTCCGGGCACGCGCTTCTGGGCGATATTCGCCGACTTGTGCCAGAAGACAGGCGCGGCGGGAAAGCTAGTGCCTGACGCGTACCTGGCGGCGCTCGCGATCGAGCATGGCTGTGAGTTCATCACAGCCGACAAGGACTTCCGTAGGTTCCCGGGCCTGCGCTGGCGTCACCCACTTAACTGAGGCAGCACCGTCCCGGTAGGGTCGGACCATGTTCGCCGTCACCGCCGCGCGTATCGATGCCTCCAACCCGTTGAACGGGCTGCAGACAGGGGAACGGCCAGAGCCGCAGCCGCCGTCCGAGTGGACCGCCGTCACCGTCAAGGCGGCGGCGCTCAACCATCACGACGTGTGGTCGCTGCGCGGGGTGGGCCTGCCGGCCGACCGGCTGCCGATGATCCTCGGCTGCGATGCCGCCGGGATCGACACCGACGGCAACGAGGTCGTGGTGCACGCGGTGATCGGCGATCCCGATGCCGGCGGCGGTGACGAGACGCTCGACCCGCGTCGTTCCCTGCTGTCCGAACGCTACGACGGGACCTTCGCCGAGAAGGTCGCCGTGCCCAAGCGCAACCTGCTGCCAAAGCCGAAGGCGCTGTCCTTCGAGGAGGCGGCCTGCTTGCCGACCGCGTACCTGACGGCGTACCGGATGCTGTTCGATAAGGCCGGCGTCCAGCCGGGTGCCACCATCCTGGTGCAGGGAGCGGGAGGTGGCGTGGCCACCGCGCTGGTGCTGATCGGCCGCGCGGCCGGTTACCGGATGTGGGTGACCAGCCGTAGCGAGGCGAAGCGTGACGCGGCACTCAAGCTCGGTGCGGACCAGGCGTTCGCGACGGGCACCCGGCTGCCGGAGCGAGTGGATGTGGTCATGGAGACCGTTGGCGAGGCCACCTGGGCTCATTCGCTCCGCTCGCTGCGGCCCGGCGGCCGGATCGTCATCTCCGGCGCGACCAGCGGCGAGGTGCCACCAGCCGAACTCAACCGGGTGTTCTTCACACAGCTTTCCGTGGTCGGCTCCACCATGGGGACCCGCGACCAGCTGGGCAGGCTGCTTAGGTTCCTCGAGCAGACCGGCACCCGCCCGCTGATCGACCGGGTGCTTCCGCTAGCTGACGCAGCCGAAGGCTTCGCCGCCATCATCGAGGGCACCCACACCGGCAAGATCGTCCTTACCCCCTAGCACGCCGCTCAGCCCGGCCGGAGAGCCTCACTGCCCTGGAGATTCCGGTGGTTCTTCAGGTGTCTTCGTGCCGCTTGAGTCCTCTGGGGCTGAAGTGGCGTTTGTGTCCTCGGGGTTCGCGGCCTCCGCGGATTCCGCGGCCTCCGCGGTTTCGTGCTCGCCGAAGACCTCGGTCTTGATGCGGTCGAGGGTGTCCTCGAGGATGTTCCGCAGCGTGACGATGACATCGCCGCCTAGCGCCTCGGACTCCCAGGCCACCTTGCGGAAGTCGCCGGCGAATTCCCTGGCTAGCCGTTCGAGGTCGCGGAACGCACCCATGTCGCGCGGGCCGCCCCAGTTCTTCCGGCCGGTCCGGTCTGTCCAGCGCGTCCAGTCGCCCCAGCTGGGCCAGTTAGACCAATCGTGGCCGCCGTGCTCACCCGGACCCGGACCGTACGGCGAACCATGCTCACCGGGGTCGCCCGATCCCGTTGCCTGGCCCCAGTGCTGTCCGGCGGCCTGCTCGTACTTGGAGCGCAACCGTCCGAGCGCCTCGTCGCGCAGGCTGGCCGCCTCTTCCCTGATCCGATGGGCGTGCTCACGTGCCTCGTCGCGCGCCTGCCTGGCCTGCTCGCGGACCTGGCGAGCTTGCTCCCGCGCGGTGTCCCGCGCCTGCCTGGCCTGTTCCCGCGTGGTGTCCCGCGCCTGCCTGGCCTGTTCCCATGTGGTGTCCCGCGCCTCCTCGCGCGCCTCTTTCTCGTTCCGGCGCATCTCGCGGGCCGCCCAGGTGAGTTCCTCCCGCAGGTTACGGACGGTCTCCCGGACGTCTTCCCTGACCTCGCGCACGATGTCGCTGACCGACGCGGACAGCTCCTGCTCGAGTTCGTCGAGCTCATCGCCTCGCTTGCGCAGTTCCTCTCGCCCGGCTTCGGTGATCCGGTAGACCTTGCGGCCGTTCTCCTCGTCGTGGGTGACCAGACCCTCTTCTTCGAGCCGGGCCAGCCGCGGATAGATCGTGCCAGGCGAGGGAGCGTAGATCCCCATGAACCGATCGCGTAGCAACCGGATGACCTCGTAGCCGTGTCGCGGCTCCTCATCCAGAAGACGCAACAGATACAGCCGGAGCCGCCCATGACGAAATACCGGGCTCATCGGGTCTCGCTCTCCATTCCTGCTCCCGCGCGCGGCGCGTGGCTGCGCGGGGAAGTCCGGCGCTCGGGGCGCCGCAATAGCGTGACAGCGCCGGACACGCTGTTCACGGACACATTCCCTGAACCGGCGCCTACGTTACCGCCTACCGTATGTGACGCAGGCGACATCACTGCCCGCAGGGAATCGAATTCACTGCGAACCCGGCCCGACGTCGAATGCAACCGCACTCGCGCGTCGCTATCACACGGCAGCCGCAGCGTTACGTCGCCGGCAATCGTGCCGACGCGGATGCCTCCCGCCGCGGCCAGCGTGACGTCGGCAGCGATCTGGCCGTTGACGGTATCCGCCTCAAGCCGGCTCACCATGCCGTCGGCTAGGGTGAGGCCGCCGGACACGGACGTGAAGCGGATCGTGCCGTCGGTGTCCCGCGCCTCAAGCGAGCCGGAAATGGTATCCGCTTCCACGTCTCCCGCCACTCCGTCGAGCGCGATCTCGCCGGATACCCCCTTAACCTGTGCGCCGGAACTGAGGCCGCAGACGAGCGCCGAGGCGCTGATCACGCCGAGCTGGACGGGGCAATGGGAGGGAACGGTGACCGTGACCGTGGCCGTGTCGTTCAGCGGACTGAGCCAGAGCAGCCGTTCCCAGGACAGGGTCTCGTAGCTGACCGTCAGCGTGCCGCGGTCGTAGCTGGCCCGCAACGGGCGCCCGCAGATTTCGGTGACCGACAGGGCTGGCCGCTCATCGGTGGCAAGCACGGCCACCGTTCCGCCGATGAGGCGCACGTGCAGTGCCGTCACGTGATCGAAGTCGAGGCTCGTGGGAGCGTCAACGGTCCAGCGCGGCATAACACCGATCCTCCCAGGCAAACGGGTTCTATGGAAGTACGATATATCGCGTCTGGGAGAAGTCAAGATGTATCGCGTTCGTTTTGCGGTCGCGGGCCGTGCCGGGCAGGTCTCCCCAGGAATCGGACGTGCCGACAGTACCGGGCGCGCCGGCAACGCCGCAGCAGCGATTGACCTGGGGAGACTGCCCCTGCCGTTCGGGATAAGGGTTTTGGTTATTTCTCGTCTTCAGCCTCGGAATCCGGGTCGGTGTCGAGCCGCGCCAGCCAGGACGCGAGCCGGTCGACGACCGTCTCGAACTCGGGATTGAGATCCACGAAGTCCCGCAGGCGCTCGGCGAGCCAGGCCATCGTGACCTGCTCGTCGCCGCGCCGGTCGTCGAGTTCCTCGATTCCCTGGTCGGTGAAGTACATGTGCTAGCCCTCCGCTGGGATAGCCTTCTCGATCAAGTCGCGGTGCCAGGCCGCGTGCACCTTCGCCGAGCCGGGCGCAGGCGCCGAACTGGCGGGCAGCGCGACCACGGACAGCGGCCGGCCGAGCAGTTCCGGCAGCCGCAGCGCCATGCGCGGCCAGGCACCCATGTTGGACGGCTCCTCCTGCACCCACACGAGCTCCGCGTCTCCCGGGTACCGGGATAGTTCCACCCGCAGCTCATCCATCGGGACCGGGTACAGCCGCTCGAACCGGACGATCGCCGTCCGCGTATCCCCGGTCTTCCGCTGCCGTTCGGCCAGGTCGTAATAGACCTTGCCGGTGCACAGCAGGATCCG
>Ga0335075_10016639_pt1 | contig 10968 bp, 14 predicted proteins | sample Lox_Sample_24_FD_206723 | JGI IMG/M metagenome (GOLD analysis project Ga0335075, IMG submission 206723) | Soil microbial communities from Loxahatchee National Wildlife Refuge, Florida, United States - Lox_Sample_2.4 | ecosystem: Environmental > Terrestrial > Soil > Wetlands | place: USA... | reverse complement strand
GGGCCAACTCTTGCCGTGGTCGACGCCACCGAGCGGCCATCCGCGTCGTCTTCCATCCAGGAGCTGCGCAGCCGGCATCCTGACGTTCCCGTCCTGATTGTTTCGCCGCCCGCTCCATGCGAGCCTCTGCCCGACGATATTGACGACTTTGTCATGCTTCCCTTCCAGCCCGGCGAGTTGCGGCTTCGATTTTCGCGGCTTTCCGCCGGCCAGACGGAACGAAACGAAGGTCCACGGCAGCGGGACTCGATCCGCGACATTCGTTCCAAATACAAGCTGGATGTGGTGATCGGCGAAAGCCCGGCACTGCAGGAAGCCATTCGCAAGGTACCGCGGCTGGGTGCCTCGGAAGCTAACGTCCTCATCAGCGGCGAAACCGGCACGGGAAAAGAGCTGTTTGCCCGGGCCATTCACTATGCAAGCGCACGCCATGCGCGGCCATTCATTCCCGTCAACTGCGGGGCCCTACCGGATACGCTCTTTGAGAACGAGCTTTTCGGACACGAAAAAGGCGCCTACACCGATGCATCCACCGCGGGTGTCGGCTTGCTCGCAGTCGCCGAACGCGGCACTCTCTTTCTCGACGAGGTCGATTCCTTGAGCCTGGGCAGTCAGGCCAAGCTGCTGCGGGTGATGCAGGACCGGGAATATCGCCCGCTGGGATCGCAGCGGCCGGTCCGCGGCGACGTGCGATTTATTGCCGCGGCCAACACGCCCTTGGCTGAGCGCGTGGCCGCACGAGAGTTCCGCGCCGACCTTTATTATCGTCTCAATGTGCTCACGCTCAATTTGCCCACGCTGGCGCAGCGGCGCCATGACATTCCCATCCTTGCTAGGCATTTTTTGACTCGCTTTGCCCGGGAATGTGGAAAGCCCGTGCCCACGCTCTCTCTTGAATCCGTTCGCCGGCTCACAGAATACAGTTGGCCGGGAAACATACGCGAACTGGAATCGGTGATTCTGCGCGCGCTGGTGCTCTCGGATGAAGATGTGCTCACGACCCATTGCATCGATCTGCCCGACAGACTGCCTCTGCCGCCCGCTGTCGCCGGTAGCTCCTCGCTGCCCATTGCCGACGCGGTTTACGAGTTCGAGCGGCAATACCTGGCCAGCCTTCTCACCCGCCACAACAGCAACGTGACCCATGCGGCGGAGGCAGCGGGCAAAGATCGCCGGACCTTTCAGCGGCTTCTGCGTCGGCATGGCTTTGGGGGCCTGACGACAGCAGCCGATTGAGCCCGAACACCTCGGCGTCACTTTGCATCAATCGGGCATCTCGTCCCGGTGCGGTCCAGGCTGCCGCATTGCCGCGGCATCTTTGCCGCACCGGCGTTTACTTTTCATTCGATTTCACAGATTTGCAACTGGCCTCACACTTGCATTGCATCTGCAGAGAGGCCCCTTTGAACGACACAGTGCTGCAGGCTGAGATCGCCATTCTGCAATACATCCTGGAGCACCAGGATGCGCGCGATACCGTGCGAGGCATTGAAAAGTGGTGGCTGCCGCAGGCGCGGTCCTACAGTATCGCCGATGTCGAGGCAGCTCTGCAGGACCTTGCCCGGCAGAACCTGATCCGGATCTGGGAGCCGACCTCCGCCGAGCCCGTCTACGGACGAGCCGGCGACGACATTCACCCCATTGAAAAGTATCTGAGCCGCTGGAAGTAGCCGGTCAGTCATTAAGCCGGAATTACCCGGTTGATGCGCTGACTTGCGACGCGGCCCGTGGTCCGTTTTTAAATCGAATTCCAAAACCGACCACCCCGATCAGGCTTTTTGTCTTCCCTGGTGGAAGATGTTCCCACTGCTGCAGGTTCATTGATCCTCGGTCCACTCCAGCGGTTCCGGCCATGCACAAAATCCCCCACCCGTTCAGACAAAGAAAGTCAACAAGAGCCCGATTGCAGTTTCGCCTTTCGGTAGCTTCGCGTGTCGAAATCTCGACGTTTTTAATGCGTCGAGCACGAAAGACTTTCGATCTGTCGGCACGTTTAGATTGGCAGGCGTATATTCGAACATAGAAGTTCTTCCTTCTCGCCTCTCGCACTCCAGGCTCTGCCTTAGACGAGCACCGTTCAACTGCAAAACCGAACGACGACTGGAGCCGCAATGAGCGTCCTCACGAAATGTGATGTAAATGACCATCTGTCGTCGAAGCGTGGCAAAGGCAGAGGTTTGCTTAGGCGGGCGCAAACCGACAAAACCTATCCTTTAGAGATCACACCCGAAAGTCCGCGAACGAACCGGGTAGCCTTTCTTGACGATTTCACGCTGGAACACTCACTTCCCAGCCGACAATTTCCTGTGATCGCGATGACTGGCAGCTTTTGAACCGCAGAGACAACTGAACGATAGTTGATTTGGAAGAGCGTCGGAAAGGCGTTCAACATGGAATGCTTAGTCTGTAGGGATTTGGAGCGATCGTATCTCGCGGGGCTCAGGGAGTACAGGGATGCGATTTCCTCTGCGTATTACAGGGTAAGCAGAAAGCTTGCAGCCGTGAAGAACGTGGATATGGAGCGCGCTCGGTGCGAACTGTCAGAGCACCGACTTCTGTGCTTCTTTGGCGGCGGGGTACGTGCTCTTTCACTGGAACGAGGCGTGTCCCTGGGGCTTCGACGGCCAGCAGCATAGTGCGCGTCCGCCTGATGGATGAGTTTTTCAGGCTTCTGTATCGCAAGCCTCGCAGCGAGGCCCAGGCCGCACATCAGTCCTTCTTCTGAAATGTATCGGCTTCGCGTTTTCAAGTATCAATCAGCAATGCGGTTGAAGAAAGGAATCCACGATGTGCAAAGAGCCGCTCGCCATCGGTGGAGAGTCTTTTCGCACACCCAGAGCCGCGGAGCTTTTCATTCAGCAACTACGCAACAGGCAACCGTTGGAAATACCGATTCCGGAGCCGCACCATTCGTTTCTCTGCGCCCTCGTTGCGCGGCATCCGCACGCCGCCCAAAAAGCCGGACCCGGGATTCGACACTTTACTGTCGGACGTGCCGTACACGGGACTCGCTGCTTCTACTTAACCCGCCTCGATGGCACAAAGACTGATTTCTCTTACTTCAAATGCCTGCGAGGCGAAGATTGAAAATTTGTAAAGGGCCGCCGTCCCTGGCCTGTATGTGAAGTAAATAGATATTCGTAAACTTATATTGGCAGAGTCAGCGCGAGGCCGGCGAGAAAACGTCTTCGGTGTGGCTGCATTCCAGCTCCGCGCATTCCCATGTCTCAACCTTCAGTGTATGGTCTGCTTCGGCAAGGTAAAGCGTGCCGCCGCATAGAGGACAAGCTCGAGCAGACACGCGGGATGCGTCGAATTGCCCGCCAGCGAAATCCGAATAGCCATAACCGTCGCGGAAGATGCGATTGCAATCACGCCGTTCGCACTGGTGAAACGATTGACTCTTCTCCGATGCCGATTCTTCAAGCATGACCCGTCGCATCGGGGAGTGGTGGAGATCACACAAAGGGAAGAATTTCGTCTTTGGATGATAGTTCATGGTTCCTTCCAGGAAGGAATTCCAACTGGCCAGTCGCCATTGAGCGAAAAGCCAACACTGGACGTGCCGGAGACTCAGCCGAATAATGGTTCGACCGAGCTACTGTGAATCGCGAAAAGACCGCGGAAGATCTGACCGGTTGAACTCCACTCCTTCAGCGACCAACTGCTTTGCCATCTGGGCCAACGACGCCCGTTTCGCGAGTAGCTTATTCTCAGCATCCTCGCGATCGGCCATCGATGGAAACTCTACATACTTTCCAAGATAGGCGATCTTACGGTCGTAGAAGTCAATTTCCTGATGAAGAGATTTGAGAAAGTATTTGTCGTGCGGTGTTTCTTTTTTCATTGGAAACTCCTTGGGAAGAGTAAGGGTTAGGAGATCCGAGGCAGTGACCAACCGTGATCGAAATCGGAGCCTCGCTCAATTACGCCTTTCCGCAACCATATGAATCAACGCCCCCTGCCAGAGCCTCGCCGATCTCTGCCGAGGGTCTTGGTCTTCCGGCTCTGGAAACAGTCTCTGCAATACACTGGACGGTCTCCACTGGGATCGAACGGGACAGTTGTCTGTTGTCCGCATCCGGAACAAATTACGCTCGTGCCTTGAGACGCGCTGCGCTGATATCCGCCGCCACCCGTCTGCTCGTTCTTCTTGGCCTGGCGGCATGCTTTGCAGCGCTTTGGCGCCGAATAACCACGATCGCGAAAGAACTCTTGATCTTCAGCAGAAAACGTGAATGACTGCGCGCAATCGCTGCACATGAGTTGCTGATCCCCTGCCATATTTCCTCTCGTCCATGTTTCAGGTGAGTGTTGCGTTTGAAACATCATCGACCTTTGCCTCGGCCGGTCGCGATCGCGCTTGACCGATCCGCAGCCACCGCGTGTTGAACTTCCTAACGGGTTCCCCGCGATTGTCTTGTGAGATAAATTCCGGCCTGGTTTCGCCAGATGCAGAAAGTTGACTCTGTTTCGGTGGGCAGGCAAGAAGCTAAAAGAGCATCCGAGCTGTCGGAGTTGTCCGGAATCTCGATACCCAAATAACGGCCAGAGCGCTGCTGTCATCGACCGGTGCAATTGTCAGGCAGGCCAGTCTGAGGCGGAAAGATGCCGGCGACGACATCTTCCCGACGATGCATTGATTTACGCAATCCTGACGTTCTCAGCCTGGAAACCCTTCGGTCCCTTCACGACGTCGAACTCGACCGCCTGGCCTTCTTGAAGCGAACGGAATCCATCGCTCTTGATGGCTGAATAATGCACAAATACGTCTTCGCCGCTGGCACGGCTCAGGAAGCCGAACCCCTTCGCATCGTTAAACCATTTCACAGTTCCCTGTTCCATAACTATTCCTTTGTTGCGTGATGTATCGCTGAACTCAAGTGGAATTGATTGCGAGTTGAGCGGAATAGCAGAACAGGCAAGAACGCCAAGTCGGATTCGACGACCTGTCTCCAGTCTAGCACTCTTTCAGAGCGATCTTCGTAAGTGGCGACCAAGTTTCGGCTCATTTATAGCAGCTTAAAGCACCGTTATATGCCAATTTACGAAGGTTACAAGCATTTTTGAAAGAGGAATTAGGAGAAGCGCTGAATTAAGCGTATGCTGGCAACAAAGGGCGAACAGCAGAACTTTCTCCCTTCTTCAGCCCGCCTCTTATTTGTGTCCTGCGCAGAGCTCGAATAGTGCCTGATGGTTCAGCGGACAACACCAAGACGAGCCCGGCTCTGTAGCAAACGCACGACTACCGAGAATTGGGGCGCACATGCGATCTGAACTGGTGTATCTGGCGGGGCTGAAGATAGAAAACCGCTTTCTGTTGTCCACTACGGTGATGAGCGCTGTGCGCATGCTGCACGTCAGTTCCGGCAGGACGGAGGACACGATCAATCAGGTGTTCTCTGAAGTGGCGGACGGCCGCTATGCAATCGAGAAGTTACCGGATATTACGCCTCCCCCTGCCATCGACGTGTTGCTGGTGACTCCGCTCGTTTGAGTTTTCACCTCTGATCGCTCTCCGCGAACACGGAATATCTGCGGCCACCATCCAACCTCATGGCCGCGGCAAAGGCGTTCGTTTCGCCTGATCAACTTCTGGCGCAAGGATATTGAACGGAGACAGTACGGTGTCGCTGGCCGGCTTGCGCGAGAGCTTTCGTCGAAAGCTCTTCCACAGTTTGCCGAAGCGATCTGAAGCCATAAAGATCTGTCCGGCAGTAACAGGTCCGGCCACCCGGTAATGCCCGACTGCGGCCAGTCCCATGGACGCGATGCAGCCACACTGCGTACAGTCCGGTTCCCCGCCGAACTGGCACGGAGAAATTCGCGTCTTAAGATCGGCAGACACGATCTCAGTGGTTCTCGCAAACACGCAATCCTCAGGATTTCGGGGCGGAGTTGCAAGCTCGCGAATAAGCGCTTCGGGCATATCCAGTTTTGGATATCTGTTCCGTAATTGCTGGAGTTCGGCTATAGTGGCTGCTCGCTGTGAAGGGGTAAGTATCTCCACGTCTGCGGCCCCGCGCTGAGGCGTAAAAATACTGAACCACACCTTTGTAATCTCAGGCTTGCCGGTCCAGAAATCAAGGAATTCGTCAAGATAGCCTGGGCGTTCCGCGATCTGCGAGGTGATGGTGCAGTGAACGGTCACTCTCACTCCCTTGATGTTCTTGAGAATGCGTTCGTACGTGGCCGGTTTGCGCCTCGCATCGTGCTCGGGTTGCAGGCCATCAATCGATACCACGATATTCAATTTCTTGAACTGCATCCATGCCTCCGGAATAACTCTGAAGGCGCTCGTGACGATCTGGGCATGCACTCCGCGTTTCTCAATCTGCGGCAACAAGGCGTCAAGTTCGCGGTAACGGACCATTGGATCACCGCCAACCAGAGAGACGTGGAGGGGTTTCAACTCATCGATCAGCGCCAGCACGCGCGCGACCAGGTCGTCGCCACGGTAGTCGGAGAGTTCGCGAAGTTGCGTCGCGCCTCCGAGATGAGCCGCGTCGAAGGCGTAGCACCCAGGACAGTGCAGAGGGCATTCCTTGGTGATCTCAATTGAAAGGGATGGTGCGCGGCCGGCAAGGATTCTGCCCCACGCGCGAAAGATCTCAGATTTGTTCATGAACTCTCCGATTCACACTTGCAGTTGAAGGGATGGCAACGGCGTGCGAATGGCTCACGAGGGGCCATTCACCTAGTGTTTCGAGAGATGCGATGGATCAAATCTGAAGGGGGAAACCGTATACGCCAGTGCCCGGCCTGGTCACCGGTTCGGTGCAGAAAACCAAGAACATTCCAGGCAGGCAGAACCCCGGCGTAACCTGGTCCATAAATTTGAACGCAAGAGTGCACCATGCGGCGAATAAGGATTCGACACGCTGTTTGCACTTCCTGGAGAGGATCAGTACCAGGCAAAAGAACGACAGCACCATGAGTGTGCCTAGCTCAAAATCACGGCCAGTTTGGAGAAAACGATCCCAGTTCCAGAGGTGTTCAGTAATGGGCATCGTGAGGAGTGACAGCGCGCTCAGAATCAGGAGATATCGGCTGACACGCACCATCGTCCGAGCAGTGCATGCGCAGGAATTGAGATCGAGAGGGCTGACCTTTGGTTTGGGCGTCAATGATCCTCGCAGTTCGAGTCTACGCTGTTTTGATCGACTGCGCGAAATTGAAGAGAAACTAAATTGCCAAACCGCATGCGCAATGCTCCGCGGCCGCCAATAACGCATGAAGGAAATCCGCCCTGCCTATTTCGCATTTGCCTCGGCCCCATTGATTTTTCGTGCATCCAACCGAATGTTGCGGGCTCTCGCAGCACAGCAACCGATATGCAGGTCATTGCGGGATTAGAGGCAAGAAATGAATGAGTTGGCCGAGCGGACGCTTCCGGAACAGCTTCACCGGCTGGAACAGGCGATGGAGCGATGCGAAAGACTGGCCTTAGCCAGCCAGTACGCCAGCATAGCCATGCATGAGGTCAATAACTATCTGGAAGCCATCACCAATCTTGTTTACCTTACAAAGCTTCAGAAAAATAATCCGGATCAAGTGATCAATCATATGGAATCCATTGACCAGCAACTGGCGGTGCTCGCGAACGTCACACGCCGATCTCTGGCTTTTCATCGCACTCAAAATGACTTGAAGGATGTCGAACTCGGCGAAATTGTTCAGTCTGCATTGAAACTGCACGCGGAGACAATCGCAAAACACGGCGTCGAAGTTAAGATACGCTTCACCGGCTCGGCGATAGCGCCTGTGCGCGAGGGAGAGATTCTTCAGGTTATCTCCAACCTGCTGCTGAATGCTCTCGATGCGATTCCGGCCGTGGGCGGCAGAGTTTCTGTTCGGGTCCGGGAGAAACGTCCCTGGGTCAAGATCGTGATTGCGGACAACGGGCACGGAATTCCCGAACACTTAGCCAAGAAGCTCTTTGAGCCCTACGTCACGAGCAAACCAACGGGCACCGGATTAGGCCTCTGGCTATCGAAGCGCATCGTTGAAAGGCACAAGGGATCTCTCCGATTTACGACCGCTCAATCGAAAGAAAGAAGCGGCACTTCTTTTTCGATATCGCTGCCTGCAACGCATGCTGCCTGAGAGTGCTGCGCTACCCACAGCGGAACAACGGCAGCCTCGGCGGTCGAGCCGATCATGCGAGCACTTGGCTGGCGCAATTGCCGGCCGGACACCAATGCGGTGACGCGCGCCAAAGACTTCATTTGTTCCATTTGGTATGCCGGTGCTCCGTACACTTGTGGCGATTAAATGCGTCCTCGATCGCTTTTGTCGGCAGATTCGGTATCACTTCGAGCCGCCGCACGAATGGTTGCGACCAGGCGCAATCCGAGCACCGCCAATTTGCAGACTCTCTTGTGGGCAGCAGGATCTTTCGCGTCGTTTCCGTCATATCCCCAACTCTACGCTCATCCATAAGGCTCCGGAGTGAGCGCCGTTGTGACCATGCTTCGGTTTCAGCAGAACCTGAGAGACGGATATTATCGGAGTTTCCCGCACGCAAGCATTTTTGAGCGTATGCTTGAAACACTCTGTAGTTCCTTCTCGCCTTCGGCATTCCAGGTTTTGCTCCTGACGAGCGTCTTCCAAACAGGCAAACAAGCGACAGGAGCTGCCGTGAGCAACATCAGGAAAAGCGATGTAGAGAACCGCCTTTCTCCCCAATTCCGCACGAAAATACACTTGTGCCAACCTGATGCAACCGGCTTCTCAAATGAAGAACCTACCGAAGCCGAGCGTAATGCAAGCGATTTGATGAAGAATCCCCTCAACGTCACTTCAACCGGTGAACGACAGCCCATTGCAGTTGTGTCTCCCAAAAGCGTTCAGGATTGATCTCACACTGCAGGTCTCTGTGTGGCACGAGCCTGGCTCGGATATGCGAAGTCACACAGCGATTCATGTTTCACTTCAAGGAATAATGATCCACCGTGAATCATACGACCATCATCTGGCCGAACTGGATACCGCGCGTGCTATGGTTCCGGCACGTTTGCCCTTGTTGCGAATCGGTTCATTTCAAGCCTGGCGAGCCACATTCGCTGGATGAACTTTGCGCAAAGTTCGCTCTTCGTCCGGTGCGCTGTGCGTTCTGTTGGCGACGCTATTACTGGTTCTCGATTCGAGACATGGAATGAATATTCTGATAACGGACTTGCTGCCTACGTCGAATAATGTTTTGCGGTCCTCATGACCGAGCACGGCGTACCGGCGCTGGATCATCTTTTCATTGCTCCGACCGCAGAGGACGCGCAGAACGTGAGGAGCGTACCGGCACTCGGCACGGGGCAAGAGTGCGAGCGGCGAAGCCACTTGAAAGGTATCACCACCTTGCCTGAGCTGAGATGGTTGCGTGTGAGAACTCGGCTCCCAAATGGCCGATTTTGCGCGGAATCATGCGAACTCGAGATTCAACGTGAACTATTTGATTCTATGGTGCCCGGAGGGGGACTTGAACCCCCACGGCCTTGCGGCCTGCGGATTTTAAGTCCGCTGCGTCTGCCAGTTTCGCCATCCGGGCCAATTGCTGTTTCTTGCGAGCTTCGTTCTACGGTGCTACTTCGATCCTATTCACTGAACTTGGCACAGGTCTCATCTTTCCTCATGGTCGTCGTGGCACGAAGTCAAGATGCATTGCACCCAGGCTTCGTCCTCGCCGTCGCTATCGGCGCGCTAGAGATCTGTTGCCTTCGCTCATGGCTAGAGATCTGCTGGCTTCGCTCATGAATGACGACCGGTGCAACGGCCGCTTTCATCCGACAGTTTGAATCCAGGATACGCTAGCGCCATTTTATCGCGCCGATATCGATTGCCGCCTGGGTTGATTTGGTGCGCTTCCCTGCGTTGATGCGTCGTTGCAACAGTTCAGAAATGTCGAATCGTTTCAGATTGACCGGCAGCTGGCGGGTTGTGCGGAGGAGGGTTGCGCTCTACATGCGTTTCGAGCGAACGGCTGACCAGATCGCGCGATCCAAGGCCGATGGCGAGCGCGAGAGTGAGCACGATGCCTCCGAACAGGATGCCGAAGGCCAGCTCGACGATGTCGCCGCCAACCTCGAGGTGGTCGAGCACCATGGCCGCGGTGAGCACGAGCACTAACCACTTGACACCGAGCGAAAGAAAGCGCGCATATTGCAACTGCGCGTTTACAGCGCCGATGAGAACGGAACGCGCCAAAAACCGCGCAATGAGATTGCCGGCGATCAGCAAGAGAATGGCGCCGACGGCATGGGTAAAGTACGGCAGCAGCGAGATAGGAAGCGGAGCGCCCGTAGCGTAGGAGGCGTCGAACGCGGCCACTCCAATAATGAGCCCGAGCAGCACGCAAGCCCAGAAGCAGATGCGCGCCACCAACCCTGTGGGAGAATTGGATGGCGTCCATTCCACATTGCCGCGATTCCGCGCCATGCGATCGTCGAATTTGAACAACGTGAGGATACGCCGCAACAGGAAGGAGATGCCTGCGCCGATGAGACTGAAGATGACCAGGGCGACGAAGAAAGCAAGGATACCGGGAAGCACCGCAATCAGAAGCGATAACACACGGTCGACAGACTGATGCAGGGCCTCGGACATGTGATGCAGGATGGGCGCATTATCTGAATACGCGGACGGGACAGTCACGGGACTGGCCTGGAGCAGAACAGCAATCGTATTAAGCATCATAGTCACTCCTCGAATCGCGCCAGGCGCCCATGGAAGCGCAAAGGGCGATCATGAGTTGAACCGGTCAGGCCAGCGCCAGCGCGAAACCATGTATGGCTTGTCCGCTTCGAACGCGGCTGCGACCGCTTCGATGTGGCGTTCTGAGCTGGTTCCCGCGGCGGTGATATTGATGTGCCCGGCAACCCAGGCCAGATAAAGTGGAATCAGCGCGCCAAGCAGATGGCCGCGATTGATGGTGCGAAGGCGATAGGCGATCAGAAAGTCGAAGACGATCCGTGC
>Ga0335075_10016638_pt1 | contig 10968 bp, 8 predicted proteins | sample Lox_Sample_24_FD_206723 | JGI IMG/M metagenome (GOLD analysis project Ga0335075, IMG submission 206723) | Soil microbial communities from Loxahatchee National Wildlife Refuge, Florida, United States - Lox_Sample_2.4 | ecosystem: Environmental > Terrestrial > Soil > Wetlands | place: USA: Florida... | reverse complement strand
AACAGTGGGCCAGTATGAGCCGCTCCATGATTTGGCCTGCTCTGGAGAAGTTGGTGCAAAGAGTGGAACTGCAATCACGTGAACCCCGTAATCATGAGCTATTGGTTCTAGTAGTGCTTTCGAGAGGATATCTTCCAACTCCAATAGGTTAATGGAAGCTACAGGGCCTACAAGGAGATATAAATCTGACGGCTTGGACCCCAACTCGGACTGCATCGTAACATCGGAAAGCGTAGGACGTAGATGATGCGGTACTTCATCTGGTCTAGCAAATCGCCGCAGATGTTGCAGATCGATCGCAGTAGGCTCGGTGATACTCTTTAGGAGTCTGAAAGATCAAAGAATCAACAAAATGGTTCTGAATTGGAAACATAGTGAAAAGTTACTTGAGGGTTTCGTTCGCTAGTCTAACAGCAACCTTAACCACGTAGACATGAATGACATCATCGTCAGCTCTCAGTTCTAGTGTCGTTTTCAAGGCAGTAAGGGGTCTCGAGTTGTTCATTACAGAACTAGTGTTTGAAGTTACGATCCATTCCGAAATTGTACTGGTTTGCGAGGGCGAGAATATTTTTGTGGGAGATATGCCAGTAGTGGGAATGGCAAAGTTTAGCGAATAAATTTGTTCGATTTTTGGTGTGTAACATTAGCGATCGTGATAGAACTGTATGTTGTTAGATTCATTTTCTTAAATAACTAAAAGCAGAATTCCAGACGGGAGACTGAGGGAAAGGGGAGGGGTTCTTTAAGCCATGTATACCTCAACCCATAGATATTTGCGTTTATGTAGATCGGGCTTTTGATACCGTTGTCAAGGTGCCACAAGGATTATGGCTTGGTTACAACATACCATAGCTTCAAACCTCATTTCATGAAGTTCAGGCAGTCCTTGCATTTGGAGTAGTTAGGACACGGGACTGCTAGCGCCCCGCTACCTGAAGGCTCGAGCTGTTTTAGCCTGTCTGGGTCTGATATTGACATGCTACATCCAATATTTGTTTGGAAGATACTTGCTGCAGCTTCAAGAACATCAAAGTTACGCGCAAGAGGCGGGTTTAAGTTCGCGGCAAGATTGCTGTTGCTGGCTAGAGACTCTCCTATTACTGTTTGAGTAAATCACAGTATTATTCGAATCAAGCCCGAATTCACCATTGGGACGAAGATCCTCATTGACAACTCCTCCGACCTATTATTGATAGTTCTCTATGACAGAGTGCAGCGTCGACAAGGAACACAAATGATACGTTTAGTAAATCAACATTCTACCGGTAGTAACGGCCAACCTAAATCGATCATAGCGATAACATTTAGTACAGCCAGGGTTAGTTTAAGAAGAGTTTGAGGTGGGGACATTGTTTTGTGCTCTTTCTTCCGCACTCAACAAAATACAAAAATAACCAAGACATGACACATACTATATTGTGACTTTTGAGAACGAATCTTAATTATCAAAATAGTAGAAAGCGTCAGAATTAAGTTAACTTTCGTAATGGAACCTTGAGAGCGTGGGTTGTCATAATCAAGATCAACCCAAATAAAAATATACAGCTTGTTTCAGAAAATTGTCCAAGTGGAACTCGGTGAGAGCATGGCGCATACGGGAAAAGTCTTCTGGATGAGAGCATGTTGAGATGCTATGCAGCATTATTTTTAGTGTTTCTTCGTTCTTCCTGACAATGTACGACATATATTACGCAATATGGCAGGTGTCTCGATCTGGGATCGACAGAATCTGATGTATACGAAGCACGTTGTCCCACGCGGTGGCGTGAAATTTGATTTGTGAGGAACTAATCATGATGACTACAAGAGAGGGGTGTGGCTCTGCAGACACCGCAGCACCTTACTGAGCTATGATATCCAGAACCAGATCTGAAGGCCGCAAGACTGCCGCCATACTTTCGAATTTTGTACGGACCCAGGCTGAAACCTGCAGCATCCCTCAAAGGCACTGCAGCAGCGAGATCGGCGCTGAAAATTGATCCTGTTAACGGGCTTCTAGATGTCGTTTACTCTTCATGAAACTCGACTCTGACTATAAATGGAAAGGTGCCACGTAGGAAAATATGCATCGAGCGAAAGAGCCGGCATTCCTGACCCTTCTCGGGTTTTTTAGGGTCTGCTCGTCATTAATACTTAGCCTTACTAACCTTACTGCCTTAAGCACAAGGCTGGCAGCTCGCCTTTCAAAACCATTATCGGCCAGCATAGTTGTCTCGGCAGAAAAGGTCAACCCGACTGAACATACTGGAGTAGAGTAGTCGTTAGGCAGAGAGCGGTCTATAGGTTAAGCCGAGGTGATCCAAGCGTTGTTTTTCGCCACCGCGAATGATAGGCCCATCGATGCGACGACCAAGGCGGGACGTCTCAGGACACATCTCCTCGACAAGACGGGTAGCTGTGTAGCTATACCTGGATCAAATAATGGGGCACGCGGCTGAAGCGTGACCGAGATAGTTTGGGGGGGGGGGTAGGGTACAAAAATAGGGCGATCCATACGGCCGTACTCCTCAAGAAGGGAAGTATTTACGACCAAATAAGTAAGTACATACAATCGTGAATTGTGAGAGTAAGGATGCACGCCATTGGTCGAACTAGTTTCTACTGTAAGCGGGTGGGTGAAGAGAGGACGGCTGGGCGGGAAGTTGATGTTCGTGCGCGCCCCCTCCCCAATTCGCTTGGCTTAGAGGAAATGAGAGGAGCAATTGCAGGCAGCCAACGAGAGACCAGGGAGGAGGAGTGGGTCAGTAAGACATTGTTGGAGTCCGACTGCCAGGCATTTGGTACGCATGATAAGGACCCCCCAGACTTAATAATCGAAAGCCAGACCGAGCCCAACATCTCGACCGGATGGGGAGGTACAGTACTGTATCTAACTGCAACACCTGCGACACTAGGTGGCAAAGCCGTGTCGACTCGGCGCATGCACCTCCAGCGAAAGAATTGTGCAGGCTGATGCAGAGAGGAACTGCGCGAGCTTAACGGAGGTACAGTAGTCAAGCCACATCCAGGATCAGCCTAAGTGTACTGGTCTACCAGGGTAAATGTTCCAAATGACCAGGGTCAACGCTTGGCATTGCCGCTCTATGCAACTATCTATAGAATCAATACTTCGTATATCCACCTTTTGCTGCAATGACTGCCAGACAGCGATCATGCATTGTCCTAATCTCTCGAATAACTACCTCATCTGATACTTGATCCCATGCACTACTTACTGTAGACCGTAGCCTCCTATAATTCCTATGAATCTCTGGATTAAGGACCTCAATCCAGTCTTTTTGCTCATCCCAGATGTTCTCAATTGGGGCAAGATCCGGAGAATTTGGTGGCCACCAGATAGTTGGAATCCTATAGAATTCAAGCATCTCTTTCGTGAATTGTGCACTGTGGCCGGGAGCATTATCCTGCTGAAAAAGAAGCCCAGGATGAGTTCTCATATACTCTGCCACTCGGGGTAGAATATGCTCAGAATATGATTCTTTTGATATCCCTCCCCACTCCTTTTCAAAGAAAACACTTGGTCCTTTTCCATATTTCCCACTTATACAACCCCAAAACATCCATCCAATCTTACGCTGAACTTTTGGTTCAACACAATCAGGATGATAAACTTCTTCTCGCCCTTTTTTTCGAGTAACCCAAACCCGTGTGTGTTTGCCAGGTTTTGCCCAGGTTTCATCACTCCAAAGAATTTTATCCCACATAGCATTTGTCCATCCAACATGATCCCAAGCCCATTGTAGACGCTGCCGCCTTATATTTTCGTCTAAGGGAGGCTTTGTTTGAGCCACAAACCGTCCGTAGCCTTCCCGGTCAATTGCAGCTGCAATAGCTTCAAGACCACAATCCCAGCCGAAAATGGATGGAATTAACATCCACTGTTCTCGTCGTGTAAGCTTGTTTTGGGAAATATATTCGATAAGTTGTCTTCGTTTTAGAGTATCAAGAATTGGATGTCGTCCACGAGATTTTCGCTGAGGAGTAATTCGGTTTCTAAGTGCATAGTATACTTGATCTTGTGTAAGGCCAGGCATTTTTTGGAGAATCTGTTTAACTGTAAGCCCAGCATCGTAATAAGTGTGTATTCGGAGACGATCATCCCTAGTGCACTCTTTTTTGCCTTTCTTTTTTGTAGTCCTTGTTCTTCGAATAGGTGTTTGAGGGGACCGTAATAGCTCGTTGATTGTCAGGTGCCTCCGTGGCGTCCGCGGCGTACATGGCTTGTCAATAGAGGGCACAATAGGAGGTAGAGATAGAGGTTTTGGGTCTGGGACTTCAATTACCTCGTTTCCTGGTAGTAGGACCGTCCTAGGAAGCAACGAGGGCAGTTGCGATGCTGGATCCATAGCGAAAATGCATACAAATTACATGCAAAAGCAGCAGGGTGCCCGACATTTATTATTGGCGGATGGGCTGGGTACTAGAACTTTCTGTGGCCCTCCCAGCCCTGGGCCGAACCCTAGTCATTTGAAACATTTACCCCGGCCACCAAAGTACATAGGTATGCTGTAGATTACGGATGGCGGTTACACCCTGTACCATATCCGTTAGCATATCCTACTCTCACCTTAATTACTGTGTTGGAACTATACAAGTTCGGTACGGCTAACGGCCCACTTCTTGCCATCAATTATACCGAGGGGAGCCACATGACCATGCCACTCGTTGGTCATTAATAATTCCATCGACATGTGACCCTATAAGAACTCCTACTATTACTGTACCCGAAGATTCTACATTCGTTTGAACGTCTATATATACCTGTAGTTATTCCTATGTAGTTGAGAATTCAAGTCATTCGTTTCCCAATGTATCCGCCGCGCATATTCAGTCAAGATATCCAACATGCTGATCCACACCTGTTGCCTTCTGGTCCGATCTTGCTAGTCTGTTAGAACCGTTGAATTCACAGGTATTACAGCAATCCCAAAGTTGCAAATGCGGAAAGGAACCTCTCCTGAGACTTTTCGAGTATATAAGGAGAATATGCTCAGCTATCACATTCAGCACTGGGCCAGGAACCCCTGATATCCAGCCCATATCGGTATGCAGTTTTGAAATTTTCAACAGAAGAGACATGCAAGACACCCCTCTCGCCCCAAAAAAACTAGCTTCTTAGCATGATGGACTGTTTGTCGTTCAAAAGGTCGTTAGACCTGCTGTATCAATGGTGGTCATGATCAGTAAAGCGTCCACCGATACCAGCGAGGTCATTGCCCCAGGCAGTAGGCTTCTGGTCTGGATTCATATCCCAGGAGGGCAGATCAGCAGCATATGTATCTGGTTCTAGCACGTCCATGGCGGTGACTTGATCATTCAATCCAGGTTGCCAGTGAATAGCTGACTGATAGTCTGGAGAGTCATTGTCAGCTTCGTTGAACATGCTTTCTGTTCCTTGTTGTTGGCATTGTGTCTGATAAGAAGTGTCTAGGTAGTTGCTATTGGAGCATCCTGCAGCGTTATTGTTTAGGTTGTGTAACATGCCATCGGTTGAGACAAGAGCAACCTCGTGCGTGGTGTCATGACCATACTGATAGACGCACAATGAACCTGATGGTCTGGAAACCTGTGCATTTTGCATGCTGTGCTCGTGAAGATGTCGAGTCGTAAGAGGCGTGCATAGAGGTCCACCTTTTGTGCCGCTGCAGAGTGCATAACTCGCTGTATGGCTTCCGCCAGTACCAAGCTTGTTTTGACCATCTCTGTTTCGTGAGAGGCCGAGATAATGTTCGCGAATGGCTGTGCTGGATCGAGAAGAGGTGGCATGCTTCCACGTGTGCCAGTCGCTGATACTGTTTGATGCAGACAAGGGCTCGCTATAAGAGTGGGAATATCTGCGATATAAGGGTCAGCATGCATACTATGCTTTATTGACGAGCACAGAATTTGCAGCGTAGGATAGTGATTAGGAATATTTTTGTACTTACGACGCTTGATTCTCGCCTTTGTCCTTGCTAGCAGAGGAGCGCGCCTCCATCATGAGGCCGGAAAGCAAAGTTTATTATAGAACAAAATATAAAATGTTATCTCTTGGAAAAGATAAATCGTGGAATAGAAGGGAAGAAAGAGTTTAGAGCGAAAAACTTGGAGCGTTCTGATTTGTAAAATCAAGTCTGTACAGAGACAGAATATTCACGGCGGGAAAAGCGAATGACTTATGCAAAACCTCCGGAGGGAAGTAGGAAACAGCCAAACCTGGTATTGTCTGCACAGGTTTCAAGGCAATGCAAATGAATGGCCATTCACATAGATTTTGCTACGGGGGCCCGCGAAATTCGAATCTGACGGTGCATTGCCGTCGTGTCTGATATGCCGTTGCAGGCTGGTCAAGCGTCGGGCAGCCAATCGCGGGCTAATAGGTATTTAATAAGCAAGCATGGCGTGCACCACTACAGTACCAAGACCACCACCGCCGTTGTCACTTGTGGCTTGCGTGAGGGCCATGCGTGTGAATCTAACCTAGCACCCCAGCTGCCCGGATCGAACTACCGTGCTTGAGTACGCATTCTACCTTTTTTGTGGTTGTACTTTCCGTCTTGCGCAAAGTCAGCCTTGCGTTTTGCCAGGTCTGCTTCCCGATCTAGTAGAACCCTTCACAGGGTTCGCACCACGTCTAAAGCCGAAACTGCACGAGCTGCATAGCAGGTAAACGATTCTCTAGAGAGCACCTTAAATTCTCAATGATCGGATCTCCTGAAGTCATCTAAAAGTTGGATTTGGCCCAACCATGCCTAGAGAAAGCGTTCGTTGTATGAGAGTAGGCGATCAAAGTCTTCTTTAGAGTGGAGTCCTCAATCAAAGCTCGACCTCATTGCCATCTTCCATGGGAATGCTAACTAGGATCATTTGACGCATTTGGTAACCGCCGTGGTTGGTGGCGGAGGATCATCAGCGGGAAGATAGACAGATTACGGGCTTCCCGGACCCCTGCCGTTAATTTCAACGGTCACGTCGTCACCCACCTCGCTACCGGGACGAGAATATTCCCTGCCAGATCTGCACCTATATATTGTTGGCAGCAATGTGACATGGATAACCTTGTGTGACCTTAACGAATGATACTGCACCGTCAAGTTGTGTGGACAATGGATGATTGAATTTGTTTCACTTCGCTGACGACGGAGTTGCTTATCTGAGTAGTGCTAGCAGAAGGCAGTCACGCCATCATTTTCGCAACTTGCTTGGGATTTTGATTCAGGACAGAGACTTGACAGCTTGTAAGATTCCTAGCACCAGCTCATTTTGCCTTGAAGGACGACAGTTGATATGGTAGAAGCACATAAAGATGGCTCAATGGATTCTCCTAATCAAAACAGTTGTACGAGTCACCTCCCCTCCCTTTTCCAGTCCGCCTTATCAGCTTGTGACTTAGCCTCATATTTGTGGCCTATGCGACTGGGATGAGACATTGTTGCCTGGAGCAATCAATGGTAACACTTCCCACACAACAGTGTCACGTCATCCCAAGGCAAACTCCGCCGATGATGCAAGGCACAACACTACGCTGGGGGCGTACGGCGGCATTCGTCGACACGCGAGCAAATCGCATGTCAGCATGCTAAAAGTCCGTCGTGCGATACCCAAATCTCACGAACACGCATGGCAGCGCAGAAGTAGAAGAAACCAGGGAGAGGTCAAGGTCTCGGCAACATCGCATTGGCTAACCTTCCTCGTGCATAAGCCATTGACAAGTGGCCTTTTGCGGACCTGGCCGCACCTGCGTCCAACGGCCATTCGGTGGATTTCATTGACCCATATACGCCAATAAGTGCGCATTCGGGCCCTAAAAATAAGCAAGACCGTGAAGGCGAGCATTTTTGATGAGTACATCAATCTCTAGTCTTAGAATCGCGCCCTCAATCGATGCGTGGCCGTCAACCGTGACGGACCTGTCATGCTCCTGTACCGCAGGCGTTAGGTCGAGCCTTGTTGCCCTAGGCAATGTAGTTATTATTGCGGACTTTGGGGTCGAGTCTATAACATTATCCCATCGCATCTCTCCAATTGATGTAGCTCGCAAGATTTGCTCGTATCATTCCCGTCACGTGGTAGTGAATTACTCCTCCGATATAGAGCCAAACCAGAATAGAATTAATACTTTGATGCAAGCTATTCCCTCGTCCAGTGATCTAAGGCCGGGCCAGGCAGCTAAACTAATAGTAAATGCCTGGCCAGTTAAGCTGTGCTGCCTGGCGCGGGTCTTAGGTGACCGGAAGGGGGGTTAACCGTTCCGAACGCCAAAACTCAAACCCTGTCAACCACCTACGCCCAACCTTCCACCAAACCTCATTTCCTAGTCGTACTCCAATAAACATCACTCTCCATCACCTCCTCCTCCTGCTGCACCCTTTCCACCCGCCCCACAGCCCAGATATCCTTCTAGCTGCCCTCCAACACCTCCCTACAAAGCCACCTCATCGTAAAATTCTCCCTATTCCCCGCCCCGGTAAGCTTCGCCAGGATTTAATGGATGGTCAACGCGCAGATTCCAACACTCGCCCTGATCCCAACACGATCAACGCCGTATAGTATACCCAAGGAGGTAAAGTCATAAGAATTTTATTGCTTTCATACCGGCGGTATTGCTACTTCGAATGTAGGTGACCCCCGTACGCGTAGCTGCATTGGATTTGACCGACCGACCGCGTCCCGCCTTCGCTTTGGCCTCCATTGAAATCCTCGCCTTCCTTTCGACAGCACTCGCCTTGACCTTGGCTTCTGTCTTACCTCCATCTTACATCATGTCGCCGAGTCTGGAGGACTGCCCAAATGAGGTTATCGAGGGTATCGTCGTACTGTTGGACTTAAACGACATTTGCGGTCTCCGGCAGTGCAACCGAACCCTAGCCACAAAAACCACACAGAATCATTTTAAGTCTTACTTTCGCTCAAAGCATGTTGATATTACAGACAGTGCTCTTCGGACATTCGTTGATATAACACAGCCTGGCTGGCTAGGATGCCTCATCCAGCACCTGGTGTTGGTCGGCGTTGTGAACAATACCAAGGCGCTTGAGTATATTCTAGAGGAGGAGTCTTATCTAGAAGAGGAAGGGAAGGGCAACAGAGAGAAGCAAATCAAAGCTCAACAGGACCTGGAAATCCTTGAGCAGCGACAGACGGATTATGAGCAACTGCACGGATCTGGAACGGATGTAAGCTTGCTCAGCGAAGCGTTCAGTAATATTGTGGCGAACAGCAAGACCGGAAAGCTGCTCTCTCTGTCCATAGAGGTGGCAGTATATCGTGAAGATGCCGAGAAAAGACTCCCTCCTCTTGCTGGTGGCAGCTGGAGGTTCATCTGGCAGTCTGCAGCCGACACATTTCATATAGCGTTACGCTCATTGGCTGCAAGCAATCTACTGATTGAGAAGCTCAGCATATTCAATGACCGTCAGTTGCAGCGTTGCAGCCTAGCTTGTGATGAGCTTGGTAGCATTGATTTCGAACACAAAGGACTCGCTATTTCGCTTGCATCCTTAAAGTCCCTGTCAGTCAGCATTTCAGACAGAGTTATCTTCCATTCCAAAAAAGACGCAGAACGATCCGACGACCCAGCTGATGAAATAGACTGGGATGAATCTGATGAGGAAAGAGACATTGACGATGTCAAAGCAGAGGCTGCAGATAGGGGCAACTTTATTGGCCTTGCGAAGCTTTTACAGCTCAGCAGCCAACTAGAAGACCTCGAAATTCATCAGTACGGCCTCAGTACAGGTGTGCTTACACAGGCCGACCTGCATCGTGAAAGGCTGTTGCAGCGCGTAGCTGAAATAGACACACCACCAAACTTGAAGCGAATAGAGCTTCGCGGGCTCCATGTCAGAGAAGAAGACTTACTTGCCTTTATTCGGCGGACAGGCGTCCGCAAGTTATCCATGCACAACGTACGCATGTCTTTAGGAACGTTCAGATCCGTCTTCAACTACTGCACCAGCGACGCTGCAGGCATGGAGGAATTGTACTTTGACGAACTGTTCGAGCAGCATTTGAGGTTGTATTTCGACGGGCCTGGACATTTCCGGTTCCCGCCGTTGACTGGTCCAGGCGGTAGTGACACACTAGAGAGGGCGGGCGCTGAGGTCAAGCAGCAGATCTCATATCGTTCTGCGCAAGAAGTCGGTATAGGATCTCCTGCAACGATGGAATACAAGCTACAGCGGTGGAGAGAGTATGGACCACCTTTCCGGGGAGTCGCTTAGTTTCTACCAAGGCTCTCAATTGTGTTTGGCTATGAGATGTATCCTTTGAGGGAGTTTGCTATCCAGTTGTTGAGTTACAACAACTTACATTATTTTTCAAAGACAGATAATTGCAAACGAGACGAGTACCAGTATGACAGCTTCACTCACAACCAGCTAACAGCATTGGTTGTGGAGAGAATCCAAAAATTCTAAGAATACTTGCACAATTTAGCAAGAGACTTGAGAGTGACTTGAGTGAGGAACAGGCATCGATGTCTTGAAATTGATTCGACAAGCGAGAGATCACAACTGCTCGACTCCCGTTTTTGAGTGAGAAGAGGATCCCTTCGAGAGAGCACGAAGAACTCTGTTAGTTGCAGTGTGATGTGTACTAGAAAGAAAAATCAGCGACTATATTCACGATGACTCAATACCCTATACAAAGAGCGGCGAGGCCGCGTGGATCCTAGTACATGCCCATCTGTCACCGTACACGCCCGTTACCAAGTTCCGTCTTTAGCAGCATTACAATCGCATCGTGGCCTTCTCCTGCTGCATACGATAGCGGCGTGTGACCGTATCCGTCCTTCGAAGGGGCTACACTGCAACAGAGGTAAATGGGAGTAAACATAGGGGTTGCTAGTAGTTATCACACCCTTTATTTTAATAGCACCCTAAGTAACCCAGCCAGATGCTGATCTCAGGCTTCTAGATGATTGTAACAACTTCTTCCCTCTTCTGTGCCAAGTGTCTGCCGACGAAGTTGCTCGTATTGAGCTCG
>Ga0335075_10016637_pt1 | contig 10969 bp, 9 predicted proteins | sample Lox_Sample_24_FD_206723 | JGI IMG/M metagenome (GOLD analysis project Ga0335075, IMG submission 206723) | Soil microbial communities from Loxahatchee National Wildlife Refuge, Florida, United States - Lox_Sample_2.4 | ecosystem: Environmental > Terrestrial > Soil > Wetlands | place: USA: Florida... | reverse complement strand
TACTCGACGCCGTCGTTGTTGTAGTCGTAGGCCGACTGCAACATCCGGCTGTGGACCTGGCCGAGCGTGCGGTTGACGCTGCGGTTGACCAGATACAGCTGGAACGCCGAGGCGATGAACACCACGCCGATGAAGGCGAGGAGCATCGTCTCGATCGTCGCCTGCCCGCGATGGCTGACAAGGTAGGGCCGGATCGCCGAGCCGGCCGCGTCAGTACGCAACCTTGCGCCACTTCTCGAAGATCGGGTCATAGACCCCTCCCTGAATCGCGGCTTCTGCCGCCAGCGGGCTGATCGAGGCCTGCGACAGCGGCACCATGCGGACGCGATAGTCGGAGTCGCCACTCTCGATCGTGCCGCCGGCCGGCTTGGCCGCGGCCGCCGCCCGCATCCGCGGGATCGCATCCTCGCCGAACAGCCCGTAGGGGTTGAAGAGCGGGCGCACCTGCGGCGCCTCGACCACCCACACGAAGACGTCGCGGGCAGGCCCCTTCTCCCACCACTCGATGTAGTCGTAGGTCTTGGCGCAGGGGATGATGCCGCACCAGCCGCCGTAGGTGATGCTCTCGCGCCGCGGTTCGAGATCGGTGAGGCACGGCAACGGAATCGTACCGGCGATGAACGGTTGCTCGAGGCACACGGTCGGCCGCGACTTCATCCACGGCATCTCGGTGTCGGCCTCCTCGGTGTCGCCGAAGAAGCGGTAGCCCTCGTACCACTGCAGCGTCTCGCCGGGAAACAGGTCCTGCGTGTTGTACCAGGTGACGCGCGAGGCCTCGTCGAACGGCTTCTTGGCGTAGCCGACCTGGATCGCGGCATCGACGCCGTTGATGATGGCGGTGCCGACTTCCCAGATGGTGATGACGACGCCGTCGAGGGCGATCGGACCGGCGATATAGAGGCCGGGATCGATCAGGTCCTCGATGTCGCGCCGCCACTGGTTGACGTCGGCCAACGCATTGAGGCCGATCGCCATGTTGGTGGCGCCAGTCCAGGCGCCGGCGTCGGCGGCAATCTGCAACGCCACGCGACGGTTGACCGCCTGCCCGATGTTGACGACGAGGCCGACGAACATCGTCATCACGACCAGGAAGCAGAGAAAGAACGGGGTGGTCTGCCCGCGCTCACTGGTCATTGTCGCCTCCGCTCGGGGCATCGTCCTGGATCGAGACCGGCGCGAAGCCCGAAATCAACATGCCCTGCGGTTCGACCATCTCGTAGATGGGCAGGCCGAAGGGCACGCGCGTCTCGACGGTGTAGCCGGACCAGCCGTCGACGTTCTCCTGGCGGACCTCGACCGGCATTTCGCCGTTCTCGCCGGCCCACCAGTTGCCTCGGCGGCGGCCTCGGGGTTGTTGCCGACTTCGGCGGCGCGCGCCGCGGCAAAGGCTGCGTAATTCACCATGTACCGGGTGACGGTGAACATGGTGAGGTGCATCAGCCCGAACATCAGCAGCAGCATGAAGGCCATCATGATCATGGCCTCCAGTGCTGCCTGTCCGCGACGCCCGGCCCGGTCGTGCCGGGCCCGGCTTCCGCTGGCCATCGCGGCGCTCCGCGCTACTTCTTGGCGGGTCCGGTCGGCGTGACCGTGTTGCCGCTGGCATTGCTGCCGCTGTCGATCGCCGCCTTGGCGTTGCCCGACCAGTTCTTCGCGGCTTCCTGCACGTCGTCCCAGAAGAACACCACGAACGCGATGAGGATGACGGCCGCCATGATGCCGACGATCATCAGGTACTCGGTCGGCGTCTGCCCGCCTTCGGCGAGGATGCGACGCATGCGGTCGCGACGGCTGTTCACGTAGGTGCTGGGCGTCATCGTTCTCTCCATGTGTTCCTCCGAAACCCGCGTACGGGCTTCACTGCTCCTGGCACTCGAGATCGAGCTCCTGCTCGGGGTCCAGTTCGACGAACTCCGGACAGGGTTGCCGGTCCTCGGCCGCGGACGCAGGACTCGACAGGTTGACGATGATGTGCGTGGCCAGGCGAATGGTCACTTCCCGCATCGTCGGGATGATGAGGCCGCTCAGGATGATCAACATCGCCGTGAGCAGGCCGGCCATCATCAGGTACTCGGTCGGCGTCTGACCGCGACGCGTGCGCCAGGCCTTCACAGCCCCGGCGTCCTCACGCTGCGGGCCAGCAGGCGGACCATGTCGATCAGGACCGGCTTGAACATCATCGAGAGGAAGATCGCGACGGCCGTCAGGATGCCCGCCACCATCAACCACTCGACCGCCACCTGACCGCCGCGTGCCCGCCGCTCGCGCCTCACCCACATTTCCCGTCCCCTCACACCGGGCGACCGATGCCCGCGGACTACAGGCAACAACGCGTGGCGGTCCGGAGGCGAACGATCACTCGCGCAGGCCGGTGATCACCCAGCCCCGTCCCTGCCGCTCGAGATCGAAGGTGAACGACCGGCGGATGGTGACCGCCTGGCCCTGCGCGTACACGCCGGTGGTGCCCTGTTGCGTGAGCTGGCAGGTGGCCACGGCGCGCTGGCGACCCTCGGCCTCCACCTGGCAGTTCGAGAGCGTCAACGGCGACGAGAAGGAGCTGGTCACGCGGCGCAGGTGCACGTCGTCCACGGTGGGCCACACGCGGCGGATGCCGCCGGCGTGCGACGTGTTGCGAGCGGCGATATAGGCCCGCACGAGCGAAATCGCCTCCTCGCGCGGCGCCTCCGGCGTCGCCTCGACCTGAGGATCCTGCCGGGCCGGCGGCTGTTCGGTGCGCGTGACCCCTGGCGCGTCGCGCTCCTCGGCCGGCGGCAGGGCGGGCTGCCGGGTGGCGACGACCGGCGGCTGGACCGTACGCGGCTGTTGCTTCGGCCCGGTGCGTGAGTCCGGCCTGGTCACGGGCGTCGAGGTCGTGGCGGGCGGTTCGACCGTCGTGGTCGGCGGTTCCGGCACGTCCGCGGGCGGCTGAACGACCTCCGGCTCGATCGACGTCGTCGCCGGTTCGGTGATCGTCTCCTCGGTGGCCGTCGTCGTGGGCGGCTCCTGGACGGGCGGATCGGTCGCCGGCGGGTCCTGCGCGACGGTCGTCGTGGTGTCGTTCTCGGGCAGGATGCGCGACAACAGCGATGGGCCGCCGAAGAGGCCGACAGCCCGCAGCACGAAGAACGCGCCGAGGAAGCAGACGCCAAGGAACACGATCAGCGCTCCGACGATGGCGATCGCCGGCACGCCCGCGCGCTTGGCGCCCTGCGGCAGCGCCGTGCGCATCGGCGGCGGGCCGGACGCGGCTGACGCCCCGGACGGGCCGGACGGCGGTCCGGCTGGCGGGCCAGGAGGCGGCGCGGGCGGCAGCGACATCGCCGGCATGGGTGCCGCCGGCGCGGCAGAGGCCGCGGCAGCTGTCACCACCGGCGGTGCCTCGATCGGCCCGACAGGACTCGCCACGGGCGGGCCGGCCAGCGGCGCGGCCGCCGGGGCAGATGCGCTACGCGGCGGCGACGAGCGGCGTGGTGCGTCGCCCTGCGCCTCGACCGGTGCGTCCGCGGTGACGCCACCGCCCACCCGTCGCGGCACCGGACCGGCCGGCACCGACGGCAGAGGCACCGGCAGCGGCGGCGGGGCACTCGGCGCGGCCGACGCCGTCGCGGTGCTCGCGGTCGCCGGTTCCGGGACCGGATCGGGCTCACGGTCAGCGTTCGGCGTCGCCGTGACTGACGGCGGGTCGGCCGGGGGCACGGTCGCGGGCACGATGGGGACCGCGCCGGACGATGCGCTGGAACGCGCCGTCCACGACGGGTCGAAGGCCGGAACAGGCGAGACGATCGTCGGCTCGTAGTCGTCGTCCGGATCGGGCGGCGCCGGCGGGCGCGGGGTGCTGGTGCGATCCGCGGCGAGACGGGCGAGGATGGCGTCCTCGGCCGTCTGGACGGCCTGCAGCGGTGCCGGCGCGGTCGACTGGGACGCGGTCGAGGGAGACGGTGGCTTGGACACCTGGCTGGCCGGCGGCTCCGTCACGGGCGGCAGCGGCACCGCGGCTGGCGGGGCGGTCCCCGTCGGCGGCGCCGATGGCGAGGGCCCGCCGTGCGTGGTCGCCGGCGGTGGCGGCGCGGGAGGCGCGGCCGGTGGCGCCACCACGTGGACGCCCCCGAGGGCCGGGATGCCGACGACAATCGTCGCTTCGTCGGAACTCGCCTGCATCGCGCGGCGGCGGGCCCGGGCCAGGTCCTTCCGGACGGCCTGGAGGTCGGGGTACCGATCCTCGGGATTGCGTGCCATCGCCCGGCTCACGATTCGCGCGAGTTCGGCGTCGATGTCGGGCACCAGCGTCGTCAGCGGCGTCGGACGGCCTTCGAGCACCAGTTGCAGCACGTCGGCCGTCGTCGGCGCCGAGAACGCCCGACGGCGCGCGAACAGCTCGTACATCACCAGGCCGACGGCGTAGATGTCGCTCCGGGCGTCGGCGGTGACCAGGCCTTCCAGCTGCTCGGGCGCCATGTAGGCCGGGGTGCCGACCAGGGTCGGGGCGTCGATCTCGCCCGACTGCTTGTGGGCGACGCGGGCGATCCCGAAATCCAGCACCTTCACGAGGCCGGCCCTGGTCATCATCAGGTTGGCCGGCTTGATGTCGCGGTGGATGATCCCGCGCTGGTGCGCGAACCCGAGGCCCTCGGCGACCTCGTCGATGATGTCCAGCTTGCGGATGTGCGAGAACGGCACGTTGTCGCGAATCAGCGTCGCCAGCGTGTCGCCATCGATGTACTCCATGGCGATGTACAGCTGGCCGTCGTGGTCGCCCACGTCATAGACCGTGACGATGTTGGGGTGCTGGAGCCGGGCGGCCGATTGCGCTTCGCGGACGAAGCGCCGACGGAGGTCGACGCTGTCCACCCGGAGCAGCTTCAGGGCGACGTGGCGGTCCAGGAGCGGGTCGCGGGCGAGGTACAGCACGCCCATCCCGCCCTCGCCGAGCTGGCGATCGACCTCGTAACGACCGATAACGGAAGGGGTTTCGCTCATGGCCGTCCCATGGAGCTAACGCTCGGGTGAGGGCGTGCAGAACAAGGGGCGGGGTGCGGTCCCCCTGCCCTGGATCGTTTAAAGTACGGCTGGTAACACACGTGGACGAGCTTCCAGCTCACATTGGCCCTTACGAAGTCCGCGACCGCCTCGGCCACGGCGGTATGGGCGTCGTGTATCTGGGCTTCGACCCGATGCTCGACCGCCCGGTCGCCATCAAGGTCCTCAAGGTTCCCGACGAGGAGACGCGTCGCCGTTTCCTGCGCGAGGCGCGCCTCGCCGCACGCGTCCATCACCCGCACATCGTCAGCATCTACGCCGTCGGCGAGCACGAGGGCAACCCCTACCTGGCGATGGAGTTCATCGCCGGCCGAACGCTGGCGCAGATCATCCGCTCCGGCGAGCAGGTGCCGCTGGCCCGCAAGGTCCACTGGCTGTCGGAGCTGTGTGCGGGCCTCGGCCACGCGCACCAGAGCGGCATCGTCCATCGAGACGTCAAGCCCTCGAACCTGCTGATTGCCCAGGGCACCGGTGCCCTGCGCCTCGTCGACTTCGGCATCGCCCACGGCAACGAGGCCTCGGGCATGACGATGGCCGGCATGATCGTCGGCACGCCGCAGTACATGTCGCCGGAGCAGATCACCGGGCAGGCGGTGGACGCCCGCAGCGACCTGTTCTCGGTCGGAGCGGTCGCCTACGAGCTGCTTACCGGTCGGCAGGCCTTCGGTGGCGACAATCTGTACCACGTCTCGCGCCTGATCGTCGGCGAACAGCCGCGCGCGCTCGAGAGTTTCGTGCCCGACGTGCCGCCGGCGCTGATCAAGGCGATCGGCCGCTGCCTGCAGAAGAGCCCGGGCGACCGGCCGCAAGAGGCCAAGGGCATGGAACGCGAGTTCCTGTCGATCGCGCGGCGCCTGGACCCGGAGCACACCCTCGTGGTCGTGGCGGCGCCGGAAGCCACGGTCGTGGCGCCGCCGTCCAAGGACGCCACGACCGCGCGGCTGGAGATTCTGCGCGAAGCATCGGAAGCCATCGAACTCGGGCAGTTCACGACGGCGTCGAGCCTGCTCCAGAAACTCGAAGGCGGACCGCCGAACGCCGACGTGCAGCAGCTGCGGCACCGCCTGCAGTCGCGTCGCCTCGAACTGCGTGTCCACGAAGCGCTCGGGCGAGCCGAGGAAGCGCTGCAGACCGGGTCGCTCGACGAGGGTGAGACGGCGATTCATGCGCTGGCGGAACTGTCGCCGCGCCACCCCGAACTCGAACGCCTCCGCCATTCGCTGCAGAGCCGCGTCGACGACCGGCAGGTGGCAACGCTCACGTCGCGGGCCCGCCAGGCCCTGCAGCAGGATCGGCTCGACGACGCGCAGGCGCTGATTGCCGAGGCCCTCGCGCTGGCGCCCGATGCCGCCGACGCCATCGCGGTGCAGCAGAAGCTGCAGGAGCGGACCCGCGCGCAGCGCATCGCCCGTCTCGTCGCACAGGCGCATCGCTCGCTCGATCAGGACGACGAACCCGCCGCGCGGCGCGCCATCGAGGCCCTGACTCGGCTCGATGCCGGTCACCGCGACCTGCCTCGCCTGCACGGCCGGCTCGAGGCCCTGCTGCTCGAAACGCGGGAGCTCGGTCAGGCAACCACGACCGTGCCCGCGGTGCAGGCGCCGCCGGCCACGCCACCGTCCGCACCCAGGCCGCCAGCAGACGCGGCACCACCGTCGGGTGCACTGGCCGGCATCGGCACCGGCGACACGCGGACGGCGGCGACGCCGGCCGCCAAGCCAGCGCCGATCCTGTCGGTGATCACCACAGGACGCGACAAGGCGGACACCGCCGCCGCTGCACCTGCAGCTCCCGTCACACCCGCGGCCGCCATGGTTCCAGCGGCTGCCGCCCCGACCAAACCGGCGGAGGCACCGGCCGCGAAGGCCAAGGGCACCGCCGCGGCCGCGTGGACGGGAGCGCCTGGCAGCGCGTCGGGGAGCGCCAAGCCGGCAGCGGCCGTTGCCGCCGCGTCGACGGCCGACGGTCTGTTGCTCCGCGAGCCGGCCGGAGGAGCCGACCACGGCGCCGAACACGCGGCCGACCTTGCGCAGGGCATACGCCTGTCGCGCGCCGCGACATCCGACGAGGACACCAGTGGCGCCCCGGTCACGCCGGGCCCGTTCGCGCCGCCGAAGCGGTCACCGCTGCCCCTCGTCGCTGCGGCAGTCGTCCTCGTGCTGCTCGCAGGCGGCGCGTACTGGGCGCTGGTCGGACCGCCGTCTGGCGACACGACGACCTCAGGGGCATCGTCCAGCGCAGGCAAGACCGACCCTGCCGGCCGTACGCCGACGTCGGTCACGCCGGGTGCGGCGCCGACGAGCGTCCCGCCGGTCGCCACGGGTGGCGAGGCGCCGGCCGCCGCGACCACGACGCCGGTCACGCCTCGCGTCGATCCCTGGCAGGCCGTGCGGCAGCACGTCGCCGGTGGGCGCTTCGATCGGGCCATCGCCGCCATCGATCAGGCACCGGGCGTGACGCCGGCCGAGATGCAGGCCGAGCGCGTGCGGGTGGTCGAAAACGCCCGCCGCTTCGCGCTTGCCGCCCGTCGCGGTGCCGAGGATCTGCGCCTCACGCGCAGCCCGCAATACGTCCTGGGCACGACCAGCCAGGCCGAGGCGGACCGCCAGCGTGAAGCTGGTCGGCTGAAAGGGGCAGTGGCGGCGTACGGCGAAGCGCGCGCGCACTTCCTGCAGGCCTTCACCGACAGCGGCAAGGCGCCGACGCCGGCGATTGCGGTGCCGGTCGTCGAGCCGCCACCACCGCCGCCGGCGACGGCCACCGCCAATACGACGACCAGCAATGGCACCGCCGCGACGCCCGCCAACCCGCCAGCCACTGGCACGGGCACGGCCCCGGAGACCAAGTCCGGGGAGTCGCGGGCCGATCTGTCGATCTGGTCGAACGACGAAGCGCGGGCCGCCATCTCGCAGTTCACGGGCGCCTTCCTCGGACGCGACCTCGGCGGCCTCAATCGCCTGTGGCCGACGATGGATCCGGCCTGGCGCAACGAGTTCCGCGAGGCCTTCGCGACCAACGGCGAGCTGGTGTGCGTCTTCGAGAACGTGACCATCGTCCGCGCCAGCGACGAGTTCAACGTCAGCGCGCGGTTGCTCACGCAGCTGCCTGGCGGCGACCAGCGGCGCCGGTCGCTCGTCATCACCCTGGTGCCGGCCCGCGACCGGCTCGTCATCGGCAACATCCGCGTCCGGTAAGCGCTTCGCGACCAGTCAGCCGACTGGTCGCCAGCGTCACGCCGCGTACCCCAGCCGCCGCATGTCCTCTGCCATCGCCCTCGACTCGGTCAGCAAGCGCTTCGGTCCGACGACCGCGGTCGATGCCCTGTCGTTGCAGGTGCCGCACGGCACCATCTACGGCTTCATCGGGCCCAACGGGTCCGGCAAGACGACGACCCTGCGGATGATCATGAACATCCTGCTGCCCGACGCCGGCAGCGTGGAGGTGCTGGGTGATCGCAGCACGGCGGCGGCCAGGGACCGGGTCGGCTACCTGCCGGAGGAGCGTGGCCTCTACAAGCAGATGCCGGTGCGGCGCCTGCTCACGTACTACGGCGAGCTGAAAGGCGCGGCCCGTCAGGACGTCCAGCGCGAAGCCGATGCCTGGCTGTCGCGGCTCGGCCTGTCGGGCGTCGCTGACAAGAAGGTCCAGGCGCTGTCGAAGGGCATGTCGCAGAAGGTCCAGTTCATCGCGGCTGTCGTCTCGCGGCCCGACCTGGTGATCCTGGACGAGCCGTTCTCCGGGCTCGACCCGGTCAACCGCGACGTGCTGCGCGACGCCGTGCTCGAGTTGAAGCGGCGTGGCACCACCATCGTCTTCAGCACGCACGACATGACGATGGCGGAGCTGATGTGCGACCGCATCTTCATGATCTTCAAGGGTCGCAAGGTGCTCGACGGGTCGCTCGACGAGATTCAGGCGACCTATGGCCGCGACGAGGTGCAGGTGCGTGTGCAGGGCGGCGGCGGCGCGCTGCGCGACATCGCCGGCGTCAAGAGCGTGGTCGACCACGGCAACGTGCAGCAGGTGCGGCTGTCGGTCGACCCACAGGTATTCCTGGCGCGGCTGGTCGAACGAACTGCCGTCCAGCGCTTCGAGATCACGCGGCCGTCGCTGCACGACATCTTCGTCGAGATCGCCCGGCCGACACCCGAGGAAGACACCACTCCCGCCGTCTGACGGGGAACACGCATGCGCAAGGTCCTGACGATCGCGATCGCCGAGTTCGAGCAAGCGGTGCGCAGCCGGGCGTTCATCATCGGCCTGCTGGCGGTGCCGCTGCTGATGACCGGCGCCTTCTTCGTGCAGTCGCTGACGGCGCGACGCGACACGTCCGAGCGACGGTTCGCGATCGTCGATCGCACGGGTGTGGTGGCTCCGGTGCTCGTCGAGGCGGCCCGCGTACACAACGCCGAGGCCCGAACGGCGGCCGGACGCGTCACCGGCCCGCAGTTCCTCCCCGAGGTCGTGCCCCCCGGCACACAGGCGCCCGAGCAGCTGCGGCTGTCGCTGTCGGACCGCGTGCGGCGTGGTGAGCTCTTCGCGATCGTCGAGATTCCGGCCGATGCGATGGCGACCGCGGCGCCGGACGCGCGCGAGGAGGACGGCCCGCGACTGCAGTACTTCACGGAGTATCCGACCTACCAGGCGCTGCCGGAATGGCTGCGCCGGGAGGCAAGTCGGGCGGTGGCCGATCGTCGGTTGTCGAAGCTCGGCGCCGACCCGGCCGAGACCCGTCGTCTGCTCGAGCCGATCCCGATGGACCGCAAGGGGCTCGTCGTGCGCACCGTCGAAGGCCGCGTGTCGGAAGCCGAGAAGGTCGACGCCCTGCGCGCGTTCGCGATGCCGGCGTTCACGATGTTCCTGCTGTTCGGCCTGGTCATGAGTTCGGCGCCGCAGCTGCTGAACAGCGTGATCGAGGAGAAGACCAGCCGGATCAGCGAGGTGCTGCTCGGGTCGGTGACGGCCTTCGAGCTGATGCTCGGCAAGCTGATGGGCAGCGTGGCCGTGACGCTGCTGCTCGCGACGATCTATGTCGGTGGCGGCCTGCTGATCGCCGCGCAGGCCGACTACTTCGGCTTGATCCAGTGGGGCCTGCTGCCCTGGTTCGCGTTCTTCCTGCTGATCGCGATCGTCATGTACGGCGCGATGTTCATCGCCATCGGCGCCGCCTGCAGCGAAGTGAAGGACGCGCAGGGCATGATGATGCCGGCCCTGGTGCTGGCGATGTTCCCGCTGTTCCTGTGGCTGCAGGTGGCGCAGAACCCCGACAGCATGATGTCGACCGCGGTCTCGATGTTCCCGTTCGCGACGCCTTACCTGATGCTGCTGCGGATTGCGATCCCCCCGGGACCGCCGGCGTGGCAGGTCATCGTCGCCGTGCTGGGTGCGTTGGCGTTGACCCTGGCGATGGTCTGGGCCGCCGGCCGCGTCCTCCGCGTCGGTCTGCTGATGCAGGGCAAGACCGCCAACTACCGCGACATGGCGCGCTGGATCATGGCCAGGTAGACAGGAACGGCCTTCGTCAATCGGCCTTCGGCCTTCGTACACACGACGGCAGTCGGCCGTCGGCGAGTCGGCAGTCGGCCGTCGGCAGTAGGAAGTGGTCGGCAGCTGCGACACTTCGGAGTCGGCGTTCGGCCTTCGTTCCGCCCACACCCGTAGCCGTCGAACTTCAGTTCGACGGTCAGCGTCGGCTCCCGGCCCGGCCCCAAGAGCGCCGCAGCTCTCGGATTGATCCTCGGCGGAGGTAGGGACCGCTCTCCGAGCGGTCCGACAGAGCTGCGCGCCATCGTCACGGCATGGTAGCCGGCCGACTTGTCGGCCGGTTCCGCCAGTACGACGCGCCCCTACCATCCCCGCGCCCGTACCCGGCACCCGGTACCCGGTTCCCGTTTCCCGGTTCCCGGGTGCCGTCGTTCGTCGACCGTCATTT
>Ga0335075_10016635_pt1 | contig 10969 bp, 13 predicted proteins | sample Lox_Sample_24_FD_206723 | JGI IMG/M metagenome (GOLD analysis project Ga0335075, IMG submission 206723) | Soil microbial communities from Loxahatchee National Wildlife Refuge, Florida, United States - Lox_Sample_2.4 | ecosystem: Environmental > Terrestrial > Soil > Wetlands | place: USA... | reverse complement strand
CCAGTGCGGTGTCGCCCGGCCCGGTGTCGGCCAGTGCGGCGGCGAGCTCGTCCAGGGCCCGTTCGGCGGCGTCGCGCTGCCCGCGGCCGAGCGGATGACTGGAGAACCTGGCCTCGTAGAACAGCGCGGTCAGCCGCGCGGCCGCGGTGCCGCGCACCACCCCGCTTCTGGTCGCCCGGGCCAGTAGTTCGTCGGGCGTGTCGGCGACGGCCCGGGCCGTTCCCCGTTCGGCCAGGCTGTTCTCCATCGCCACGTAGCACGCGATGATGGCCGCCCGCGCGTCGTCGATGGAGCGCAGCGCCGAACGGCCGGATTCCACCGCCTCCCGCAGGTCCTCGGAGTCCTCGACGACGAACCCGTCCTCCCTGCTCCTGCCCGGCAGCCCGAACCGCCGGGACCACCACACACTGAGCAGCACGCCGGCCACGAGCACCACGATGAGCAGGGCGTACAACAAGGCGGTGAGCGAGATGTGGATGCTGGAAGGATGCGCCAATCCCGGCCCGACCCGAGCCTTCGAGCTCACCTTGGGCCTGACCACCACCGGCGGCCGCCCGGACACGGGTGAGAACACGTGCAGGTGCAGGCCGATGAAGATGGCCACCGCGACCGCGACCATCCCCACCGCGAGCACCGCGGTTAGCACCATACGCAGCTTGGCCGCCACGTTGTCCGGCGGCACGCCGCCGCGGTCCGCGGCCGCATTCAGGGCCGCGGACCGGCGTCGCAGCGTGATCACGAGCAGGACCCCGAGTACCGCCTCGAGCGCGAGGCCGATGACCGGGCCATCGTGCCGCAGCGGCCCGTTCCAGCGCGGCGCGGTCACCGCGCCGCGCAGCCCGGCCAGCCCGAGGATGATCAGCAGCGCGAGCGTCACGACCAGCGGCCAGGGCTGGCCCGCGGGCGCGCGCGGCCCGGCACCGGTCCCCGGCGCCGTCCCTTCCGGCTCGCTGGTCATACGCTCGTGTTTCCTGACCTGACGGGATGGCCCCGCGCCTGTCATGACGGCGAAGTAACCACCTACCCGGGCAAAACCCTACCCGTCGGCCGGGAGAGCCCCGAACTGACCGAGAAGCGCCGCAGCCCCTGGGCTACGGCCGCTGCTGCCAGGGCAGCTGGTGCGAGTGCTGCTGGTACCAGTGCTGCCACGCGTCGGGCGGATCGTAGCGCCCTCGGTGCACGGCCACCTTGGAGAACCGGGCGTCGCCGACCAGCCGGATCACCGGCCCGTCCGGGTCGCCGCCGCCCTTGCGGTCGTAGACGGCCCGCTTGGCGAACAGCGCGCCGCCCTCGTCGATCACCTGCGCCCCCTCAGGGACGGTCACGATCAGCTTGGCGCAGTGAGCCCGGGTCGCGCGAGGCAGCATTCCCCAGGCATTCACCCCCTGCGCCCCAGCCGCGAGCCGCGCACGTCGTCTAGAAGTTCTCCAGGCTGACCTCGGCGCGCAGCACGCTGTAGAGGACGGTGTCCCGCCAGTGCCCGGCGTGGAACTGGGTACGCCGCAGAACCCCTTCGCGGGTGAAGCCGGCTCGCTCGAGCGCGCGCTGCTCGGCGATGTTGTCGACGTCGGTCTCGGCTTCGATCCGCTCGGTGAGCGTGGTGGCGAACAGGTACTCGGCCAGCGCACGCTGGGCCGCCGCGCCGTAACCGTGTCCGCGGTGGGCAGCCAGCAGCGAGATCCCGATGTTCAGGGCCTGGCACGCGGAGGTTGGGCCGTGCTGAACGATGTGCCAGCTGACGACCCCGGCGAGCGCGCCGTCGGGGGTTTCCACCACGAGCGTGCCCGCTTCCTCGGAGATCATCCCGTCTTCGCCGAACTGTCGGCGCAACCCCTCGGCCGACGTGTGCCTGAACCAGTTCCACGGGTCGGCTTCACGCGAGTCGTTCGCTGCGAGCGCGCTGAGATCAGCCTCCTGGACCGGCCGGAGCCTCACGCTGGTCACCCGGCAAAGCGTATCGGTGGCGACCAGGACCCCGCTTCCGCGGAAACGGAAACGCTGTCGATCTCGTCCAGCAGGTCCTGCTTGGCCGCGGCGTCGAGGAACGAGGCCCGCACCCCGTTGCGGGCCAGGTCGGCCAGCTGGCCACGGCTGAGCCCGAGGACCGACGCCGCCCGCCGGTATTCCTGCGTCAGCGTGGTACCGAACATCGGCGGGTCGTCGCTGTTCAGCGTCACGAACAGGCCCTCCGCGAGCATCCGCGGCAGCGGATGCGACGCCAGGCCCGTTACCTGCCTGGTGCAGGCGTTCGACGTCGGGCATACCTCGAGCGGCACCTGGGTCTCCCGCAGGTGCGCGACCAGGGAAGGGTCGGCCAGGCAGCTGAGGCCGTGCCCGATCCGCTCGGCGCGCAGGCCGGTCAGCGCCTCCCAGATGGTCGGCGAGCCAGACATCTCGCCCGCGTGCGGGACGCTGTGCAGCCCGGCGGCGATGGCCGCCGCGAACACAGAGCGGAACACGTCGCGGTACGCGGGCCGGGCTTGCTCGATGCCGGCCAGGCCGAACCCGGTCAGGGCCTGCGGTGGCCGGGACAGCGCGTGGTCCAGGGTGGCCGTCGCGGCGTCGGCTCCGTACTCGCTGGCGACATCGAAGATGTAGGCGATCCGGACGCCGTGCTCGCGCAGCGCTGCGCCGGCTCCGATGTCCAGTGCCTCGGTGACCTCGTCGGCCGGCATGCCCTCCTTGGTGAACGTGTGCGGGGTGACGGTCAGCTCCGCGTACCTGACGTTCTGGCCGGCCAGGTCGCGCGCCGCGCCGGTGACCAGCGCGGCGACGTCGGCGGGCTCGCGGACCAGCGCGCTGACCGCGCCGTACACCTCCGCAAAGTGCGGGAAGTCCCTGAACTCGAAAAACGCGCGGAGCTCCGGCTCGGTCCGCGGCACCGGCCCGCTCGAGGAATGCCGCCGTGCCAGCTCGAGCACGGTCGGCACCGACGCGGACCCGACCAGGTGAAGATGAAGCTCGGTTTTGGGCAGCCGGTCGATGAACGCCTCGATCGAGTCCATGGCCCGACCGTAGCAACAGACCAACGAAAACTACGAAGGAGTTTCCGCGCGGGCCTTGGCCGCGGCCTTCAGCCCCTGCTTGTAGGACCGGACCCGGGCCAGCGACTCGTCGTCGGAGATGTCAGCCACCGACAGGTGCGAGCCCTTGGCCCCGAATGCCCCAGCCGCCTGCCGCCAGCCCCGCGGCTGCACCCCGAGCTGCTTGCCCAGCAGGGCCACGAAGATCTGCGCCTTCTGCTGGCCGAACCCCGGCAGCGCCGACACCCGCTTCAGCAGCTCGGCGCCGGTCGCGGCGGTCGTCCACAACCGCGACGGCTCGCCGTCGTACTGGTCAACGATCAGCCGGGCCAGGTCCTGGACGCGGGCGGCCATCGCCTTCGGGTAGCGGTGCAGGGCCGGGCGTTCGGCGAAGATGCCAGCCAGCGCCACCGGGTCGAATTCGGCCAGCTCGGCCACTGTGGGCTCGTGCCCGAGCCGCCGGACCAGGTCCAGCGGCGCACTGAAGGCGCGCTCGAGCGGCACCTGCTGGTCGAGCACCATCCCGATCAGGAGGGCGAGCGGGCTACGGCTCAACAGCTCGTTGGCCTCGGGCTCCACCGGCATCGCGATCATCACGGCGCCTCCCGCAGTTTTCAACGATCTCCCCGCAGCGTACTGCCCCGGATCCGCTGAGCAGACCAGATCCACCGGTGCCCGGCGGGCTATAAGCTAGAAGGAGCCGGGCTGGCCCGGGATTCACGGGGGTCCCGGCCCGGAACTATGAACGGAGTCAGCATGTCACCGCACATGAAGTGGGGTATCGCCGGGGTCGTCATTGGCCTGATCCTGCTGGGATTCATCCCCTGGTGGCTGGCATTCGCACTGATCGTCGTCGCCATAGCCGTGCCCGCTACCGCCTGGCTGATGCTCGATGAGTCGCAGCGGCGACGGTACCGCGAGATCCGCCGCCGGCAGAAGCAGCTCCCCTAGGCCGTAGCGCCGCCGGGTCCGGTAGCCCCGGCCCGGCGTGTTCCGTCGCGCCGTCGCCGGCCACAGCCCGGGAATGACGAACGCCCGGCGGGACTTGCACATATAAGCAAAACCGCTCTGCTTTCCCGCGAGCGCCCTCTGCTTTCCCCCAAGCCCGCTCTGCCCTTTCCCCAAGTCGTCCTGCCTTTTCCCCCAAGCCCACCCAGGGAAGGAAGCGCCGATGGCCGTCCGCCGGCTCAACCACGCCGTCCTGTACGTGCACGGCCTGCAGCGCACCGTTGACTTCTACCGACAGACCCTCGGCTTCGAGGTCCGGATGGAGATCCCCGGCCGCGCCGCATTCCTGCGCGCGCCGGGCTCGGCCAACGATCACGACCTCGGCCTGTTCGATATCGGCGCCGGCCGCGCGCCCGACCGGCCCGAGTACCCCGGGCTCTACCACCTGGCCTGGGAGGTCGGCACGCTGGGAGACCTGGCCGACATAAGGGCGCGGCTGCTGGCAGCCGGGGCGCTGGTGGGGGAGAGCGACCACCGCGTGTCCAAGTCGCTGTACGCCAAGGATCCGAGCGGCATCGAGTTCGAGGTCATGTGGCGGGTGCCGGCCGAGGACTGGGAGGCGGAGATGGCCGACGGGGACATGATCCTCCCGCTCGACTGGGACGCCACGCTCGCCCACTGGGGCCGCGACCAGGTCACCGGCGCTGCCGCCGGCTCGCCCACCTGAGCCCGGCTAACCGCCCCTCGGACTGCCGGGTGATGTAGGTCAGCCCGACGAACGACCGGAACACCGCCATCGGGTCCTCGCCGCCGATGCTCACCGTCCGCACGCCGGTCCGCTCGACTCCGCGGACCCACGAGGCCACCTCGGCCATGTCCGCCGTCAGCACGTGCACGTCCAGCGTGACCGGCAGCGAGATGGCGGGCAGCCCGAGCACTGCGAGTTCCCCGTCCTCCTCCGGCCCGGCAGGCCCCGCCGGGCCGCCGCCCGGGCGCCCGGCAGCGATCTCCCACACCTGCGACGGCTGGGCGGCTGCCCGCTCCACCGCTCGCTTCGCCCCGTCGGCGATGAGCCCGCGCGCCGCCTCGGGGTGCAGGCTGGAGGCGCCGAACCTGGTGAACGACTCTTTGACCACGACGCGTTCGGCGTCGGGCAGGAACGGGTCAGCCTCGGCGATCGTGTGCTGGTCCCCGGTGATCAGCCCGACCGGTGCATGGCAGGCCAGCGCGACCAGCGCGTTGATCCCGCTCTCCCCGGCCCGGGTCCCGTTCACCTCCACGTGCGAGATCACCGCCGGGTTGTAGGTGTGCGACAGCACCGAGCTAGCGCCCGAGATGGACCCGTGGTAGCCCACCATGAACACCACGTCCGCCGTGGTGTCCAGCCCCTGCATCATGTAGAGCGGCTTGTGCCGCCCGGACACGTAGGCCGCCTCGCCGTGCAGGTCGGCCGGGTTCAGGTTGTTCATCGTCCCGTGCGAGTCGTTGCAGACGATCTCGGTCGCCCCACCCGCCATGGCCCCGTCGATCGCCGCGTTGACCTCGCCGAGCAGCAGCCGCCGCCCCTCCTCGTACGGCTGGCCCGGCCCGCGGCACTGCGACCAGTCGACGATCCCCGCCACGCCCTCCATGTCAAACGAGATGAAGACCTTCACGCCGCTCACCATTTCATGGATGTGGCACTCTGCCCACTCTTTCCCGTAAGGCGCTGCTCCCATCGACTTCCCGTAAGGCGCTGCTCCCATCGACTTCCCGTAAGGCGCTGCTCCCATCGACTTCCCGAAAGGTGCTGCTCCCATCGACCTTCGGAGGGTCCGGGGCTGCCGTTCGGCGGGCCCGGTAGTTTCCGGGGTTTCTGGGGCGACCCTGATCCAGGCAGGCGCGAATTCAGGGTCATACCAGGGTCTTCCCCGATGTCCTGGCCTGGTCCGAGGCGGCACGCTTCGGATATGACCAGGCCAACCTCGTCCAGCCAGCCCCGGACGCATGGTCTTGTCCCGCGATTCCGCTATGGCCACACCGACCAGCACATACGCGTTTCAGATGCGGAACGCACCGAGGTGACCGACCGTCTGGCCGCGCATTTCGGTGAAGGCCGGCTCAACCAGGCCGAGTTCGACGAGCGCGTGGCGCAGGCGATGAACGCCAAGACCCGCGGGGACCTGAGCGGGCTGTTTGATGACCTGCCTGAGCCGGCGCCGGCGGCGACCCCGGAAGTGCGCGGGCCGCGCAGCCCCGTTCGCCCATACGCGAACCCCTTCTTCCTCGTCCTCCTGGTCGTCGTGATCACGGCAGCCGGCACGGCCGGCCAGGCCGTTTTCGGGCGCGTACCCGGGCTGAAGACCTGGCTGACGGTCGGAGTCATCACCGCGATCGTCGTGTACGGGGCCGGGATGCTGAGCCGCTCCCGCGCCGCTCGCGACAAGTGACGACCGGCCGCGGCTGGTGAAGGACGGAACGAGGACCCGCTAGATCATGATCAGCAGCATGAGCGCCATCGTGACGCCCATCGCGATCCGGCAGCTGGTCGCCACCCAAGGGGCGAGGAAGCCGGTGCCGCTTCCCGGGCCGCAGGCAGCAGCGGGGAGGGCCTCGCTGGTCACGGTCGGCCCGGCAGCTACGGCGTGGGCGACTTGGCCGCTGGCGAGGGCAGAGACGGCGGGAGCGACAGAGGCGGCCCCGGCCGAGGCACCGACACCTGCGAGCACGGCGCCGGACGGCGCCGCGCGGACGACGGCGAGGCTGTAGTGCCCGCCGGCACCTGGGCCGGATAGCTGGTCCAGGTCCCAGATGCTGTAGCCGATCAGCGAGAGCGCGAAGACGAACGCCAGCAGCGGCACGCTGAGGGTTCCCATCGTGCCCGCGGCCCCGCCCATGCCGCTCATGCCCGAGCCGTGCGCCGCCGGGGCAGTCAGCGCCACGAACATGTACAGCATCGCCGCGGCGTGGATCAGGTGCGGCGCGCAGTGCCCTCCTGCCAGCGAGCGGACGCCGCTGACCTGCGCGTCTCGTGCCACCCGGTAGGCGAACCAGGCTGTCATCACGGCGAAGATGACCGACCAAGCGCCGTTGGGCAGAGTCTGCAGGCTCGCGGCGAGCATGCCCGCCATGGCGATCGCCATCAGCAGGTGCGCCACGTCGATGTCGGCCAGCGCCGCCCGCCCCGCTCCCTGCCGCCACGGCCGAGCCGCGACTAGGCGGACCGCGCTCACAGCGGCGACCACGAGCATGATCGCGGCGAAGATGTCCAAGATCCAGGCGGGAATCATGATGCGACTGTCCCATCGCCGATGGTGGCCGAGGCCGGGGTGGTGCGCGCCGGTGTGGCCGTGACCCGGACCGGCCAGTAGGTGAGCGCCAGCAGGATCAGCAGCAATCCGGAGTTCGGGTCGGTGGCCCCGCCGGCCAGGATCATTCCGAACGCCTCGCCGAAGACCCAGATGACCGCGCTTACGACGATGGCCAGGACAAGCGTCGCCTTCGCGGCTGACGGGCGAAGGCACACGCCGACGGCGATGATCACCAACGCGGCCGCCAGCACGATTGAAGCAGCCAGGCCCTGGTGGGCGACGAGCGAGGCAGCCGCCCGGTCCAGTGCGGCCAGCCAGCCGGGCTCGCCGCTTTCCATACCCGCGATCATGCCGTTCAGCGCCTGCGGCGCCCGGTTGCCCGGCAGCAGCGCGAAATAGGCCAGGCTGAGCCACAGCACGAGCCACAGCGCCCGCGCGATCGGGACCCCCACGGCACGCCCCGCGGTGAAGGGTGCCGGCTTCTCGCGGTCGGTCGGCCACAGCAGCACCGCGAGAAGCGCGTAGATGATAACGGCGCCGGGGGCGCCGTTGACCGGGCTGGCGCTGCTGGTCAGCACCATCCCGAGTCCCTCGCCGAACCACCACACGCCGAGCGCCCAGGCGATGGAGGCGGCCAGCGCCAGCCGCACCGTCGGCCGCCAAGCGATCCCGATCGCAAGCAGCAGCTGGATGGTGGCGAAGATCGAGTTCAGCAGCACGGCGTGGTGCGCGATGAGCGTGGCGTTCCAGTTGATCGGGCTGGCGACGACACCGGGGTTGCCGGACGCCGTCCCCGCCAGCATCTGGCTGAACCCCTTGGAGAACATGAAGGACTGGTACTGCAGGAGTGCGTCGAGCAGCCATATCCCGGCCAGCGCCAGCTGCAGCACCCGCCGGATGTCCGGCGCTCCCCTGGCCACCTCGGCTCCGGTGCCCAGCCCGCTCCGCCACGCGGGACGGGCTCCCGCAGCGGCGACTTCGCTCATCCGGCTCTCCTCGCTTGCCTGGCCCGGACCGGCCATGCCCAGGTTGCTGTCATCCCCGGAACGGGTACCGGAGCGACCCGGACCGCCGGAGTACGCCTCTTCTCGGCCACCCGAGAATGCCAGGCCAAATACTAGAGGCTGGTTTTCTGTGGTTCAAGAGTTGGCAGCAAGAAAAGTAATCCGCTTTTCCGTGACACGTACAACCTGCAGGTCCGATAGTTCTCGGATGCCAAAGACAGCAAGCGCTGATAAACCCAGCAGAGGTATTTGATAAACCTCGGGAGGGTATTCGGGAAACCCTCCCAGGGTATTAAAGAGGTGGAAAGGCGGACCCCTGGGCCGGGCCCGGCGCCTTGGTTCGAGCGCGGGCCCGAACCCGGGATTCTGCCGAGGTAGGTGTGGCAGGCTCAGACCTCTGGAGGTGGCCCAGTCCACGGTGTTCCGGCGCCTGGGCCCGGCCGCCGTGCAGGAGCAGCTGCCTGGCGGCGGGCCGGACGATGAGCCCGCGGTGCCTGAGCAGGAAGGCGAGCCCGGGCTGCAGGCCGGCGAGCCGGAGCCGCAGCCTGGCGGGCCCGTCGCGATCGAGCCGGAGCCCTCGCCCGCTGGCGGCCTGGTCCCGGCGGGCGGGCGGGAGCCGGCGGCCCGCCCGGGCGACGCGCCGGCACCGGTCGCGCGCGGCGCGGCGCCCAGCCGGTATGCGGGGGCGATGCTGGCCCACGCCTACCTGGACCGGATCGGCGCCGAAGCGATCTTGGCGGCCGCGCTGCCTGCGGCCCTGGCCCGGCCGCGGTATGACGACCTGGGCCTGCTGGCCGCCACGTCGCTGGCGTTCGCGCTCGGGGCATCCTCCGCCGAGGGGACCAAGCACCTGATCCCGGCCCAGGCCGGGATCCTCGCCGGGATCGGCCGGCTCCCCGACCCGCGCACGCTGCGGCCCCGGCTGGCCGCGATCGCCGATTCCTGCGACCCGCTGGCCCTGCAGCGGCAGCTGGCCGCCGCGATGCTGTCCGCCGGCGCCCCGGGCCTGCACGTGTACTACGTCGACGATCACTTCGTCCCCTGCGAGGGCGCGTAACCGGTGCCCAAGGGCTGGAACACCAAGCGCCGCCACGCCCAGCCCGGCCGCGCCGGCACCGTCGTCACCGACTACCACGGCCGGGCGGTGTGCTTCGCCGACGGCGAGCCGTCCGGGCTTTCCGCCACCTTGCCGCCCGTCCTGGCCCAGCTGCGGCAGGTGACCGGGCCCGGGGCGAAGATCCTGCTCGGCTTCGACCGCGGCGGCTCCTACCCGGTCGCCTTCCGCGCCATCCGCGAGCAGCACGCCGACTGGGTCACCTGGCGGCGCAGCCCGCTCGCCCCGGTCACCGCCGCGCCGCGCCGGCACTGGGCCGCCCGCGGCGACGGCAAGCCCGCCGAAGTCCTCACCCTCGCCGACGAGACCGTGACCATCAAGGACTACGGCCAGGCCCGGCAGATCACCCTGTTCCAGGACGGCAACCCGGTGCTGCAGGTGCTGACCAGCGACACCGATGCCCCGGCCGCGGCGCTACTGGCCTGGCTGCGCTGCCGGTGGCGGACCGAGAACCTGTTCAAGTACCTGGAAGACCACTACGGCATCCACTGGCTGTGCGACTACCACGCCAGCCTCCACGACGACGACCACCTGATCGCCAACCCCGGGCGCAAGGCCGCCCGCGCCCGGCTACGCGAGGCCGGGGCCGCGCTGGCCGCCGCCGAGCGGGCGCTCGCCGGCGTGATCTCCGCCCCGGACCTGTCCGCCGCCGCGAAGAACAAGGCCATCCCGCCCGCTGAGAAGGAGATCACCAAGGCCAGGGAGGCCGTCACCGCCGCGAAGGCCGCGCTCAACGGAATCCCGGCCAAGCTGCCCGCCAGCGAGGTCACCCCCGGCGCGCACAAAGCCGTCCTGCGCACCCGCCGACGGTCCCTGCAGATGGTGCTGCGGCTGCTCGCCGCCGCTGCCGAGCACTGGCTCGGAACCGGCTCAACGACTACCTGCGCGACCCCGGCGAGTACCGGGCCATCACCGGCCACCTGCTCCACCTCGGCGGCACCATCACCAGCACGCCCCGCGTGATCACCGTGACCCTCGACACCCCGGCCGCACCCCGGATCGCCCGCTCCCTCGCGCTGCTCATCGAGGAGATCAACGCAACCCCGCCCCGCATGCCCGGCGACACCCGGCCCATCACCTACCAGCTCGCGCCGCACCCCCGGATTTACAACGATCAACTTCCGGAGGTCTGAGCGCCTTCGCCGCCGCTTACGAAAGGCCGCCGGTCACCGGGGGCGGTGCAGCGGAGATGCGCCGCAGGCGGGGTAAGCACCTCGGCGATCAACTGGGTGTCCGTGTACTCGGTGATCTCAGCAACCTTCCCGTCGCGCATCACGAAGACCCAGCAGTAACGGTTCGGGTAGTCACGCCCCGACCTTGTGACGCTGTGATTGCGGCCTTCGACGACGACCACATCGTTGTCGGCCACGAAACGCTCGGCGCTGACGACGTTACGGCCGCCGAGCTGTTCCGCGAGCGGGCGGAGCAGCTCATCCAGCACAGCATGCTTCCCCTGATAAATGCGCGACCACGCGGTCCGCCCGATGATCGTCCAGCGGACGTCGTCGGCCAGCGCGTCGACGAACGGCCGCCCGTTCCCCTTCGCGGTCTCGGCGAAGATCCCCTGCAGAAGCGCCTTGTTGCCGGCCT
>Ga0335075_10016634_pt1 | contig 10969 bp, 6 predicted proteins | sample Lox_Sample_24_FD_206723 | JGI IMG/M metagenome (GOLD analysis project Ga0335075, IMG submission 206723) | Soil microbial communities from Loxahatchee National Wildlife Refuge, Florida, United States - Lox_Sample_2.4 | ecosystem: Environmental > Terrestrial > Soil > Wetlands | place: USA: Florida... | reverse complement strand
CGGGACTGTTCCCCGGCGCCAAGCTGGTCGTCCAGCCAGGTGCCGGGCACTACCCCTGGCTCGACGAGGGCGGCTGGTTCACCGCAGCCGTCGCGGGCTTCCTCGACCACCCCGGCTGAGGGCGGGGGCAGGCCGTGCGCCACCACGCGTGAGACACGCGCCGCCGTACGACCGGCGTGCCGGCGAGGAAAATCTCCGACCCGCGGCTTGTCTTTCGCCGAAAATGTCGGCGGCCGGTTCTACGATCGGGCACTGTGCTGAGGATCTGGGCGAGCCAGCCGTGCTGAGCTTCGACGAGCTCGGCTGGCTGCGCGGGAACAGTCCCGCATGGCGGCTACTGTGCGCTGACAACGCGGCACTGGTGCTGAGCTTCCTGGATCAGGTGTTCGTCACCGGGAACGTCCGCTCTATCTCCGCGACCGAACTGGCCAGCACGCTGGAGGACGAGCTATACACGCTGAACGAGCGGCTCGGCGGTGATGGGGCCCCTAAGTTCCCCAAATCCGCCAAGGCATACCTCGACGATTGGGCGGCCCCGGAGACCGGCTGGCTGCGAAAGTATTACCCGGAGGGTAGTGACGAGCCGCACTTCGATGCGACCCCGGCCGTGGAGAAGGCGCTTCGGTGGGTCCGGACGTTGCAGGAACGATCATTCGTGGGCACCGAATCGCGGTTGAACACCGTTTTCATGTTGCTGCGCCAGATGGTATTCGGCGCCGAAACCGATCCGGCCGAACGGCTCAAGGAACTGCGCCGCCAGCGGCTGGAGCTGGACGCGGAGATAGCCCGGGCTGAAGCTGGTGAACTCGATCTGCTGGATGTCTCGGCGCTCCGGGACCGCTACCAGCAGCTGTCGACGACGGCTCGCGAGTTGCTCTCGGACTTCCGCGAGGTGGAGGAGAATTTCAGGAAGCTGGACCGGAACCTGCGCGAGAAGATCGCCACCTGGCACGGCGCCAAAGGCGAACTGCTCGATGAGGTGCTGGGCAGCCGGGAGACCATTGCCGATTCCGACCAGGGCCGCAGCTTCCAAGCGTTCTTCGATTTCTTGCTGTCGGGGTCCCGCCAGGAAGAGCTGACCCGCCTGCTGGCGAGCGTGCATGAGCTGGCTGCGATCAGCGAGGCCGATCCGCGGCTGCGGCACATCAACTACGACTGGCTCGATGCGGCGGAGCGGACGCAGGCCACGGTGCGCCAGTTGTCCGAGCAGCTCAGGCGGTTCCTTGACGACCAGGTATGGTCCGAGAACCGCCGCGTGATGGACATCCTGCACAGCATCGAATCCCGCGCGCTGAAGCTGCGCGAGCAGCGGCACGTGACGGTGACCACCGAGCTGGATGCCGCGTCACCGGCGATCGTCCTGCCGATGGAACGGCCGCTGTACGCGCCGGTCAGGAAGACGCCGATCGACAGCGGCTCGGTCCTGCCAGCGGACACCCAAGCCGACCCCGCCGTGCTGTTCGAACAGGTATACGTGGACCTTGGCCCGCTGCGCCGCAGCGTGCTGCGGGCGTTGTACCGGGGACCGCAGGTCGGGCTCACGGAACTGGTCCGCGAACAGCCGCTTCGTCTCGGCCTCGCCGAACTAGTCGCCTACCTGTCGCTCACCGACGAGAGCTTCCGCGTGGTCTTCGACGAAACCCGCGCCGAGCAGATCCGCTGGCATGACACGGACGGGCGGGAACGGGCGGCGACGCTGCCCCGGGTCACCTTCGCTCGCACGGGATCCGCGGCGAATGCCGGTGATCAAAAAGCCGGTGATCAAAAAGCCGGTGATCAAAAAGCTGGTGATCGATGAGCACCGCGGCCAGCACCGAGTCCGACCTGTCGCTCGCGGTCACCCAGCTGATGAAGGGCGTCGTCTACCGCGACGCTAACGAACGGGTCTGGGGCTACCTGATCCAGCTGCAGTCGCAGGCGCGCGATCACGTCGCCGTCATGGGCCTCGAAGTCGTCATCGACGAGGCCGAAGGCTACGCCTTCCTCCGCCAGCGCCCGGATGATGAGGATGCAGAGGCCGGGCGCGTGCCGCTGCCGCGGCTGATTCCGCGCCGCTCGCTGTCCTTCCACGTGAGCCTGCTGCTGGCCCTGCTGCGCAAGAGGCTGGCCGAGTTTGACGCGCAGGGCGGCGATACCCGCCTGATCTTGACCAGAGAGCAGATCGTGGAGATGGTGCGGCTGTTCCTGCCCGCCAGCAGCAATGAGGCGCGGCTGACCGACCAGATCGACTCATACCTGCACCGGGCCGCCGAACTGGGCTTCCTCCATCAGGTGAAGGGCTCTGAGCAAACGTATGAAGTCCGGCGGATTCTGAAAGCCTTCGTGGACGGGCAGTGGCTCGCCGATTTCGACCGCAGGCTGGCCGAATACGAAGAGCTGGCGGGGGAGGACCTATGACCAGCACGCTGCTCACCGCCGTCGAGCCAGGCGCCGCGCTGCCGCGCGGCGGATTCCGGCTGGCGCGGCTGGAACTGTACAACTGGGGTACCTTCGACCAGCGTGTCTGGTCTTTCGAGCCAGGTGGTCACGATGGCCTGCTGACCGGCGACGCCGGCTCGGGCAAGTCCACCATCGTGGATGCCATCACGACGCTCTTGCTGCCGGCCAACCGCATCACGTACAACAAGGCCGCCGGCGCGGAGACCAGGGAGCGCAACCTCAAGTCCTACGTGCTCGGCTACTACAAGGGCGAGCGGGTAGAGAATTCCACGACGTCACGCCCGGTGGCCCTGCGCGGGCCGGGATCGTTCTCGGTCATCCTCGGCGCCTTCACCAACACCGGCTACAATTCCGTGCTCACCTTGGCTCAGGTGTTCTGGATGAAGGACCAGGGCCAGCCGGAAAGGTTCTTCGTCTCCGCGGACCGGGAGTTGTCAGTCACCGCGGACTTCTCAGATTTCGGCACGGACATGACTCCGCTGCGAAAGAGGCTGCGGGCTGGCGGAGCCCGCGTCTATGACGCGTTCCCCGAGTACGGCCGGGATTTCCGGCGCCGTCTCGGCATCGAATCCGAACAGGCCATCGAGCTGTTCGGCCAGGCCGTGTCGATGAAGTCCGTCGGCAACCTCACCGGTTTCGTCCGGGAGCACATGCTCGAGCCGTTCGACGCAGCCAGCTGGACGAAGAACATCGTGGATCACTTCGAGGATCTGACCAAGGCACATGACGCGGTACGCCGCGCCCAGGATCAGATCTCCGCACTGGAGCCATTGCTCGCCGACTGTGACGCGTACGACAAGGCCACCGCGGAAATCGACGCGGCCACCGCGCAACGCCAGGCCCTGCGCTTCTTCTTCGCCGAGCAGAAGGCCGGCCTCCTGGACCGGCAAATTCAAGACCTTGATACCGAACGGGCCGGCCTTCACGCCGCCGGAAAGCAGCTCGACAGCCGGCTGAAAGGGCTGCGAGGCAAGGAACGAGACCTAGAGCTCCAGCGTGCCGGGCACGGTGGTAATCAGATCGCCGAGCTCGGGGCCAGGATCACCGCGCTGGAGGGTGACTGCGCCAAGCGCATGCTCAAGGCCGAGAGCTTCGGCGCGCTACTGGTCCGGGCCGGCCTGGATCCAGTGGAGACGGCGGAGCAGTTCGCCGCCGTCCGGCGGCAGATCACGACGGCCAACGCAGAGGTCGAGCATGCCCAGGTGGAAGGGCAGAACCGGCTCCTGGAACTCGGCGGCCAGAAGCAGGACCTGGACCAGCAGTCGAAGGAGGTCAACGACGAGCTGGTCAGCCTGCGCTCCCGCAAGAGCAACATTCCCCGCGTCAGCCTGGCCCTTCGCGAGACCCTCTGCCGGGAACTCAGCCTGCCGCCCTCTGCCCTGCCCTTCGTCGGCGAGCTGATCGAGGTCCGGGCCGAGGAGGCGGCGTGGGAAGGAGCCGCCGAGCGCCTGCTGCACAATTTTGCGCTGTCCATCCTGGTCCCCGGCGACCATTACCTGGCCGTGTCCGACTGGGTCAACGAGCGTCACCTGGGCGCCCGCATCGTCTACTACCGCGTCCTGCTGGGCGTGGCCGCGCCGGAAGCCCGGCCGGCCGGCCGCCAGCTGTACCGCACGCTGAACCTCAAGCAGACCGAGTTCACCGGCTGGCTGGAACGCGAGATCCAGCGGCGGGCCGACCTCGAGTGCGTCGAGACCATGGCCGACTTCCGCCGTCTGCCCAAGGCGATCACCAAGGCCGGCCAGATCAAGGGATCCGACGGCCGGCACGAGAAGGACGACCGCAAACGGGTCGGTGACCGGTCCGGCTACGTGCTCGGCTGGACCAACGAGCGGAAGATCGCCGCACTGCTGCGCACCGCCACCGCGGTCCAGGACAAGCTCAACGGGCTCGCGGCCGCCACCAAGCGGCTCAGGGACGAGGCCAGCCGGGCCAGCGAGCGCGGGAAGGTGCTCGCCGCGCTTGGCGAGACCACCGACTTCCAGGACGTCGACTGGCAGCCGCTCGTCAACCAGATCGAGGATCTCAAGGCGACCAAACGCGACCTCGAGCAGGGTTCTGCCGAGCTGAAGCGATTGACCCGCGAACTGGAGAAGGTCGGCGGCCAGATCGCCTCGGCCGAGAAGGAAAAGGAAGCCGTTACGGGGAGGATCGGCGGCCTGGATACCCGTATCGGCAGTGCCCTCAGCGCCCTCGACGTCTGCAGGCGCGTGCTAGCCGAGCCCGAGTGCGACGCCGCCCGGCCGTGCTTCGCTGACATCCACGCCTTGGCGCAAGCACCACCGCTCGTTCGGCTGAAAATAAGCGAGCCAGCCGATTGCGACGCCGTGGCGGCAGCGGCGCGGGATGAGCTCACGTCCCGGATCGATGCCATGCGGACCAGGCAGGCCCGGCTCAGCAACCGGATCGTCGGCAAGATGGGTGAGTTCCGCCGGACCTACCCAGCGGAAACCGGTGAGTTCGACGATTCGGTGGCCTCCGCCGAGGGATACCGCGACCTGTACGCCCGCCTGGTAGGCGACGACCTGCCCAGATTCCAGCAGAAGTTCAAGCGGTACCTGAACCAGAACACCATCCACGACATCGCCAGCTTCCAGGGTCAGCTGAACCGGCAGGCCGAGCTGATCAAGGAACGGGTGGAGGTCATCAACGCGTCGCTGGCCGAGGTCGACTACAACCCCGGCAGGTTCATCCGCCTGGAGGCCCAGTCAGCCCTCGACGCCGACATCCGCGATTTCCGGACCGACCTGCGCGCGTGCACCGAGGATGTGGTGTCCTCGGACGCTTCGGACCAGTACTCGGAGCAGAAGTTCCTGCAGGTGAAGAGGATCATCGAACGATTCAGGGGGCGCGAGGGACAAACCGACTCAGACCGGGCTTGGACGAAGCGCGCCACCGACGTGCGGAACTGGTTCGTCTTCTCCGCCTCCGAACGCTGGCGCGAGGATGGCGCCGAGCACGAGCATTATTCCGACTCCGGCGGCAAGTCCGGCGGGCAGAAAGAAAAGCTCGCCTACACGATCCTGGCCGCCTCGCTCGCGTACCAGTTCAAGCTGGATCCGGACGCGGCGCGGTCGAAGACCTTCCGGCTCGCCGTCATCGACGAGGCCTTCGGGCGGGGGCCGGACAAGTCGGCCGAGTTCGGGCTTGAGTTGTTCCGGCGGCTCGGGTTGCAACTCCTCGTGGTGACTCCGCTGCAGAAGATCCACGTCATTGAGCCCTACGTGTCCGTGGTGGGATTCGTAGACAATCCGACCGAGCGCAATTCGCGCCTGTACACGCTGACCATCGAGGAATTCCGGGCCCAGCGAGCGGCGCGTGCGATCCGCGTTCCCGTACCCGCTCCGGCCGCCGGCCTCTGACATGCCGTCATCGTGGACGCGTCCTGGCGACGTGCGTGCCGCCTTGAGCCGGAAGTGGGCGTCCGGCGTGCTGCTGACCGGATTCGCCGCGGATCAGGCCTGGGAGCCCCTGGTCTTCCCGCTCCGCGGGCCTACGTCCAGCGTGATCGGCGAGCGCCTCGGCGAGGTGCAACAGTGGGCGAGGGAATGGGAGCAGGCCAGCCACGGCCCGCTGCGCGTCGAGTACAAGAAGGTCGGCGGCAGGCACGTCGGATCCAACATGATCCCGAGCCGCGCCTGGGTCGACGGCTACGACCAGGCCTGGGCCCTGCTCGGCGTGGGCGCAGAGGTCGGCCGGTTCACCGACCTCGCCGAGCAGACCCTCGCAGCCTGCCCGCGGGTACACAGCTGGCTGAGCCGCCATCCGATGAAGGCGCTCCGGCTGCAGGACCAGTGGGACCGGCTTCTGGATACCGTGCGGTGGATCGACCAGCGGCAGTTGCCCGGCATGTACCTGCGTCAGGTCGATGTACCAGGTGCGGATACCAAGTTCATCGAGAGGCATCGCGGTGTCCTCACGGAACTGCTTGACCTGCAGCTGGATCACGAACGGATCGATCCCGAGGCCGCGGATTTCCAGGGCCGGTACCGATTCCGCGGCAAGCCCGCCTACGTGCGCTTCCGCTGGGCCGGTCACGGTTTCAGCGAGCTTACTGTCCGAATCGACGAATTCACGGCCAGACCCCCGGGCATCCGGCGTGCCTACGTCGTGGAGAACGAGATCACCTACCTCGCTTTCCCGTGTCCGGCGGATGCCATCACGATCTGGGGACGAGGCTACGCGGTACCCGTGCTCGAACCGCTGGCTTGGCTGGCTGATATCGACGTCGTGTACTGGGGTGACATCGACACCCACGGCTTCGCGATCCTGGACCGTCTCCGGCAGCGGTTCCCGCACGTCCGGTCCATGCTGATGGATCGGACAACCCTGCTCGCGCACCGCAGCCAGTGGGTCGCGGAGCCGAGCCGGTCGACCACCGGCCTGGACTTCCTGGATGCCGAGGAGACAGCGCTCTACCGTGACCTGACAGCGGACGCGCTCGGCCCTTCAGTGAGGCTTGAGCAGGAGCGTGTGCGCTTCGCCGCCATCGAACAGGCGATGGCGGCCTTTGCCGACCAGGCAAGCGCCGGCGCCATGGCACTTCCGGAGCCACCGCCGAGCGGCTCGCGCGTGTAACGCCGCCGGGCCGGAATCCGTTCCGCAGGAGGGAGCGGCAGGCCGGTCTGACAAACGGAGGTCAGCCACATGCGTCACCGGATCGGGCTCGTCCTGGCCGTCATCATGGCCGGAGTGCTGTTCTTCCCCGGAGCCTGGGGATACCTGCGGCTCCTGCGCCTTCCCGCCCCAGGCGACCAGCTCGCGAACCTGCCCGCCGGCGGCGGCTCCCTCCTCACGGACCACCACATGCTGCTCGCGCTGGCCGCACTGGCCGGCACCGCGCTGCTGGCCGCGATCCTCGTCGTCGTGCCGCGCATCTCACCGCTCGCCGCCGGGCTGCCCGGGCTGCTGCTGCTCGGCTGGACGGCGCTGTACCTGGTCAGCGTCAGGCAAGGCGCCGACCTGATCCCGTTGCGGGCCGACCCCTTCGGCGCGGGCTTCGAGGCCATGCTGTTCAACGGCGTTCTCGGCGCCGCTGGCCTGGCCATGATCGTCCCGATGTTCGTGCCGTCCAGATGGCGGGTGCGCCGGGCAGATGCCGTCCCGGAACTCATCGGCGACCTGGACGCGACCAGGGTCGAGCCGGTCCTGGCGGCTCAGCCGACGCAGCTCACGCCGATCCGGTCCACCAGCCTGGTGCCGCTCCCGCCGTCACCCTGGCACGACGCGCCCGACTCCGACGCCACCTGACACCCGACGGCTAGGCTCGCCCCGAAGAACTATGACCCATAATGCGGGAATCTTCTCGCCTGACCCATATTGCGGAATCCCGGGGTCCTGTACACCATGACATTTCGAGCGGTTAGGGCCACAGCAATATAGCCATGACTTGCCCATTGTCAATAGGCGACTTTTGGCCCGGCCGATGTTAAGGTCTGCCACATATCTTCTGGTAGATGGCGTATGAGGCCCAGAAGCGCGCCAAATATAAAGCCCCGATAACAGGACTATGAATCTTCGGTCACCGAGGAGGCCAGCGAATGAGCAGCACACCGGCAGATCTGTCTGATGTTCCGCCTAGACTCCGGCGGGACGTAGGGCTGCTGCCGCTCTTCTTTGTTTCGGCCGGTTCGGTCATCGGCTCCGGCTGGCTGCTCGGCACGCTGAACGCATCCAAGGTCGCCGGGCCGGCGGCGCTGATCTCGTGGGTCATCGGCGTGGTCCTGCTGATCGGCATCGCGCTGATCTACGCCGAGCTCGGCTCCACCTACCCGATCTCCGGCAGCACCGCGCGGTTCACCTGGATCCACGCGGGCACCCTGGGCGGCTTCTTCGCCGGGACCTACTCCTACCTGCAGGCCATGGCCGTCGCGCCGATCGAGGTCGAGGCCACTCTGGGGTACCTCGACGCGAAGTACTGGCCCTGGCTGCAGAACTCGCAGGGCCTGCTCACCGGGAAGGGCCTGGCCGTCGCGATCGGCTTCATGTTCGTCTTCACGGCGCTGAACCTGTTCGGGATCAAGTGGATGGCCCGGACCAACACGGTCGCCATGTACTGGAAGATCCTGGTGCCGTTCGCGACCGTCATCCTGATCATGAGCAAGGCCTTCCACCCCTCGAACTTCACCGCGGCCGGCGGGTTCATGCCGTTCGGCATCAAGGGCGTGTTCATCGCGATCCCGCTCGGCATCGTGTTCGCCCTGGAGGGCTTCGAGCAGGCCGCCCAGCTGGCCGGGGAGGCGCGCAACCCCAAGCGGGACGTGCCGATCGCGGTGGTCGGCTCCATGCTGATGGGCGCCGCCCTCTACATCCTGCTGCAGCTGTGCTTCACCGGCGCGCTGAACCCGGCCACCCTCGCCCACAGCGGCTGGCAGGACCCGTTCGGCACCGTCAACTCGTTCGGCCCGTACTACCAGCTGGCCACCTCGGTCGGCCTGGGCTGGCTCGGCACCGTCTTGATCATCGACGCCGTCGTCTCGCCGGCCGGAACCGGCCTGGTCTACGTGAGCGCCGCCTCCCGGCTGTCGTACTCGCTGGCCAAGACCCGTTTCGTGCCGCCGGTCTTCGCCAGCATCGACCGGCGCGGCGTGCCCTGGTTCAGCATCATCTTCGGCGGCGCCTTCGGCTGCCTCCTGTTCCTGCCGTTCGGCAGCTGGGCGGGGCTGGTCGGAGCCATCACCGCGGCGTCGTCGTTCATGTACAGCTTCGCCCCGGTGGCCGCGGTCTCGCTGCGCAAGAGCGACCCGAACCGGGCCCGGCCGTACAAGGCCCCGCTGCTGAACGTCGTCGCCCCGTTCAGCTTCGTGGTCTCCGGGTTCATCATCTACTGGAGCGGCACCGCCAACAACCTGAAGATCGACGCCGCCGTGGCCTTCTTCCTGGTCCTGTACGTCATCGCCCGCCGGATCGACCCGAACCAGGAGCCGCTGGACTTCCGGGCCGGGGCGTTCGCGATCCCGTGGATCATCGGCCTGACCATCTTCTCCATCTTCGGCGGCAGCTACGTCGGCGGGATCAGCACAGGCCCGGGCGGCACCGGCTCGGCCGGCGGTTACGAGACGTTCCTCGGCACCAAGATCGGCGTCCACCTGCCGTTCTGGTGGGACCTCGGAGCCATCGCGGTGTTCAGCCTGATCATCTTCTACTTCGCCGTGAACAGCCGCCTGGGCCCGGCGCGGGTCCAGGCGCACGCCGAGGAGGCCGCCGCCGACGCGCACCAGGAGGACCTGGACCTGGGCGTCGGCCACGCCGCCTAACAAGCCGGCCACAACGCCTAACACGTAGCGGACGCAGCTGCGGGCAGGAAGACGCACTTGGTCGCCAGGTAGGCCTCGAGCCCTTCCGGCCCGTAGATGCGGCCCATGCCGCTGGCCTTGCAGCCACCCCACGGCGCCCCGATATCGGGCACGTACAGGTTGACTCCGAACGTCCCCACCCGGGCGCGGCGGGCAATCCTCAAGCCGCGCTCGGGGTCGCTGGTCCACACGCTCCCGGCCAGCCCGTAGCTGGAGTCGTTGGCGATCGCCACCGCCTCCGCCTCGGACTCGTACGGGATCACCGACACCACCGGCCCGCAGATCTCGTCCCGGGCGATGGCCATCCCGGCCGTCGCGCCGGCGAACACGGTGGGCTGGTAGTAGTAGCCGCGTACCGGCGTGGCCGGCCGGCGCCCGCCCACGACCACCCGGGCCCCGGCCGCCACGCCCGCCGTGACGCACGACTCCACGCTGGCCCGCTGCCGCGGGTTGGCCAGCGGGCCCATGGTCGTCTCCTCGGCCAGCGGATCGCCCACCACCAGCGACGAAGCCTGAGCCGCGAGCACACGTACCGCCTCTTCGTAAAGGGACAGCGGCGCCAGCACCCGGGACATGGTGAAACAGGCCTGCCCGGAGTTGGCGAAGCACAGCGAGCCGAGTTCCGCGGCCGCGGCCGCCAGGTCCACGTCGTCCAGCACGATCGCGGCCGATTTCCCGCCCAGCTCGAGCGTCACCGGCTTGAGGCTCTGCCCGCAGATCGCGGCGATCCGCCGCCCGGCCGGCGTCGGCCCGGCCACGGCCACGGTGTCCACCCCGGGGTGCGCGGCGAGCATCTCGCCCACCTCGGCCGTCCCGGTGACCAGGTTGAACACGCCGGGCGGGAACTCGGCTGCCTCGAACGCCTCGGCCAGGATGTACGCCGACAGCGAGGTTTCCGGGGCGGGCAGCAGGACCACCGTGCAGCCCGCCGCCAGCGCCGGGGCCAGCTGGCAGAAGGCCAGGATGAGCGGGTAGCTCCAGGACGCGATCACTGCGGCCACCCCGGCCGGCTCGCGCCGCACCACGGTCCGCCCGGCGAAGCTGATCGCCTCCCGCACCTCTTCGGCAGACAGCGAACGGGCCAGTGAAGCGTAATAGCGGATGATCCCGCACGGCACCGTCACGTTCGAGCGGCGGGACAAGGTGATCGGCATGCCCATCTCGGCCGTCACCAGCCGGGCGGTGTCCTCGGCGCGGGCCTCGAGCGCCGCCGCCAGCCGGTCCAGCGCCCCGGC
>Ga0335075_10016632_pt1 | contig 10970 bp, 6 predicted proteins | sample Lox_Sample_24_FD_206723 | JGI IMG/M metagenome (GOLD analysis project Ga0335075, IMG submission 206723) | Soil microbial communities from Loxahatchee National Wildlife Refuge, Florida, United States - Lox_Sample_2.4 | ecosystem: Environmental > Terrestrial > Soil > Wetlands | place: USA: Florida... | reverse complement strand
GGGGTTCGAATCAGGATCGCCGCCGCCGTTCTTCGCAGCGATGCTGATTTCCTTGATCAGGCGAGTGAAAATCTTTCCGCGCTTAGCATCCAGCGCGCCTTTTTTGTGCTTAATTGTGGCCCATTTGGAATGGCCGGACATAGCTAGACCCCTATCCGATGGTTTCGTTTGATCGCGGGATTCGCCCGTAGAAAGTCCACAAAATCCTCACAGTGCAAGTACGCAGGCGAACAAAAATTATAGCACGGCTTGATTTTGAGCTGCCCCGCGAAATGAGCGGCGGGCTGGCCGCTGCGTATGTCCTCTAACGCCCAAGTTTTACTTTCTCAATACTTTATTGACTGTAGTGGATAAGCGCCCCTAACATGCCAACGGGGCCGTGCTCATGGACCGCGTAATAAGCCATTATCGGCTACAGGAGAAAATTGGTTCTGGAGCCATGGGCGAGGTGTTTCGCGCGCGCGATGAAAGATTGGGGCGCGACGTGGCTCTTAAGCTGATTCGGCCGACATCCAGCAACAATCCCGATCATCTCCGCCGCTTTGAATTGGAAGCCCGCGCCGCCGCGTCCCTCAACCATCCCAACATCGTTGCCGTTTATGACGTAGGTTTCGATAACGGCTCGCCCTATATCGTTTGCGAATTGCTGGAAGGCAAAACTCTGCGAAAGAGGTTGATCGAAGGTCGATTGCCCATTCCACTGGCTCTCGATTACTCCCGGCAAATTGTTCAAGGTCTCATTGCGGCGCACGATCGCCGCATAGTTCATCGCGATCTGAAACCAGAAAATTTGTTTGTGACAACGGATGGACGAGTAAAGATCCTCGACTTCGGCGTGGCGAAGCTTCAGTCTCCGTTAGAGGATTCAGCCCGATCGGCGGAAGAACTGACCACCATCACCAAAGCAGGCGCAGTCGTGGGCACTCTCGCCTACATGGCGCCCGAGCAGCTGCGCGGAAAAGCCGTAGACCACCGCAGCGATATCTTCAGCGTGGGTGCGATCCTTTACGAGATGCTGACAGGCAAGCGCGCCTTCCAGGGTGAAACAGAGGTCGATACGATTACGGCGGTACTCCGGGAACAACCTCCGGAAATCAATCTTGAAGAGGCTAGCGTTCCGGTCGCATTCCAGCAAATCGTTCGGCACTGCCTCGAAAAAGAACCGCAAGCCCGCTTTCAAACGGCCCGTGATTTGGCGTTCGCTCTCGGTACTCTCGCCGGCATCCCCGGGGAGCGGGCCGCTCAGGTTAAGCCAGGCCGAAGGCTGACAAAATTTCTTCCTTGGGCTTTGGCCGGCGCACTTTTAATCGCCCTGGTGTCTGTTCTTGCGAACCGTTGGCACCAGGCAGCATCGTTTCCATCGTATCGGCGATTGACCTTTGAAGAAGGAACAATTTATTCGGCTCGCTTCACCCCGGACTCCCGCGCAATCGTATACGGAGCAGCTTGGAACGGCAGGCCTCTGCGACTTTTTTCCACGGTGGGTGATTCTTTGCTGACGCAACCTCTAAATATTCCGGATGCGAGTTTGCTCTCCATTTCAGGCACTGGTGAGCTAGCGGTGGTGCTCCATGGGGATCACCTGGACCATCTGAAAATTGAACGAGGCACTCTGGCACGCGCACCCCTTGCGGGAGGGTCTCCGAGAGAAATCTTGCAGGATGTCCCTTGGGCCGATTGGGGAGCGGACGGCGAACTGGCCGTCGTTCACCACGCCGACGGACATGATCGAATTGAGTATCCTATTGGCCATGTTCTTTATCAGGCTAACGGATGGATTAGTCATTTACGGATTTCTCCCAAGCGCGACCAAATAGCGTTTCTCCATCATGCGGCGCTTTGGGACGATCGCGGGATCGTCTGCCTCATCAATCTTTCAGGAGACGTCAAGACTTTGTCTCGCGAGTGGGATTCCGTTGATGGCCTGGCCTGGAACCCGAGCGGGAAAGAAATCTGGTTCACGGCAGCGAGAAGTGGCTATACGCGCAATCTGTTTGCCGTCGACCTTAAAGGCAATAGCCGCAGCGTTCTAACGATTCCAGCAGGCATGACTTTACAGGATATTGCCTCGGATGGCAGAGTGCTGGTGAGCCTTGACGCCGAGCGTCTGGTGATGGCGACGTCGCTCTTAAATGGAAGATCGTCGGACATTTCATGGCATGACTGGGATATTGCCAAAGACATTTCTCCCGACGGCCAGTCCATATTATTCGAAGATGCAAGCGAGGCCGCACCCGACGACTACTCGGTAGCAATTCGCAAACTCGACGGCACCCCTCCAATTGAACTGGGCGACGGAAGCGCGGGCGGACTTTCGCCGGACGGGAAATGGGCGATCTCAATCGTCACTGGTAGTCCGGGGCGGGTAACGCTGGTACCGATCGGCCCAGGGCAACCTCGGACAGTCCCAATTCACGGACTGGAACGCATCTATAACGGAAATTCTCGTTTTCTTGCAGATGGCGAGAGGATCACCATCAACGGCAACGAAGCCGGTCACGGCGTCCGCTGTTATCTCGTGGACATAGACGATGGTGCGTTAGCCGCAATCACGCCGGAAGGAATTCCGGGTGGCTTAGTGTCGCCGGATGGCCATGCCATGGTTCGGGCGGATGGTAAGGGCGGGCTTGCGCTGTATCCCATTGGCCAGGGAAAGCCCCGTCCCATCCCTGACGTGGATTCAGGATTTGTTCCGGTTCAGTGGTCGAAGAATGGATCGTCCATCTATGCATATCATCCCGGAAGTGTTCCGACCAGGCTATTCCTGATCGATTTGGTCACAGGACAGAAGACTCCTGTGCAAGACTTGCAACCCGAGTCACCCACCGGTGTGGTATCGATCAAACCTGTGATTGTCACACGCGACGGCTCCAGGTTCGCCTACAGTTACTATCACGTCTCTTCGGTGTTGTATCTTGTCTCGGGCCTGCACTAGCCTAGCGGTGGTTTAGTCAAGCGGACCCGAAAAATCCTCGGAAACATAATGGAAGAAAATAGAAGTCGACGTGTGACCCGCGCTCAAGCGATGCCGGTAGTGTGGCACTCTCGTTCCTCGGTAGACTAAGCCATCCCCCAGCGCCTGATAGATCGTAACTCTGCCTTCGGGTGTATCGAGGTGGATAGGCCATGAGGTTGCGAGTTCAGGTTCAGGAGAAAAATCCAGGCATAAAGTAACGCTGAACTCGCACTGCATACGATCCACGTGCTTCTTCAATTCAGCGCCGCTCAAATAGCTGGCCATATATACATAGGAAGGCTTGACCGGCTCCCCCACGATAGCGCTGATTGCACTTGCAATCTGGTAATGGAAGAAGCGCGCGACGCTTTCGTTGTGGGCCACGTAGCGACGAGAACTTTGCTCGTCTCCCAATCGAATGACGCCTCGCCGGATTGCACGCCGGTAGTAACGGCGCAATGCAGAGATGTGGAAAGGATGAATCAAGTCACTGACGGGCGCGTATCCCTTTTCGCGAAAATCTTCGCCCTTCCGAGCGATTTGCTTGAGTCCAATCGGTTGGCGGGCCACGCTTTTTTCCGGTATAAGAATTCCGGCAACAGCAAGCAGATATCTGGCATTTTCAGGAATGGAGGCGGGCGCTGGATCGCCCGGTCGAAGATCCGAGACGATCCGAGTCAACCACGGGCCAAGCCAAAATGGGTTTAGCGTCTCGTGTAGCGGACTCGGTACCCAAGCGATCATGTTTTCAAGGTAAAAGCCCTGAAGTAGATCCTGACGCGTCTCCAGTTCAGCGGGCACTTGCCCCGGAGGCAGAATTGAACAACGAGGATTCAGAAACAAATGCGGCAGGCCTTCCCCAAAGCGCGCCCGGAGCAACCGCCTCGGGACCAGATGCAGGGGTAGTTCGTCAAGCAGGCAATGAAAGCGGTCAGAGGGCAAAGTCGCGGCGTAGTTCCGTCGCGAACCCGCCCCCATCAGGCCAGCTATCCATTCCAGCCACGCCGTTTCTCTTACTGATGAAGCCATCCGTTCAAGGTAAAGCGGCTATCGGCGAAGGCATGCGAAGAGCACTTCACCTTGGTAATTTCGTGGAGCGTCGAGCAGGGAAAGAACACAATTTGATTCTGCTGCGGCCTGATCGTTTGATAACTTCCTCCTGAGCCCGAGCTGTTGGACTTCCCCTCACTGCGGTTCGGGTCGTAGAGCCGCAGTTCTCCTCCCTCGAACGGATTAGGGTCCCGATGAAAGAAATACACAAACGTCAGGCGGCGAGACGCAACGGTCTCCTGCGCATCGTCCGAGTGCTCCCGGAAAAAATCGCCGTCATTGCTGGCTGTAACTTGCACTTCAGTACGCGTAATGGGAAACTCCTGGATCGAAAGTTGATCCAGAACCTGTGGCAGCACGCCGCGAATACGATCAAGAATTACTTGCTCGTGCTTTCCTAAATCCAATAAGACGCGTGATCGGCGATGGTTAAAGTCCACAAATCCAGGATCGCCGTTCGGCGAAATGACCTCGCTGTTCCGGAAATCCGATTCGTGCCGCTGGACAAACTGGACGAGCTCTTCGAGTTCTTGCGGGGCTAGAAATTCGTCGAGGACAACACAATACCGGCGAACCGCTTCGGGCGCGTCCAAAAGCGCCACACCGCTCGCCGAGTCGGATTGCATTTGCTGCGCTCGCAGCGGTTCGCTGGCGCTTTCGCGCCGCAATGAAATCCCCGGCGGCTGCGGGCCAGGGGGCAGATCGCGTGGCTGGTCGCTGGGAGAAGGCCGAGGTGTACCGGGGGGTTGCGGTCCCGGAGGTTTGGGAGCACCGGACTGAAAGAGATTAGGACGTATCTCTTCCTGGTCGGCGGGCATACCCGCGAGGATTTGCTCGACAATATTGCTGCCCAAGAGCGCAAAAGCACGCTGGGCTACTGTTTCTCCTACCGCATAAGCGATCGCCGATGTAACCGCGGTTTGAACCTCGGTATTCCCAGCCGAAGCTGCCTTGGCGTTACGCAACAGGTTAAATAGCAGATCTCTCTCGCGGGCGCTGAAAACCCGTTCGTCGCGCATCAACGTATCAGAGAATGCATCCAGAATTTGCTTCGCCGTCATATAGACACACTCCTCCCTGCCTTTAACAGTGAGATTCTCAAATTCCCGTGGGAGTGAAAATGGGGAGGCGCTATCGCGGAGACACTAACACTTTACGATTAGATTATCAAACACAATTTTTTCTTTTGCATGAAGCGGCCTGCGCGCAAATCGCAGCTCATTTACTGGCCATTGCTCCCACCATCGAATAGAAAATTTTCATGCCATCGACACCGCCAAGTTCAGGTTCCGAGGACCGCTCCGGGTGCGGCATCATCCCGACAACGTTCCCTCCCGGGCTGCAAATCCCAGCGATGTTATCTAACGAACCGTTGGGATTCGCGGAGAGAGATATCTCCCCATCCGGTGTGGAATAACGGAACACTATGCGGTTTTCTCGAAGTAGCTCGTCCAGGGTGGACTGGTCGCAGAAATAGTTCCCTTCCATATGTCCGATAGGAATCGTCAATACTTCGCCTTTGGAGCAGGCATTGGTGAAGGGTGTCATAGCATTTTCGACTCGAACCTGCACCGGTTTGCAAACGTATTTCAGCCCGGTATTGCGCAGGAGCGCTCCCGGCAACAAACCCGCTTCACAAAGGATTTGAAAGCCATTGCAAATTCCCAAAACCAAACCTCCGCTGTCGGCGAAACGCCGAACCGATTCCATTACAGGAGAGAATTTTGCAATCGCCCCAGTTCGCAAATAATCGCCAAAGGCGAACCCTCCCGGCACAAGGATGGCGTCACAATTCTCCAAATCCTGCGATTCGTGCCAGAGAAAAGTCACAGGCTGTTTTGCAACCTGCTGAATCGTCCAATAAGCGTCGTGATCGCAGTTAGAACCGGGAAAGACCAGGACTCCAAATTTCATTGCCTGTCCTTTTTATATGAATTTGAGGTCAGTTTAGCACGCGGAATTGAGTAAATTACCGGCGTCAGGAAAATCAGCCGAGCGATTTCTTGCCGGATGATTCCCAGTTGCCTAGTGAGCTGCGTCTGGCGAAAGTTCTACGACGGGCGGAATAGTGCTCGGAGGAGCAACTTGCCCGTCCGCCGCGTGCGCGTCACCCGGAAACTGAAGCGGGTTGGCTACAGGTGGCGTTATGCTCGGATTTGGAAGTGCTTGAGGTGGAACTCCCTTTGCTTTAACGATGGCCCAGTGCCATTCCTGATCGGGGAATAAAGCAAAATTCAAAGAGGTACGAAAGACGGCGGTCGTTGCCGGGGCGGCCGAACCCTTTACGCGCAGCAGCAGGGTTACGTCAGGCTGCTTCTCGGAGGCATCTGTCGATTGCGCGGCCGCACCAGTCTCGGCCGCCGGTAAGAACCTCGCGTGTCCATAATAAGCCGTTTCTCCAGAGACAGGACGTCTCACGATGGTCAAACCGATAAGAACCTCACGCAGTTCCCACGATGACCCGTTATGTACCGAAACCTGCAAAGAATCCCCGTCAATTGTCGCGGGGCCATCCAGCTTTGCAATTTCTTCGCGCGGCAACTCGTCAAGCATAAGCGGATCGGCAAGCAGCGACGAAGTCTTCGCGGTAAACGACAAACTGCACATCACATCAGGCGACGACACGCGAAGAGTCTTTCCTCCGGGGTCGAGCGAGAAAACAGGAGAAGCGCCGATAGCACGGCGGCTCTCAGCCTCATCCATGACTTTGGGCAGATTATCGTTATCGATTACCGCTTCCGGGGAAACATTTTTCTTGCGCAGGCTGCGCGCGACATCGCCGAGCGGAGGATCGCTGGCATCTCCCTGCGCACGGACTCTCGGCGGAGACGGTAGCAATAGAATCCCGCAGAACGAAACGTAGAGAGCCAAACGAATTGGGGTAAGGGCTCGCACAGACGCATTGGCAGCATGATTTCTTACTCCGTAGCACGACGCGCGTTAAAAATGCTACGGCAGCACGCGGAAGCTCTGCGGAGAAGGACGCATGCAGGTCCTAAAAGAATTGTAGAGAGGATGCGCCGCTAAGCGTAGATAACCAGGCAAACTTTAGTACCAGTACTTTCGCGCGGCGAAAAATGAAGAGTAGGCGTGCGTTGACGAAATGGAAGCGCAACGGGACGCACGCCCATAATTACACAACCGCTATAACAGACCCGACGTCCGTAGGCGTGAAACCGGATCGGCCACCGGTTGCCGCCGGAATACCCATCGAGCCACCGCGAACCCCAAAGCTGCGTAACACAGATGCATGAGCCTCATAAATGCCCCCGAAATTCTGGATCCAACCACTCACCTCAGGGGAGGATCAGCATCACTCTCGAAAAAATAGCAGTGGACCAAAGCTTGGGCAAGGCACAACAGTGCCATACTTGTGGCACGTAAGTAATAGAGGGATAAAGGGACGTGCAGCTAACAAATCCAAAAGGTGCACTTTAAATCTCGATCTCAATGCGGTCGATTGCGATTGCGCCACACCCAAGCCATCAGTGCGTGTCGACGTTTTCCATTTCTGTTGTTCGACCTGCCGGAGGAACTACAATCGTGGAAAGATTGCTCTCCGCAGTCAATTTTCGAAAATCCGCAAGGTCATGATGTTGTAAATCGTCCCAACGACTGAGCATCTCTCCCGTCTCCTGCCTCAACTTTTGGAATTCTTGCTGTTCGGCCTCGGTGGGCGCAGAATCGGCCGTGCCAATATCCATCGCCAGGAAAGCGAGCTTGGTATCCATCTGCGGTGGATACGCCAGCGAATCCTCGTTTGCGCTAATGGTCAGATTGACGAACTGGTCGCGTACTGCCACCAGCTTCTTTTCGAGATCGTCCGCCGAAGACGCAATCGTCTTCGTGCTGGCATTTTCCGGCAAACGGCCCTTCAGTCCGGCGACCTGCGAGCGCACATCTTGAATCTGATTCACGGCGTCATAAACGCGGTTCAGCAGATCATGAATCTGCATCTGCATGTCGAATTGGCTTTCCAAGTCCGCCTGACTAATTTTTACACGGGGGTCTAACTTTACTTCCAACGGAACAATCTGGCTTTGGCCCGCGAACGCTAATCGCACCTGATAATGGCCCGGAGCGACGACAGGTCCGCGCGCGCCATCGCCATATTCCCAGAGGTAGTAGCCAGGAACTTTGTGCGCTTCTTCGCAACGCAGATCCCAAACAAAACGATTCAGGCCGGCATCCAACTTGATTTCTTTTTCCGGTTTCTTCTCATCGGGATCGAGAGGTTCATCCAGCGGCTCAGTTTCTGCACTGGAATAGCTTCGGATCACCTTTCCCGAGGCATCCAGAATTTCTAACTTCGTTTCTGTTCCTTCTTTCGGTGCGTTTTTCACATAGTAATAAATCACTGCGCCGGCGGGAGGGTTTTGTCCAGTGCGTTTGGTGGGATGACGCTCGCCGCTTGCACCGGCTTGTATCCGATACGCCGGAGCCGGCGTGTAGAGATGAAGCTCTTGTTTCGAGACGTCGTCGCTGAATTGCCGCAAGGGACTGAGATCATCGAGAATCCAGAATGCGCGCCCGTGAGTGGCGACAACTAGATCGTTGTCTTTCACGATCAGATCATGCACCGGGGTTGTAGGAAGATTCAGTTTTAAAGGCCGCCAATCCACACCATCATTGAAAGAAATATATACGCCGTTTTCCGTGGCGGCATAAAGAAGGCCTCGCTTTTTCGGATCCTCGCGAACCGCCCGCACGAAACTTCCTTCAGGAATTCCGCGAGTGAGTTTGGTCCAGGTTTGGCCGTAGTCGCTGGTTTTGTAAATGTAAGGCAATAGATCATCGTTTTGATGCCGGTCGACGGCGATATAGGCTGTACCAGCGTCGTGCGGCGAAGCTTCCACCTGGCTCACGCGGCTCCATTCTGGCAAGTCTTTCGGAGTCACATTCGTCCAGTTCTTGCCATCGTCGCGCGAAATCTGAATCAAGCCATCGTCGGTCCCGACCCACAATAACCCTTTCGTGATCGGAGATTCGGCCACCGCGAAAATGGTGTCGTAGTATTCCGTTCCGGAATCATCAAGCGTGATGTCGCCCCCGGAAACATGTTGCTTGGTTTTATCGTTGCGAGTGAGGTCCGGACTTATGATCTGCCAATGCACGCCTCCATCGGTAGTCCTAAACAGACGTTCGCCGGCGTGGTAGAGCGTGTTCGGATCATGGGGAGAAATCAGCACCGGCGCTGTCCACTGAAAACGGTGTTCCAAGGCCGCAGCGCCGTGCGCATCGGAAAGCTCGGGTTGCTCGGTAATCGATTTCACTTGTCCAATGCGCTTGTCGAAGCGCGTGATGTTCCCCTGATAATCCGCGGCATAAACCACATTCGGATCGGGAAAATACGGGGCAATGTACCCGGCCTCGCCTCCACCCACGTCATACCAGTCCGATCGGTCAATCGAGCCATTGTCGCTGCGGCTGGTGATCGCAACCGTGCCGCTATCCTGCTGCGATCCATAGATGCGATAGGGCGTCTCCGAATCTGTAATGACATGATAGAACTGGGCCGTCGGTTGATTGTCTTCGAGCGTCCAATTGTTGCCTCCATCGAGAGTGACAGTCACTCCGCCATCGTTTGAGGCGATCATGCGCCGCGTGTCTTCTGGATCGATCCAGAGCCCGTGATTGTCTCCGTGCGGGACTTTTATTCGATTAAAAAGATTGCCACCATCGCTGGATTTGTAGGTCTCCACGTCCATGATGTAAACCACGTTCTCATCTTTCGGGTCGGCGACGATGTGCATGTAATACCAGGGACGCTGCCACAAGCTATGGCTGGGATTGACGAACACCCATGTCTCGCCGCCGTCATCGGAGCGGTAAAGTCCCCCGTCGGGATTATGCGCTTCGATCAGCGCGTAGACTCGATCCGAGTTAGCGGCGACGGCAACTCCGATCCGGCCATACGGGCCTTTAGGAAGACCATGCTCTTCCAGCCGCTTCCAGGTTGTCCCGCCGTCATCCGACCGGTAAAGCCCACTTCCCGGGCCGCCGCTACTCATGCTCCACGAAGTACGACGAGCCTGCCAAAGAGCGGCGAACAGAATATTGGAATTGTGGGGATCGAAAGCAATATCGATACCGCCGGTGTTCTCATCTTTATAAAGAACCTTTTCCCAGTTCTTGCCACCATCCAGCGTACGAAAAATACCTCGCTCGGTGTTTGGTCCAAAGGGATGTCCCAGTGCGGCTACAAAAACGATATCCGGGTTGTTGGGATTGATAATCACTTTGCCGATGGCACGACTGTCATGCAAGCCGATATTCTTCCAGGTCTTGCCACCGTCCAGAGATTTGTAAACTCCATCGCCTTGAGAAATGTTGCCGCGAATGCAGGCTTCGCCCGTCCCCACATAAATAATGTTGTGATCCGAATTTGCAACCCCCAAACTTCCAATATCGCCACTTCCCTCTTTGTCGAAAATCGGCGACCAGGTCATTGCGCCGTCGGTGGATTTCCACACACCCCCGCCGGTCGCGCCGAAGTAATAGGTGGTTGGGTCGCCAGGGATTCCGGCCGCAGTCAATGAGCGTCCACCGCGGAAGGGGCCAATCAGCCGGTACTTCATGCCCTTGAAAAGCCTGTCTTCAGGCTTGCCGGACTCTTCTTCCGCGGCAGGCTTTTGTTCCGCCTTCACACCGGACGCTGGCCGCGCGGCCTGCGTTGGCTTAACGGCTTTCGACTGCCGTTCAGGGACTGCTTGGGCGAAAGCAATGCTTTGGAGCAGGAAAACCACAGCCCCGAAGGCCAAAAGAAAATGCAGCAGTCGATGCGTTGAAGGATTGCCCGCGCAAAACATATTCCTACCCGCCATATTCCCTGGGCCCCCTAATATTGAAGTCTTGGAAATGAACGGCTGCCATGTTAGTTCCGGACGAAATGAACCAAATTTTCGCGCGAGGTGAAGACGACTCCCCTTACTTTTCTCCGAGAAGTTTGCGAGCGGCCGCCAAC
>Ga0335075_10016630_pt1 | contig 10971 bp, 21 predicted proteins | sample Lox_Sample_24_FD_206723 | JGI IMG/M metagenome (GOLD analysis project Ga0335075, IMG submission 206723) | Soil microbial communities from Loxahatchee National Wildlife Refuge, Florida, United States - Lox_Sample_2.4 | ecosystem: Environmental > Terrestrial > Soil > Wetlands | place: USA... | reverse complement strand
GCCCGTATGCCTTGTCAGTTGCGCGTCATCGGTAAAAAAGAGCAACGTTGCGGACGATCGACTATCTACTACCTCGGCGGATGCGACACCTTGTCAGCGGCTGGGACATATCCCGCCGCGAGCACTCAGCGGCATCTTGCGCGTGGCCTGTAAATGAATCTAAGCGCGAGGGTAGCCTTACGGGTTCGTGCGGTGAAGATATCCCGTGCTCGCCTGATGGCGGTGGCCTGCTATCAAAACTCGACTGTGGAACGGAGCACCCCTCCCTCCATCGTCATCCAACGCCAACCTTCGCTGGTGCCGCTTGGCAAAGGCCAGCACCAGCGCGTTGTTGCTTAGTGGGGCAACTACCAGGCCGTTATTGATGCCATGAGCTCGTCGCTGAGCTTTCGCGTCTCTTTCAGCACCGCCGGCAGATCCTTCCTGAACTCCTCCACCAGGCCATCGGTGCGCGCCCTGAAGACGCGATCGCCGCGGCAGCGCGCGGATAGGCCGCGGATGGCGAGCCGATAGACCAACTCTTGGCGAGGTAGCAGGCCGCGCAGCAGGACGGCGATATCACGGGGATCGAGATCGAGTGAGGGCACGACCAAATTCAGCGAAGCGCCGCGGTATGGTCAAGCGCTATCCCAATGGACTGCATACCCATCCCATACCGATCGCAAAAGAAAAGCCCCGCCCGGCAACATCGGGGGACCGGCGGGGGCCGGGCAACGTGCTCACAGGACGTGCCCGGCGAGCAACAGACTGCCGGAGCATTCCCGCATGCTACGAGCGAGCGGTTAAATCGAGGTTGACGGAGTACGGCAGCTTCTTGCGTGCCGCCAGCACCTTGAGCGATTGTTCAAGCACCGCAAGCGCTCGGAAATGATTGTGAGAGGTCGGAACGTGTTCCTTCCCTGCAGACAACTCCTTTTCAAGGGCAGCCTGGAGCTGATCTAGGTCGCCTGCGCTCAGCACTTCGCAGAAGTGCACCGTCATCGTGTGCGCATCGCCCCCCGGGTCGAGCGAGCCGCCATCGACGATGCTGCCGAGTTCCCGTCTGCATGCCCCCATGTAGTAGTTCATGGCAATCCCTAGTCGCCGCTCGAGCCCTCGAGATGGGCGTCGGGCTTGCTCCAGGCGTGCGTCTGCTTGCATGCGGGACACGACACGCGGTTGAGACCGATCGGTCGAGCATGCCACCTCGCGGCCTCAGCCATAAGTCCGGTCGGTATGCCGCGGCCCGTCACCGGGCAGCGGATCATCACGCGTGCCTGTTCATCGCTCACACTCAAGAGCCCCCTTCGCTCGTGGCCGAGTCTGTACCACATAGGGGTTAGCAACCGGTTTAGGAGTGCAAGCTGCGATTGCAGCGCACCGTCGCGAAGTGTGCGCATGCGCGCTCAATGGTGGTCGCGCGGCCAGCCGCAAAGAAAAGCTTCTGCGCCTCAAGGTGCTTATTGTGCCTTCTCCTCGAGCCAAGCCGGGATATCGGGCTGGCGGTGACGAATCAGTCTCACGAGTCCGTGGTACCGCGTCGTTTCGGGATTGAACGGCAGCGGCGTCCCCGGTGGCAGTAGCTGCGATGCCGCGGCGCGCCACTCGGGATGATCGGACAGAACGTAGAGTGCGGCGATGCCGGGGGATGCGATCTCGGTTTCGCCTAGGCTCTCAAGCGCTGCGGTGAGCGTGCGCGCAACCTTGTCGACGATGGCCGGCGCCGACGATCCCTTTGCGAGCTCCTGATCAAAAGTAGTCATCATAATGGCCACGATCAGCTGAGGGCGAGGCCAACGGCTCGGTGTCCCCTCGATGACGATTTCTGCCCACACATCAGCGTCGCGCTGCTCTTCAGTGCTGAGCGTCGGATAGACGGGCGCCGAAGGGGCCGGCAGCGTCACGGCGGCCATGATCATTGCGCTCCTGAGAGGGCCTGCGCGGCAAGGCTGCGGTTTTTTTACAGCGCGACCGAAGTCGTTGGCTATCCCGGTCGCGTCGGTCGCCTGAGTCTGGACGTTAACGGTGGTCACGAAGCGAGGGCGGACATGGTGAGCCCCGCTACGGTGGAGATCGGAAGCGGTGCTCTGTCCAGCACGCTCCAGAAGCTCCAGCATGCCCTTGAGGTACAGTTCATTGACGAGAACGGTGGCGGCGCTGGCGTGCGGCTACGGAAGCGGAGGAGCAATCGGTGCGCTTGGGGCCTTCCGAACGTGCGCTCGCTGTCGCTCGAGGACTAATTCGCACCCAGCGGTCCTCTGAAATCGCGGTAGTCGAAGGCTATCTTCGACTCCAGCCGGTGAAGACGAGTCCTATTGGATTTCGTTCGACGGTTCGCACCTGTTGCGGGGGCGTTGGCGTGAATTTGCTGAGGAACTGCAGCCCGGGTTTGTCGACGCCATGGCTCGGGCTGGCTCCGGGCGGTGAGCGATCCGACCGCGGAGCCCTCGCGCTGTCGTTAGCGAAATGACAAGTGGTTTCTGGTAGTTGAAAGAGGATCGGGCCTCGCACAAGGGAGCGGCCGGATGGAAGCCGAGGTCGATTTCGGCTGGGTGTCGCTGCTGCAGAAACGGGCGGATTATGCCCGGAAGTCGGCCGCAGCTGCGCGCAGCCAATTCAGCGCCAAGGAGCTCGAGGATCGCCACCACCGACGTCGCTCGCGAGCGCGGAGCTCGTCTTGCGCCGTGATCAGCCGTCCGATTGCAGCTTGCAGGCGATTAACTTCCCGGAAGTCAGCCACCTTGATCGCAAGCGAGCACAGCCTCCTCAACTGCTCTATCTCGTGTTCGATCGCTGCAATCTGGCCGGATAAATCGTCCATTCTGGCGCTTCCCTCTTTGAGTAGGATCAACGCCCAGCGGTGACGGCGCATCTCAATACAACCCTAAAGAGACAAGGTGGGGACGAATTTTACGACCGGTTTCTGGCGAGTTGGTGCCTCGGCGGGGCACCTTAGGCGCGAAAGGCTTAGCTCTCGACGCGTGCCTGAGACCTTATCGCGCGGAATCGTTCTTGAGCCGCGCCGCCTCGGCGCCGAACACACCGGCGAGATAGCGGAGATCATCGGCGCGTGCCTTGTCTTTGATGGTTCAACGCGGTCACGACCATGACGCTAAACGGCGTCGCAGTAGTCAGATCGCATAGCCGGCTCGGTGAAACGCCTCCGCATATTTTGGTCGCATGATATTGATATCCTCTGAGCTGAATACCCTAGACGATCGTGGAGGGACTGTGCGGGAGGCAAGTTATAAAAGCGATGACGAAGCGCATCTTACCTCCTTGACGATTTCGTCCTCCCCCATCCAGCTTGCGGCACTCTTCAGCAACCTGCGTCCAAACGGCTGCCATCGGATGGTCTTCAGCTTCGCGCCAGTTGCGAGCCCGCTCGAAAGCCTCGGCCACCGCTTCATCCCCGTGCTGATCGTGGATGACCAGCGCCAGATCGCGAATCCGCTGATCTGCGGAGACCATGGCGAGCCAACAACGGGAAGCGTCGCAGTGGTCCCACATGCAACTCGCTGGCTCGCCCGCTGCAGATCAAAGCACGGGAAGGTGAGACCCGATCCATAGATTTTCCCGGCCTACGTTGAGCGTGCTTTTATTGGCGCAATCCTGGTCGCTCTTGGCGTCGATTCGAAACCGACCGGCCCAGCCGTTGCTCCAACCGTTGCTACATCCGAGAGGAGAAGAGAGTGATTGAAGGATGGGGCCTCGCGATCCTTCTGCTGGTAGCCGGCCTCCTGTTGTTCGTCGGGATTTGTCACAACGCGCAGCGTTTGCGCGACGAGAAACGGCGAGAGCGTGGGATCGTGTCAGATCCAGATAAGGTGCGTGCTCGGCGTTCTGTTCGCTGATTCTCGCGCGAATCAGGGATTGCTGCCGTTCCCCGGTGCGCAATCTCGATGAATCGACACCTTGTGCCCATCATCGCGGCTGGCGCGGTGACTAACCTTGGGTTCGCCGAGTGCTGATCTTCGGTGTTCCCCGGATATCGTTGTGCGGCGACGCTGTTGCCAACGGCGGCGGAGCGAGCTCCTAGGCGACTCGCCCCGTCGCGCCGGTGCCGTTTGGGGAGGGGCGACACCAGCGCCCTTTTCCGCAGCACTGCGTTAATTCTGGCTTGCCGCCTTCCGGTTTCGCAGGGCGCGATATCGGGTGTTGGCCTGATGTCGTCGTGTGGCGGTGGCCTGCTATCAAAGCATCGACGGTGGAGCGAGACCACTTTCCCGAGCGACGCCTCGCTCCCGCATCGTCACGCTCTCCAACTCGCTGGTGCCGCTTGGCAAAGCGGCACCAGCGCCTCTTTCGATTGTCCCGACAATTTGGAGGCTCCGACTCTTGGTTCAAGAAACCGAAATCGACGGCGAATTTGACCGTAACGCCGTGCGCGCCGCTTTCATCGCTGCCCGTACCGCCGGCGGCTCATCCGTCGAGTGCTATCGGGCCGGGGTGGAGCTATGGCAACGGATGCACCCCGATTGCGCACTGCAGTATGCGGCGCTGGAGGCGGTGGGGATCATTCTCGAGCTGCGGTTCGCCGAACTCGTAAATTCAGCGGTGACCGAGACTGGGGTAAGTAGCCAATTGGCGGGGCGCCTGTGATCTACGTGGCCGCGCCATTAATGAATGGTAGCCGCATACGTAGCCTTAGGGGTTCGCCTAGGCGTGAAACTCCGCTGTTCGCCTGATACCGCTGTGCGGCAACGCCTGCAATCAACGCATTGATGATGGAGGGGATGAGCGACACTCCCATCATCGCCTCTGACTCGCTGGTGCCGTTCGATGGCGACACCAGCGTTTTGTTGCGCTCGGCAGTCTCTTGGCACTCTTAGCGGCGGCTGCCTCCAGTAGCTCGCCCACAGCTCCACCGATCTGGCGCCATAAGATCATCACCCACTCATCGGCATGCGCTCCCTCAAGATTGAGGAGCAGATCGTCCACCAGGGTCTGCGCCTGCTCGCCGTGCTCGATAACGAGCCACGTCGCAGCCTTCCAGACGAGGCTTGGTTGCCCAGCCATGCCTCAATGAACGCATTTGGCGTGGAATGAGTTCGCCGGCCGCTTGATTCTAGCCAAGAGGATAGCCTCAGGGTTCGCCGGAGCGGGAAGGTCCGGTGCTCGCCCGATGGCGCTGGACACTGAGGGCAGCCTACAAAAGCATTGATGATGGAGGAGTCCCCCGAAGCGCAGACCTCGCTTCATCATCGTCTCTCGCCTCGCTGGTGCCGCTTGGCAACCGCCGGCACCAGCGCTTTGTCGCGTGCCTCAAGTGAGGCAGCTACCGAGCCGCCACCGATGCCGTCAGATCCTCCCCGAGCTTCGCCGCCTCCTTCAGCAGTGCCGGCAGGTCCTTGCGATACTGCTCCGCAAGCGCGTCGGTGCGCCGGGTGAACACCCGATCGCCACGGCAGCGCGCGGATAGGCCGCGGATGGCGAGCCGATAGACCAACTCTTGACGAGGTGGAAGACCGCGCAAAAGGACGGTGACTTCACCGGGATCGAGATCGAGGGAAAGCATCCCGGCCGATATTGAGCGGTCCGGCCAAGCGTCGGGTCAAGCTCGGATCGGATTTTATCCCCGGCTTCCACAGCCCTGTGAACAACAAGAGGATCTCCGCTATCTCGCCGGTGTGTTCGGCGCCGAGGCGGCGCGGCTCAAGAACGATTCCGTGCGATAACGCTCAAGCACGCGCCGGGCGCCGAGATTTTCCCGAAGTCGTTGGCGACTCGGCGATAAAAATACCCCGCCGAGTGGGGGGCGCCGAGCGGGGTAGTGGGTAGCGCACCTGCTGCGCAGCAGCGGATCGGCGAAAACGAACCAATCGCGCAGCGGGTTCCAGCGCGTCAGACCTGCATCGCGTGCAAGGGGCAAGCCGCGCAAAAAGCCCCGCCCTGGCCGGCTTGGGGGCGACACAGGGCGGGGCGCAAGGTTCTTGGTGATCCGCGCGCATTCTGCCGCCCGCTTATTAACGAGCGGTTGATAGCAAAGGCCGGCGCGGATGGTATCAATCAGTCCGCTGGGAGGCGCTTTAAGTGCTTCCCAACCCGCTAGCTGCCGAGCATGTGCGGGGGCAGTGCGCCCACCATCTTCGGTTAAGATGGTTGGCGTGGCATGGCCACAACTCAACTCCTCGGCTCAGAGTATGACAAAGAAAAGCCCCGCCCAGCGCAGCTTGGGAGGACGTTGAGCGGGGGAAGTAACCCGTCTGGAAAGCAGCCGTCGAAAGGATCAACGACGGCCCATATCAGGTGATCACATCGTGATTGGTTGGTCAAGGATAACAAATCTGCCAATCCGCTTTCGTCAATTTGCGGGGCACGCAGCTCGTATCTCCCCACCGAGATCAGGTTCCGGCGGTACTTCATGCGCTGGGCCGCTAGAGCCTTGGGTTAAGCCTGGCAAGCCATCAGCGTAGGCCCGCGCTTGGCCGCGGGGGGTGCCGTTCACCGGATAGTAAGGCGGACCCTGCAGGCTCTGCCGGATGGACCACAAGCCCTGGCTGATGGCCGTATCTCTGCTTGCCCGCCACGGGGACGAGGCGGCGGCGGTAATCTGCCTCCAGCTCGCGACGCTGCACCGGCTCGTCCAGTTGAACCAGAGCGCCGAAGACAGGGCGATGTTGCGGTTTTGGCGGCGGACCGGGGAAGCGTTGGTCGCGATCGTGGAGCCAGAGCCAGCAAGGCCGCACGGCTTGAACTAAGGGGTGTGCGGAGCGTCCAAATATTCAGGGCCGCGATGCTAACGGCGGGACGCCGACGCCTTCAGCTCCGCGCTGAGCTGGTCAGCTTCTTTCAGCACGTCGGAGAGTCCTTTGCGCAGTTGCCGCACCAACTCCTCTGTGCGCGTGCGAAATCGTCCATCACCGCGACAGCGTCCACATAAGCTGCGGATGGCCAGTCGATACGCGAGTTCCTTTCGGGGAGGCTGCTGACGAAATCGTCAACCTCGCTCGGGTCGAGTGTAAACCTGGGCATCGGCGGGATTTAGCAGGGCAGCCGAGAACGGTCGGGTCGGGCGGACACGAACACGGTCACCGTGTGAGCGAGAATGCCGGTATCAACTAGTTGGGTGGCGAGAACTCGCAGATCGAGCCCGGCGGCGGATCTTTTATTGGAAAGAGTCGAAGCTAAGCGCAGGGGTAGCCTTAAGGCTTCTCGGGGGCCACAATCCCGAGTGTCATCTCGCTCCATCGTCGCCACGCTCCCTGCGACTCGCTTGTGCCGTTCCACAAGAGCGACACCAGCGCTCTTGGGGCAAATGTTCCGCCCACCCGCCCAAAGGCGTGATAGTCGGCTCCTTGGCCTACCGCTATGTTTGACGACGGCACCTATTCTCGATTGTGAGTACCATGCGCATTGCCGTTCTCGCCGTCTTTCTTGCTCTTGTTGGCTGCTCCAATGCAGGTTGGGCCCAATCAATTCCGTACAAGGAGTCTCAGAGTGTTTGGCACCGGATAGACGCTTGCCGAGAGCAAGCGCAAAAGCAGTATCCAGACTGGACGGAGAAGGACGCCATAGCACGCAACCGAGCAACTAAACTGTGCAGATCCTGCCACCCGTGGCGCCGCTGGGACCCTCGGGGCCCCTTGGGCCCACAGTTAGTGGATCGACGACTGCGAAGTGAGAATCGGAACGGCACTCAGGGCTTACCGCTGCCGTCAGCTCGGCGATCTTATTCGCTTCCTTGAGCACCGCGGCAGATCCTTGTGGTTTCGGCGGTACTTTTGCGGTCCCAGCGGGCGCATATCGCCGTCCGCGGACAGCTGTTGCGCGCGGTCAGCTATGAGGGGCTGCCGGAGGACAAGTCAGCCACGGGAATGCGGGGAGTGCCGGAGCGTGCAAGCGAGCGCGTTTTCGACTGGATCAGGGCTCGATCCGAACGGGAATGCCGGCGCCGAGGTCGAGGAAGCGGAATTCATCGGGCATGTAAACGACCTGCGGCCGTTCGCTGGTCGGCTGGCCATAGACGGCGCCAAGAACCGCCACGTTACTTATCAGCAGCCGCGGCTTGCCGGCACCATCCGGCTCGAGCGGCAGCGTCACCGTCTCGAAGTTCACCGCGTCGCCGCTCCGTGTCTCCGTTTCGCGGTTGATCATCACGCCGCCGCACGGTCGCGTCGCCATTTCCCTCAATCGCCAGCGCCGCACCGGCCATTGCGCCGGCGGGGTGATCGCGGCGAAATTCCTGCCGGTCGCCTCGAAGTTGACGTGGTCGCGCAACTGGCTCCCGGCCACCTTGATGCGGACATCGTCCTCGCCGATAAGCTCGAAGAGGATGACGCGCCCCAGCAGTTCTTTGATGTCCTGGAGTTCGATCGCCGAACGCTTGGGCATGAGCCGTCCCGGGCGACGCCAGCGCAGCCACGCCGCGACGAAATGGCGGTTCGCCTGATCCTGCGGTGCTGTGAGAAGCGCCCGCTCGATGTCGCTGGCGCGGTCGAGAGCATCCATCGCGATCTCCGGGGAGACTGCGATCCTACCTTCAAATGTTAAACATTTGCTGACGATGATCGAGCGTAGCCGGTGGGACGCGAGCCCCGGGCAGAGCATGGCGAGGAGCCGCCAGCGGCGGCGCACACGTAGCGGCAGGCGATCCCAACTTTCCGCACCCAGCATTTTAGACGCCGGGCCTGAGGAGGATTCACCTTCGCCGATGGTCACACCGTGATCGCTGATCTCGACCGAGGCGCATTCGATGCAGCAGTCGCAGACCTTGACCTTGATTGGGTCCATCTTGTCTCCACTGTAAACCGTTAGCAGAAGCCTATAGTCAGTAGTTCCTAAACCAGTGGAGGGAAAATGGCGGCGCACATCGGCCCCGGTTCAAAGCATCAGCACCGGCGTAACCGGAGCAACGGCGGAAGGCTTTGTCATCTTCGACGACCAGAGCAGGCCGGCTGTCACCCTTGGCTATTCCACTAAGAAGCTAAAGAGGCGGCCGAGCTCGTCGAAGACGCCTTAGCGATGGCGAAGCTGGTGATGCGCTCCAAATAGAAAAAGGCCCCGCCGGTGAGGCGGGGCTTTGAGGCTGGCAAAATTTGAAGCAACACAGCATCGCATAGAACAGCATCCCAGTGCTGTCACGGTTCGGTGAGGCCGCGCCACATCTGACAAAAGAGAAGCCGGCCGGGGAAGCGGGCAGGTCGCCGGTGCTGGCGACACGTTGATTGATGAGGTTCGTAGCGCATGCCGACAAATGTCCGGGGCGCGCCTAACACGCTGAGACTGATGCGGTTAGCTCCGCGCTGACCTTGTCGACCTGTTTGAGCACCGCCGGCAGATCCGTGCGGTATTGATCGACGAGCGCCTCGGTGCGCTGCCGGAGATGGAGTCCTCAACCTCGCGCGGGTCGAGTTCAAAGCTGGGTTTGCGCATGGCGCCGGGATGAAGCAAATCGGCCGAGCGCAGTCAAGGCTAAGGAGCCTTCCTGCGGCGTCTTTTGCGCCGGTCCCAGCGGGTGCGTATCCCCACTCCCGCAGAGAACAGCAGGACCACCACCACAAACGCGATATAGACGCTCGTGCTCAAAGCCTGGCGTCCACGGGCAGTTGCAGCCGGCTTATGTTTGGCGACCGGCTTACAATCTAGCTTACATTTCGTGGGACAGCGGCAAAACAAAAGCCCCGCGCGAGGCGGGTCCGCGGGGGGTCAAAGGGGAACTCTATCCGGCCAACAGCGACTCGGCTTGCGCGTTCCGGCAAAGAAAAGGCCCGCCGGTGAGAAGCGGTGCTAAGCTCGTTCCCGACAGCGGCCCGGCTACCGCGTTCCTTGCGGCTTATTCGCCGGCAAGGTCCATGGCGCGGTATCAACGACGATGCCTGGTGCGGACACAGCGGCCTTGATGTAGCGCCCGCGGCTGTCGAGGTGGCCACGTACATAACGCGCGTTGGGCCCGCATCTGAGAATAGCGGGCATGCACACCATAAGGCTCAAGGTCCTAAGCGACGATTATTGATACAGTGGTGCGGAATATCTCGTAATATGCATCTGCAGTAGCCCAGACTCTGTTGATCGACAAGCAACCGATTGCGGCATATCGTCGGCTCAAACTGAAAACGCTGGAGTTCGGCAGCCATCCAGCGGAAAGAGTTCGGAACGAACCAACAGCGAGAGCCCCGATGGGAGATCTGCTGTTCAAGCGAATCGCCCTTGCTGCAAATGGCGCAGCCGCTTTATGGGCTGCCCTTCTGGTGCTGCTAACCGAAGCCGATCACTTCCTCGCTTTGGGCCATTTCTGAGGCTCCAAAAGTCGGCGCTACGCGCTAACTGCCTCGATGTGCAATGCACTCGTGTCGAATTGTTGACATGGACGAACCTGGAACACTTGCGAGCGTTGATCGAGCGCTGTAGCGCCGAAAGACAATGCGCGTGGACTATCGCTCGGCCCTCATCACGGGTGCGGGCAGCGGCATCGGTGCTGCGTTCGCGGCGATTTTGCCGGCGAGCACAGATCTCCTGCTCAGCGCGAGGAGCGCGGAGCAGTTGGAGCGAGTTGCCGCGCCGCTCGCGACCGGCTTGCGGCGCGTTGATACCATTGCCGCCGACCTTGCGACCCCATACGGCTGCGCCGCCCTGATCGAGCGGGCGCTCGAGCGCGGCGTCGATCTCTTCATTTGCAATGCCGGCACCGCCGTCGCCGGTGATTTCCCCGAGGTGCCGATCTCGAGACAGCGCGAGACGCTCGCGGTGAACGTCGTTGCGACCGTCGAGCTGCTGCATGCACTGATACCGGACATGATCGCACGGGCGAGATGGGCGCAGTGCCGGGCCGGCGTGATCGTCGTCTCCAGCATGGGCGCCTTCGGCCCTGCGCCGGGGCTAGCTGTGAAGTCTCAATAGGTTGTCCATTCGGTCCCGACCGAGGAAGCTGAAGTTGCTGAGGCTTTAGCGAACCTTGGGGGAACCGAATGGACGTTCACAAGAATGCCCGGCTGACGCCAACCGATCGAGAGGCGATGGTGCGCCGCGTTGTCGAGGGCGGGCAGACGCCGC
>Ga0335075_10016627_pt1 | contig 10971 bp, 10 predicted proteins | sample Lox_Sample_24_FD_206723 | JGI IMG/M metagenome (GOLD analysis project Ga0335075, IMG submission 206723) | Soil microbial communities from Loxahatchee National Wildlife Refuge, Florida, United States - Lox_Sample_2.4 | ecosystem: Environmental > Terrestrial > Soil > Wetlands | place: USA... | reverse complement strand
TGGCGATGAGCCCCCGCGGGATCTGGACCTTCAGGCCCTCGCGGGCCAGGATTTCTTGCGCCAGCTGGCGCTTCAGACCGATCTCGGCGGCGCTGGGCCCGCTGACGCGGCTGGGCAGGGCGTTGGCCACGGCCAGGGCGGAGAGGGCGGTGGCACCGGCGGCTGCGAGTGCGCCGACGCGGATCCTGGCGACGTCAGGCAGCCGCAGGCCGGGAGCGCGCGCCGCCGGCGGGCGGTCTTTCGGCAGGTCGGCGAGCACGGCGGTCAGTTCGCTCCCGGTGCGGCTGCGCAGCACCTGCCCGGATCGCTGGTCGAATTCGTCGGCGGTGATCCGGCCGGCCTGGAAGGCCTCGCTCAACTCGCCGAGTGCCCGGTCGCGGTCGGCGTCCGATGCGCGGAGGTCGCCTTGCGGATAGTCGCGGACGGCGGTTTGCATGGTTCGTGCCCCTTCGGCGCGGAGTTCCGATGGGTTCAAGGGTGGCAACAGCACGCCCCCTCGCACATCGCCCGATCTGGCGGGCGGGCGGCTGAATAACCGTCTCCGCTACCCAGCTGAGCCGATCCACCGATCGGCTGATGCCCACTGTCATTTCCAGGACCCGGCCTCATGCGGCACACCGGCCCCGATAGTGCGGAGCGTGCCGACTCTGCCACCATCCGGCCTGCCCGCCGGCTGGCCTTCGAGGCCACGGTGAGCGTGTGATCGCACGGCCTGCCCTGCGCAAATGGGGCGCATGGGGTTCGAGGCTCCAGTGGGGCGGGACCAGGTATGGGTACGGGAGCACGTGGCACACCCGGCCCCGGAAGGTATGGGCTAGGGGACACAAGTCGCATTGGCAGATGGGCTCCTTGACTGCTGGCTGGCCGAGGATGGCGGCGACGGCCACCGGCCCCGGCACGCCCTGTTGGCCGAGGCGCTCACACCCGCCGGGTCAACCCGCCCGTCCCGGCACCGGGTCGTGCAGCAGGAAGCGGATCACGGCGCGGTGTACAGGCGCTCGGGCTGGGTGCGGGACACGTAGAGGTCCCAGTAAAGACCGGCGATCGTGTCGGGCTGGGTTTCCTGGCCGCCGGAACCTATGTAGACCGCTATCGGCACGTGTGCGGCGTAGACGCCGCGATCGGCCAGCGCGGCGTTGAGCGCGAGCGCGTAGTTGCGCAGGGCTGCGCCGGCAATGCCGACGTTGCCCATCGGCGGCATGGTCACCGCCGACGACGCGCCGGTGGTGAACAGGAGCGTGCCGCGGCCGCGCTTCAGCATGCCGGGCAGGACGGCCCGGACGGCGGTGATGGCGCCGTAGACGTAGAACTCGATCTGCGGCTGGACGTCCTCGGCGGTGACGGCCAGGACGTCGACCAGGCCGAGACCTTGCGGCGCCCCGTGCCCGGCCGGGGAGTACTCAAGGACATCGACCTGGCCGAACCGCTCCTCAGCCGCCGACAGCGCGGCCGTGAGTGAGGGGCGGTCGAGTACGTCACCGGCGAAACCGGCCGCCTGGATTCCGCTTGAGGCCAGTTCGGCGGCCAGGTCGTCGAGCTTGGCCTGGGTACGCGAGATCAGCGCGACCGTGAAGCCCGCGCGGCCGAACTGGCGCGCGATCGACAGCCCGAGGCCCGGGCCAGCACCGACGATGGCAATGACGGGCATGACCGTCCTCCCTCGTGCTCCGCATGTCTGTCCGCGGCCCGGCCGGGTTGACGGACAGACCGGTCCTGATATAGATATTTTGCCAATGTTCGAACATATTTAGGCGTCTTATGAACGAGTCGGAGTTCCGCTACGCCGACTACTCGCTGAGCGGCGACCAGGAGGCGGTGCGCGACGCCTTCGCAGACTTCTTCGCCAAGCAGTGCCCGGCCGAGCGCGTGCGCAAGGCAGAGCCGCTGGGCTATGACGAGACGCTCTGGCGGCAGCTGACCGACATGGGCGCGGCCTCGATGGGACTGCCGGAGCAGGCCGGGGGCGACGGCGCGTCACTCGTTGACCTGCTCCTTGTGGCGGAGGAGCTTGGCGGCGCCGCGGCGCCTGTGCCCTTCATCGAGCACGCCGCCGCATCACGCGCGCTGGCGGAGGCGCCCGGAGCACCGGCCGGGCTGCTGGCCGACGCGGCCACCGGGCGGCGGCTCCTGGCCCTGGCCATGCGGCCGGCCGACGGCCAGGCCCGCCAGCTCGTGCCCGGCGGCGCGGTCGCGCGGGACGTGCTGGCGCTGACCGGGGACACGCTGGTCGTGGTGCACGCCGACTCGCCGCCGCCGCTCGTGCCCAACCAGGGCAGCACGCCGCTGGCGTGGTGGGACCTGGCGGGCGGCAGCCGCGACGAGATAGCCGAGGGACCCGGTGCCGTGACGCTCTACCGGCGCGCGCGGGCCGAGTGGAAGCTGCTGACCGCGGCCGCGCTGGTCGGGCTCACCGAGCGGGCCCTCGGCATCGCCGTCGAGTTCGCCAAGACGCGCGAGACGATGGGCGTGCCGATCGGATCGCTGCAGGGCGTCTCCTTCCCGCTGGCCGACGTGGCCATCGGCATCTCCGGCGCGCGGAACCTGGCGCGGCGGGCGGCCTGGATGCTGGAGCACGAGCCCGGGCAGTCGCGGCACCTGGTGCCGGCGGCGTTCGCCTACGCCGCCGAGGTGGCCACCGGGGGCGCGACCACCTCGGCGCACATGCAGGGCGGCCTCGGCTTCACGATCGAGGCCGACGCCAGCCTGTACTTCCTGCGTGCCAAGGGCTGGAGCGTGCTGGCGGGCGACCCGGCCGAGGACGTCATCGCCGTCGCGGACGCGCTGGCGGCGCAGGCACTCGCGGCGGAGGCGCTCGCGGCGGACGGGCTCGCGGCGGACGGACTCGCGGCGGACGGACTCGCGGCGGACGACGGCAGGTAAGCGCGGAGACGAGGGAGGCCGACGATGGACTTCAGCCGTGTGCGGCTGGACGCCGGGCAGCAGGAGTTTCTCGACGAGGTGCGGTCGTTCCTGGCCGAACACGTCACCGAGGAGGTCCTCGAGGAGGAACGGCGGACCGGCAGCGGCTTCAACCAGGGGGTACACCTCGCGCTCGGCGCGAAGGGCTGGCTGATGCCCACCTGGCCCGCCGAGCGCGGCGGCGCCGGCCTGGACCCGGTACGGGCGCGGATCCTCGAGCTCGAGATGCGCCGGGCCAGGGTGCCCTCGGTCACGGCCAGCACGACCAACCTCGTGGTCAAGGCGGTCGAGAAGCACGGCCAGCCCGACCTGGTGGCCGAACTGCTGCCCGCCGTCGCCGCCGGGACGGTCCGGTTCTGCCTCGGCTACACCGAGCCGGACGGCGGTTCGGACATCGCCGCCGCGAAGACGCGTGCGGTCCGGGACGGGGAGGAGTGGGTGATCAACGGGTCGAAGATCTTCACCACCGGCGCGCAGAACTGCCAGTACACCTTCCTCATCACCCGCACCGACCCGGAGCTGCCCAAGCACCGGGGGCTGACCATGTTCCTTGTCCCGCTGGCCAGCAAGGGAGTCGAGATCCAGGCCATCAGGACCTACGGCGGCGAGCGCACCAACATCGTGTACTACAGCGACGTGCGGCTTCCCGACAGGTACCGGCTCGGCGGCGTGAACGACGGCTGGACCGTGCTGCGCGGGCCGCTTGACGAGGAGCACGGCTACGGCCGGAACGGCGCGGCCCAGATCGGCGACACGTCCATGGGCTCGTCCTTCCTGCAGACCCTGGCCCACGCCCTCGACGGCGCCCTGGCCTGGGCCACCACGCCTCGCGGCGACGGCAGCCGGCCGATCGACGACCGGATGGTGCGGTACCGGCTTGGCCTGGTGGCCATGCACATGGAGGCCGGCTTCGCCACGCAGGGCCCGATGGCGCGGGTGAAGGGCTCCGAAGCGCTCGTGCACGGCGCGGCCCAGCTCATGGACCTGGTCGGGCCGCTCTCGCTGCTGTCGGAAGGCAGCCCGGACGCCGAGGTCACCGGCGCCATCGACTACGCGCACCGCTTCGCCCAGGGCACGGCCACCTATGGCGGGACGGTCGAGGTCTTCCGCGGGATCATCGCCCAGCACGTGCTCGGGCTGCCGCGGCCGACCTACCCCGGGTCGAAGGTGCTGGTGAGCCGGAAGCGAGAGGCCAAGCAGGCCGCGGCATAGACGCCCCGGCCCTCGCGGCGGGAGCGGGAGCCGGGGCCCGCCGCGACACCTGCGCCGGCGTCGGCCGCGGAGTCAGTAGCGGATGAGCGTGCTCCGCGAGGTCTTCACCAGCTCATCCTTCTGGTTGGTCCAGACATCCTCGCTGACCGTGAACAGCATGAGGCCGAGCCGGCCCTCCCGCTCCCGGTACTCGGCCAGCCGACGTACCGAGGTGATCACGTCGCCGGGCCGCATGCGGACTCCGTACTCCACATCCATGCCGCCGTTCAGCTGGAACTTCAGGCCGGGTCCCTCGATGCCCAGGGTCTTCTCCGTCATGTCGGGGTCATGCCCCGCGGCCCGCCGCTGCGGTCCCTCCGATGACATCCACGCGAAGGGGTTGAACTCCTCCGGGGCCACGATGCCCCCGTGGACGGTACCGGCCGCGTACTCGGCGTCCCAGAACAACTTCGGCGGGTCCTCCGGGTAGTACACGGCCACCGCCCACCGCCTGATGTCGGAGTCGGTGATCGGGAACGAAACGGAGCGGCCCAGTTCGCCGCCGATCACCTTGCGCATGTCATCGGAGATGACTGTCTTCGCCACTGCAGTTCCTTCCTTCGGTCAGCTGCCTTGTAGCCGGGCCCGTGACGGATGCCAGGTGCCGGGCCAGGCCATATCAGATCAGATGCGCGGATCTCCGGGCACGTCCCACGTAGTGAACCGTAGCGGGCCGCCGAACGTATGCGCCGGGTCGGCCAGGATCGTGTTGTCATCGCGACCGATGACCGGGACGCCCTTGGCGGCCAGGTATTGCCCGGCGACATCCAGGCTGGGCACGCGCCACGCCACCGCGTGCAGGGTATCGCCGAACGCGGCCACGTCCCCGGCCGCCAGGGAATCGCCGGTGATCGGCGCGGCAAGCTCGACTATGGTATCGCCGAGCAGCACGTAGAGGTTGCGGGTGCCCGTCAGGTCCGACTGTCCCTCGTGCAGCACCGTGCCGCCGAGGCCCTCGACGTACATCTGGGTCATCTTGTCCATGTCACGAACGGCCAGGGTGACGTATGCGAGCCGGTCGATGCCGAGCGGGTGCCTGGCCGACCACCTGGGGTCCCAGCCAGCCTCGTAACGCGGGTCGGCCGGCATAATGTGCGGGTAGAACTCCAGCTGCGTGCCGGTGTCCTTGGGGTGCGTGAACAACGAGCCGTGGGAGGTCTCGCTGCGCTCGCCGGTCGGCCGGCCGACGATCGGGTTGCCGCCGTCGGTCACCATCCGCACGCCGAGCGGGCCCAGCCGATCCCAGATGGCGCCGGTCTCGTCGCAGTAGAAGGCCAGCGAGTGCCAATGGGAGCCGAACTTCTTCCAGAACCGGCCCACCGGCATGACGTCCCAGCCCTCGACGTTCTTGCTCGGGGCCATCGGCTCGATGATCGCGTCGGCGATCACGACCAGCGACGCGTCGCGCTTCTCCAGCGCGGAGTAGCTGCCGTCCATCATCCCGCGGCGAGGGCTGTAGAAGTCGTCGTACCAGTCATCGAGCGGCTTGAGCGTCTCGCCCATGTGGATGACGTGGAACAGCTTGCCGATGCCAAGGTCGGCCATGGCCACCTCCGATGGTTGTGCGGCCGCACGAACCAGGGTCCGTTCTGAATATTTTATAAATCTAAATCTCTTGAATCAAGGTCCGCCGGGGCGGCCGTCGCGGCCATCAGGCAGCAGGGGTTACCTCGACCCAGCCGTTTCTCAGGACCGTCTGGCCGGCCGAGGCCGCCTCGAAGGCATAGGCGCGCAGGCCGTCCGCGGTCGGCCCGGCGTCGTAGACGGACACGTCAATGTCGTCACCGGGGTAGGCGTACCGGCTGAAGCGGACCGCGATGCGCTTGATCCGGCCAGGCTCGCCGCCTGCCGCCAGCGCTACCAGGGCGCGGCTGGCGAGGCCCAGGCTGAGGGCGCCCTGGTTGAACTTGCGCGGCTGGCCGCCGCGGCCGGCCGCATGGTCGCTGACGTGGATGATCGACCGGTCCCCTGAGGCCCCGGCGTAGCGGAAAGTCTGGTCATGGGTGGTGGGCAGGCTCATCGTGCCGATCTTCTGGGCCCTGGCCTGCTCGGGGAAGGTGTGGTCAGGCATATCCGGCCCCTGGTTCCCGCCGGTGGCCTGGCCGACCATGATCGAGGACCAGTACTGCTCGATGACAAGCTGCCCGTCGTCGTCGACGCTCATCAGCCGGGTGAACACATTCATCCCGGCCTTGCTGACCACGACCGCGTACCTGTCGGCGGTTGTGTGCAGGGCCATCCCGGGCGAGATCGGGCGGCGGATGTACAGGTCGTGTTCGCCGTGCCCGCCGCCACGCCCTCCGGCCATCGCTTCCGGCGGCAGCTGGCCCAGGCTGCGCATGGCGTCGAACACGGGGACGACCGGGTAGGTGGGCGGCACCGCGCGCCCGTCGCGGTACAGCGGGTTGTCGTCGTTGATGGCCAGCGCGAAGGCCGCGATCTCGCCAGGATCGCAGTAATTGACGAACGGTCCCGACGGCTCGCCCAGCGGCACCTTGGAGCTGTCCACCTGTACTCCCGGATAGCAGTAAGCTCATATATAGTTATGAGATAATCAAACTATAGACCGCCCGCCCGAGGTTCGACCGTGAAATTCTCGACAGCACTCCCGTGGGCCGGGCCGGCCGGCACGGCAGACAACCTCCGAACCTTCGCCACCACGGCCGAGGCGCTCGGTCTCGACCACGTGAAGATGGGTGAGCACCTGGTCTATCCGGCCGTGATCAACGCCCCGTATCCTTACACGGCGGACGGACGGATGCCGCCGGCTCCGTCTGGGCAGCGGCTGGAGATGCTGACCACGTTCGCATTCCTGGCGGGCCAGACGAGCACGCTCCGGTTCCAGCCGAGCGTCCTGCTGCTTGCCCTCCGCTCGCCGTTCAGCACGGCGAAGGCGGTAGCGACGCTTGACTACCTGTCCGGCGGCCGGCTGACCCTGGAGGTCGGGGTGGGCTGGATGAAGGACGAATACGACATCGCCGGGATCCCGTTCGGCCGCCGCGGCGCCATCGTGGATGAATACCTGGCCGCCATGCGGCTCCTGTTCGAAGGCGACGTGTCTGAAGGAGGCGGCGGGTTCGCCGGCAGTTACCTGTCCTTTCCCCCGCTGACCTTCGAGCCGAAGCCGGTGCAGCGGCCCATTCCCGTCTATATCGGCAGCGGCGCCGGGCGGGCGTCGCTACGGCGGATCGCGCGGTTCGGGCAGGGCTGGACGCCGATCGGGCTGTCGGCCGACGAAGTGGCCGCGGCGCTGCCGACGCTGCGCAAGCTGCTCGACGAGGAAGGCCGCGACGATCAGATCGAGCTCGAGCTGAGCCTGGGCCACGTCGACCAGACCGCTCCAGCTGCCGGGGACCTGCTGCGGCGGCTCGAGCGGCTCGCCGCCGTCGGCGCGACATCGGTATCCGTGGACTTCGGCATCCGGTCCAGCCCGGTCATCGACGACGCCATCGCGGCCATGCACCGTTTCGCCGATGTCGTCATGGCGCAGGCAGCCGGCCTGTGAGACAGGCCGCTGCCGGCGGCCCGCTTGTCCACGGCCCAGCTTTCGGGTGGCCACAGGGCGCTTGTGTTCCTGGTGAGGGGCCTGTGTGTCACGGGTTCATTCCCAGGCGCGTTCGGATTGGGGCGCGGGGGCCACAAGCCCTGTCTATCGGGGCCGGGGGGCCACCAGCCCCGAACGCGGAGGTCCCGTCCTACGCTCTTGGAGTAACCGGGGCGGACTCCACGCTGAAGCCGTCCTACTCTCTCGGGGTAACCGGGCCGGATTCCACGCTGATGCCGATGAGCTTGGTCTCCAGGTACTCGACGATGCCCTCCTGGCCACCTTCGCGGCCGAGGCCGCTTTCCTTCATGCCGCCGAACGGTGCCGCGGCGGAGGTCGGGTTGATGTCGTTGATGCCGACGATGGCGAAGCGGAGCGCCTCGCTGACCCGCAGCGCGCGAGACAGGTCCTTGGTGTACACGTAGGAGGCCAGGCCGTATTCGGTGTCGTTGGCCATCTTGATGACCTCGTCCTCGTCATCGAACAAGATGACGGGGGCGATCGGGCCGAACGTCTCGTCCCGGTATATCAGCATCTCGGGCGTGACGTCGGTCAGCACGGTCGGCGCGAAGAACGTGCCGGCGTCGTACCGCTCGCCGGTCAGCCGCTCGCCGCCGAGGACGAGGCGGGCTCCCTTGCCGACCGCGTCGGTCACGTGCTCGTCCATCTTGGCCAGCGCGCCCTCGTCGATCAGCGGGCCGACCGTGACGCCCTCCTCCAGGCCGTTGCCGGCCCGCAGGCGGCCGACTCGGTCGCGGAGCACCTCGAGGAACCGGTCAGCCACCGAACGGTGCACGAAGATGCGGTTGGGGCTGATGCACGCCTGGCCGGTGTTGAGGAACTTGACCAGGGCGGCGCCCCGCGCGGCGTGCGCCGGGTCGGCGTCAGGGAACACGATGAACGGAGCATGCCCGCCAAGTTCCAGTGACACGCGCTTGATCTGGCGGGCCGCGCCCTCGGCCAGCCGCCTGCCGACCTCGGTCGATCCGGTGAATGTGAGCTTGCGCACGGCCGGGTTGCCCAGGAACTCGTCGCCCACGATCCTGGCGCGGTCGGCGGTGACCAGGTTCACCACGCCCGCCGGGATGCCGACTTCGTGCAGGATCCGGAATACCTCAACCGCGCACAGCGGCGTCTGCTGGGCGGGCTTGAGCACCACGGTGCAGCCGGCGGCGAGGGCAGGTCCTATCTTCCTGGTCAGCATCGAGATCGGGTAGTTCCAAGGGGTGACCGCCCCGACCACGCCCACCGGCTGGTGCAGGACCATGAACCGCTGATCGGCGCGGGCCGACGGGATCATCTGTCCGTAGACGCGCTTGGCCTCTTCGGCAAACCAGATCAAGAAGTCGGCCGCGTACTGAACCTCGATCCGCGCGGTCCGCAGCGGCTTACCCTGCTCGGTGGTCATCACCCGGGCCAGGTCATCGGCCCGCTGCAACATCAGCCGGTGCGCCTCGTACAGGTAGCCGGCCCGCTCGTAGGCCGTCCGGGCCGCCCAGGCCGGGAACGCAGACTCGGCGGCGGCGACGGCGTCGCGGACATCCTGGGTCTCCGCCGCGCTGATCTTCGCCAGAACCTCGGAGGTAGCCGGGTTCGTCACGGGAAACGTGAGCGCCGATGCCGCGTGCCGCCATTTACCGTCGATGTACAGCGTTCCAGAGCTGGTGTCCGGCATTGTCATGCGGGCCTCCATGAACCTGAATTATTTGGTACTTGTCCAACTATAGACTAAAACGATTGCACTCGCACGAAAGGTCGCCAACCCGCGGGCCCGCCGGGACCCGAGCGGTGGCCTGGTGCGGGACATCGCGGCTCCGCGAGACCGGCCGCGGCCTAGTCTCTCGCCATTATCAGCGTCCCGGCCTGGCCGTGCACTGCCACGCCCTGCGCCAGCGAGATGCCGATCCTGGCGTCGGGAACCTGGCGCTCGCCGCACTCGCCGCGCAACTGGCGAACGACCTCAATCGTGTGCATGCCGGACGGGTGGGTGCAGTGGCTGTTGGACAGCAGGCCACCGTCGGTGTTGCACGGCATCGAGCCGCCCAGGCGGGTGTGACCCTCCTTGAAGTAGTCCGCGCCCTCGCCCAGCTTGCAGAAGCCCATCTCCTCCAGGTCCCGCAGCATCGTGATCGTGAAGCAGTCGTACAGGCCGCCCACGTCGATGTCGTCGCGCGAGACCCCGGCGATCCGGAACGCCATGTCGGCCGTGCGGCGGACGGCCTTGCCGTCTTCGGGGAACCACGGCACGTCGACGGTGGTGTAGACGTCAGTGTAGGCGGCCTCCGCGCCGCCGAGGACCCAGACCGGCGTCTTGCGGCAGTCCCTGGCGATGTCCTCGGCGGCGACCACGATGGCGTAACCGCCGTCGTTGTCCAGCGCGCAGTCCAGCAGGTGCAGCGGATCGGCGATCATGCGCGAGCTGACCACGTCCTCGACCGTGATCGGACCGCGGCGGCCCATTATGGAGGCCGGGTTGAGCGTGGCGTGGTAGCGGTGCGTCACCGCGACCTCGGCCAGGTCCTCGTTGGTCACGCCGAATTCGTACATGTAGCGCTGGGCCCACAGGGCGTACCAGGTGGTGTAGTACCCGCCGGACAGCTGGAAGTCCCACTCGTCGACCCGCGGCGCCCGGTCAGGCACCGCCGTGCCCCGCGGTCCGAGCTGCCAGCCAGCCTTGCCCCAGAACAGGACGGCGACGTTGCACAGGCCGGCCGATATCGCGAGCGCGGCCTTGGCCACGCCGCCCGACGCCAGCCCCATGTCAAGGAACGTGACCGGGCGCTCGCCCAGCTGCTCGGCCCAGAACATGTGCGCGGAGTGCCCGTACGGCGGCTGGCCCAACGGGATCAGGCCGTCCACCGCGGTATGGGAAAGGCCGGCATCTTCCAGGGCGCCCTTGACCGCCTCGAGCTCCAGGGACACCGACGTCCGCGGCATGAACCTGGCCTGCTCGGTCGTGTAGACGCCGACGATCGCCGCCCGCCGCTGCGGACTGAACATTCCTACCTCCGCTGTATCCCCCTGGCGCACTGTTCCTTGAAGGATATAGAAGTATTGTTTTAATGGCGAGATGCTAGCCGACCCGATTCAGCGGTGGCCGGCCGAGGTGGTGTGCGGCCGGCCGATGTTGTGGCCGGGCCGGTCCGGGTGGCAGGGATCGTGGAGGTGGCGGGCGTGACATGCGAGTTCTGGCTCTATCTTCCGCAGATGCGCATGTCTTTCGCCACGATCATGGAGCGGGCCAAGGCCGCCGAGGA
>Ga0335075_10016626_pt1 | contig 10972 bp, 9 predicted proteins | sample Lox_Sample_24_FD_206723 | JGI IMG/M metagenome (GOLD analysis project Ga0335075, IMG submission 206723) | Soil microbial communities from Loxahatchee National Wildlife Refuge, Florida, United States - Lox_Sample_2.4 | ecosystem: Environmental > Terrestrial > Soil > Wetlands | place: USA: Florida... | reverse complement strand
AACCCATCTTCGAGGCGGCCAAGAAAGACTTCTTGGCCACCACAACCAATGAAGACACCCGTTGGACCTGGACCCCTCCCAAGGGCTACAAGACGGGAAAAGCCCAAGCCTTCTGGCTTCCCTTCCGCGCAGACCAGAATGTGCGCTCGCGCTGCCCGCGATGCCGCGTCGTCTTCAACTTTTCCATGGTTGACGAATCCGACGAAGTCATTGACTGGCTCGAGACCGTGTACCCAGGAACGCCGTGTTCGTGCGCCGAGGTGCTAGCGATGTGGCGGGTGGGTGGGTTGCCTACTCAGATTGACGCTCCAGCGCCAACGGAGACCACGAAGCTTGTGACTGGGAAGAAATCCATGGCAAGAACGAGCCTAGGGCCCTTTAAAAGAGTTGTGCCAGTTAAGAGTTGAGAAGATGGAGGGTTATTCAAATAGAGACGATACTGTTTCAGAAAGTACTCGTCTGGTTTTCTATTGCAGAATGCCTTGGATCTCTATACACTCGTTTGGTATCCCCAGTCATTCTATTTCCAATCTGCGAAAATATAAAATTGAAAAAAAAAAAAAAAAGTCCACTCTATTTAGATTGTCAACTACTTTAATTTATATTATCACGGCCCTAGCCTTGCATCATAACGCCTTGTGCTTGTGGGAGTCTTCCCACACCGTGTATCTAGCACTTAGCTTGAGATCCCAGTCAAACATCACTCATTAATTGATTCTGCCTGTAATCTCTAGTGTATTTGTGACGCACATGTAGAAATATGTAAGTCGTGGGCCTCCTCCTCCTCCTCCTCCTCCTCCTCCTCCGTAAGTGATTCTTTCCGTCTGCACCGTAACTAGGTTCTCTGCCGCTTAATTGGGATACCGTCAACATACCGGGGCTCTGCAGTTGTAAGGCGCTTAAGCCATTAGCTGTGTTTAGTTGATTAAGACACGTGAACCGAGCATTCTGAATGGGCCTAGAGCTCAAGTAGAAACTCGACAAATGCAGAAATCCTTGAGTAATATATACATGAAAAACCCCCTAGCCTGGGTATCTACTAAGAAGCATAACCCATTACAACGCTGGCCCAGAAATAAATCCTTGCCATCCTTTGCGACCTGCACAAAGGTTGGCACCATTAAACCTTCAGTCTAGAGAAGCAGAAGTAATAATACATCATAACTTGTACACATTACGGAAACATTTAAACCGACAATACGCATAATGATACAGCAGGATGCATTCTTGCATCACCAGGAAGTAAAATTTCTTGTGCACTTGCAATTTGATAGTATGGTAGCTCGAAGGACATTCGTAGAATATCCCTGCGCTACCTATTGGGGGTGAGGACGTCTGTATATTGGATATCCCATGGGTTGATACCCCTTGGATTGTGCGGGCAATGGATCGGAGACTGCGCCGTATCTTTCAAGAAGAACTTTGCAGGCCTCGATGCGGCTGCATTGAACTTCATGATATTTACTCTTTAGTCGGAATTCAAGGTATTCCATAAGCGCGCGATCCCAAGCACCTTTGACAGCGTCAAGTAAGCTTACGTTATCGTTCGCCCTGATGTTGACGTAAGAGCCGTGCTGGAGTAGTACCTCCACGGTACGGTCCAGTCCACGAATTGCGGCGCTGTAAAGAGGTGTATGACCGAGTCGATTGCGGGAATGGACGCTGGCTTTACCTTTGCTAATGAGAAGAGACACTTTCTCGGATTTGGTGAGCTCGTTCTCAAAGTCCTTAGGCTGGGTAATGATTGCTTCTAGAGGAGTCCTGCCCCTGTTGTCGTAGTCGTTCGTATCAATTCCGACCGAGATGAATTTTTCGAGGCTACAAAAGTCGGTGGCAGCGTCATCTGCCGTCATCAAACCTGCTTGAGCATGAAATGCATTACTGCCATCCACTGCTTCAACGGAAATACCATTTCTCGCGTTATCGATAACTTCTTTGTACTGGTTCTGAAGTGTTGCTCGTAATTCTTCCGGATTATTTGTAAATCTCTGCAAGTCAATACCTTCATCACCGAGCCTCAGTACTCCATCATTCACAATTTCCTCGAAAATACCGATATTCTGCAGCTGAAGCTCGGTAATACTCCATCTAGGGTTTGCATATGCTTGTCGCTGAAACGTCTGCTTGAAAACTTCGGAGGGGGATCGACCAGACACATCTCGAAGAGAAAGATAACGACCGGGAGTTTCTACGAGTTTGAGAATCTCTCGAGCTGTCTGCGGTGAGATTGGTTGTTTGTAAAGGCAATGAAGAACCGTCCGCCCTGATGCATCCCGACTGCCGAAATCAATACCAAGCCCTCTGATAAAGGAAAGGCAGTCCATCAGATTGTCGTGAAATGCGGAGATGTTGAGGACATGGGCGAATGTCTGCTCATAAGCGTTTCGATGGCAAGGATCAATGCCCGCTTTGAATGCAGCATCGAAGTATGGCCATCGCGCTCCAGTGATGGCCAACTTGTGTAAGAAAGTATTTCCGGCATCATCGTACAGTCGTATATCCTCATATTGCAGGTAGTTACAAAGAAGTTCGTAAACCTGCTCTGGCGGTATACTCGTTGCAAAACGGGCAAGATCTTGGAGGCGCGAGCTTCCGCAGCAGTTGAAGTTGTAACCCATCATCTGCTGATGATTCTCCGGACATGATATCGAATGAAGCACAGTGTTCTGAGAAGTCCATTCCTGGTCGTCTGACTCCTGACTTAAGTTATTTCTCAAGTTGCTCGCTGGTCGAGGGAAATGAAGACTATCAATCCCGAAAGACTGTGTTGAGCTTGTTTTGCTTGCATACCCTGAATCAGACGAGGTTCGATGAGCCACATAGGCTCTAGCCACCCGGCGAGACGCCAAGGTATCTTTTTGATGAGCCGAACCTCCTCGTAGGCTTCTAAATTGCCCACCCTTGCCCTGTGAAGCTCTCCCAACTTTCCGATCGACTCTGAGAGGAACTACTGTGGCGCTGCTGGACAGGAGCGCAGTGGTATCATATCGTTCTAAGACATTATGAGAGTCATTCATTTCCTCGCCCTCATCTGATTTGTCACTGTCATTATCGTCAAGAAAGGAATCGTCCTGAGCAGAGATCTGGGGGACATCGTAATGATTTTGGTGACCGCCATGTGTGCTAGCTCGTGATCTATTGGAATATCGTGATGGGGCAAGTGAGCGTACAGTCTCCATATCCGAGTACGAAAGGTCTTGGATGGTACTGGACTTATTCTCTTCATCGACGTCGATTAGGCCTCTGTCAGATTGATATACATTGACCTGTCCCTCTTCATCTGGAGCAACGAGGGCAGTTGAAAAAGGGGAAGAGTCTTGTTGCAGATTGCCATTGCCTTTTCCATTACCTACTATGTCTGATAGAGGTGAATGTGAGGCTTCTAATGGAGTGAGGTCAGGGCATTCGTGGATTTGGTAATATGTACCACTTGACGACCCGGGCGTTGTGGAACTATTATTGCCAAATTGGCTCACATACGGCGAGGCATCCACTTCCGAACGATTGGTCCGGCTTATACTTGTTGGAACGCCCCAATCACGCAACCATTCATAATATATGCGTGTTCTGTCGTCACTTTAGATTTCTGTCTCAATATGATGAATCATCCACTTACTGTGGTGTGAATCCCTTCTTGGCCATAATTTCTTGGACAGATTCGACGCTCCGTAGGATTCCATACAGCCCGATAATTTCCTCACGATGAAATTCCCAGAGGGCTTTCTTCCTGAGATTGTCGGTCCAGAGCCAGCCATTTAAGCGCATTCTCTCCTCAATGGTTGCCACATCCAACCCTTGTGCTAAGAGCTCCCTGACTTCTGGGAAGCGCTTCTCCCATGTGATGAATTCTCGGAGCTGAGCAGTTATACGGCACCCGTCCTTGTGTAACTCCTCTTCTATTTGGTTCAGCTCCAATCCACGAGAAACAAGTAGTCTTATCTTCTCCTTGTTTGCTCTCCATAAAGCCGCCTTGTCTTTTGAAGTAATCTTTAGAGGTGATGCCATGGCATTCTAAGGAACATGCGTTTACTCAAGTCGGTTGAGCTGTCGAGGTAGAGGAAAAGATATGACAATCTGGTACTAGTGCAACCTCCCACAGTGGAAGAGCCAAACTGCCCCTCCTTTATGGAGCAACAGGGCAGAACGGCAGGAAGCAATGATGGATTGACTCCTATGATTTCTGATTATTGTGGGTTATGCTTTCGGACAAGTACCGAAGCTGCCTTGTGCCTTGAACGTGTTTGAATGAAGGATCCGAAAGGTAAATGTGTGGAACGATTCTACCAGAATCCACTTCCCAAACGGCTCTGCCGTCGGGAAATCAGAAATGTCGTATTATTATTCAAATCGGGATACTAGGGGTTCATATTTGTTAGTCCACATGCATTCTATATCTGTAACGTAGATCCATAGTGATATACAAATGAGGCTAGAAGCGAATATGGACTCACAAATCTAGGGTATATAAACCCCGCTTTACCAATAACGCGGTAAGTAAAGGTACATGTATATCACAAACCGAGCAAAGCTTAGAGAAGACTACAAGAGTCTCCCCAATTCTGCTACTCTATGAAACGACCGTATTCAACAATAGCAGATCTCAGATCCGCTAGTGTTGGGGGAACTGACTTCTTGGACGCAAAACGGGTAAGGAGGTGGTCGACAAATGAAGAAATCGTGCTCAACGAAGCCTCTGAAAATGTAAATAGAACTACTTTGACAAAATTGATGCAAAAGAATGACAAGTGAATATATAAAAGCCAACGCCTAACAGGACTCGATTAAGTTTTGTAGTAGGAGAGAAGAATCATATCGATAATGAACAAATTTCAAAAAGAGCTCGGCCTTATCCTTGGATGGCACAAGCTCGACGAATAAGGGTATGAGAGTGTTGCAAGTGGCGGGCCGCGTATGAATGTGACGAACTGCGCATTTGGCGATTGCAAATGGTACATCTGTGAGTAAGCTGTGTCGGTCGCCAGATTGGCCTTCTGTTTCCCAAAAATATTTTACCGGAACTGTGTACCTGCATAATATTAACATACCGAATGAAGTACCTCTTAACACGTTGTTGAATGGACTGCGAACTAGTCGGACTTACCTACCAACCCTGGCTTCTGCTGACTGCCTTTGGTGCCAATCCTGCCTAAAGCTAAGATAGAGCTGTGTCCAGTAACCAGCTAGATCCTTCTCTGCCAGCCCTCACTGGCTAACAAATCAAACGGGGCGCAGATTCATAAGCCCCCAATGGAGGTCTTATGGTGACTCCTCTCTATATCCCGCGGCAGCGTTCTAATGATGCAATCTGTTACGCCTATCAGAAATCGGAAGCTGAAGGGTTCGACTGCCCCTCATTCTGAATCATGGGCAGAGATCCCCCACTTCGCTGCAACCAAGAGGGGCAGCCGTCGCCACTGTGAACACTCCGAACACACATCTAACTGTCTAGCAATATGTCTCCTTGAGTTGGCCATGGAGCGTGCCAAGGAATCCAAATGTGACGGCTCAAGATTTTTAGGGCCCATCACCATCGTCTGCAAACCATGATTCCAGGAATAACATGGGCTAGGCGGTGTGGCCGCTAGGTTATTTTCCGCGACCACTAATCTGCAGACTCTTGTCCCCACCTAAGCGGTGAGCACCTCCGTGTATGCATGCGAAAGGGCATGTCATGACCGTAGAATTTGAATCATCACGGGCCTTCCGTCTACTAGAGTGCGTTCATGCCTTGTACAACTGCGAGGCATCCCGCAAGGCCGCCGCACTCTGGAAATTAGATTTGCACCCCAGCGTCGACACGGACAGGACACAAACCAGAAATCACTCTCTGAATAGCTTGACAAGGCCAGAAATCAGGCATGGCTCTCTGCGTAGGAAGCTGAAACACTCATTCTGCTATTATGATTCAGCCACTTTCATTCAGCTCGTTGAAGTGTTTAACCTAGCGACATGCGCCTTTCCTCCTCCTGTTGACTTTTGCTGCCTCGGCATCCTCTAAACGGCATCATTTTTCGAAGCACATAAAACCCCGTCATAATGCACAGGAAAACGTGACTAGCCGATGTGCTGCCTGCTGGAGCCTGGATGGGTTGCTCAGCCTCCAGCAAGGGACTGCCTCATGACTGCCGCGGCACGAAACCCCGGTCGGCTGCTGCAGTCGTTCCCGTATCTGCAGCATCAGCCACTCCTCCAGCCACAGGGTTCCTCGGTTCTCCGTTTAAGCATGTGGCAAAGACTCAGCTCCCATTTCGTTGTATGCACTCGATAACGCCAACTCGAGACCTTGTGCAACCGACCTGACGAGTTTAATTCGAGAGCCCAGAGCATACTAAAATCACGACACTAGGCGTCATCACAGACATTGATGGTGCTCCAGAAGCTCACACTGAATGCGAGCACGAAGATGCGTCATAGTCTTCTCACATACCGTGTCAAAGCGCGCTTGGGGGAGTCTTCGCTGAACTTCCAGTACGAGATACCTCCGTAGCCCTTCACCTGTTCCACACAATCAGCACTGTGCCTGATGTTAGTAGCATTTATCAAGTCCATCTCACAGCATGAACTTGAAGTGGAAGTGTTTCAGCCCCACAGTATGTTTGAGACGCACGAAGGTAGGAGAATCATTTGGGTAGAAGCCTCCTATTGTTCCCCGTTCACAAAAGCAATCAGGCAACCGATGTGAGCATTTAGAACTTGTGATGTTCTTCAGAAATAGACATTACATCTCGTCAAATGTAGTCATATTATGGCAAGATTAGAGATTCTAAAGCAGGAACTGAGTGCACTAGCTCTCAACCTTGGGGCCTTCATCGTCAGAAAGGAAGACAAAGCAAAAGGGAACATTGCCCCACACGGGAGCCGGATATTAATAAAGCTAGCTAAGCGCCTAGACTCGATAGAATCCTTCCAAGAAAGTCGCAGCTCACGTTCCGAGGATGTCAAGCTAGCAAAGAGCAGTTATCATGTCTATTATTTATAGTCACTCTCTTCTCCTATGTCTGTCCTTGCTTTCATAGGTGTCAGATACCACCGCTCGCTAAGTAATAGTCGTTCCTTCATCAATGAACACATTGGCGTTGCTGAGGCTCGGGTTAAAAGCTGAAGTTATCATATGGCCTCATTCTTCACTGCTATCAAAATGTCCTGCCACTGTTCTTTTGGTAATGTAATTAAGTTGTTGGTCCATCAATTGGTGCGAATCCTACTACGGTCTTTGATTAGAGGAGGCTACAAAGCATGTGACACACCCAACACAGGTAAACGACGAATCGTCGAATCTTGACGCGTTTTCTAGTCAACTAAAATTAGTCACCAAAATCGGGCAACACGAATTCTTGACGTATTCTGTTTCAAACCGAGGGTAAATAAATATTCACTATGCGCCACGGAGAGGTCATACCACCACGCGCTCGCGCTGGTAAGGTTCCTACGCATTGCCAACCAGCCTCACTGCTAATATAGGGCATAGAGACGTGCACTTATTGATTTCCAAGTTTATAGCTCCGATAACTACATCATTGTGTGCCTAGAAGACATTCCTCGAGGAATTCGGTATCCAGATGTTCATCCGCCCACGCCAAGCTTCAATTGTATTGAATGCCATCTTGGTCCACAAGGAGACCGGGACTCTGCAACCACAAACAATAGAGATTCGGCACAGACATCAGCTCTCGCTTCCAGCAGTAACAAGACAAGACAGAAAACTAGAGGCTCCCTTTGCAATAATGGAAGTCTTCGCTGACATTGCATAGATGGCCTGGCTATACACCGGCTTTGTGAAACCTGACATCATGTTTAGATTTCTTCTAGGAAAGACCCGAGTATACATCATATTCTAGGACTAAAAACCTCTCGCGGAGGTGGAAGTAATGAAGGAGGGCCTCCACGACCACCGGATCAATAAGACAATGCGGTCTCTGGTGATCCACTTGATAACAAGAGATGGGGAATGGGTTAATGAGCAAGACCCAGAAATCATTGATGAGAGGAAGAGAATGAGTTGGTGGGTTTCCCAAATTAGAGAAGATGAGTCCGTTCTGTGGTAGTGGATGCAGAAGTTCGGCACGATTCTTGACCGTGACTGGATGTATTACGATCATGATCCGCCAAACAAGTATCCTAAAAATTTGAAGATGGAAATGAGAGCCCGGATCTTGGGAAAGCTTACACTCTTGTGTGATGCCGGCTACCGACATATATTGAGTGTTGCTATTTGTAAGAACCGTTTAGTGTCGGTGGTCAGAGCCATCACTCATTTTGAACAGGTCAAGAATACGCTCAGATATCATGTGGGCGAGCCGAACCTTCAACTGCTTATGCCGGCAAAGATCACTCGGCCGGTAAAAGAGGACACTAGGCGTATCACAACTAGAGGTACCTGCAATGCTTTCTATACTAGAACAGTGGGAAAGTTGAGCCTAGCTGAGCTTTGTGGCTAATCATGAGTCTTTCACATATAGTGTTTCGTGGATATTTGTCCTTCCTCATGGTACTGGGTATAGCTCCATCTCGTACAGGATTTCAAGAAGCGTTCAATGATGGGTGCGATTCCAAGAACGCAGCGAGAATTGACGTACTTTTCTCTCTGCTCCAAGCCATTAAGAATTCGGAATTAAAGCACTCATTATGGCTTTGTTAGAGTGTAGCTCTATGCCATGGAGAGATATAACGAATCGAATACGCACGTGCACCTGAAACATGACAGGGTCGTGATTGGTGCCAAGGCCTCGAGGCTGGCACTTCCTGTTTGGGCATAGCGCTAGGCATATCTTGGGCAGCGAGCTTACAGTAAGCTTCCCGACTCCACCTCCTTGTTCATCATCCTAGCTATCAGACTTGATGTTCAGATACATCATGGAGTACTACAACGATAAGTTGAGGAAGGCCACATTAGACCTGACTGCGTCCAGTACTCAGCTCAACCTAGACATCCAGAGCTTACCACTGACCTCGAGTCTCGATCACCGTAATGCTATCATAAGCAAGCTCAGGAGACAGCACTACGCTCGAAGATACAAGATCAAACATGATTATGGATCACCAGCACCCGAAATTACCACCCCTGAAGACAAAACGTTTCCTTTTATAGAGCTTCCTCAGGAGATTCAGGACCTTATATGGAGGTTTACCCTCCCAGGGCCTCGTGTGGTGCCAATCCTCCACAAAGAAAAATACTACGGGTTAACATCCCCTTGTGCGCCTCCTATTGCATTACATATCTGCCGAGCATCCCGTGACATAGCTTTAAAAAGCGGATATGAACTGGCCTTTCGTACGTCCAAGCACGCTGCCCCGATATACTTCAACTTCGCCATAGACACTGCCTACATAGATAGTCCCGGGTTGTTCGGAGACATCGTTGGACATGGAGAGCATCGCTTCTCAAGCTTACCTTCTGCATCGAGAATAAAACGCCTTGCTCTTGGACTTAGTGTGACTCTCAACCCACACGATTCTACCTATTGGACCATGCCACGCCTTGCGAAGTACTCTAGCTTGGAGACTCTGTTCATCGCCACGTACTTATGTGATGAATGGCTATGCTACGGTGAAATTAAACAGTCCAAAATAAGGAATGTTCTGGTACCTCACCTCGGCCAGCAAGCCATCGAATGGAGGGGAGCAATAGAAAGAGCCAAAAGTGGATATTTCCCTCAACTCAGCGTTACGAATGTCGATGTCCTTCTAATCACCAACCCGACGCTCCGACCGTGGATGTGTCAGAAAGTGCTCGACAACTGGGAAAGCGCCATGGCGAAAGCTCTCAAGAGTAACAAACCCGAGTATATTCTCGACCAGGCCCAAGTTACTGCAGTAGCGAAATCTAAGATCGCGGTCTTTGACTCGATCGCCTGCGTCTGCGATGCAGCCTATGCGGAGAAAGCGTACGCGCGATACGACGCCGACCTTAGCCCCGAGTGGGTGATGGAGCTTCGAAACCGACTGCGGACTTACTCAGTGAGTTATTACTGAGCGCGCATGGAACACAGTGAGTTAAGCTATACTGAGCTCTCTAGTGTTGCAGGTGCTGCTCGTGGGGCAGAGGAAGGGCTTAACTGGCCAGAAAGTCTCGATAATGAAATTATGGCCTTTCGAAATGCTGGGCTGCGGGGAACGTGGCCGTGGAAAGACATTCATTGCGTATGGCTTGGCGTCGCATCAATGGCTACCCAGACTGCCGCGACCAAACGGTGAAACCGTTGACGTGGACTAAGCTGTAAGGGCTTGTCCCGTTGCGTTATGGGTATGATGCATTTATGTAGCGAAGTCGAGTGGTAACAAGCTGCCCGGTCCTTGTCTATGCGTACTGTCCTCGGACCTATATTACATAAAATTTCCTCAATTCGGTTTTCAGTCTCCAGCGCAGGCTTCGGGGAGTTCTGGTCAGACATCATGCGTGATCTATGGCATCGTTTTTGCGGGTCTATGATTTCGATTTTGTGTCTTTGGCGCGGATTTTTTTTCAGCGTAGTCTAGTCCGATATGGTACTAACGATCCATCGCATTATTTTAGCCGGGCTGTGATTTTTGAATTTCTGTCTCTAGCGCGTCTTTCTCTCCCAGCTTAGCGCAGTCCAGTTCGACATCGTTTCTCCACTAGCGAAGGTTTTAGCACGGCTTGGTTGGGTGCAGCATTATCAAGCGCATCGCTTTGTGGGGCTATATTCTGTATTTAGGGACAGAGATCTCGTAAATTATACCTCCTTTGTTCTTTATCATCTACCTCTACCTTAGCAATACAACTTCTCACACAACTTCTTCAACACGTGGTTCCTGTAGCGTAGCATCTTCTTTGATACCGAGCATTCTAAGCCGTGTTGGCTTTATGCAGAAAAAGCTACAAGTACCAAGGGAATCATTTCATAGATCGAAATTGATTCTCTTAAAGATCGAAACACACTGCCTTATAGATCGAACTTTGCTACTTCCGAGGTCTAAGTTGGGGTTTTTCAAGATCGGCCTTGGTCTAGTT
>Ga0335075_10016625_pt1 | contig 10974 bp, 11 predicted proteins | sample Lox_Sample_24_FD_206723 | JGI IMG/M metagenome (GOLD analysis project Ga0335075, IMG submission 206723) | Soil microbial communities from Loxahatchee National Wildlife Refuge, Florida, United States - Lox_Sample_2.4 | ecosystem: Environmental > Terrestrial > Soil > Wetlands | place: USA... | reverse complement strand
CTCCAGCCGGGCCAGCAGGCCGCCGAACCCGGCTCCGAGCAGAACGATCAGCGGCACGACGGCCAGGGCGTAGAACACCGCGTAGCAGAAGTCGAGCAGGTGCCCGCGGGACAGCAGCGGCCGGCGCTCGGCCGGCCAGAGCTGCTCGATGACGGTGACGGCCAGCACGAAGCCGAGCACCACCGGCCCGGCCAGCTCGAACCGGCCCGCGTTCACCGAACGGGCTATCCCGGCGTCCCCCAGCGCGTTCCAGCCCCGCCAGCTCAGCCAGGCGGCCAGGCCAGCGATCACCAGGGTCGGCAGGTACAGCCGGGTGGTGCGCTGCTGCTGGTGCTCAGCCTCCGGTTCTGCCGTTGCTGCCCGCATATCCAGGCATACGTACGGCGCAGCGGGCTGGTTCACTGCCCGCGGCTGGGTTGTCGTGAATGGACCGTTCTGCACATTCTTACGTGCACGGTGCGCCAACCACGACAATCAGGGCTGGGGCCTGGAGGCGAGCGGGGCAACTGGGGTGGTGGAGGTGGTTAGGCGGGCCAGAGGGATTGGAGCTCGGCGGCGCGGGGGCGCAGGGCGGGGAGCCGCTCGGCGTAGAGGGAGTACCAGACGGTGAGGTGCAGGCGGCGGAGCTCTTCGCAGACGGTCAGCTGGCGCTGGTCGACGGGGAGACCGTAGGTGGCGAGCACCTTCGGGCCTTCCTGGAACTTGCTCGCGGTGGAGGCGGCTAGGTCCCAGGTGATGGGGCCGGTGCAGGTGTCCTCGAAGTCGTGCCAGAGCCAGCCGTTGGCGGTGGGCATCAGGTTGCCGCCACCGGCGTCGCCGTGCAGTTGCTGGAGGGGGGTGGAGTCCAGGTCCAGGTCGGCGGTCAGCCGGGTGTACGCGGCCGCCAGGGCCTCGGCGCGGCCGGGGGGCAGGTGTGTCTGCGGCCTGGCCAGGAAGGCGGGGATGTCGGCCAGCGGGGCCAGCACCGGATCGCGCCCGGGATAGCCGCGCAGGACGGCGTGCAGGTCGCGGAGCATGGAGCCGATGGTGGCCTCGGTGGGCCGGGTGCGTTCGGCGGCGAGCGGGGGCTGGTAGGTCCAGAAGGACATGACCTGGCCACCGGCCTGATGGACGGTGGGCGGGACCTCGGGACTGGGCGGTACCACCGGGGCGCCGACCGCGGTCAGGAAGGCGGTCACGTCCAGCTCGCGCTGCAGCCAGGAGGCGTTGTCGGCACGGACCTCGGCAGTGCTCGCGGCGACCTTGGCCACCACGGGCGCCGGGGCCAGGTGGACGACGAGGTTGGCGCCGTCGGCCAGGACCTGTGGGTCGGTGGCGGTTACGCCCAGGCTCGCGGCCACCGTGACGGCGGCCTCGAGCGCGGCGGGTCCGGGTCCAGGCTGGGCGGCGGATCCGGGGCCGGGGCCGGGCTGAGCGGCAGGTCCGGGTCCGGGGGAAGTCACCGCTGGGTGTGAGCGGCGCGGGCACCGCGGGTGCCGCTGACTACGGTGACGGTCGCAGCCACGGCGGCCAGGACCAGGAAGACGCCAGGCCAGGCGGGATGGTGGTGGCCAGGGAAGCCGGGTACCCACAGAACCAGGCCGGTCAACGCGACGAGGATCGCCACGGCGGCTACCGCCATCAATGCGGCCGCTACGCCGCCCGCTTTCGCGGCCAGGTGCAGGGCTGGCCCCCGTGGCCGCAGCCCGCGCATGGCCAGCACCGGTCCGGTCGCGGCCGCCGTGGCAAGCACGAACCCGGCCGCGGCGACGACCGCGAACCACGCCACGCTGACCCCGCCCGGGCCACCGAACAGCCGGCTGACCATGATCGCGCCGGCCAGCCAGGCCGCCGGCGCGAGGATGGGAGCCAGCAGGCACACGATGACGCCCGGGCGCATATCCCGGCGGGCCTGGCGCAGCATCAGCAGCCATAGCGGCAGGCCACCGAGCCCGGCGGTCAGCGCCGACACGAGCAGCGCTACGTCGAACACGGCGTAGCTCCAGCCGATCAGCGGGTGCCCGGCCAGCCGATAGCTCTGGAGCTCGGTGAGCTGGGCGAAGACCAGGCCGAGCCCGGTCAGCATGGACCAGGCCATCAGCCCGGTGGACAGGTGCGACCGGATCCGGGCCGGGCGGTCGCCCAGCTGCGCGGACGGGCCCATCCAGGCGGGCAGAGCCCGCCAGGCCAGGCTGGCGATGGCCGCCGGGCCGGCGCCGGAGTCGTCGAGCAGGACCCGGACCTCGTCGGCGTAGCGGTCCCGCCAGGACGGCGGGTATAGCGCCAGCGCGAGCCGGGCCAGGTAGGTCCGGCTGGGCTGGTCGTGACCGGGCTGGTCGTGACCGGGCTGGTCGTGACCGGGCTGGTCGTGGTTGGGCCTTTGCGCGGGGGCGTTCATGAGAAGGCCAATCCGGGGTGGGTGCTGAGCCGGTCCCGGGCCAGCGAGGCGACACGGCTCATCCGTTCGGCCTGATCGGACAGGACCTGCGCCCCGGCGGCAGTGATCCGGTAGGGGCGGCGGCGGTCCTCGGCCTCCAGCGGCTCGATCAGCCCGCGGGCCTCCAGGCGCGCGATCACCGCGTAGAGGGTGCCGGGGCTGAGCCGCACCCCCATGGTCTCGGCCACGTCCTGGGTGATGGCGTACCCGTGCTTGGGCTCGGCGGCCAGGCTGGCCAGCACCAGCAGCGGCGGGTCGGCCCAGCGGTCCAGCTTCTCGGTCATGCCGGAGACTTTATACCGCGACCCGATATACCGCAAGGTGATATAGCGGCTGGCGATCTAGTCGGCTGGACTACTCGACCGGGGAGGCGGTCCAGACCCAGACCTGCTCGGGTTCGAGCGCCCGGTTCACCACGGCGGCGAGGTCAGTTCGGACCGTGTCCAGTTCCACCGGGTCCTTGAGCCGGGCGGCGAACGCGGCCACCGTGGTGTCGGCGTCGTAGCGGGCGCGGTTGAAGCGCCGGTCCACCATCCGCTGGACGCGGCGGCGCAGCGGCGCGAACAGGGCGGCGGCGGCCAGCGTGGCCACGGCGATCGCGACCGAGGAGTGCCGACCGCTCACGGCGGTGGCGAGCAGCACCAGGCCGGCGTAGACGCCGACCAGGACGCCGGTGATCAGGGCGTAGGCCAGGGTGCGGGAGATGATCCGGTCGATGTCGTACAGCCGGTAGCGCAGGATGGCCACACCCATGCAGGCCGGCAGGGTCAGCAGGCCCAGGAGCTCGAAGATGCCCGCAATGAAGCCGGGCCCGTGCGCCGCGGACACGATGTTGCCCAGGAGCAGGCAGGCCAGCGAGCCGGCGAACCCGCCCATGAGCCACTTGAGCTGCTGACGGCGTTCCCCGGCGGAGCGCCGGAAGCTGACCACCTGGCCGACCAGCGAGACCACGAGGACGACCGCGATGACCACGAGGCCGAAGTTCTGGACCACGCCCCACCACGCCGCCGAGCCGGTGGGGTGGCTGAGCGGCCACAAGTTCCCGCCGCTGTCGACCCGGACGTCGTGCCGGATGATGGCGCTGATGGTGAAGCCCAGCGCGCCACCCATCCAGACCAGGCCCACGATGAGGTAGACCGCGAGCAGCCAGCGCATCCAGCGGAAGGGCAGATGGCCGTCGGGGAACAGCATGATGGCCAGGCCGATCAGCACGATGGCGACCGACCAGGTGGGCTGGAGCAGCAGCGCCACCCAGCCGAGCGGCAGCGTGCCGGGCCGCAACCGGTAGCAGGCCACCACGTAGAAGCTGGCGCACTCCGATACCGCGCCGAAGCCGGTCATCGCGAGCAGCAGCCAGCCGAGCCGGTTACCCGGGGCTCGCACGGCGACTAGGAACCCGATCACCCCGAACGGGGCGAACAGGAAGATCGGCGGCCCGCCGGTGCCGGCCGCCACCGTCTGGCGCGCCGCGCTGGCCAGCGGGAACTCGGCCAGTGAGAGGGCGAGCACGACCGCGCCGGCGACGAGCGCGGTCGCGGGCGAGGCCAGCCGGAAGCGGCGCCCGGCGGCCGGGGCAGCCTGAGCCATGCTCCGAACGCTACGCCCAGACCGTTCCGGGAACGTTACGCCTGGGCCTTATCCTGCTCGGGTGCAAGGCAGCGTGACCGTCCGCATCGACGCCCCGCCCCGCGAAGTCTGGGAGCTGGTCAGCGACGTGACCCGGGTCGGTGAGTTCAGCCCGGAGACGTTCGAGGCGCAGTGGCTCGGAGGGGCGAACGGCCCGCGGACCGGCGCACGGTTCCGCGGGCACGTCCGCCGCAACGGGCGCGGGCCGGTCTACTGGACCGTCTGCACGGTGACCGCGTGCGAGCCCGAGCGCGAGTTCGCGTTCACCGTCGGCGCCCCGGGCGGCGCCACCATCATCACCTGGCGCTACCGGCTCGAGCCGGTGGCGGGCGGGACCGACGTGACGGAGTCCTTCGAGCTGGCCGCGATGCCGGTGACCCGGCTGTACTGGGCGCTGGCCGGGCACTGGCGGATGCGGACCAACCTGACCGGGATGCGGCTCACTCTGGAGCGGATGAAGGCCGTGGTGCAGCGCGACGGCTAGCCCAGAAGGCCAGCGCGATTAGGACCAGCAGCGGACCGGTGTTCGGGTCGGTCGCGGTCCCGGAGAACAGCTGGCCGAACTGTTCCCCTGCCCCCCAGACGAACAGCGCCGCGATCACCGCCACGGCGATGGCGGGCCGCGCAGCGGCCGAAACCCAGACGCCGGCCGCGGCGAAGCTGAAGACAGCGGCCAGGCCGATGGTCAGGACCGTAGCCCGGGTGCCGCCGTTCGCCGTCAGCGGCGAGGACGAGGCTGGGGCCAGCAGCATCATGGCGGCCAGGCCCGCCCACAGGACCGACCAGGCCGGCCGGGCCCAGCGGCCGAGCAGGCTGGCGCCGGCCACCGTGGTTAGTGCGGTCTCACCGGGATCGCCGGGACCCGGCCGCGGCCAGAGCAGCACGGCCAGGAAGGCGTAGAGCAGGGCGCCGCCGGGGGCACCGGTCAGCGGATTGCCCATCCCGCCGAACATCATGCCCAGGCCCTCGCCGAGCCACCAGACGGCCAGTCCCCAGGCGACCGTGCCGGCCAGGGCGGCGCGGGTCGTGGCCCGGAAGAACAGTCCGGCGGCCAGCGCCAGCTGGATGGTCGCAAACAGCGCGTTCCACGCGACCGGGTGGCTCGCCACGACCCGGGCGGTAGTCAGCACCGGCCCGGACACGAACGCGGGCTGCCCCATCGCCGACGGCATTAGCACACCGGCCGAGAAAGCCTTGGTGAACATGTAGGGCTGATACTGCAGCGCGGCGTCCAGCAGCCAGGTCAGCCCGAGGGCGATCTGCAGGCCGCGGCGCAGCCCGGCCGAGTCGCGGTCGGCCACCCAGGCCAGCATGGGCCTTCCCGTGTCCCGGCGCAGGGTCACCTGCGAGGACGCCGGGAAGAAGAGGGTGGCGAAGGCGGCCACCGCGCCGGCCGCGGTCAGCCACAGCCCGGGACCGCCGCGAGCGATCACCATGGAGTCGCCGCCCAGCACGCGCATGCTGCGGGCGAGCTGGATCAGCAGATAGCCGGAGAAGCCGGCCGCGGCGAATCCGGTCACGCCGGCCACCCAGCGGGCGGCCTGGCCGGGCCTGGCCAGCTCGACCAGGCCAGCCGCGATGATGATCGCCCCGAGGGCGGCGAGGATCTGGCCGTTGCGTCCCTGGATGCCGGGAACCTGGATCAGGCCCGCGAAGGCCTCGACCCAAGGCAGCAGGGAACCGGCGATGATGGCACCGCCCGCCGCGACGGCGGTGAGGCCGATGGCCGCCCGCCAGCCTTGCGGCCGGGTGAGCGTGGCGCGTCCGGGCGCCGGCTGGGGGTGGTGAACAGCGTGAGTCCTGACGGTCATGGAGCCTGTCCTTGTCAGCTGCGGGGCGGCGGAGCCGGGGGTCCTGAAGTCCAGGACCCCCGGCGGCAGGGGCGGTGTCCTAGTGGACGACGGCGAAGTACAGGAACAGGTTGGTGGTGATGTTGCCGGTCACGTGGCTGGGGTCATAGCGCTGCAGCCACTGCAGCTCCCAGTCGCTCTTGGCCTTGACGATCTTGTTCCAGTCGCTCAGGCTCTTGACGCCGACCACGTCGACGTTCCACCACTCCGACTGGCCGCCGTTGGCGGTCGCGACGATGTGGCTGTGCGCCGGCAGCGCCACGTTGCCGGCGCCGCTGCCCAGGACGGCGGACAGGTCGATGGTGCTGGGGTGGTCGATACACTTGCCCGCCGGGCACTGCAGGGTCGACTTCGGCGGGGTGAACCCGAGCGGGACCACCACGTACAGCGGGTCGAAGTTGCTGGACGGCGTCCGGATGTAGTTGGCTCCCGCCTCACAGCTGGACGAGGCGCCGCTGGCGGGCGGCTTGCCGCAGTAGTAGTTCTTGCTGTAGTAGAACCTGACCGTGTGACCGTCGTACCAGCCGTTGGTGAAGCCAGTCTGGCCATGCCAGCTGGAGGACATGCCCTGGGCCATGTCACTCATGCTCGCCATGGACGAAGCGGAGCCCGGGGCCGCCAGCGCGGTCCCGGAGGCTGCGGCCAGACCTGCCACCAGGACACCGGCCATGACGAGGCCGGCCTTTCTGGTGCTGTTTGGGCGCATCCGTCTCAGAAAGGACATTCGGGTTTCCTCCCATGTCAGGAACACCTGGTGGCGCTCCTCAGGATCTACTGAATGACTTTCCGTAACTGAGTGACTACCAAACGTCACGAAATGGCGGCGGGCTATCAGAGGAGGTCGAGGCCGGCCACCTGGTCGGCGGCGGCGAGCATCTCGCTCCCGACGGGCTGCAGCCCGATGCTGGTCAGCGTCAGGCCGGTGGCGACGCGCTCGGCCACGCCCCATTCCCAGATCGCGGTGGCGTCCCGGCCGGTTCGCTGTGCGAGCCACCGGGCCCGGTCGCGGGGGTCGCCGGCCAGCAGCTCGGCCGGGTCCTCGCGCATGATGACGCCCAGGTCGTATTCGGGCTCGGCCAGCAGGCCGTCCGGGTCGATCAGCTTGAACCCGCCGTCCCGGCCCTCCAGCGCGTTCCACTGGTGCACGTCGCCGTGGACCAGCACCGAGCGCGCGTCGTCGTGCGCCCCGACCCGGCGCGCGGCGCAGGTCAGCGCGTGCTCGATGGCGCGGGCGGAGCAGGGACGGCCCAGCCTGGCCCAGGTCGCGGTGATGTGGCGGGCCAGCGAGCGGGCCTGGTCCGCACCGGTCGGCAGACCGGACCGCGGGGCCGGGCGCCAGATCCGCTCGGCCGTGGCGCACAGGATCTCGTGCCGTTGCCCGATGGGCAAGGCCAGCTCGTCCAGCGAGCGGCCCAGGCGTTCCAGCAGCATGGCGCCGCGGTCGGAGTCGTACCGGTACAGCCGGGCGAGCCCCTCACCGGCGGCCAGGCGCAGCGTGGCGATCTCGCGCTGGGCGTGGTCACCGGGCCTCGGGATCATCAGCTTGAGTACCGCGGCCCGGCCGTCCGCGTCCCGGGCCCGGGCCACGTAGGCCTCGGTGGATCCGCCGAACGGCGGCCCGACCGCGATCCCCCAATCCCGCTTCAGCCCGGCGATGAGGCCGGGCAGGCCGTCCAGCCACGGCTGGGCTCCGGCCAGCATGGCCTTGCTCCGGACCACGTCCGGGACTTGCAGCTGAACCAGGTGAGAATCGCTCACCCGGCCAAGGTTAGGCCGACACCGGCATGGTCACGACGGGAGTCGTGGTGGGCTGGGAGGTCCCGCCGGCCGGCTCGACCGTGATCCCGATCTTGTCACCGGCCATGACCGATCCGGCCAGCACCGACCCGCCACGGTCGAGCAGGCCCACCGAGCGGGCGCCGGAGCCGCTCATCACCCACACCTGGTAGACCCGGGCGTCGGACAAGGCCGGCATGTCCCGGCTGGTGACGACGGCGGCCCGGTACCTGGCCGACATCACCACGGTCACGGTCCCGCCGCCGGTCGCCGGCATGTGCTCGGTGCGCGCGTCTGTGGCCGTGACGATCCGGGTGATGGCGCTTCCGCTGGCCCGGGCGTTGTTGAGCTGGTGCTGGGTGGTCGCCTCGGTGATGCCCAGGCCGGCCGCCACGACCACCGCCACGGCGGCCACGCCGACCGCCAGCCTGGTCACCAGCGGGCGCCGCCCGCCAGTGGCCGGCGTCTGGCCGCTAAACCAGCGGGCCACCCGGGCCCGGCGCGCATGGCTGGGCAGCGGGGGCAGCTGCCGGGTGTGATAGGTGGCGGCCAGCACGCGCTGCTCCATCGCGGGCGGCGGCTCCACCGCCGCGGCCAGGGCCAGCCTGGTTGCGGTCTCACGCAGGCCGCGGACCTCGTCCTCGCAGGCGGGGCAGTTCGTGAGGTGCCGCTCAAACTCAGCCCGTTCGGCCTGACTCAGGGCATCAACCACGTAGCAGCCGCTCAGCATGTGCAGGTCGTCCCGTCGCGCCTTCACCAGGCCACCCCCATGCAGTCCCGCATCCGGATCAGCCCGTCTCTGATCCTTGTCTTCACCGTGCCCAGTGCCACCCCGAGCAGCTGCCCGACCTGCGGGTAGGAATACCCGCCGTAGTAGGAGAGCTTGATCGCCTCGCGCTGCAGCTCGGTCAGGCCTTCCAGGCAGCGGGTGACGCGCTGGCGTTCCAGCGACGCTTCCACCGCCTCGGACACGTTGTCGTGTTCGGTCATGATGTCCGGGGCGGCCTTGGCCTCCCGGGCCGTGCTGGCGTTCTCCGAGCGGACCCGGTCGACGGCGCGGCGGTGAGCGATGGTGAGCGCCCAGGACGCCGCGCTGCCCCGGTCCGGGTCGAACCGGGAGGCCGTCCGCCACACCTCGAGCAGCACCTCTTGGGCGACCTCTTCGGACTGGGCTGGGTCGCGGAGCACCTGCCGCACCACCCCGTAGACTGGGCCGGCCAGCTGCCGGTAGAGGCGCTCGAACGCTCCGTGGTCACCCCGCGCCACCAGGATCAGCAACGCAGCCTGATCGGCCTCGGGCTCTTCCCCGGGACCGGAGGCCGGTTTCAATTTGCGTACTTCAGGCCTGCTCATGACCACCATTCGAGGCCGGTTAATTTCCGGATTGCTTTCCGGCCAGCGAAAATTCCAAACCAATCCGATCCCGCCGCTGGCCCGAATGGGGCCCGTGATGACGACACCGGGTCACCTTACGGGACGCCGCGTAGTGGCGGGCGTGCTGGTCGGCGTGCTGGCTGCTGCCGCCGCTCTTGGTGTGGCCGAGCTCGCCGCCGCCGTCACCGGGCCGCAGGGCGCGCCGGTGATCGCGGTCGGGGAGACCGCCATCAACCTGACGCCGATTCCGGTCAAAGAATTCGCGATCGCGCACTTCGGGTCGCACGACAAGGAGGCCCTGCTCACCGGGATCGTGGTGATGCTGACCGGGTTCGCGGCCCTGATCGGGATCGCGGCGGTCCGGCGGATCGGATACGGGCTGGCCGGGCTGGCGGTCTTCGCCGGTATCGGGGTGGCGGCGGCGCTGAACCTGTCCGGGGCCACCGCGGCCGACGTGGTGCCCACGCTGGCCGGAGTGGCGGTGGCCGCAGGTGCGCTGATCGTGCTGGTCCGCAGCGTCCGGGACGCGTTTCCCGCGGGCGGCGGCGCGGCCGTTCCGCTGGCGGGCAGTCCGCCGGCGGGCGGTCCTGAGCCTCACGATGTTCTCCCGGACGGGCCTTATCTCGATGACCTGGTGCGGCCTAGTGAGTCTGATGGTGCTGGGGACGAGGCGGCACTGGAGTCGCTGGGACGGCGGCGGCTGCTGATCGCGGGGGCGGGGACGGCGGCGCTGGCCGCGGCGGCCGGGGTAAGCGGCGACAAACTGCTCGGCCGGTTCAGCGTCGCCTCGTCCCGGGCCCAGGTGCGACTGCCAGCGCCCGCGGTGCGCGCACCGGCCGTGCCGGCCGGGACCGAGCTGCGGGTCCCCGGGCTGACGCCGTTCTTCACACCGAACCCCAGCTTCTACCGGGTCGACACCGACCTGGTCCTGCCGCAGATCTCGCCGGAGAACTGGATGCTGACGATCGACGGCATGGTGGCACGGCCGCTGTCGTTCAGCTTTGCGGAGCTGCTGGCGATGCCGCTGACCGAGACCGACATCACGCTGGTGTGCGTCTCGAACTCAGTCGGCGGCACGTACGCCGGGAACGCGCGCTGGCTGGGCGTTCCGCTGGCCCCGCTGCTGCGTAAGGCCGGGGTGCGATCCGGCGCGGACCAGGTGCTGTCGACCTCGACCGACGGGATGACCATCTCCACCCCGGTGGCGACGATCCTGGAGCGGCCGGACGCGCTGATCGCCGTGGGCATGAACGGCCAGCCGCTTCCGGTGGCGCACGGCTTCCCGGCCCGGATGGTCGTCCCCGGCCTGTATGGCTACGTATCCGCGACCAAGTGGGTCACCAAACTGACCCTGACCACGTTCGCGCGGCAGCGCGCGTACTGGACCCAGCGCGGCTACGCGGCGCAGGCGCCGATCAAGACCGAATCCCGGATCGACGTGCCGCGGCCGCTGGCGTCGGTCAAGGCAGGCCAGGTCGCGGTGGCCGGAGTGGCCTGGGCGCCGTCCCGGGGCATCGCCGCGGTCGAGGTCAGCGTGGATAACGGGCCCTGGCACGAGGCCAGTCTCGCGGCCGCCGACGGCATCGACACATGGCGGCAGTGGACGTGGGCGTGGGACGCCCCGTCCGGCCTGCACCAGCTCCAGGTGCGGGCCACCGACAGCACGGGCGCAACGCAGCCGTCGGCGCGCGCCCAGCCATTTCCCAACGGCGCGAGCGGCTGGGACTCCGTGGTCGTGACCGTCACCTGACGGTCACCGGAACAACGAAAAGGAGTAGTACGGATATGAAGTATCGCGCATTTGTCGTAGGTGGCCTGGCCGCGAGTGTGGCGCTCGGGGCGGCCGCGTGCAGTTCCAGCGGATCTAGCACGGCGGCTTCCGGGTCCACCTCGTCACCCATGTCGTCGTCCTCGTCGCCGATGGCGTCGTCC
>Ga0335075_10016624_pt1 | contig 10974 bp, 12 predicted proteins | sample Lox_Sample_24_FD_206723 | JGI IMG/M metagenome (GOLD analysis project Ga0335075, IMG submission 206723) | Soil microbial communities from Loxahatchee National Wildlife Refuge, Florida, United States - Lox_Sample_2.4 | ecosystem: Environmental > Terrestrial > Soil > Wetlands | place: USA... | reverse complement strand
CGCTGGACTTCCGGCGCTCCGACCAGATCGAGGACCTGGTGGTGTTCCTGCGCTGCGGCAACAACTACCACCACAGCATCGGGCTGGCCAAGGGCGAGCCCGGGCGCCTGGACCACGTCTGCCTGCTGGCCGACGACATCGACACCGTGGTCAGGTTCCGCAACCACGCCCGCGCCCACCACGTGAAGGCCGAGGACATGGTCCGGCACACCGCGTCGGGCTCGGTGTCGGTCTATCTCGAGGAGCCGTCCCTCGGCATCGGCGTCGAGATCTGCACCGGCCACGACGTCATCACCGACGACAGCTACAACGGGCGGCTGCTGAAGGCCGGGCCGCTGACCGTGGACCGCTGGAGCGGCGGGTTCCCCGATGCCACACCGGGCGGGTTCGTGGCCGGGCGCGGCGGCGGCACCGCGGCCGGCGACATCGCCCGGGCGGACGGCTGAGATGACCATCCAGACAGAGAACCCGACCGGATCCAGCCCGGATGCGATCGTCCCGTTCAAGGTCGCGCTTGAGGGTGTGGTGTACACGCTGGTTGACGTCCATGAGGGGCACGACGCGCGGTTCGAGGAATGGTACGAGAACGATCACTTCTACGCGGGCGGGGTGCTGGCCCCGTACGTGCTCTCGGGTCGGCGGTGGTACGCCAGCAAGGGCCTGCGCGCGAGCCGGTTCGTCAGCCCCGCGTGCCCGCTGCCGGATCCCGGGGCCGGGACCAACCTGGCCACGTACTTCGTCACGGCCGGCGGCCTGCGCAGCTTCTATGACTGGATCAACCCGCAGCTCGTCACGCTGCGCTCGGGCGGGCGCATGTTCGCGGACCGTACCCACGTGAACACCGACGGATACCGGCTGGAGAGCATCCTGGGCTTCCCGGGCGCGTCGGCCGTCCCGGCCCACGTGGTCGGCGATCACCCGTTCGCGGGCCTGTTCGTGGCCTACCTGGACGCCTCGGGCGGTGAGCCGCCCGATCCGGGCGCGGCGCTGCCCGCGGGCACGCTGGCCCTCAGCCTGCGGCCCAACGTGGGCTCTCTCAACGAGGACTCGCTCGGGCTGGCGGCCGCCCAGCCGGGCATGGACTTCCCGGCCGTCGGCGGCGCGCCGGTCCGCCTGGTCATGGCCTTCCTGACCGAGGCCCCGCAGGCCGATCCGGCCTGGTCAGCCGACCTGGCTGGCCGCGTGGCCCGGCTGACCGGCTCGGCCGCGGTCTGGGGCGGCGGGTTCCGCCCGGTGGTGCCCGGCTCGCGAGCCCACCTCGCCGAGCTGCGTTAGCAACAGCCGACCGAAGGAGGAACGACATGGCGGCGGACGATGGCCGGCTCGAGCGGCTGGAGCGCAGGGTCGCGGCGCTCGAGGATCAGATCGCGATCTACCAGCTGCTGATGACGTACGGCCCGTCGGCCGACAGCGGCAGCGACGACGTGGTCCGGGCCATCCACCATCCCGACGCCGAGTACGACAGCGGCCTGGAGGTGTTCCGCGGCGGCGAGCAGATCGGCGACATGATCGCCTCGCTGCCGCTGCACCGCGACATCATGGCCGGCGGCTCGGCGCACCTGGCCACCATGCCGGTCGTGCACGTGGACGGGGACCGCGCCACCGCGGTGTGCCACGGGCAGTTGCTGCGGTTCGACCGGGAGGCGGACGCGTTCCGGATCTGGCGGGCCACCGCGGTCCGGCTGGAGTTCCGGCGCACCGGCGACGGCTGGAAGATCTACCGGCGCGCCAACCGGCTCCTGGACGGCAGCGACGCCTCGCATCAGCACTTCCGCGACGGCCTGGAGGCCGTGGGGGCGGCGCCCGGGCCGGCTGTGCCGGCTGAGGCTGTGCCCGCCGAGGCTGTGCCGGCTGAGGCTGTGCCGGCTGAGGCTGTGCCCGCCGAGGCTGTGCCGGCCGAGGTAGTGCCGGCCGACGCCCCGGCCGGGTAGGGCCGGGCGCGATGGGCAGCCGGTTCGGCGGGCGGGTCGTGCTGGTCACCGGCGGGAACTCGGGTATCGGCCTGGCCGCGGCGCAGGCGTTCGCCCGGGACGGCGCCCGGGTGGTGCTGGCCGCGCGGCGCCAGGACCAGGGTGCGGACGCCGTCGCGCGCATCGAGGCGCTCGGCGGCGAGGCCGCGTTCGTCGCGACCGACGTCACCGATTCCGCGTCCGTGCGCGAGATGGTCTCCTTCTGCGTGAGCACGTTCGGCCGGCTCGACTTTGCCTACAACAACGCCGGGATCACCGGCCACGTGCACACGGACGTGGCCGACGCCGACGAGGAGATGTTCGACCGGGTCATGGCCACCAACGTGCGCGGCACCTGGCTGTCGATGAAGTACGAGGTCCCCGCGATCCTGGCCGCGGGCGGCGGGGCGATCGTGAACTGCAGCTCGGGCGCTGGCCTGCGCGGCGGGCCGCGCTCGAGCGCCTACTACGCCAGTAAGCACGCGGTGCTGGGCATGACCAAGTCCGTGGCGCTCGAATACGCCGCCCGTGGCATCCGGGCCAACGCGGTCTGCCCGGGCCTCACCCTGACCAGCATCGTCGAGACCGGCTTCGCCGACGCGCCGGACAAGCTGGCCTACCTGCGCGGCCGCATCCCGATGGGCCGCGCCGGGCAGCCCGACGAGGTCGCGCGGGTCGTGACCTGGCTGTGCAGCGCCGAGAGCAGCTTCGTCACCGGCGCCGCGATACCGGTCGACGGCGGCACCAGCGTGTGAGCTGCCGCCTCACTGCCCCAGCAGTTCGGGGGAGAACGGCCGCACCGACGCGATGTGGTACGCCTCCAGGCACTCCAGCGACATCGCGCGGTGCTGCTCCTGCCCGCTGGTCGTGCAGTCCGACAGCACGGTGACGTCGTAGTCGCGCATGGCCGCGGCCCGGACCGAGGTCTCCACGCAGGCGTTGGTGAGCACGCCTGCGGCCGCGATACGGGTCACGCCCATGCTGCGCAGCAGCGTGTCGAGCGAGGTGTTGAAGAACGCGTCCAGCCGGGCCTTGTCCACGACCAGATCATGGGGGCTGAACTCGAGTTCGTCGACGACGCCGGTGTCCCAGCTGCCGGCGAGCAGGCCCTGTTCCGCCCGCAGCAGGTCGCAGAACTGCGGGAAGAGCGGGCCGAAGTCCGCGTGGCCCGCCTGGTACTGGTGACGGGTGAACACCACCGGCACGCGCGCGGCCCGGGCCGCGGCCACCGCCGCGGCGGTCGCCTTCACGGTCTGGCCGATCTCGAACATGGGCTCGCCGAGCGCGTCGTACATGACCCCGTCGGGGTGGCAGAAGCTGTTCTGCATGTCGATGACCAGCAGCGCATCGACCGGGTACACCTGAGCAGCCATGCGATTGATGATGGCCCCGGTGTCGTTAACGCCGTCATTACCTGCAGAGGCATGCGCTAGTGGCCGGCGAGCCAGCCGGTCAGCTGGCCCGCGAGCCAGGCAGCGTGCGACACGTGCACCTCATGCCCGGCGCCTGGTGCTTCCAGGAACTGGCCCTTTGGGATCAGCGCGGCCAGCTCACTGGTCAGGCCGGGCGGACAGTGCGGGTCGTACGTGCCCGCCACGAGCAGCGCTGGACAAGTGATCAGGTGCGCCGACCTCCGGCTTATGTCGCCGCCCAGGGCGATGAGGTCGCGCATCGCCTGAGCCCAGGAGCTGGTCATGATCCGGGCGACGTCCGGGCCGTGGGCAGTGGCGAGGTAGGCCGCGAGCGGGGCCAGGCCTTCGGTGGGCTGGTCAACGGCATTCTCGAGTGACGTCAGCTCATCCGGCGTGGCCTCGATCTTCCCGGCGGCGCCCCAGGTGAACAGGGACAGAGCCAGGCCCGGCCGCAGCTCGGCCATCAGCACCGCCTCCTCGCCGCCGTCGCTGAAGCCCGCCAGGTGGGCGGTTGAAATGCCCATGGCATCGAGCAAGCCGAGAAGCGCCCGCGCGTCGTCGTGGTAGTAGCTAGCTGTATAGCTTCGCGGCTGCGGCTGCGACCGGCCCGAGCCGGGCAGGTCGACGGCTATGACGCGGAAGCCAGGTGAGAGCGCCGCACGCAACCGGCTGAGCTCGATGATGCTTCCGCCCCAGCCCGGCAGGAGCACCACCGTGTCACCACGCCCGGTGTCTTCGTAATAGAGGCGGTGACCGTCTGGCCCGTGCCACGGCATGCAGCCGATGGTAGGGCGCCGTCGGCCATGACCACCCCTCGGGGCAGATTATCCAGGGCCGTTAACGAACGTCCCGCCGGCCGGCAAGCCACATGGCTGCGCCCAGGGCCACGGCGGCGTAGGCGGCGAGCACGGCCAGGCCCACCCAGGGGCCGACCGGGAAGTAACCGTTGGGTGGTGTGTAGGCGCTGGTCACCAGGCTGGAGCGGGGCAGCGTGGCCTGGATGGCGAAGGCCGCGGTCGGGGTGAACCGCATCAGCCAGTTCCCGGACTGGGAGCCGAGAACGCCCGGCACGATCAGGAGCACGATGCCTGCGGCGACCGCCGCTGTGCTGCGCCGCAGCATTATGCCGAGCGCGACGGCCGTTGCCGCGGCGAGCCCCAGGAGGAGCCCGGTACCGATGATGACCCGGGCCAGGTCGGGCCCGCTCTGCGCGAAGAGGTAGTTCCCGTTGGCGGCCAGCACGTGGCGCGTGATCACTTCGGCGATCGCGGTTGCGACGGCTCCGGCGGCGAAGGCCAGCGTTCCGGCGACGAGGGCCTTGGCGGCCACGACGTGACCGCGTCGCGGGCTGGCCGCGAACGTGGTGCGGATGAGCTTGCGGCGGTACTCGGAGGTGGCGAACAACGTCGCGAGCACGATCACGATGAGGAGCGCGAAGATTGTCCCGTTGACGATGCTGGCCCCCGACCAGGCGGCGGAGATGATGTCGCCCACCAGCGGCGCGATGTCGCCCGACCCGGTGATGGTGAACGTGTGGGCGGATGGCTGCTGCCAGGTGGGCGTGGACGGCGGGTCGGGGTAGTCACCGGAACCGGTGACCGCCGCGCCGTTCCAGGAGCGGCTGGGCAGGTCGCCGTGCGCGGAGACCTGGCCGAAGCGGGCGGTGGCCACGCTGGGGGTCCCCACGGTGGCCCCGGCCGGGAAATACATCGGGGAGGTGACGAACAGCCCGATCCGGACCGTGTGCGGAAGGCCGACCAGCCGGGCGGTTCCGATCATGGTCCAGTGGCCGCCGTCGGCCGAGTCATAGCCGGTGATGACGTCGCCGGCCCGGGTAAGCCGCAGCCACCGGGGAGAGGACGGTCCGACGGAGCCGGGAAGCCCGGGCCGATCGTGGGTGTAATTGTCCTGCATCCGGACGCCATGGGCGCCGGTGACCATCACGGCCGCGTAGGCGGTGCCCTGGTTCGTGTCCGGCTCGAGGATGATTCCCGCCTTGGCCCACGGCGCCAGCCCGGGCCGCAGTGGCGAACCCGGCTGGTTCTTCGCTGACGCGCTAAACGCATTTCCCTGGCTGCCTGAAAAAGGCAGGTACGCTCCCGACAGCGAGGTGACCCTGGCCGTGAGGCTGCCATTGCCGGCGAGCGTCAGCCCCACATACATATAGGTGTCGGCAACGGCTTCACCGCCCGGACCGGTGGGCACCGCGCTGCGGCCCTGTCGGCTCAGCGAGGCGCTGACGAAAGACAGCAGCGCCAGCACGACCGCGACCGCGACCAGTGTGATCATCCAGCCCCGGACCGTGCGGAACTTGGTGAACTCGGCATGCACCACGTGCGCGAAAGCGGCGCGGCCCGGTGGCGGCGCCGGCCGGGCCTTGGTTGTCGTCTCCATGCTCGTGGTTGTACGCCGCAGGCGGTATCAGCCCGGTGCGAGCGGCTGAGACCTGGCTGAGACCGGCACCCTGGCATGCTGAAAGCACCGGTCGATACGGCGCGGGAAGGGAAGCACGCGCGGTCATGAGAGTGCTGGTGGTCGAGGATTTCGAGCCGATGGCCCGGGCGATCGTGACCGGGCTGCGCCGGGAGGGCATGGCGGTCGACGCCGTCTACGACGGTGGTGAGGCGCTCAGCCACCTGGCCCGGATCCGGTACGACGTGGTGGTACTGGACCGGGACCTGCCGGGCGTGCCCGGCGACGAGGTCTGCCGGCGGCTGGCCGCCGCGCGGTCACCGAGCCGGATCCTGATGCTGACCGCGGCCGGGGGGCTGAGCGACCGGGTGGACGGCCTGAGCATGGGCGCCGACGACTACCTTTCCAAGCCGTTCGACTTCCCCGAACTGACCGCCCGGGTGCGCGCCCTCGGCCGCCGGGTAGCGGAGCCGCTGCCACCGGTGCTCCAGCACGGCGACATCAGGCTCGACCCGGCCGGCCGGACCGCGTCCCGGGCCGGGCGGCGGCTGGCGCTCAGCGCCAGGGAGTTCGGCGTCCTGGAGTATCTGCTCGGCCGCACCGGCCGGGTGGTCCCGGCCGAGGAACTGCTCGAGCGAGTCTGGGACGAGGCCGCCGACCCGTTCACCACCGCCGTCAAGCAGACCATGCACCGGCTGCGGGCCAAGCTCGGCGACCCGCCGGTCATCGACACCGTCCGCGAGGGCGGCTACCGGATCGGAGGCCAGTGATGGGCACGACCCGTAGCGGCCGGGCCCGCGTGCGCGCCACCGGCCACCTCCCGCGGCCCGTCCGGGGTTCCTCGCTGCGGACCCGGATGGCCCTGCTGTACGCCGCCCTCGTCTGCACCTCAGGCATCGTTCTCATCGGGGCCCTGATCGGCATCGCCAAGGCTGTCGCGCCGGGCCTGATCAGCCACCGGCAGCAGGGTCCGGGGCCAGATCTGCCGGGCGCGGTCCCGGGCCCGGCCCGGCATTCCAGCATCTTCTCCATCGCGTTCGGCCCGAGCGCGGCTGTGACCGTCGTGATCGCCGTGATGATCATGGCGGCGTGCTCGCTGGCCCTCGGCTGGCTGATCGCCGGCCGGTTCGTGCGGCCGCTGCGCTCGATCATCACCACCGCACGCGACATATCCGCCAGCAACCTGCACCGGCGGCTAGGGCTGCGTGGCCGGGGCGATGAGTTCACCGAACTGGGCGAAACCCTCGATGACCTGTTCACGCGCCTGGAAGCATCGTTTGACTCGCAGCGGCACTTCATCGCCAACGCCTCCCACGAACTGCGCACCCCGCTGTCCGCCGGCCGGGCGCTGCTCCAGGTCGCGATCACCGACCCCGAACCCACCGTGGAGACACTGCGGGCCACCTGCGAGGAACTCGTGGAGCTCGGCGACCGGCAGGAGAGCCTGATCGCGGCGCTGCTCACCCTGGCCAACAGCCAGCGCGGGCTCGGGCCGACAGAGTCCGTGGACCTCGCCGAGCTGGCCCGCCAGGCGATCCTGGACCGCGAGCACGAAGCCGGGCGGCGCGGCGTCAGCCTCAGCGCCGCGCTCGGCCCGGCCCCGGCGACGGCCGACCCGAGCCTGGCCGGAAGCCTGATCGGCAACCTCCTCGACAACGCCATCCGGCACAACCGCCCGGGCGGCCAGGTCGAGGTCTCAACCGCGCTGACCACCGCGGGGGCGGCGATAACGGTCGGCAATACCGGCACGCTCATCCCGCCCGACGCAGTCGAGTACCTGTTCCAGCCATTCCGGCAGCTCGGCACTCAGCGGATCCGCCACAACGAGGGACACGGGCTCGGCCTGGCCATCATCCGGGCCATCGCCGACGCCCACGGCGCCGCCCTCACCGCGAGTCCCCGCCCGCACGGCGGCCTCGACATGGAAGTGATCTTCCCCTGACGCGCCGCGCGCCCGCACGCCCAGCGGCAGGCCAGTGCCCCAGGTTTGTCCGGCGGGAACCGGACAAACCTGGGGCGGGAGCAGCCGGGCGGGTTAAGTAAGCCGGCGGCGGGCCAGTGCCCCAGGTTTGTCCGGCGGGAACCGGACAAACCTGGGGCGGAAGCAGCCGGGCGGGTCAGTCAGCCGGGCGCTGGTCAGGATCTGATCCCCTTCTGGTGCCGCGAGTGGGCCATGTTGCGCCGTTTGGTCTCCAGCATGTGGCGGCGTGCTTTTGACCATTCGCGGCGGAAGGCGCGGATGCTAGCCGTGAGGTGATCCCAGAGGGCCTTCATGAGGACTTCCTTTCACATTCGCCGGTAAAGCCGGAGGGTGATTGCGGCGAAGACGACGGCGATCCCGGCGCACCAGGCGACGGCTGCGACGACGAGGTAGGTGGTGCTGTGGCCGAGGGCTGGCGCCGCGCCGGGTCCCTGGGTCAGGGCCCGGAGGGCACTGTCGAAGATGCTGACCGGCTGGCCGGCGGCGAAGCCCTGGAGCCAGCGCGGCAGGGTGGCGACCGGGATGAAAGCGTTGGAGACGAACAGGAACAGGAAGAAGACCGGGGTGGTCGACTGGATGGTCTCCGGGTTCTTGGTGCTGATTGCGAGGGTGGCGAACAGCCAGAACAGGCTGAGGCTGATCAGGATGAGCAGGCCGGCGCCGAGGAGGCAGGACAGGACGCCGGCGTGGAAGCGGAACCCGACGGCGAGCCCGGCCGCGACCGCGAGTGCGGCGGCGAGCAGTTGTAGCGCCAGGTCGGACAGGCTGCGTCCGGTCAGCGGGGCCAGGGCCGGGGTGGGCAGGGACCGGAATCGGTCCATCATGCCCGCGTTCACGTCGAGCGCGAGCCCGGTCGCGGACTGCAGGCCGCCGAAGACGACGTTCTGGATCAGCATGGCGGGGACGAGGTAATCCGTGTAGGTCATGCCCGGAACATGGATAGCGCCGGCGAAGACGAGCCGCATCAGGACCAGGAACAACACCGGGGAGGTCACCGCGGCGACGGCCATCTGGGGGGTGCGCCGGGTGCGGGTGAGGTTGCGCCGGGTGATCACGACCGTGTCGGTGAGCAGTGCGGTGGCCGGCAGCCGGTCGGTCCAGGGGATCGCGCTGGTGCTCATGCCGGCCTCGCCTCCGCGGTGCCGGCGGCGGCACGGCCGAGGACGCTGATGAAGACGTCATCGAGCGAGGGCCGCCTGGCCGCGGCATCCTCGACGGCGATCCCGGCCCCGTCCAGCAGGCGCACCGCGGCCGGGAGTGCCCGGGCGCCGCGCGGCGCCCGGAAGGAGATCGTCGCCGCTAGCTCGCTGGTCTCCAGGGCTCCCTCGGCCAGCGGCTCCAGTGCATGGGCGGCCTGCGGCAGCCGGGCCGGGTCGGCCAGGGCCACCTCGATCGTCTCGTAGCCGAGCCCGGCCTTGAGCTGCTCCGGGGTCCCCTCGGTGACCAGCGTGCCATGGTCGATGATGGCGATGGCGCCGGCCAGGTGATCGGCCTCTTCGAGCTGCTGGGTGGTCAGCAGGATCGTGGTGCCCTGAGCCACCAGGCCACGCAGGAACGACCACAGCTCCAGGCGCGCGGCCGGGTCCAGGCCGGTGCTCGGCTCGTCGAGCAGCAGGATCCTGGGCTGGCCGACCAGGCTGGCCCCGACGTCGAGACGGCGCCGCATGCCGCCCGAATAGGTACGCACGGGCCGGTCCGCGGCCTCGGTGAGCGACAGCCGTTCCAGGACCTCCGCTGAGCGCTGCCGCGCCTGCGCGGCCGGCAGCCGGTACAGGCGGGCGACCATGACCAGGTTCTCCCGCCCGGTCAGGGTCTGGTCGACCGCGGCGTGCTGGCCGGCCAGCCCGATCACGCGGCGGACCGCCACCGGACGGCGCACGACGTCGAGGCCGGCGACGGTGACCCGCCCGGCGTCCGGGGCCAGCAGCGTGGCCAGGATCCGGATCAAGGTCGTCTTGCCGGCGCCGTTCGCCCCGAGCAGGGCCGACACCTGTCCTTCCGCGACCTGCATGCTCAGCCCATCGAGCGCGGTCGTTTTCCCGAACGCCTTGCGCACCCCGGCGATGTCGATGATCGGCTCAGCCGTCAGCACTCCATACCTCCCAGCTCCAGATACCTGCATTGGTGCAGATGCTATCACTACGCAGATTACTGCACCAGAGCAGATAAGTTATCCTTGGGCTCGTGGCAGCGACCGACGCCGAGCGAGACCGCCTCCTCATGGAAGGTTCCGCCGCCTACCGCCGGTACGTCAGCGCGGAGGTGCTGCACGGCCACGCCACCGCCGAGGCCGCCGGGCTCAACGCGACCGACTTCTTCTGCCTGAACCTGCTGTCGCTGTCCGGGCCGCTCACGGCCGGCCAGCTCGCGCAGCAGACCGGGCTCACCACCGGGGCGACCACTCGAATGATCGACCGGATGGAGCGGGGCGGATTCGTCCGCCGCGGCCGGGACGCCGCCGACCGCCGCCAGGTGATCGTCGATGTGTCCCCGGCTGCCGAGCGCGGTGAGATCGATGCGGCCCTGGAGCCCGCACGGCGCCGCATGCGGGCGGTGTTCCAGCGATACACCGCCCAGGAAGTCCGCGTGCTGGTCGACTACTTCACCCACGCCGCGCCGGCCCTGCTCGCCGCCGTCGAGGACCTGCGCGATTCCCCAGCCCAGCACGGGAACCACCAGGCCTAGCGCCCCAGGTTTGTCCGGCGGGAACCGGACAAACCTGGGGCGGGAGCAGCCGGGCGGGTTCAGTCAGCCGGGCGGGAGCAGCCGGGCGGGTTCAGTCAGCCGGCGGCGCCAGGGTGACGGGCGGCCACCCTGGCTCCCCGCCGAGCCGCCGCAGGATGTAGCGGCCGACGTCGGCGCTCGGCTGCTCCATCGGAGCGAGGTAGCCGGACGTGAACATCCGCGAGCGCATGCCGTCCTGGACCTGCTCGCAGATCGCCCAGTCCTGGCGGTTGACCAGGTCCCAGAACTCCACGGCGTCCGAGGGATCGAAGTCGGAGCGCACCATCTCATCCGGGTGGAACAGGAAGTCGCAGACCACGGTGGTGTGGCCGGCGTCATGTGGCCACACCGTGAAAGCGGCGACGTGATCAGCGGACAGGCTGATCATTAGGTTGGGCAGGACCAGCTCGCCGAGATGACGGGTCCGGGCTGCTTTGGTGAGCCCCGGGAACGGAGCGCGCCGGGTGATGCCGGTCATCGTGAAGGTGTACGCGCC
>Ga0335075_10016623_pt1 | contig 10974 bp, 7 predicted proteins | sample Lox_Sample_24_FD_206723 | JGI IMG/M metagenome (GOLD analysis project Ga0335075, IMG submission 206723) | Soil microbial communities from Loxahatchee National Wildlife Refuge, Florida, United States - Lox_Sample_2.4 | ecosystem: Environmental > Terrestrial > Soil > Wetlands | place: USA: Florida... | reverse complement strand
GCCATATCGCCGAGGCCAGGTCATCGGCGGCGACAACTTGGTTGGCATGCAGCAGCAACAGCGCCAGCAGCACCCGCTGCTTGCCGGCCGACACCTGAATCGGTGTGTCTGTCGACCGCACCAGTAATGGGCCCAGCAGGCCGAATTCCACCGATCCTCCTAGGCCACGGCGGGCTCGGGGCCGGGCCGGCCGCCCGGGTTGGTGAGCCGGGCGCGGACCTGGTCGGCGTCGGGGTGGTGCAGGTCGTCGAAGATGGCGAGGGCCTGGCGCCAGGCGTCCTGTGCCCCTGGCTGGTCGCCCGCGGCCTGGCGGGTGTCGCCGAGGTGGGCGAGGATCTCGGCCTCGCCAAAGCGGTCGCCGACTTCCCGGAAGAGGCTGAGCGCGTGCCGGTAGCAGTCGACCGCGTCGGCCAAGCGGCCGAGCTGGTGCTCGGCATAGCCCAGGCTGTCCCAGATGTGTGCCTCGCAGTAGCGGTTGCCGAGCTCGCGGTAGAGGCTGAGGGCCTGCTGGCAGAAGGGCCGGGCCTGCCGGGGGTTGCCGAGCTGGGCGTGGCACCAGCCGATCGAGTTGAGGGCATTAGCCTCCCCGGCCCGGTCGCCGGTGGCCCGGAACAGGGCGAGGGCGCGCTCGGCGTGACCGAGCGCGTCAGCGTAGAGGCCCTGCTGCTCGGCCTCCCCGGAGAGGTCCTGCTGGACGCGGGCCTCACCGGCGCGATCGCCGAGCTGGCGGTAGAGCCCGAGGCATTCGGCCAGATGGATGCGGGCCTGCTCGTGATCGCCGAGCCTGGCGCACACGGCCGCGGTGCCGCGGCGGGCCATGGCCTCCGCGGTCTTGTCACCCAGGCGGACGGCGGCGGCCAGGGCCGTGCGCTCGATAGCGGCCCATTCGTGCCAGTGGCCTCGCCAGTCGAGGAAGCTGGTCATGGCCCAGGGCAGCTGCCAGGCGCAGGTGTCGAACCCGGTGTCGGCGGCCAGGCTGACGGCGGAGAGCAGTGCCCGGTGCTCGGCCTCGAACCAGGCCAGCGCCTCCTGATGGTTCGTGAGGTGCTCGGGCGTGATGCCCGGGCGGACCGGGCCGGGCGCCGGCAGACCGCGATGCGGCTGCATCAGCAGGGCGGCGGCGTGGGCCGTGTGGAGGTAGTGGCTGAGGACGCGGGTGGTGGCTTGGTGGCGGGTTTGGTGGCTGTCGGTGGCCTGGGTTTGTTCGGTGGCGTAGGCGCGGAGCAGGTCGTGCAGGGTGTAGCGGCCGGGGGTGTGCTCGGTGAGCAAGCAGCCGCGGGTGAGTTCGCGTAGCTGGCGGGTGGCTTGGGGTGGGTCGGTGGCGGTGAGGCTGGCGGCGGCGGGGGCGGTGATGTCGGGGCCGGGGTGCAGGGCCAGCAGGCGGAACATGCGAGCGGTGGCGGGGGCGAGTTGCTGGTAGGACCAGGACAGCACGGCGCGGGCGTCGGTGGCTTCGTGGCCGGGGGCGTGGGTGGTGTCGTCGCCGGTGGCGAGGGCGTCGAGGCGGGTGGTGGTGTCGCGTAGCTCGGCGGCCAGGGCGGTCAGGGGAAGGGTGGGGTGGGCGGCGGCGCGGGCGGCGGTGATGGCCAGGGCCAGCGGCAGCCGGGCGCACAGGTTGATCAGGTCGGCAGCGGCCGCGGGTTCGGCGGTGAGGCGGCGCGGTCCCAGGCGGCGGGTGAGCATCTGGTGTGCTTCGGGGTGGGTGAGCACGTCCAGGGTGATGGGGTGGGCGCCGTCGGCGACGATGAGGCTGGCCAGGTCGTTGCGGCTGGTGATGACGACGGTGGCGGTAGGGGAGGCGGGCAGCAGGGGGCGGACCTGGGCTGGGTCGCGGGCGTTGTCGAGCAGGATCAGGATTTTCTGGCCGGCCAGGCGGCTGCGATACAGCGCCTGGCGGCCGTCGAGGCTGGCCGGGATCTGGCTGGCGGGCACGTGCAGGGCGTCGAGGAACGCGCGCAGCGCTTCGGCGGGCGGCAGGGGGTCGGCGGGGCCGAAGCCGCGCAGGTTGGCATACAGCTGGCCGTCGGGGAACCAGCCGGCGTGCTGGCGGGCCCAGTGCACGGCCAGGGCGGTCTTGCCGACCCCGGCGGTACCGCCGATCGCGGTGATCAGCGCCGGCGCGCCGGCGCGGGCGGGCATCGCCGACAGCGCCGCCAGCTCGGCTGAGCGGCCCGCGAACCCGGCCACCGCGGCCGGCAGCATCGACGGGGGCCCGGCACCGCCAGCGCTGATGCCGCGGGGGGCTGGCCGCCGGCCCGCACCGGAGGTGACGGGCGCCGGAGCGGGCAGCAGGGCCCGGTCGGAGTGCAGGATCTTGTCGTTCAGCTCGCGCAGCCCCGGCCCGGGCTCGATACCGAGCTGGTCGGTTAGCTGGCGGCGGGCCTGGCGGTAGGCGGCCAGCGCCGCGGCTTGCTGCCCGCAGCGGTACAACGCCAGCATCAGCAGCTCATGCAGCCGCTCGCGCAGCGGCTCGGCCGCGGTCAGGGTCTGCAGCTCGGCGATCACCTCGTGGTGGCGGCCCAGGTGCAGCTCGGCGTCGATCCGTGCCTCGGCGGCCTCCAGCCGCATCCCGGCCAGCCGTGGGACCTCGGCCACCGCCAGCACCTGGGAGGGCACATCAGCCAGCGGCTGCCCGCGCCACAATCCCAGCGCCGCGCCCAGCTGGGCCACCGCGCGCTCCCACGCCCCGGCCCGCGCCGCGGCCAGCCCCCCGGCCCGCAATTCGGTGAACCGGGCCACATCCAGCTCCCCGGGCCCGACCTCGATCACATACCCTGCCGGGCGGGTCACGATCCGCTCATAACCAGCCGCGCCCAGCAGCTGGCGCAACCGCTTCACGTAATTCTGCAGCGTCACCCGCGCGGTCTCCGGCGGGCTGCCTTCCCACACCGCCTCAGCCAGCTCACCAGCGGCCACCACCTGATTGGCCCGCAACAACAACGCCGCCAGCAGCACCCGCTGCTTACTGGCCGACACCACCACCGGCACACCCCCAGCCCGCACCACCAGCGGACCGAGCAGGCCGAACTCCACCCAACCCTCCCTTGACCAACCTCACCCTGCGACGCCCATGCTAACCACGATCGGCGTCACCGAGCCGCCGGTTTCGGCCCCCAAGGACCGAGTGCTACCTGCGTGCTACAGGCGTGCTACTGGCGCACTGGAGACTCGCGTGTCGGGATGCGGTGTGCCGACAGGAGGAGCTATGGCGGTCCGACGAGTACCCGAGAACGAGACCTCTGACTTCCAGCACCAGTGGCGCAGCGGGGAGTACCGGTCGACCCCGTGCCTCACGGTGCAGCCGGACGGGACCCTTGTGCTGCGCCCGGAACGGCTCCGGGGCAGGGGCTGGCGCCGCGGCACGGCGGGTGCTCTCCCGTTTGCGCTGATCCTGATTGCGCGCACGTTTGTGACCGCAGGGTGGGTCGGCCTGCTCGCGGTGGCCGCTGGCGTTGCCCTGATCCTGCTGGTGCTGCTGGGCCTGTATGAGATGAGGGTCCGACACGGTGCCGCCGTGCTGACCGCCACCAAGGTGATTATCCCAACGTGGTACGGCCGCCGTCGCGCCGTGCCCCGGCGCATGGTCGCGCGCGCGGCGCTGGTCCGGCAACGGGCGGCACGGCAAGCAAGCGACACATCGCAGTTGCTGCTGATCGGCGGCGGCGGGAACTGTCTGCTGCGCTTGGTCACGGCCAGCATCCCCCGCCAGGACGTGATGGCGTTCGCGGCTGCGCTGCTGGTTCCCATGGACGTGCGGGAGGAGCGGCTGGACCCGCAGCAGTTGAGCCATGACTACCCAGGATCAGCGCCCTGGTGGTCCAGGCACCCCGCGGCCTTCGGCCTCCTGATCGCGCTGGTGATCGTCGTGATCGTGGTCGGCGTGGTGGTCGGGCTGGCCGCAGCCGGGGCCATCCAGGCGTCATCTGGCTAAGGGCGAAGACGGCGCCGGCAGAACGCGCGGGCCTGTTCATGCGCGGTGCTACTTCGGCGCTACGTGGATGCTACGGGTGCGAGCCACACTCAATGAGTGCCAATGGCGACGTGCCCGCCGCGCGGCCTCGAGTGATCTGAAGGGAACGCTGCTCATGAAACCAGGCGCCGATAAGCCAGCCGTGAAGAAAACCATGCGCGTCGTGACCTCTCTTACCGGCGTCACCGCGTGCGCGGCCGCCTTCGCGCCTGCCACACCTGCCCAGGCCGCCACCAGCGCAGCCCACCCCCAGTCCAAGATCGTTAATCTGGGCCAGGCCGGGCAGGCACGAGACTTCGTCGCCGACGGATCAGTGCCCGACCAGCCGTACAGCCTGGCCGCCGTTTTCACCGGCGTTAGCAAGATCCAGGTATGCGGCTGGCATCCAACCAACGACTGGCGATGCACGGCCTATAAAACAGGCCTTAACAAGAAGGACACATATGTCTGGTCCAACATCGGAGGGAACCACAAAAGCTGGGACAGGGGGGCGATCGACGTCTACTGGAATGGCGGTGGCGCCGGCAACTGGGATACCTGCAACACCAACGGCGATTACCTCGGGCACTTCGACTCGGGTGACCCGTACTATGTCATTCTCTCGCCGGTCGGGCCAGGTCACCCGGAGTGCTGAGGGCGTCGCCGAGCTTGGCGCGGACCTGGTCGGCGTCAGGGTGGTGCAGCTCCTCGAGGATGGCCAGCGCCTGCCGCCAGGCATCCCGGGCCTGGTGCAGCTCGCCCGCGGCGTGACAGGCGTCGCCAAGGTGAGTGAGGATCTCGGCCTCGTTGGAGCGGTCGGCTAGTTCGCGGAACACGCTGAGCGACCGCCGATAGTAGGTGACAGCTTCCGAATGCTGCCCCAGGTGGTGGTGGGCGTAGCCAAGGCTGTCCCAGGTCGCGGCCTCGCCGCGCCGGTTGCCAAGTTCACGGTGCAGGACGAGTGCCTGCCTGCAGTAGTCGACGGCCTGCTGTTGATCCCCTAGCACGGCGTGCAGCCAGCCGATGGCGTTGAGCGCATTGGCCTGTCCCGCCGCGTGGCCCGCCTCTTCGTACAGCCGCAAAGCGAGCCGGTCGTGGTGCAACGCCAGGGCTGGCCGGCCCTGCCGGTCGAGCACCCAGGAGAGATCCTGCTGCGTGCGAGCCTCCCCGATGGGGTCACCCACCTGATGGAAAAGACCGAGGGCACGCGACAAGTGGTCAAAGGCTTCGTCGTCGCGGCCGGTCCGCGCATAGGCGTACCCCAGCGCACGGCAGCAACGAGCCTCCGCCGCCCGGTGCCCGGCCCGCCGTGCCGCGGTGATCGCGGTGCGCTGGGTGGCGATCCAGTCATGCCAGTGGCCGCGAAACTCGCAGAAGTCCACTATCGCCCAGGGAATCTGCCAGGCGTGGGTGTCGAACCCGGCATCGGCCGCGAGCGCGAGGCTCGCCAGCAGCACCTTGTGCTCAGCACGGAACCACTCCATGGCCTGTCCATAATCGCGCAGCCGCTCTGGTCGCACCCCGTCCGCGCAAGCGGGCACGGTGATCTGGTCCCGGCTCGGGTTGAGCAGCCTGTCGGCGGCGTGGGCGGTGTGCAGGTAGTGGTCGAGCGTCCGGGCGGTGGCCTGGTGGCGGGCCTGCTGGCCGTCGGTGGCCTGGGCTCGCTCGGTGGCATAGGCGCGCAGCAGGTCGTGCAGGGCGTATCGGCCGAGGGAGTGCTCGGTAAGCAGGCAGCCGCGGGTGAGCTCGCGCAGCAGGCGCCGGGCCTGGGGCGGGTCGGTCCCGGCCAGGCTGGCCGCGGCCGGGGCCGTGATGTCAGGGCCGGGGTGCAAGCCGAGCAGCCGGAACATCCGGGCGGTGGCCGGGCCGAGCTGCTGGTAGGACCAGGACAGGACCGCGCGGGCGTCGGTGGCGTCTTCGCCGGTGGCCAGCGCGTCCAGGCGGCTGGAGGCGTCGCGCAGCTCGGCGGCCAGCGCGGACAGCGGGAGGTCCGGGTGGGCGGCGGCGCGGGCGGCGGCGATGGCCAGCGCCAGCGGCAGGCGCGCGCAGCGGGCGGCGATCTCGGTGACCGCGTCCGGCTCGGTGCTGACACGCCCGGCGCTGAGCCGGGCGCCCAGCATCTGCCCCGCTTCGAGGGGGGTGAGCACGTCGAGGGTGAACAGCCGGGCGCCTTCGGCCGCGGCCAGGCCGGCCAGCTTGTTCCTGCTGGTCACGATCACCAGGCAGCCGGGGCCGGCCGGCAGCAGCGGGCGGACCTGCTGCTCGTCGCGGGCGTTGTCCAGCACGATCAGCATCCGCCGGCCGGCCAGGAGGCTGCGGTACCGGCCGGCCTGGCCTTCCAGGCTGAGCGGGATCTGGTTGGCGGGCACGCCCAGCGCGTCCAGGAATGCGCGGATCACCTCGGCGGGCGTGACCGGGGTGCCGGATGGGCCGAAGCCGCGCAGGTTCACATACAGCTGCCCGTCGGGGAACTGGCCGGCCACCTGGTGGGCCCAGCGCACGGCCAGGGCGGTCTTGCCCACCCCGGCGGTGCCGCCGATCGCTGAGATCACCACCGTCCCCGGTGCGTGACTGCCAGCACGGTCCAGCACCTCGGACAGCGCGGCCAGCTCGGCTGCCCGGCCGGTGAAATGTGGCGCCGCACCGGGAAGCAGGTGCGGCACAACCGTGGGCCGGCCCGGCCCAGCCCGGTCCGGTTCGCGAACGCGCGGCACGACGATCTCGGGCGTGACGGCCAGCTCGGCGGATCCCGGGGCAGCCAGCTCTGGCTCAGCGCTGAGGATCTGCTGGTGCAGCCGCCGAAGCTCGCCGCCCGGCTCGATGCCCAGGTCCTCAACCAGGACGGTGCGGGCATGCTGGTAAGCGGCCAGCGCATCAGCCTGACGGCCGCACCGGTACAGGGCCAGCATCAGCATCGCGTGCAGGCGCTCGCGCAGCGGATGCACAGCGGCCAGGCTCTGCAGGTCGCCGACCACCTCGGCATGACGGCCCAGGTGCAGGTCGGCGTCGATGCGCATCTCCATCGCCTGCAGCCGCATCTCCGACAGCCGGGGCACCTCCCGCCGCGCCAGCACATCGGATTCCACGTCCGCCAGCGGCTCGCCGCGCCACAGCTCCAGCGCCGCCCGGGCCTGCGCGGCCGCCGGGTCCCAGCAGCCGTCGCCGGCCGCCTCGCGGGCCGATCTCAGCAGGGCTTCGAAGCGCGAAACGTCCAGCTCCTCGGCGCCGACACTGATCGTGTAGCCGCCGGGATCGGTGCTGATCCGGGCGTGGCCAGCCGCACCGAGCGCTTGCCGCAGCCGCTTGACGTAGTTGCGGATGGTCGCCAGGGCTGACGGCGGCGGCTCGGCGCCCCACAGCATTTCGGCGATCTTGCCGAGTGCCACGGTCTGGTTGGCGTCCAGCAGCAACGCGGCGAGCAGGGCCCGCTGGTTACCCGGCCGCACCGACAGCACTTCTGCGCCACAGCGCACCACCAGCGGCCCGAGCAGGCCGAACTCCATCCCCACCGTCTGCTGTGCCATGCTCCGCCGCTATATGGACGCTATCAACATGCTCCTGGGCCATCCAGCATCTGAGGGCAATAGCATGCCATAACGCCTCCGGCGTCGCCTGGGAAAGCTGAGCCCGGTCCAGGCCACAGCGGTGATAGCGCCGCCGAGTTGCTGGCGGCCTTCCGCGCTACGGCCGTGCTACGCAGACGCTAGCCGCCCACCGCAGACTCCCTCTTGTCATGTGCTCGCGCCTCGAGCCGGTCATCGGGAAATAAGTCGCAGAAAGGATCAGGCATCATGAAATCACGCCCCGGGAAATCAGCCACCAAGAAGATCATGAGGGTGGCGACCGTCTTCGCCGGCGCCTCCGCCACCGCCGCCGCCTTCGGGCCGGCCGCGATGGCCGCCCCGGCCAATACCCCCGTGCCGCAACCTTACAAGCTGACTGTCTACACCGGTATTGGTAACACGTTTGAGCAGGTATGCGCCTACAAGGACGTAGGATCCGGTGAGTGGACATGCACTCCTAAAGAGCGTAATCCCCATTACCTTCATAGCTCGCAATCAATGAGCTTCGGCAACAACTGGCGACGCGGCGAGGTAAAGGTCTGGATATGGTCCAGTGGTAATAATGGTAATAATGAATACGTCGCCACATGTAACACCAATGGCGCATATAATGGTCACTTCAAGGCAACTGGCGGCGTTTCGCTCTCAGCCGGTAACGGCTTTGCCCTCGGGCCATTTAATGGCCAGGAGTGTTAGCCGGCGCCATGGACCCGGTGTTTGTGTTGTGCATGGGGCGTTCAGGGTCGACGTTGCTGCGGTTCGTGCTCGACGCGCACCCGGAGCTGGCCTGCCCGCCGGAGACGAGCCTGCCTGCGCTGTGCGGGCAGCTCGCAGTGGTGTGGTCGCTGATCGAGGGAGCGCCGCTGTCAGAGGTGCGCGGTGACACGCCGCCGGAGGTGCCGGATCCGGCGGTGGCCGGCATCCGGCACGTGGTGGACCTGATGACCAGTTCCTACCTGCAGCGGCGGGGCAAGCGGCGGTTCTGCGACAAGAGCCTGGGCTCGGCGCGGTTCGCTGGCCTGCTGTTGCGGGCGTGGCCGGAGGCGCGGTTCCTATGCCTGTACCGGCATCCGATGGATGTGATCCGGTCCGGGCTTGACGCCTGTCCCTGGGGCCTGAGCGGATACGGGTTCGACGCTTACATCGGCAGCTCCCCGGGGAACGCCGTGCTGGCCCTGGCGCGGTACTGGCTGGATAACGCGCGCGCGATCGCGGCGGCCGAGGAGCAGTTCTCAGATCGCTGCCACCGGGTTCGGTACGAGGATCTGACCGCTGACCCAGCGGCTACCGCAGCGGGGATCTTCGACTTCCTCGGAGTCGGGCCGGTCGATGGCATAGAACAATTGTGCCTGGCCGCGGAGCACGAGCGGTTCGGGCCGGGCGATCACAAGATCTGGCACACCTCCGCGATCACCACCGATTCGGTGGGCGGCGGCGAGTCGGTGCCGATCGGTCTGATCCCGCCCCCGGTGCTGGAGGGGATCAACGAGCTGGCGGACAAGCTCGGCTACGTGCCGATTGGCGAGAAGTGGGGCACCGCGGGCATGCCGGGCGAGCTGCGCGCCGATGTGACGGTAACCGCCCAAGGCGGCTCGGGCCAGGGCGGCGGCGCTGACGCTGGCGTGGTCTCGCTGCTGGCCGGGCGGCTGCAGGGCACGCTGGCCAGGATCGACCCGGCGTTTGCGGCGCGATGGGCGGGGTGCCTGCCCGGTGAGTTCGCCGTGGCTGTCCGCCCGCCCGGCGGCCGGGACGAGACCTGCTGGCACGTGGATCCCGCCGGGCAGCGCCTGGCGGAGGCCGGCCTGGACACCGAGGGCGAGGACGAGCCGGACTGGAGCGTCGTGGGATCTCCGCGAGCCTGGGAGGCGGTACTGAGCGGCGAGCGCAACTTGAGCGCGGCGCTGCGGGCCTGCGAGCTGCGCTACTGCGACCTTGGTGACGCGCAGGTGGCCACGACCGCGGCCCGGATCGCGATGCTGGCCGAGTTGCTCGGCCTGACCCCGTGGCCGGTGGCGGGTGGCCGTCCTACGGCGGATCACCGCTCCGCTGACGCCATGGCGGCAATGGCTGGCCGCCGATGACCGCACCGGCGCCCGGCGCCCTCGCCCGCGGGATCGCCGGCGACCTGAGCGGCCGGGGTGTCACGGCGGCCGCCACCCGCCTGACCGGGCAAGAGCGCCTCGGCTATCCCCTCCTGCCCGCGGCGCGCTGACCCCGTTCCGCCCCGCCGCAGAACCGGCTCAGGCCGGGCCGGGGACGGCGGCCAGGCCGTGCATGAGCGCGGCGAACTGGCCGAAGGTCAGGCTCTGGTCGGCGTCGGACAGGGCCTGGTCGGGGTCGGGGTGGACCTCGATGAGCAGGCCGTGGGCGCCCGCGGCGCGGGCCGCCCAGGCCATCGGCGCGACGTAGCGGCGCTGCCCGGTGCCGTGGCTGGGGTCGACGATGACCGGGAGGTGGGAGCGTTCGCGTACGACCGCCACCGCGGACAGGTCGAGGGTGTTGCGGGTCGCGCTCTCGAAGGTCCGGATGCCCCGCTCGCACAGGATCACCTGCTGGTTGCCCTGGGCGACCACGTACTCGGCGGCGGCGAGCCATTCCTCGATGGTGCTGGACAGGCCACGCTTGAGCAGCACCGGCCGGTCCACCTTGCCCACCTCGCGCAGCAGGTCGAAGTTCTGCATGTTGCGCGCGCCGACCTGGAGGATGTCGGCTTCCTTGGCTATCCGCTGCACCTGGTCCACGGCCATCGCCTCGGTGATCACCGGGAGGCCGGCCTCGCGTCCGGCCGCGACCAGCAGGTCAAGCCCGTCCCAGCCCAGTCCCTGGAAGGAGTACGGCGAGGTCCGTGGCTTGAACACGCCCCCGCGCAGCACGTGCGCGCCGTGCTCGGCCACGAACCTGGCGGTGGCCTCGATCTGCTCGCGGTTCTCGACCGAGCACGGGCCGGCCATGACCACGAAGCCGTCCCCGCCGACCAGCACGTCGCCGATGCGGATAACGGTGTCGGCCTGCCGGGCCTCCCGGTCCACCAGCTTGTAGTGGCGGGACCTGGGCGTGGCGGGCCTGGGCGTCGCGGCCACCGCCTCCAGCATCTCCGCCGGGTCACCGGTGGACGGCTCAGAGCCAGGCCGCTGCCCGGCCTGCCGGTCATCGTCAGGCCGGCGATCCGGCAGTTCGCCGGGCCGGGCCGGGGCCCGCAGCGCCTTGGCCGGGTAGCTGCCGAGCACCTTGACGAACAGCGCTGCCGACCGCAGCTCGTCCAGGGCCGCCGCGGTCCGCGGGTCGGCGACGTTGCCCTCGAAGTCGACGAAGAACATGTACTCCCACGGCCGGCCAGGCCGCGGGCGCGACTCCAGCTTGGTCATCGAGTGGCCGCTGCCGGACAGCACCTCCAGGCAGCGCAGCAGGTCGCCCTCTTCGTGCCCGGTGACCAGGATCAGGCTCGTCTTGCCGGGAACCCGC
>Ga0335075_10016622_pt1 | contig 10975 bp, 19 predicted proteins | sample Lox_Sample_24_FD_206723 | JGI IMG/M metagenome (GOLD analysis project Ga0335075, IMG submission 206723) | Soil microbial communities from Loxahatchee National Wildlife Refuge, Florida, United States - Lox_Sample_2.4 | ecosystem: Environmental > Terrestrial > Soil > Wetlands | place: USA... | reverse complement strand
TGTCCCCGGCCCGCGCGGCGGCGTGGTGGAGGTCCGCGGCGATGCCTGACACGTCTGCGACGCAGGCTCCGGGGAGATCGCGGGCAAAATCCGCGGCGAAGACCGCCGGCGGCGCAAAAGCCGCTGTCAGGGCGAAGTCCGTCGCTGGGGCCAAGTCCGTCGCGCCCGAGGCTCCTGTGTTGGGCGCCGGCGGCACGGTCAAACTCCACGGCGCCGCGTTTGGCGCGGGCTTCAACGAACCGCTTGTGCACCAGTGCGTGCGCGCCGAGCAGGCCGCCCGCCGGCGTGGAACCGCCGCCACCAAGACTCGCGGCATGGTCTCCGGCGGCGGGGCCAAGCCCTGGCGCCAGAAGGGCACCGGTCGTGCCCGCGCGGGCTCCAGCCGCTCCCCGATCTGGACTGGCGGCGGCACCGTGTTCGGGCCCCAGCCGCGGTCCTACACGTTCAAGATCAACCGTAAGGAGCGCCTCAGCGCGCTGCGCAGCGCGTTGTCGCTGCACGCCGGCCGCGGCTCGATCGCAGTGCTCGACACGGGCGCGTTTCGCGCGCCGAAGACCAGCCAGGCCGCCGATCTGCTCGATGATTGGACGCCGCTTGGCGCGCCCGCCGCGCTGGCCCCCGCGCTCGTCGTGCTGGGCGCCGAGGAGCGTGACGCCGCGCTGTCGTTCCGCAACCTCCCTCGTGTGGCGGTGCTCACGCCCGAGAACGTCGGCGTCGCCGACCTGCTCGGCGCGGCCTCGCTGCTCGTCTCCCAGGCCGCACTCGACGCGCTCGTCGCGCGTGCCGGAGGGTCGGAGGGTGTGAAGGCGAACTCCTCAGAGGCCGGAGAGGACAAGGCCTAATGGACGCTTCGCAGGTCATCGTCCGCCCGGTTGTCTCGGAGAAGAGCTACGTGCTCTCCTCCGCGCACCGCTACACGTTCCGCGTCCACTCCGACGCGCACAAGACCCAGATCCGTCAGGCGATCGAGGAGCTGTTCGACGTGCACGTCGTCGAGGTCCGGACCGTCAGCGTAAAACCCAAGCCCAAGCGCCGCGGCAACACGCCGCGCGGACGCACGCGGGCGTGGAAGAAGGCGATTGTGCAACTGCGCGCGGGCGAGGAGATCCCGATCTTCCACGGCCTGGCCGCCCTCGACTAAACCGACCCGACCGACCTCGACCCGACCACCCCTTAACCAGTTCAGACCCAACCCCACAGCTCATCAGCCAATGCCAATTCGCAAGCCCAAGCCCACCAGCCCCGGACGCCGGTTCGTGTCCTACCCGGACTTCGCCGAGGTCACCAAGTCAAAGCCCGAGAAGGCGCTCGTCGAGGGCCTGACCAAGAGCGGCGGCCGCAACGCGCACGGGCGCAAGACCTCCCGCCACCGCGGCGGCGGCGCCAAGCGCGCCTACCGGCGGATCGACTTCAAGCGCCGCAAGGACGGCGTGCCCGCGAAGGTTGCGGCGATCGAGTACGACCCCAACCGCTCAGCCTACATCGCGCTTTTGCACTACCTCGACGGTGAGAAGCGCTACATCCTCGCTCCCCAGCGCCTGACCGTCGGCATGACGGTCGCCTCCGGCGATGACGCCGATATCGCGGTCGGCAACTGTCTAGCGCTGGCGCGCATGCCGGTCGGCACGGTCGTGCACAACGTCGAGCTCTCTCCCGGTCGCGGTGGGCAGATGGCCCGCTCGGCCGGCGCCTCGGTACAGCTGATGGCCCGCGACGGCGACATGGCGACGCTGCGCCTGCCCTCGGGTGAGATGCGGATGGTGCGCGCCGAGTGCCGCGCGACGGTCGGGGTCATAGGCAACTCTGAGCACCAGAACGTGAAGATCGGCAAGGCGGGGCGCAAGCGCCACCTGGGCGTGCGCCCGCAGACGCGCGGCACCGCGATGAACCCGGTCGACCACCCGCACGGCGGCGGCGAGGGCTCGACCACGCCCGGGCGCCATCCGGTGACCCCCTGGGGCGTGCCGACACTCGGCTACCGCACACGCAAGACGCGCAAGGACTCCGACAAGTACATCGTGCGCGGCCGGCGCCGCGGGAAGGGCCGCAGCAGATGAGCAGATCCAGCAAGAAGGGGCCGTGGGTGCAGGAGCGCTTGATGAAGCGCATCGAAGCGCTGAACGCCGAGAACAACAAAAAAATGCTGCGCACCTGGTCGCGCTCCTCGACGATCTTTCCGGAGATGGTCGGCCACACGATCGCCGTGCACGACGGCAAGAAACACGTGCCGGTCTTCATCTCCGAGTCGATGGTCGGGCACAAGCTCGGCGAGTTCGCGCCCACGCGCGTGTTTCGCGGGCACGCCGGATCGGGGAAGGTCCGATGAGCGACGACGAGCCCGCCAAGGACGAGGCCGAGGTGACGGGCGCTGAGGCGGAGGCGAAAAAAGCTCCTGCGAAAAAAGCCGCGGCCAAAAAAGCGCCTGCGGCCAAGGAGCCGGAGGCGGGGGAGGCCAAAGCCGCCAAAAAGCCGGCGGCCAAAAAAGAGCCCGAGGCTAAAAAGTCGCAGGCTAAACAGGCTGAGGCTGAGGCTGGTACTGAGACGGATGAGCCTAAGGCCAAAGCCGAGAAAAAACCGGCGGCAAAAAAAGAGCCTGAGCAGAAGTCCGCCGAGACCAAAGCTGAGACCAAAGCCGCAGAGGCCGCGCAGGCAGAGGCCAAGCCCGCTCCCAAACGTGTGTCTCCCAAAGCCCCCCGGCGCCGTGTGGTGCGCGCGCACGCGCGTTACGTGCGGACATCCGCGCGCAAGGCGCGCATGGTCTCCAGTCACCTGCCGGGCAAGACCGTCGGCGAGGCGCGCGCTATGCTCGAGTTCACCCCGCGCGAGGTTGCGCGAGACTGGAGCAAGTTGTTGGAGTCGGCGGTCGCCAACGCCGAGCACAACCACGAACTGCTCGAAGAAGACCTGATCGTGCGGGAGGCTTACGCCGACGAAGGCCCGACGATCAAGCGCTTTCGCCCGCGCGCGATGGGCCGCGCGACACCGATCCACAAGCGCACCAGCCACCTGACGATCACTTTGACGACCGGTTCATAGAGAGAAGACACAGAGACAAGATGGGACAAAAGGTTCATCCAGAGGCGATGCGAGTCGGGTACATCCACGACTGGAAGTCCAACTGGTTCAACGAGAAAAACTTCAGCGAGTACCTAGCCGAGGACATCCGCGTCCGCGAGCACATCGTCGACAAGCTCGCGCACGCCGGCCTGTCGGGGATCACGATCCGCAAGGACGCGGCCGAACTGGAGGTCAACATCCACACCGCCCGGCCTGGCATCGTGATCGGCAAGTCCGGCACCGAAGTCGACGCGCTGCGCCGCGATCTGCACCGTATGACGGGCAAGCAGATCAAGGTCAACATCCTCGAGATCAAGCGCCCCGAGCTCGACGCCAAGCTCGTGGCCCAGTCGATCGCCGAGCAGTTGCAGAACCGCGTCGCGTTTCGCCGCGCGATGAAGCGCGCGCTGACCAGCGCGATGCGCTCGGGCGCCAAGGGCGTGAAGGTCCAGGTCGCCGGGCGCCTCGGCGGCGCGGAGATGGCGCGCACCGAATCGTATTCCGATGGGCGTGTCCCGTTGCACACGATGCGCGCGGACATCGACTACGGCTTCTATGAGGCGCGCACCACGTTCGGACGTATCGGCGTGAAGTGCTGGATGAACAAGGGCGAGATCATGCCCGAGGGCTACACCGGCGCCGATCTCACCGACATAACCGCCCCGGCGGCGCCGAACAGCGAACGCGACGGGCGCTCCGGGCGCGACGGGCGCGACGGGGGTCGCGGGCGCCGTCGTGACGGCGGTGGCCCGGGCGGTGGCCCGGGAGGCGGTGGCCGTGGCGGGTTTGGAGGCGGCGGCAACGGCGGGCGCGGCGGCAACGGACGTGGCGGGCGTAGCGGTGGTGGAGGCGGTGGCGGCGGTCGCGGAGGGTTTGGCGGCGGCGCCGGCAGCGGTGGACGCAGCGGCAGCGGTGGGCGTGGTGGCGGCTCCGGTCGTGCGACCGGCGGTTCGTCTGGCCCCGCGTCGACCCCGCCGAGCGGCGGAGGCGCGCGCTGATGCTCTCGCCCAAGCGTGTCAAGCACCGCAAGCAGCACCGTGGCCGTCGCGGCGGGGTCTCGCGCGGACAGGTCCATGTCCAGTTCGGCGAGTACGGGCTGAAGGCGCTGGAGGAGGGCTGGCTCACCAACCGTCAGATCGAGGCCGCGCGTATCGCGATGACCCGCAAGATCAAGCGTGGCGGCAAGGTGTGGATCAACGTGTTCCCCGACAAGCCCGTGACCAAGAAGCCCGCCGAGACGCGCATGGGCTCGGGCAAGGGATCGCCCGAGGGCTGGGTAGCGGTCGTCAAGCCCGGGCGCGTGATGTTCGAGCTGGCCGGCGTGCCCGAGCCGCTGGCCCGCGACGCGATCCGGCTGGCGGCGCACAAGCTGCCCGTGAAGTCCAAGTTCGTGCTGCGCGAGGACTGAGTCGACGATCGCGCTGGGCGAGACGAACGAACGCAACGATGAAACGACGAGTGAGAACGAGCTGAGATGAAGGCAAGAGAGCTGAGAGACCTCCAGGACACCGAACTGCGCGAGCGGATAGCCACGCTGCGCAAAGACCTGTTCGGGCTGCGTTTTTCCAATGCCACAGGCGAACTCGAGGACACCGCGGGGATCGGCCGCGCCAAGCGCGATCTCGCGCGGGCCCTGACCGTCGCGCGTGAGCGGGAGACGATATGACCGACGAGCAAGACACAACCGAGGAGCCGGAGACCACCCCCGAGGCGGCCGTCGAGGCCCCGGAGCAGGCGGTGGCCGCCGAACAGGCTGAGGCTCCGGAGCAGGCCGAGCCCGATGCCGGTGGTGCTGACGCCGACGCGCCGGTCGAGCAGGTCGAGCCCGCCGAGCAGGCCGGGGTCGAGGCCGGAGCAGCCGCCGCAGCCGCAGCAGTGGCCGAGCCCGCCGAGCAGCTTTCGCCCAAGGAGCGCCGCCGCAAGGCGCGCTCGACGCACTCCGGCGAGGCGCGACCACAGCGCTCGCCCGATGAGCGGCACTCAGAACGGGTCGCATTGCGCAAGGCCAAGGCCGTTCGCCGGCGCGCGCGACGCCTGCAGGAACGCGAGAAACTGGCCGCCGCCCGTGCCGCGCGGGGCGGGGAGGCTGTCCAGTCCGCGCCGACAGCGCCGTTGCATCCCCCGGCCGGCGAGCCCGTGCGCAAGGTGCGACAGGGGATCGTCGTCTCGGACAAGGCCGACAAAACGATCACCGTACGGATCGATATCGCCCGCCGGCACCGCCGCTACGAGAAGATCGTGCGCAGCTCGAACACGCTGCACGCTCACGACGAGAACAACGACGCGCACGAGGGCGACACCGTGCGCGTGATCGAGAGCCGACCGCTGTCGCGCACCAAGCGCTGGCGGCTCATCGACGTGCTGGAGCGGGCGAGATGAGCATCGATCGCCAGATGTGGATGACGAGCGCGATGCGCGTATTGCGCGCGGGCAGGGCCGACGGTGCGCTCCGGCGCACGGGGGCGGGCGCATGATTCAGAACGAGACGAGGCTGCGCGTCGCCGACAACACCGGCGCGCGCGAGATCCTGTGCATCCGCGTCAAGGGCGGCTCGCACCGCCGCTACGCGTTCGTGGGCGATGTGATCACCGCGACCGTCAAGCAGGCCAACCCGCAGGGGACGGTCAAAAAGGGCGAGGTCGTGACTGCGGTCATCGTGCGCACCAAGAAGCCGATCGGGCGCGAGGACGGCACCTACATCGCCTTCGACGAGAACGCCGCCGTGATCATCGACGACCAGAACAACCCGCGCGGCACGCGCGTGTTCGGGCCAGTCGCGCGCGAACTGCGCGAGCGCAACTTCATGAAGATCGTCTCGCTCGCGCCGGAGGTGCTGTGATGGCCGCTTCGCGCTCCAGGTCCGCCTCCGGCAAGGCGAACTCCGCAAAGGCTCGTTCCGGCAAGGCCGGCGCCGCGTCCGGGCGCGTGTCGATGAAGATCCGCTCGGGCGACCGGGTCCAGGTCATCTCGGGCAAGGACCGTGGCAAGAACGGGCGCGTGCTGCGCACCGAGCCACGCAGCGGGCGCGTGTACGTCGAGGGGCTGAACATGGTCAAGCGCCACGTGCGTCCGCAACATTCCAGTGGGGCCAGCGGCCAGGACACTGGTGCGCAGCTTGGGGGAGTGATCGAGCGCGAGGGCCCGATCCACATCTCCAACGTGATGCTGCTCGACTCCAAAGGACAGCCGACCCGTGTGCGGATCCAGCGCGACGGGGGCGCCCGCTCGCGGGTTGCCGTGCGTTCGGGGGCGACGATCGACTGATCCGGCCGATCGATCTATTGGGAACAGAGAACCAGACAATGAACGACACAGCTACAGCAAGTCCACCGGCCCGCCTGAAGGTCCGCTATCAGCAGGAGATCCGCCCGGCGCTGATCGGCCGGTTCGGCTACTCCTCGCCGATGCAGGCGCCCGTGCTTGAGAAGATCACGCTGAACATGGGCGTCGGCAAAGACAAGCAGGACTCCAAAGCGCTGCGCGCCGCGCAGGAGCAGCTGGCGACGATCGCCGGGCAGCAGCCCAGCGTGCGCCGTGCGCGCAAGTCGATCGCCGCGTTCAAACTGCGCGAGGGGATGCCGGTGGGTGTGGCCGTGACGCTGCGCGGCGAGCGCTCCTACGAGTTCCTCGACCGGCTCGTCTCGATCGCAATCCCGAGGATCCGCGACTTCCGCGGCCTGTCCCCGCGCTCGTTCGACGGTCGCGGCAACTACTCGATGGGCGTGCGCGAGCAGATCATCTTCCCCGAGATCGACTACGACGCGATCGACCAGATTCGCGGACTGGACATCACGATCACCACGAGCGCGTCGAGCGACGCGGAGGCGTTCGCTCTTTTGGAGGCGCTGGGCATGCCGTTCGCCCAGCAGGGCCGGCCCCGGGACTTCGCCACGATCGGCGAGGACGGGGCGGCCGATGATGAGGCGACTGGCGAGATGGCTCGGGAGGCGACCGGCGAGGCGGCCCAAGAGACCGCCCAGGAGACAGCCGATGAGCCGACAGGAGAGGCAACCGACGAGAGCAAGGACAACGACTGATGGCGAAGGTCTCACAGCGCGTCAAGCAGGCGCGCCCACCCAAATTCAAGACGCGCGCCTATACTCGCTGCAACCGCTGCGGGCGTCCGCGCGCGGTGTACAAGAAGTTCGGGCTGTGCCGCATCTGTTTGCGCGAGCTTGCCCACAACGGCCAGATCCCGGGGATGACCAAGTCTTCCTGGTAAGGGGGCGGTCGATCTAGAACGCGCGCGCGTACGGCGAGGCCAAGACTCCAAAGAACCCAAGGCAGAGGCAACGAGACCCAGGCTCAAGATAAAGAAAACCTAAAGGGCGGAGATGTAGTTGTCCCTTTTTGTTTTTTGATAACCATAGTAAACCAAAACCAAAAAGTGCATACACCAACACTCCCCTTTACAAACCCTTTACACCGCCCATCAAAGCGTTGACACCGCCGACCAAAGCCTTCATACCGCCCATCGCATCCACACCATGTCCATGACCGATCCGATAGCCGACCTGCTCACGCGCGTGCGCAACGCGATCCACGCCGCGCACGAGACCGTGGATATACCCGCGTCCAAACTGAAGGCGGAGATCGCACGGATCCTCGCCGAGCAGGGCTACATCGAGGGCTGGTCGCTGCAACCGGCGGCCGACGGCGGGGCGGGGCAGACGATCCACATCGAGCTGAAGTACACCGCCGACCGCCGCTCGGCGATATCCGGCCTGCGGCGCGTGTCGCGGCCCGGGCGGCGCACGTATGTCGACGCCAAGCACGTCCCCAAGGTGCTCGGCGGGATGGGCACCGCGATCGTGTCGACGTCCCAAGGCGTGATGACCGGCCACGACGCGCGGGCGGCGGGCGTCGGCGGCGAGGTTCTGGCGCAGGTCTGGTAGGGCGGGGAGGCGACGAGCACGACATGTCCAGAATCGGCAGACAACCCATCCCAGTCCCCTCCGGCGTGACCGTCGCGATCGAGCCCGAGTCGGTCAGCGTCAAGGGTCCCAAAGGCGAGCTGCACGAGCGCATCGCTCGCGACATCGAAGTCGTCCAGGACGGCGAGCGGCTGCTCGTCTCGCGCCCAACCGACCGCGGCGAACACCGCGCGCTGCACGGGCTGACGAGATCGCTGATCGCCAACATGGTGCAGGGCGTCACGGCCGGGTATGAGAAGCGCCTGGAGATCCAGGGCGTCGGGTATCGCGCGCAGCTAAAGGGCAAGAACCTCGAGCTGGCCGTCGGCTACTCCCATCCGGTGCCGATCCCCGCGCCTGAGGGCATCGAGTTCGAAGTGCCCCAGCCGACCCGCATCGTCGTCAAGGGCATCTCCAAGCAGCTCGTCGGCGAGACCGCCGCGATCATCCGCAAGCAGCGTCCGCCCGAGCCTTACAAGGGCAAGGGCATCCGCTACGAGGGCGAGTACGTCGCCCGCAAGGTCGGCAAGAGGGCATGAGCACGTATAGCTACGCTGGATCTGCGTCCTCAGTCGCTCGCGTGCCAAGCACGCCACGCTCCCTGCGTCCTTGCCCAGCTTGCTCTACGTACTCATGGGGCTTAGGTGCAAATTGGAGGTGTCTGTGATGACCGTGCTCACCAAAGAGACCCGTCGGCTCAAACGCCGCCGCCGTGTGCGCGCGAAGGTCACGGGCACCGCCACGCGCCCGCGCATATCCGTCTACCGCTCAAATCGCGGCATCTCCGCCCAGGTCATCGACGACGTGTCTGCTCGCACGCTGGCCGCGGTTGCCTGGTATGAGCCCGAGCTGCGCGGGCTGGGCAAATCGCAGGCCGCCACCCGCGCCGGCCAGCTGCTGGCGCAGCGCGCCAAAAGCGCGGGCGTGTCAGAGGCCGTGTTCGACCGCGGCGGATACCGCTACCACGGCCACGTGCGCGCCCTGGCCGAATCTATCCGCGAGGCCGGCCTGACCGTCTGAGGTCTCGCCTACCGCTACCCTGCTCCGTCTGCCCATGTCAACCATCGTCTCAGATCGCTCAGTCAACCCCGCCGGCCTGGACCTGCAGGAGCGGGTCGTCGAGATCAACCGCGTCGCCAAGGTCGTCAAGGGCGGGCGGCGGTTCTCGTTCACGGCGCTGGTCGTCGTCGGCGACGAACGCGACATCGTCGGGGTCGGCTACGGCAAGGCCAACGAGGTGCCGCTGGCGATCCAAAAGGGCGTCGAGCGCGCCAAGAAGGACCTGTTCCGAGTGCCTCGGCACGGCAGCACGATCACCCACCAAACGACCGGCATCTTCGGGTCCGGCCGTGTGTTCCTGAAGCCCGCCTCCCCCGGTACAGGCGTGATCGCTGGCGGGGGCGTGCGCGCGGTGCTGGAGCTCGCGGGGATCCACGACATCCTGTCCAAGAGCCTTGGCACCCAAAACCCGATCAACCTCGTCAAGGCCACGATCGAGGGCCTGCGCGGCCTGCGCACCCCCGAGGAGGTAGCGAAGTTGCGGGGCCTGTCGATCGATCAGGTCCTCGGGCTGGGTGGCGAGTCGGCTAACGGAGCCGCCCAGGAGTCGGCCGCAGACGATGGATCCGCTGCCCAGGAGCAGCCCGCGGGTACCGATAGCGCCGCTGAGACCACCGCCACGCAGCCCGATCCGAGCGCTGCCGAGACTGGGTCCACGGCTGAGGCTGAGCCGGGGTCAGGCGATGAGTCCGCGACCGAGGCCACCGCCGAGGAGCCCGCCCCTGCCGAAGAGTCTGTCCCTGCCGAGGAACCCGCCCCCGTCGAGGAGTCGGCCTGATGGCTGAGCTGACCGTCACCCAGCGGCGCTCGAGCAACGGGGCCAACAAGAAGCAGCTCGACACGCTGCGCTCGATCGGTCTGCGGCGGATCGGCCATTCAGTCGAGGTGCGGGACTCCCCACAGGCGCGTGGGATGCTGCATGCGGTGCGGCATCTGGTTGAGGTTGAGGGTGAGCGGGAGAAGGCATGAGCGATCAAGAGCCGAAACGGCGCAGCGGGAAACGGCGCAGCGGAACAGATGCCGAGGAGATAGTCGAGCGCATCGGCCTGCACAGCCTCAAACCGGCCCCGGGCAGCCGTCGCCCGCGCAAGCGGGTCGGGCGCGGGGAAGGCTCGGGTACCGGCAAGACCTCCGGCCGCGGCCAGAAGGGCGCGGGCGCGCGCTCGGGCTCCAAACGACGTGCGGGGTTCGAGGGCGGGCAGATGCCGATCCACATGCGCATGCGCAAGCTGCGCGGCCCGCACATGAAGAAGTCGATGCCGTTCGAGCCGTTTCGCACGCACACCCAGCCGGTCAACATCGCCGATCTGGAGGACCGGTTCCAAGCCGGTAGCGAGGTCACGATCCAGGCGCTGAAGGCGGCTGGGTTGGGCAAGCGCAAGGACGTGCCGGTCAAGATTCTGGCCCGCGGCGAGCTGACCAAGGCGCTGACCGTACACGCGCATGCGTTCAGCGCCACCGCCCGCGAGCGGATCGAGTCCGCCGGCGGCACCTGTCACGTGCTCGAGAGCTAAACTCGGGCGCCGGCCCGGTCATGCTCTCCACGATCCTCAACGCGTTTCAAGTCGCGGACATCCGCAAGAAGATCGCGTTCACGGCAGCGATGCTGCTCGTGTATCGCTTGGGCTCGCACATCCCCGTGCCGGGCGTGAACCTGACCGCGGTCAACAACATCCAAAAGGAGTTCGGCGGCGGCGGCATCCTCAGCTACCTGAACCTGTTCTCCGGCGGAGGCCTTTCCAAACTGGCGCTGTTCGCGCTGGGGATCATGCCCTACATCACCGCCTCGATCATTCTGCAGCTGCTGCAGGTCGTGGTTCCGTCGCTTGAAAAGCTCTCCAAGGAAGGCGAAGTCGGCCAGGCGCGCATCACCCAGTACACCCGCTACCTGACCGTCGGCCTCGCGTTCGCCCAGTCGATCGGCTACGTGTTCCTGTTCCACTCCT
>Ga0335075_10016621_pt1 | contig 10975 bp, 9 predicted proteins | sample Lox_Sample_24_FD_206723 | JGI IMG/M metagenome (GOLD analysis project Ga0335075, IMG submission 206723) | Soil microbial communities from Loxahatchee National Wildlife Refuge, Florida, United States - Lox_Sample_2.4 | ecosystem: Environmental > Terrestrial > Soil > Wetlands | place: USA: Florida... | reverse complement strand
TCGCCGCGGTTTGCTCCCAGTCGCGCTTCTCGGCTTCGAGCAGCTTGTGTCCCGCCGTTGTCAGTTGGTAGAACCGTGCTCTTCGATTGTTTTCAGAAGGTCCCCAGTCCGACGCAACTGCGCCCTCCTGTTCCAGCCTAAGCAGTACGGGATAGAGAGTGCCCTGGTTCACGAAGAGCTTGTCGCCGCTGATCTGCTCTATCCGCCGGGCAATGCCATATCCGTGTAGTGGTCCGAGTACATCAAGGGTTTTCAGCACCATCAGGGCCAGTGTCCCCGGTTGTACGTCCTTCTTCGTCTTCATTAAATTAGGCACCGCCATCCCATACATTTGGGCTACCAACAGGAGAATATCACCTTTCCATTGGGAAGCCAACAGGTGTCTCAGCGGGGAGATGCCTGACCTCTCCCACTCTTTGCCCCCCGAAAGGACCCAATTCCATGAAACCTTCCGAACTCTACGAGGCGCTTCATGCGCTAATCAGTGAACGTGTGCCCCTGCACGTCTGGGGAGCGTGCGGTGTCGGCAAGTCGCAGATCGTTGCCCAGGTCGCCGCCGACCGGAAGTGCGATTTCCTCGATATCCGGGCCGTGCAGCTCGATCCAGTCGATCTGCGCGGCCTGCCGCGAATTTCCGCGGACCGTGCCGAATGGGTGCCGCCGAAATTCCTGCCGCTCGATGGAGAAGGCATCCTCTTCCTCGACGAGCTGACTTCGGCGCCGCAGATGACGCAGGCGGGCTGCTATCAATTGGTCCTCGATCGCAAACTTGGCGAGTACCGCCTTCCGGACGGCTGGGTGGTAATCGCGGCCGGCAATCCGGCATCGGAACGTGGCGTCCATTTCTCGATGCCGCGGCCGTTGCGGAATCGTTTCGTTCACCTCAACCTCGAACCTGATTTCATGGACTGGTGCAAGTGGGCAGTAAAGGCCGGAATTCGTCCGGAGATCATCGCCTTCCTGCGCTTCAAGCCTGCACTCCTGCACGATCCCGACGCGACATCCGATGTGAATGCCTGGCCGACCCCGAGGTCCTGGGAGATGGCTTCGAACGTCCTGAGTGGTTTTGCTCGCCGGCAGCAGAGCGGCTTCTCTACCGGCACGACGGAGATTGAGGCTCAACTGCTCGAGGGAACGATCGGAGAGGCGGCGACGACAGAACTGGTCGCATTCCTTCGCCTTTTCCGGCAACTGCCATCGATCGACGAAATTCTGCTCAATCCCGACGCAGCGCCGCTTCCCGATGAGCCATCGGCACGGATTGCGATTGCCACGGCTCTCGGACGTGCGCTGACCGACCATTCGATCCCGAGGGGAATTCGGTATCTCGACCGGATGCCGACCGAGATGCGGGTGCTCGCCATGCGCGATGCCGCTGCCCGCGATCGGGCCATTACTCACACGCCGGAGTTCGTCCGCTTCGGCGTAGACCATGCGGAGGTTTTGCAATGATCACTGAACGAGCCATGCTGGCCGCGGTCCACATCAGCATCTGGACTGCGATCAAACACGACCGGAAGGTCAGCCGGGAAGTTGCCGAGCAGCACGGAGCCTATGCCGGCGCCGGCCGCTACAACAAGCAACTACTGCGCGAGGCGGAGCGGCTGGAATCCATTCGTTCGCTCTCGGGGCAAATCCGTCAGTACTTCTACAAAATCACGTTGCCCTGGTCCGACGAGGGCTATCGCCTGCTGCCCGCGCACTTCTACTTCGAACTGACGACGAAGATGCGGGAGTTCGAGCAGGCCTTCGCGCAGCAGGTGGAGGAGTTCCTGGCCGTCTACCCCAGCTACATCGAGCAGGTCCGGCCGGACCTGAACGGCCTCTTCCGGGAAGAAGATTACCCGTCGACGGACAAACTGCGGAACAAATTCGGTGTCAGGCTCGAGGTTTTGCCGATCCCGAGCGGCAACGATTTCCGGGTGACGCTCTCAGAGGAAGAGCAGGCGCGGGTGGCGCGGGAGATCGATGAAAGCGTCCGGCAGTCGCTGCAGAAGGGGACCGAGGACCTGTGGGCGCGGCTGAAGGGCGTCGTGGCGCACATGGTCGAGCGCCTCAATGAGCCCGAGTCGCGCTTCCACGCTTCGCTGGTGACCAACATCTGCGAACTCGTCGAATTGCTTCCACGTCTCAACGTAAATAAGGACGAGGAACTCAACCGCTTCGCCAGGGAAATCAGGGACCGGCTATGCGGATATACCGCGCGGGATCTGAAGAAGAATGAAATCCTGCGGGCGGCGACCGCGAACGATGCGGTGCAGATTCTCGCGGAGATTGATGCAGTCATGCGCGAGCGCGGACAGCAGGCGGAGATTGATACTCAGGTGAATGCCGCGAGCGCCGACGACATCTTCGCGCACATGGCCGCCTACATGGAGGCTCCGGCGTCATGAATCACCACCACCCACCCATAACAATCTCAGTCGGACTGCGCATTCAGAAGGCGCGAACTACGCTCCTTTTAGACCACCCCTTTTTCGGTACTCTGCTATTCCGGCTTGGGGGCAAGCCGTCGAGTTCGATCGCGACAATGGCCACCGACGGGGTTTCACTCTTCTATAACCCAGAGTTTGTCGAAATGCTGAATGCGGCAGAACTGGCCGGTGTCCTGGCCCACGAGGTCATGCACCCGGCGCTGCAGCATCACGTGCGCCGCGGCGATCGTGATCATGCCCGGTGGAACATGGCCTGCGACTATGCCATCAATCCGATGTTGCTGGACGCCGGTCTGACGCTTCCCAAGGACGTTCTTATCGACAACCGGTTTCGTGGAATGAGCGCGGAGCGGATCTACAACCTGATCGAGGAGGACGACAGTCAGGAGGGTTCCTCCGGCAGGTCAGAGAGCGAGACAGGAAGTGGACGATGCGCGCCGGAGGATGGTTCATTTCAAAACGATGGGTCCGGAAACGAGCCCCAGGCGCCTTCGACTCCGGGTGGTGTGGGCCAGGTCTTGGACGCGCCGGAACCGGAAGGGGAATCGGGCCCTTCAGTTTCGGATCAGGCACGCGAGTGGCAGATCGCTGTCGAACAAGCAGAGACCGTCGCCAAAGTGGCCGGCAAGTTCCCGGGAGGGGCTGTTCGGGCGCTGGAGGCCTCGCAGGCTGCCAAAGTGAACTGGCGCGAACTGTTGCGCCGGGCTTGGTCTGGCACGATCCCGTCGAACTATAGCTGGACACGTCCCAACCGGCGCCATGTCTGGTCCGGGCTGTATCTCCCGGGAATCACTCTCGAAGGAGTGGGAGAGATCGCGATAGCCGTTGACTGCTCAGGATCGGTCAGTCCCCGGCAGTTGGGGCTGTTCGAAGCGGAGATTCGGTCGATACTCACCGGACAGCGGCCCCGGCTTGTCCATGTGCTTTACTTCGACGCGGCGGTTCAGAAGGTCGAGACGTATCAGGCTGGGCAGCCGGTTTCGCTCTCTCCCGTTGGGGGAGGCGGAACGGATTTCCGGCCGTGCTTCAAATGGCTTCAAGAGCGCGGAATTGTGCCCCAGATGCTGGTGTTCCTTACTGATCTGTGTGGGCAATTTCCGAACGAAATGCCGCAGTATCCGGTAATTTGGGCTTCAACAGAGACTCGGAGGGCGCCGTTTGGGGAGGTCGTCCCGATGGAGGCTTCATGAACTTTCCCACGAAGAGAGTATTCGACGATCATCCCAATGCACGATGAGAAAGCGGTCGCTGTTTCCGAACACTCGTGCGCCCAATCTAATCTGATATGCTTCGTGGTGCATCAGTTATGATGCAAATAATGTCACTCACACGTCTTTGAGAAATGGACGACGGCATTCAGTGGATGCCGATGGTTGATGCCTTGTGGCTGCGCAAAAACCTGCTGGCAAATTACGGAAGCTGAAACCCGGCGGCGCGGACATGCCAACCCAGATTGGCTCAGGGATGAACTTTCCCGTCGCACGCCTGATCGAGCTGCTGGAGCCTTCCCAGTGGGAAGAATTCACAGAAGAGTGGGCCACATCGCTCAAATCTTATAAGGATGTCCAGCGCTGGTCCGGCCCTGGGGACATGGGCCGCGACATCGTGGCCTTTACTACCGACGAGCAATACGCCGGTTCATGGGATAACTACCAGTGCAAGCGTTACGCCCTGAAGCTTCAGCCCAGCCAAGTATGGGTCGAATTCGGCAAGATCATCTACTACACGTTCAAAGGTGACTTTCCACCGCCAGCCAATTATTACTTCGCCGCGTCGAAGGGCGTGGGGCTGAAGCTCCAACGGCTTCTTGCCAACCCGAAAAAGCTCCGAGAAGAGCTGATTAAGAATTGGGACGCTCACTGCAAGAACGGCATCACCGAGACCGACAACATCCTGCTCGAAGGCGATCTGCTCGAGTATCTGAAAGGGTTTGACTTTACGATTTTCAAGTACAAGACTGTGGTCCAACTCGTCACAGGCCATGCAAGTACTATGTTCCACACACGTCGTTTTGGCACTGCATCATTTCCAGAACGACCCGCTGTCGAAGCGCCGCCAGGCGAGGTACAACAGAAGGAGAGCCGGTACGTCGAGCAGCTTTTCGAGGTCTATTCAGAAAAGCTGACGTTGCAGCTCAATACACCCGATCAGCTTACCGCCTATCCGGATCTGGCAAAGCACTTTAACCGGGCGCGGGAGGTGTTTTACTATGCAGAGTCGCTTCGGAATTTTCCGCGTGACAGCGTTGATCCTGGTGCCTTCGATGAAATCCGCGATGAGATTTATCACGGTGTCGTCAACACGTATGAGATGAACTACGCTAACGGTTTTGCCCGGATGGCCAGTACGCTCACACAAGCAGGCAACATAACGCCCAATTGCAGTGCCCTTTGCATCCGCGTGCAGACGCAGGACAAACATGGCATTTGCCACCATTTGGCTAACGAAGATCGCTTCGTATGGGTGAAAAAGAATGGCTGACGCGACTACAACGGTCCAGACCTTCAACAGCCCAATCGAAACCGGAATGCGTGCGCTCATCCTGCTCGCACAGTCTTATCCCACGCAGCTCGATCTGCAACGACTTCTGGAATACGACTACATTATGGTTCACACGGGCGATGTCGATGGGCCACCGAGCATCCACCCGGCTTTACCACTTCGCTCGGGCGAACTTCTGGTCCGCCGTCAACTAATTGAGCGCGGACTAATGCTCATGATTGGCCGCGGCCTCGTTACCCGGCATTCAACACCCAATGGGTTCATGTATCAAGCTGAGGACGACGCCGGGCCATTCCTTGATGCCCTCGACGCCGAATACCTCGCCGATCTAAAAGACCGTGCGACATGGGTGGTGGAACACTTTCACGAAATGAGCGATCAGGAAATCAGGCTTATGCTGACCAGGGTGTATGACCAATGGTCGCGCGAATTCCAGATTCCGGAACAGCCGGGGCTATTCTGATGGCATTCAACCCGCTCCAGCTTCGCTTCATCCGCTTCCTCGGACCTGGGAAGGAGACGGTTGAGTTCCCGTTCAAATCGGGATTCAACATCCTTTATGGTTCGAGCGATACCGGCAAAACCTTTCTCGTCGAAGCCATCGACTTCATGCTTGGTGCAGGTGACGATCTACGCGACATTCCCGAGCGCAACGGTTTCGATAGTATCCTGCTGGGGTTGAGCGCGCATGGCAAGGACTACACCGTTCAACGCAGCGTGAACAAAGGTGCCTTCCGTCTTTATGACGGACTGCTGGATGAAATACCCCCTGATGAAAAGCTCGCCAAGAAGCTCTCAGCAATCCACACGACGAAGAACTACAACAACCTATCGCATTGGCTTCTCCAAGAGATTGGCCTCGACAACAAGCACATCCTTTACAGCAAGGAAAAGGGCACCCTTCGGTCGCTCGGGTTCCGCGCTCTAGCGCATCTTTGCGTAATCGCCTATCCCCGAATCACCAGCAACAGAAGCCCGATCCTCACCGGCCAATGGCTTGAAATGACGCGCGAATACGGCGTGTTTCGGCTTCTGCTGACCGGGCTGGACGACTCGTCCGGGACACCGGAAACCGGAGTTCCTGCCGATCCGAAACCCATCCCCGAACGCAAACCGCTAAACCCCGATACCGTCGCGCAGATGATCAGCGATTATGAGGACGAACTGGCGCGGCTGACTGAGAATCCAGACGGCTTGGAGAATGAAGAGAACGAGATCGATGACGCAATTGAAAAGTTACAGGCCACGATCCGCGCCATGGAAGGCAAGATCAACACGACGACGAGGCAGCGCCGGGAAACCTATGAGAACTACTCCCGCATGGTCGCGCGCAACAACGAGATCGTCGAACTGCTTGATCGCTTCCGTCTCCTCGATCAGCAATACACGAATGATCTAAAGCGCCTCGCCGCAATTCAGCAATCTGGTCAGTTTTTCGTCCTTCGCGAACCGATGCAATGCCCGCTATGCGGAGCGCTGCCTGAAGGACAACGGCACGATGCTGCATGCGACGGAAATGTAGATGCCGTAACACAAGCGGCCGCAGCAGAAATCGCGAAGATCAAACTCTTGCAGACCGAACTGCATGAAACCGTCACATCGCTAACCAACGAAAACAAAACCGTCGTTCGTGATACGACGACCTTGCGCGCAGAGCTGAAAGACTATCAGCAGGAAATCGACAACGCTCTGTCGCCGGATTTTTCTTTGGCGCGCGAAGAACACACGGAGCTTATTGAGCGCCGCGCCAAGGTTGAACAGGCGATTGCTTTGCAGAAGCGCATTAAGGCTCTTCAGCGCAGGCTGGACGAGCCGACGAAGCCAGAGAAACTGGAATCCGTCGTCGAGGAACCTATCTCTGAAGTAGCTCAGTACATCTCAAAATCCGTCCTGCGCGATTTTTCAATTGCCGTTGGCGATATCCTCCAGAACTGGCATTTCCCCGGCGCTACGGATGTTTATTTTGACGAAAAGACCAAGGATGTGGTCATCGGTGGACGGCCGCGCGGAAGCCGCGGTGCTGGCCTATGTGCCATCACTTACTCAGCGTTTGTCCTCGCTTTGTTCGAGTATTGCCGGTCACGCAGCATGCCGCATCCCGGCTTCGTCATCCTCGACTCGCCGCTAATCGCCTATAAGGAGCCGATGCCGGACGACGAGAACATCACATCCACGGACCTAAAGCCACGCTTCTACGAGCATCTGGAGAAGTTTTCTGGTGAGGAACAGATTTTCGTGATCGACAACACCGATCCGCCACCGGAGTATGCGGCTAAGGGCATTCACTTCACTGCTAACGATAAGCATGGGAGGTATGGGCTGTTTCCGCCCGTGAAGAAGTCAGCGGAGACATAGGCCTTGGTCCAGCCTCGCCCGTCACTGTCGTGCGCGTTTCTTGGTCTGCACCGCCCCGGTGGGATTAATTTCTAGCCCGTCGTCAGCAACGGCAACTGGCTGGTCGGAAACTGATGTGGCACCCGGCGCAGTCGCAGCAGCGGTGGCTGTCGTTGGCAGCAAGCCCTGCTTATTCAGCTCCTCCATGTACCAGTGTTGTGACTTCAGCCTGATGTACGCGTCGTAGACCATCTTCGCCCTTATAACATCATCAAGCGTCAACGCTCGCGGAGCCATCTTGTTCGCCAGCATGTGATCGACAATCTGCAGGAAATCGCGCACCATTGCCGTGAATTCAGCAGAGGCGGGGCCGGCTTCGAAGAAGCCGATGATCGCGGCATTAGCGCTTTCAGGCTTCCCATTCCAATCGCCATAAGCGAGCAGTGCATCCTTCAGCGCGCCCATAAATTCCATAAAGATCGTCGGTTCGAACTGATAGAAAATGTCGTTCTTGGCGATCAGCCCGAGAGTGCGGAAATAGCGGTGGGTGGCCTCGAACTGCTTCTGGTCTGCTTGACCAATAAAACTAAAGACGATGCTGACATTGTGCAGGTCAGGTACTTTTAGTGCCTGATGCGGCCAGACCACCTTCAGCATGGGAACGCGGTCAACAAGAACCTCGCTGTCGTGCTCCAGGTCGCGGATTCTCTCAAAGTAGCGCGAGATGTATTCCGGCACATACCACCAAAAGAATCCCATCGTACCGAGGTTCAACGCCGATATGAATACATATGCGTTTTGCCATCCCATGTTCCAGAGGTCTTGCGTGGCAACGCGCTTCGGAATGAGCAGTGTGACGACCAATTCGTTGCGATCGCTGCCGCTGTTTAGCTTGATCTTCTCGATGCCATTGTTCCATTCCTTGAACTGGTTCTGGCGAATCGAGTGTGACCATGATTTCAGCCGGATTTTGATCTCGAATTTGTCCTGCCAACCTTCCTCGCCTTTCGTGGGTACACGCTTCATTTCGAGGTTAGTCAGCTCCATGGATTTGCGGTCGGTTTCCGCGAAAATGTCGCGTAACCATCTCATCCATGCTCCGAAGTCGTCGCCGAACTCGGCCTGTTTATCGAGACTGCCTTTGGAAAAGATCATCGGCTTCAGCCGGGGATCTTCCATCGCCCAAAAGAACCAAGTCATCAGGTCCTGCTCGTCCTTGCCCATCTCGCGGAATTCTTTCAGTCGCTCCATATTCAGTCGTGCTTCTGCAGCAGAGATGATGCTGTTGGCGCGCTTTTCCGAAATGGTAGGGCGGTTCAGGTCAGCAGGATCCACGTAGAGAGTGTCGAGCCGGTCTTTGTGAATTCCGCGCGCGAATTCCATCGCTGCTGGGATGGACCTCCAGTCACGAAGGTTCTCGCGGCCCGGTAGCCAGATGGCCCAGAATAGCTTGCGTTCATGGTCATCCACCCATTTGAGCGGCGTCTTCGCCTCTTCGTCGGGTAACGCAGGCTTGCGGTCGAGGGCGTCGAGAAAAATCATCGACGACTTCCCAATTTCCTCCAGGGACATCGTGGCGAGATGAAAGGCGATGTGATAGCTGCCCGGCACCGCACTGGCCTTCGCTGCGGCGATCAGTCTCTCAGCGTTCTGAAGGCATGCCTCGATGGCAGGCGTGAACTCTTCCGGGGTTTTCATGGATAGATTTTAGAACTCGTGATAAAGGTGCCGCTCGCGTTCGATTAAGATGATGCGTCCGCGAACACGGCGCCAAATCGAAGGAGGTCTCTTATGCGGCTTCGTCGCGCCCAGATCTGTCCCATCCATCACTCCCGCTTCTGCTGCGGGAGAGAGGCGGTGCCGCACGAGCATCGCAAGCACCAGATCGGTGTCCGTCGCATCGACGATCCCCAGCACCCCCGCGGATACCGCGAGTTGCGCTCGAACGGGGAGATGCGCAAGCTCCTCGACCGGAAGATCGTTGCCCAGAATGGCATTTGCGGGATCTGCAAAGAGAAGTTCACTGACTACAGCGATGTGGTCCCCGACCACATCAGCCCTCGCGGCATGGGTGGCGCCTGGCGGGACGATCATCCGGACAACATTCAGGCCGTGCACTGGTGGTGCAACGGCGAAAAGGGATCGACTCGCGGCTGAAGAGATCACGAATCTCGACAATCCAGGCACGGAAGAGAAGGCAAAATATGGCATCCATAGCACAGGAAAATTCATTGTTTGACATCGACCGCGAACTCGACACACTCCTCGATGAAATCGAAGAGGAGATCGAGAGCCGCGGTGAGGCTTCGGCTGAACTAATGGAGCGATTCCAGCAGTTCTGCGAGGCGCACAGCGAAAAGGCCGACCGCATCGGGCGCTTCCTCCGCATGATGGAGGCGCGCGTTCAGTACTGCCGAAGCGAAGCGACGAGGCTGCAGGAACGCGCCCGCAGCAGCGAGCGCAAAGTAACGCAGACCAAATACATGGTCATGTACTACCTTAAGAGCCGCGAACTCCGGAAGATTGAGGGCAGGGAGTTCACTCTGCGAATCCAGAAGAACAGCCAGGATTCGGTACGGTTCACCGACGAGACACTGGTCCCGATGCACTATCGAACTGTCGCGGCGCGCATTGACGGTCCCATGTGGGAGAGGTTGATCGAGAGTCTCCCGGAAGATCTGGGTCGTGCGCTCATGGCGTCGATCCAGGACGCGTTACCCAGCAATGAAGCCATCAAGCAGGCTGTCCAAAACCAAATCGCCGTGCCAGGCGCCGAGGTCTATCGGGGCGACCATCTGCGCGTCGCGTAGCCCCAAATCCATTCAACAACTGATTTTGTGCTCTGTCCGGAACACGAGGAGGGGCTATGTTTCTGTGCCAGCCACTGCTCGACGTCCTCATCGCCCGCGGGATCGAGGATATCGATTCCTTCATTCAGCCACCATCCTGGAACGATCTCCCCGATCCAGCGTCGATTCCGGGGATGACCGGCGCAGTCGACCGTGCGCTGGCCGCCATCCGCGACAAGCAACGGATCGTCATCTTCGGAGACTACGACTGCGATGGGGTCCTCGGCACGCACATTCTGCGCTCGGTTCTTGCCAGTCTTGGAGTTCAGGCGTTGGCGTACCTGCCCCACAGAGATGAAGGATACGGTCTCAGTTCGAGCGCGGTTCATAAGTTCTCCCTGAGCGGTACCGACCTATTGATCACGGTCGACAACGGCATCAACGCGCAGCGAGAGATTTTGCTGGCACAAAGGCTAGGTGTCGATGTGATCGTCATCGACCATCACCGCATTCAGGAGCAGGCCAACACGCTCGCTGTCTGGTCCCAGGAGTTCTGCGGCGCCGGCCTTGCGGCACTGTTCGCGATGACCCTGGCGCAGCGAGCCGGCTGGAAAGACGAACGCGTCGAGCGCCTGCAGACTGCCATGAGCCAGTATGCCGCGATCGCATCGGTCGCCGATTGTGTTCCGCTGCAAAAAGGGACGCGAACGCTCGCACGTCTGGGAATGCGTGAGCTCGCCCGTGCCGAAAACTGTGGGCTTCGGGAACTGCTTCGGGTCTCCTGCGCCGACCCGGCGAACCCCGATTCGAACGATCTGGCATTCGGCGTGGCTCCACGGATCAACGCCGCCGGACGGATCGATCACCCCGCCGCGGCGCTGTCGGTCTTCGAGGCGGCAAGGGACGAGGAGGCCG
>Ga0335075_10016620_pt1 | contig 10975 bp, 7 predicted proteins | sample Lox_Sample_24_FD_206723 | JGI IMG/M metagenome (GOLD analysis project Ga0335075, IMG submission 206723) | Soil microbial communities from Loxahatchee National Wildlife Refuge, Florida, United States - Lox_Sample_2.4 | ecosystem: Environmental > Terrestrial > Soil > Wetlands | place: USA: Florida... | reverse complement strand
GACTCCGGCCAATCCGACGACGTCGACCACTTACACCATCACGGCCACGGGTCCGGGCGGAAGCGCCACTGCCACCGCGCAGGTGGACGTTTCAGCTCCGGCTGCCGCTCCTGCACCGTCAGGGCCGGCAAACGTGAGCGATCTCTTCGAGCAGAACGTCAAGGATGTGTTTTTCGATCTGGATAAGGCGGAGCTTCGCGGCGACGCGCGCGACGTTCTCACAAAGGATGCGGAGTTCTTGCGTTCGTATCCTGACGTGCACATCTCGATCGAGGGCCACTGCGACGAGCGCGGCTCGACCGAATACAACCTGGCTCTGGGCCAGAGTCGCGCCCAGGCGGCCAAGAACTACCTCATCTCGCTGGGTATTTCCGCCGACCGGATGGAAACCGTGAGCTGGGGCAAGGAACGTCCCTTCTGCACCGAACACAACGAAGAATGCTGGCAGCAGAATCGCCGGGATCACTTCGTTCTGGCACACTAGAGCAGGACAGCTGCAAGCGGGGGCGGGCCGGACTAGGCGCCGGCTCGCTCCTCGCGAATTTCCGTCGCTCAAGCGCGAAGTGCCTGAGAACGGTTACACTTTCTGTAAGGAGGAACTTCCTTTGCGCATACGATGGGTCGTGCTCTCGGTAGTTGCGATGTTCTGCGGAGCTCTTGGCGGCGCGATCCTGGCGCCTCAGCCGGCGGGCGCCGTGTCGCGCGAGATGATCGAATTGCAACAGACGGTGAACCAGCTGCTGCAGGGACAAACGGACCTGCGCAGCGACGTCGACAGCAACAATGCCACGCTGAAAACTCTGATCCAGCAGTCGCTCGATTCCGTCAGCAAGCTCAATAGCCAGATGGACGCGCTGCAGAAGACCGTGCAGGACTCGACGGCGAATAACGGTTCCCGCCTCGACACGGTGACGCAGCAGACGCAGGGACTCTCCGACAACGTGCAGGATATTCAAGCGCGCGTGGGAAAACTCTCGCAGCAGCTCACGGACATGCAGAATCTGCTGCAGAGCATCGACGCGAAGGTGTCGGGTGCGGGTGGCGGAGCGCCAGGCGGCGCTCAAGCGGCTCCCGGCGCTCCGGGCGCGCCAGATCAGAATGCCCCCGGCGGAACGCAGCCTCCCGGCGGCGTCCCCAACACGATGAACCAGCAGCCGAATGCGCCTGGACCCGGCGGCGCCGGCAACATGCCGCCAATTTCGGCGGACACGCTCTATCAAAACGCGCTGCGCGATTACACGAGCGGCAACTACACGCTCGCGCGCCAGGAATTCTCGGACTACATCAAGTTTTTCCCGACAAACGACCTGGCGTCGAATTCCCAGTTTTATTTGGGCGAGATTGCGTATCAGCAGAACGATTTCAAGGGCGCGATTGCGGCGTACGAACAGGTCCTGATGGAGTACCCGCACAGCTTCAAATTGGCCGCTTCCCTGCTGAAGAAGGGCATGGCCGAGCTCGAACTCGGCGAGAGAACGTCGGGCATCCGCGATCTGCGCGCGGTCGTCAGCCGCTTCCCGGGCTCGGACGAATCGCGGCGAGCCGCCGCAAAGCTGCACGAAATCGGCGCGACGACGTCTCACTCCCGCTAGGGGCGCGATCCAAAGCGCGCCGGTAGGCCGCTTAGATCAGTGTGGTCGTCCGGAGCGCCTGCAGGTCCGCCAATTTCGACGGCTCCAATGCCTGAAATTCCTTCTGCGGGATTTTCAAGTAACGCCAGCGCGTGCCCGTCAGGCCGGTTGCGTTCTCGCACCAGCGCGTCGCGGCGACGTCTTTTCGCTGCACGTCGAGGTTCTCTTGCCCCTTCGACTCAAGCAGCCAATGGACGCCCGACGAATCGCACGCCACGAAATCAGGTTCGTAGTTTCGCAGATTCATCGCTGCGTCGGTGTATTCGATCACGAACCCGAACGCGCGCGGCAGCTTGGCGAACGCGCTCACATCAGGGGCGTTGTCCAGGAATTTTGCGAACTCCCGCTCGAAATCGTTGTCGCAGGGAACCAGATTGAACACGCATTTGCGTCCCTCCCAGAAGGGCCGCGACCACGGGAAAGGCTGGCACGTCGAAAGTTGCCGCGCTGGCTCCAACAGTTGGGGCGTCTGCTCCTCGATGGTCAGGGCCAGCAGCGCCTTCTTGAAAACGTCAACGCAAACGTAGTGCGCGACGGGTGTGCTCATCGCTTTCACGATTACGGGATCGGCTAAATCGACCTCGTGGCCGAAGGCCTTGAGCTCGAAGAACTCCTTCACCTTTGGGGCCAGCGCGGCGAACTGCGCCGGCAGCTTGACCGCCTCGGCGATGCGCCGGGCGTAATAGCCGATTACTTCTTGCGCGGTCTGCGGTTCGGGAATTTTGTACTCGCGCTCCACTTCCTTGTTGAGCGTGATGATATCGTAGCCTTCATACGTGAAGGTCTTCGAGCGCGGATCGTTGTCACCCTTCGGCAAAACGATCGATTGAAAGCTCATCACTTCGAGCCCGGCGATCTCCTCGGCAAGGGTCTTTTTGCGGATCAGCGCGGGAGTGAGCATCGGCAAGCCGATATCGAATTCCTTACGATCCTCCAAAGGAAGGATGGTCAGAATCCTCAGCTTGTCCTTGCCGATTTCGAAGGTGTCCAGCTTCAACTCTTCGAGTTTTTCGAGGTCATCGACAAAATTCAGGAAAGCGCCATTGCCGATGATGTCCACGCGCTCCGTGTAGCCCGTGGGCAAATCGCGGAACATCAGACGCAAGCCTCGGCCGATGGTTTGCTCAGGCAGGATGTTGGCCTTAGCGGTATAGGGACGCAGTCCGACGACGACCGTGACGTTTTGCACATCCCACCCTTCCCGCAACATCAGCACACTGACGATTGCATTGATCGGGCTCGTCTCGTCATCCACGTCGCGCACGGCCTTACGCGCGAAATCGAGATCCTTTTTGGTGATTTCGCCGGAAGTGTCGGTGTGAATCACACGGGTGCCGTCAGCGCCGAACTCTGACGGATACGTCGTGCGCAGCCAGTCGGCCACGTCCTCTGCGTCGTCCGTGCTGTTCATCATTACGAACAGCACTGGCTTCTTCTTCAGCGGCTTCAGTTGCTCGCGGTATTCCCGCCAGCGCTCCACGCCGGCAGCAAGATACGCTCGATACCGCACGCTCGCATGATCCGACTTCGCTTCCGTGATTTTCGCGATGCCCTTCATCGGACGCTTCACGATCCCGTCCACAATGGCTTGCTTGAGCGGATAGTCCGAAATCGTCCACGGGAAAATCGCGCCTTTTTGAAAACGTGGCGTGGCCGAAAAATCCAATTGCGCCGCGAGAGCGGTCTTTTCATGCAGGCGGCGGATCACGTTGTTCCATTCGCTGTCTTCCTCATGCGTGTGGTGAGCTTCGTCGTTAATCACGAGCAGGTTGCCGGCTCGGAGCGCGATCCGATCGCCGAACTCCGTAAGTTCGAGCTTCTTCGTCGGCGGCTTCGGCCCGAGCACGGCCGTCATTTCCTCCGGCTCGCTTTCGCGGGATCGGTCGGGACGCTCGTAGAACTGCTGGATATTCGTGAGGAAGAGCGTTCCTTCGGCGTGCGCGCCGATAGCGTCCCCGCGCATCACGCAATCGAAATCCCAGAAGATTTCGAGTTCTTTCGGGATCAGCGGATCGCTGCGGAATATTTTGGCCCCGCCGAAATCGATCTTTAGGCGTTCGAAGACGATCACGTTGGGCGCGAGCACCAAAAACGTCTTCGCGTAGTCCTTGGCGATGTCGTCGGCCTCGCGCATTGCGTTCATGAATTGCCACACGACGGCGAGGGCCATCACCTTCGTTTTGCCGCTGCCCGTGGCCATCTTCACGCAGTAGCGCGCGAAGTCGTCGAATGGGGGAAGCCGCAGATCGCGAATATCCTGCGCGTATCTTTCAAGGAGGCCTTTGCGGGTGCGAACCTTCTCGCATTCCCAGACGAAAATCAGCGTTTCGATCGCTTCCTGTTGGGAAGCGTGATACTTGAAAGGCACCCCGGTGCGCAGCCGGTGATCCGTCGAGAACCAATAATTCAGAAGGACGCGCGTCGTGTCCGTGACGCCCTTGTACCCGCCGGCCTTCCACGCCTTCACCGCCTCGCGCAGCGCCGGCACGCACGGGCCCGTGCGCAGCTTTCCCACCACGTCCAGCAGCTCGGTCTGGGCAGGGGACGCCGCGCGCTTCTTGCGGGGCGGCATGCCGCTACTTGTGACCTTCTTCGCCGTGCTCCTGAGCCAGCTCGTTGAAGCGGCTCCAGCTGAGTCGGTGGCCGTACGTCTTGTTCGCCGGGACCCATACCAGCGAACCATTGCTGACGCGTAGCCTTCCGAAAGCTGCGCCATCTCTCTTGATGCGGAATTCGATGTCCGCCTTTCCGAGTTCTCGTTCAGGAATCGTGAAATTGACGTCGTGGTCAGCCATTCCCAAGCCTCCTGGCGTGATTCATTTGACAGCGATTTCCAGAGTCTTCGTGGTGTCGTTCCCAAGAATATCGATCACTTTTACAACGATCTGATACTTGCCGGGTTCCTTGTATTCCCACTTCGTTTCGAGCTCGATCTTCGGGTCCTTGCGCGTGCGATAGGCCTGCCACTGGTTGTGAAAGGTGTCGTGCTTGAAATCCCAGTCCACGGCCCAGTAATCGACGAGCTGGCTCCAATGCTTGATCGCCTTGCGCGCCTCTTCCGGAATGTCGTCGGTGGGGATCACGAAATCGCGCAGCTTGAGCGTCACTTCGCGCCCCTCGATCTTCGTATCCACCGAAAGCGCGCCCAGCTCGAAGAATTTCACGTCACCCTGCTCGACGGCTTTCTTATCCAGCACCTCGCGGGGAATTTTCTTGAAAGAAACGTCCACACGCGATTCTGCGGCCACGTTCTTCGCCAGCTCGTTCACTTCCAGGGCGAATTCCCAGCCCAGAATGTCCACGCCCGCTTTCGTCGGCGCATCCTTGCCCGATCCGATCGCTTTCCATGCGTCGCGGGCAATCGCCTTGACGTCGGCTTGCGTCACGGGTGCGTCCACCGCCGCCACGTGGACCATTCGCCCCGATTTCGTGCCGTGCAGCCACGCGTAGCCGCTAAGCGGCGTCGCGTGATAAAGGTCCAGGATGAATTTGCGGTAGGCCGCTTCGCGTTCGCGCTGCTCTTCGAGGTGGTCCGTGCCATTGGAGGGGAACTCCGCCACCTGCCACGCCTGCCGCTCGTATTTCCCGAGATTCTGCACGACGAAAGGCCTAACACCGGATATTCCAAGGAGGCGTTTGCGGGTCGTGTGAACTGCAAATCGCCCCAGGTCACATGCGATCCATCGTCGGTTGAGTTTCTCGGCCACAGCCGCCGTGGTACCACTTCCGACGAAGCAGTCGAGAACCCTGTCGCCGTCATTGGACGAAGCGCGAATGATTCTTTCGAGAAGGGCCTCAGGTTTTTGTGTCGCATAGTTGACATTCTCGCTCGCCTGCGCGGCTATTGGGCTGACGTCGGTCCAGATGGATTGAAGAAGCACTCCGGGCATCTCGTCGAGGTATCGCTTGTAGCCGGGCACCCCCCCTTCTTTCTGGGGCCAGTAGATTCGACCTTGCTTATCTAGTTGATCGAGCGTTTCGATCGTGTACTTCCAGTGATTTCCTCTCTTGTTGGGGTCCGTGCCACGCCAAGGCATCCCCGATGATCCTTTCCGGATTCCGGCCGCCATAAGATCGCTCACGCGGAAACGCCGTCCTGAGCCTTTATCGACGTAGCGATAGAAATTGTCCAAGTAGCTTTGGTCGTAGGCTGTGTATTGAGGATTGAAGGTAAACGTCTGCGATTTCGAGTACAGAAAAATCGTGTCATGAATGTGATTGAAACTGTGCGAGTCGCTTCGAGCCGAAGTCCTCTTCCAAATGATTTCATTGAGGCACTGCTCAGGACCGAATACCTCGTCCAGTACCGCCTTGCAGTAGTGTCCGACGTGCCAGTCCAAGTGAACGTACATGCTACCGTTCTCGGCAAGCAGATCGTGCAGCAGTACGGCTGACTCGTAGAACCACCGAAGATAACGGTCAAGCTGACTAGCGCCCCTCGCGCGTTCCTCAGAGCCCACACCCCAAGTGTCGCGATAAGCCTTTTGTTCGAGGATCGACGGCTCCTTCGTGAATTGGGCGCCATCGTCTGTGTCGAAATCGGAATCGCTTGGGATAGTCGCTGTAAAAGAAAAATCTCCTCCCGTGTTGAATGGCGGGTCGATGTAGATCAGGTCTACCTCGCCTTCGAATTCGGGGAGAAGAGAGGGCAAGACGTATTTCTTGTCGCCCCAAATCAGGCGATTGCGCCACTCGGAGTCGCGCCCGCTGGCGAAGAGTTCGAGGCTGCGGCGGCGATCCTGGGCGCTCTCGTTGACCGTCTCCACGGTCTGAAAAGGCAGGGCAATCCGGACAGGACCCTGCTTCTTGCCGTCCTTGTACTTCCCATCCCAGATGAGTTCGGTCATTTGTCGGTCAGTTTGTATAGCAGTACAGTCCGGGTAGCGCAAGCCTGACTCTCGCTCGCGGTTTCCCCCCAGGGGCTAGACGAATCGCGCCGCGCGTCGGCGAAGCTGCGCGAGATCGGCGCGACCAGGTCTCACTCCCGCTAGGCGCACGATCCAACCGCGCCTGCGTCTCCACACAGGCTGTAAAGTTTCGATCCCCGAAAGTTGTGTCGCACCTACGGCGCTCGGAATTGTTAGATCACGAGTCCCAGCGCTTCCGCGCTGGGCTAACTTCTGCCGCGCCTCCGGCGCTCAGAGCAGAGAGGAACGCACCTGGTGCAGACCGGGGACATACTTGACAGATTGAACCGGGGAGATTCCTGACACTGCAGCCGAGGGCGTGTAGAACGGAGCATGCCCTGGAAAGCGAGCGGTGTCGTGGACGGGAGAGCCCGATTTGTTTTGGAGTGCGAGCGCAACGAACAGACGATGACGGAGCTGTGCGAGAAGTCGAGATGGAGAACTTCAGCGGCTAAAGCCAGTGTGATCCGAAGCGGTTTATGTCGCGGCTGAAGCCACGACCCACGAATGTTCTCAGTTATCACACAGACTCTGAAGAGCCTGTTGGCGAGAAGAGGACAACGGGGCGCGTGGGTCCTTTTAGAGTGAGATGAATTTGCCGAGCGCGATCGGGCGTACGCGACGCCGGTGAGGAAGCGTGCGGGGAGCCTGGGTCAGCGGCGGCAAGCAGTACATGCCGCGGGTGGAGCTGCGCAAAGGAAGGCGCTTCGCGCCGCGTTTTTATGTCGGACCTAGAAGGTCCGACCCCCTAAGGCCGGGAACCCGGGGCTAAAGCCGTTGTTACTGGAGTGCTTTTCGTGGGCCTGAAGGAGTCTGTGGGAGATTGCAGGCTCTTGCGCCCGCTTCGCGGGCTGGATTCGTTTTGCGCGGTTCCCACGGCTTCGCCGTGGGCTACCGTATGTCACGCGCTTCGCGCGTTTCGCCAGGATGCATCGTGTGACCGTGCGGGAATGTGGCGGATGCTGAAGAGCCTGCGTGAGGAGAAGTCGAGATGGAGAACTTCAGCGGCTAAAGCCGGGCTGATTCGGAGCGGTTTATGTCGCGGCTGAAGCCGCGACCTACAAAGACTCGATCGTTTCCCCACAGACTCTGGAAGGTTCGACCCCTCACTGGGCCGGAAGCCCGCGGCTGAAGCCGGACTAATGAGGGCCGTTTTTTCGCGAGGCTGAAGCCTCACGCTTCCACCGGCAAACCGTCGCGCATTCGCGCATCCACAAAGAGTTCGCGCCAGCAGGCGAAGCCAACACTTCTCGCACAGGCTCTGAAGGCCCACGCTTCCACCCTTATGCCGTGGCTGGAAGCCACGGCCCGCGAAGATTCTCGTTACCACACAGACTCTGAAGGCCCACGCTTCCGCCAGCACGTCGTAGCTTCCAGCCACATCCCGAGATAGAGAACTTCAGCGGCTAAAGCCGGGCTGATTCGAAGCGTCTTATGTCGCGGCTGAAGCCGCGACCTACAAAGACTCGATCGTCTTGCCACAGCAAGGTACAAACACGGACGTACAAGTGCGGATTTTCTTGGGGGACGAATTGGACTATTTTTCTTGCAGTAAGAGGTGCATGGACCATGCTTCTGGCGGGGGCTTATGCGCGCTTAAAAAGCCGAAAAAGGGCGATTTTGGAGGATTTCGGGCCGTGAGGCGCTACCCGACCCATCGGGAGAAGACCGGACGCGCGGTGCAAGCCTGCCTGGATCTTATCGATACGGCGAAATGGCTGGAAAGCGAACTGCGAGCGCCGCTCGACTCCTTCGGGCTCACGCTGGCGGAGTTTCGCGTGCTCGAGCTGCTGAACCGAGCGGGACCGATGACGGTGAGCGACGTGGCGCAAGAAAGGAAATGCGCGCGCCAGAATCTGATCGAGACGAGCAAGCCCCTTGAGCGGCGCGGCTGGGTGCGGCGGGTGGTTGGGACGCTGCCGCCGGTCTCGATCGAGCAGAGCCACAAGGCGAAGTCGAACGCGGAGAAACGGAAGGGGCGGCGAGTGGGCGTGATGACATTGACGCCTTCGGGGAAGAGATTCGTTCGCGATGTGATACCGAACCAATTCAAGATGATGAAGGCGCTACTGCGGGTGCTCGATGGGCGAGAACAGCGGTCGTTGAGCCGCCTGTGCGGGAAGCTTGCCTCGCGCGAGGCGGTGCTGAAATTCCTGGGCGAGATTCGGATGATCGAAGAGGATCAGCAAGAGGTAGAGGTGAGGCAGAAAGCGGCGGCTGAGCTCGAGCGGCTGACGGCGCGGATGAGAGCGAGCGGTCGAGAGTTTAGACTTGAGGGTTGAGAGTTCGGAGCGGCTCGCGATGGGCGATACCTCGCGCACCCTTCACATAAACCGTGAACGATGCGGCACCCCGCAAATTTGTTCGCTGCTCGATCCGTGCTTCGGGTGTGCCCGCTCGCCGCTCCTCGAAGGGTGAGCCACCCGCCAATTGCCGATAAGCTTCTTACGGGTCGCAGCGGGTTGCAGCGATGGTTCATGCGAGGCCTCGCACTCTATTGGGGTAGCCTCAGTCGTTAACACGGGAGACAAGGATGCGCCACCCGTCAAATTCTTCTGATTCTTCTGAAGATTCCGGCGCCGATCAGCGATTAGTAGCTCTCCGAGACTCGATTGTGCGTGTATTCCCTTCGACTGCTTTTGAAGGTCAGGTGACATATCACGACGGAGCGTGGCTTCCTGAGCTGACTGAAGAAAACGCTATTCACGATGACGATATGTTTTTATATGAGGCACTCCATGGGCGAAAGTGGACTGATGTTTCAAAAGACTTCGTGTATGCGATGCCGGGAGAGTTTGTACTTCTTACCGATGAGGCCTTAGTCGCTTTTCTTGCAGCTTGGCTTGTGCGTTCGTTGGAAAACATCGATGGCGAAAACGAGGTACGAGAACGATTCGTGTATTCCTTCAGTCCAATTGGGAAGATGCCAACCAGAGACTTCATTGTTAAACACCTTCGTGCGCTGAACTTCGACCAACGGGCGTTAGTGCGTTCACTGTTAATAGAATTCGGCCAAAGAGAACGGTCCGAGTTCATCCGAAGACACGCGGTTAGTGCCGTGGAGTTGATCGACAGCCTCGACCTGCCCGCTTAGTTCAGTGCAAAACCCAACCATGCCCGGTTCCTCAAGTATCACCGACGCGACGGCCGACATCACGCAATACGGATACGACACTGAAAAGAATCTTCACAATCTACGCGCGCAGGTAGTCCGGCTGCCAGTTGCGGACGAGTTTCTTGATCGCCTTGCGGTCATTCAGTTTTTCGTCGAGGACTTTGCAGGCGAGTTCGGGCAACTCCTCGTCGCTTGCGAATCGCAGCGCCACCAACTGATTCACCGTGAATTCGGGAATGCGCGGCCGCAGTTCTTGCGGCAGCACCTGTTGCAGACGCAACCGCATCTCCAGGCGGATGACGCGGTCCTGCACCGTCAGCGCGAACATGCGCGCCGTGAGCGCGAGCAGGACCAGGGCGATCGCCACGAGGAGCGACACGACCGTCCAGTATGTTGGTGTGCGGAACACGCGCACGATCGACGAAATGAAATTGAGAATCAAAATGGGCAGCACAACAAAATGAAATGCAGGCACTAGCTTCGCGTGATTTTCGAAATTCTGAATCTTTTCGGCCATCGCTTCCCCCTTCGGCTTGGGCTTTCTCCGACAACCCGTGCGCGAATTCTAACAGACCGTCGCATCCATTATTGCGCCGCCAGGCGCCGCCGTCTTAGCGCCCTCCACCCCTTCACCAGGAGCCACACGCCCGGCACGATCACGATCAGCCACGGCACGATAGCAACCAGGGTTGCAATCAGAGACGCGGTGCTGTCCGCGAGCAGATCTCCCGATTCGCTCAAGGCATTCAAGATCCGCTCGAATCCTCGGGCATTTCCGGCGTAGCTCTCCAACATAAACGAAATCTCGACTGCGATTTTTTCCGTCTCGTTGGCCAGGATTTTTCGCTGCGCCGTCTCGCTGTCGAGTTCCGACTGCGTGTCGGTGAGCTGTTCCTGTATCGCCACGAGATCCTTGGCGGTCGCGGAGGGCTTGGCCAGCATCGCTCGCAAGCTGTCTCTGAAGCTTGTAAGGTTCTTGATCTTGGCGTCCGTGTCGATCACGTCGGTCGTTTTGTCCTCGCGGTTCGTCGTGTGCTGCGCGACGATGCCCAGCTTTGTCACGTAGGCCAACAGTTTGTTCAGGTCCCCCGGGGAAACACGCACGGAAAGATCGCCTGACGGAGCCGACTCCGGTGTCCGCGCCGTAACGCTCGACGACACCACCTCACACTGAAGCGTCCCGCAAAAAGCGACAGCCGATTCCCACGCGTGTTGCAACCCTGATTCCGACGTGAAGATTTGGATTTTGTGGCTCTCGGCGATATAGCGTTGATTAGGAGACGCCGTCGAAATGTCCATCATCACCGTGGCGCCTCTTGACG